>JACCEB012135856.1_pt1 | contig 13044 bp, 13 predicted proteins | sample 7454761 | NCBI WGS metagenome assembly JACCEB01 (sample SAMN15323454, study PRJNA562643) | freshwater metagenome | isolation source: river surface water | place: USA:Blue River Watershed | collected 2017-08-18 | reverse complement strand
ATTAAATATTTTTTTAAGCACATCCACCAATTTCGAAAGGTTTACGACCAAGGTCTGGTTCAATAGTTGATTGAAGCCATGGTGATACTTTAACTTGAGGAGCAGGTGGTTCAGATCTAAGTTGCATATTAGCATTTCTGAGGGTTTGACCTACAGTATTGATACCAATGTGGTAACCAGCTTGAAGGAAGTTTCTATCTTTTAATGAACCTTCACCAGTGGGATAAACTTGAGCCCATTGTGATGAGTTATCTTGAGGTAAAAGTTCTGATGCAGTTAATTGTTCTTTAGGGAAAGATGATGCATCACGTTGCATCATTTGGTCAGAGTTAGCGAAATGTTCCATACCATTTTCACCAACAAGTGAACCTTCACCTGCAGGAGCTTGAGTCATGGTTCTTTTAGCCATAATAGGATCAGTCATTTGTGCATCTTTACCATCTTTCATAGTCATTTGAACATCAGCTACTTCACCAGCTTGTTTTTGTTGTTGCATCATCATTTGTTGTTTCATCATAGCCATCATTTGTGATTGGTCCATTTCAGTTTTTTTATTAGACATATTCATATAATAATAAATACCGAATGCTACAATTGCTAAAATAACAATTATACCTATAATTTGAAAGGTTTGATTTGAATCAGCCATATTAACTCTCTTATACTATATTATAATATAAAAAAAATATTCGATGAACAAATTTTTTAAATTAAAATTATTAAATAATTATTTTAAAATTTTATATATTTTTATTATTATATAAAAATGTATTTAAAAAAATATAAATATTATTTTCTTATTTTTTTTATTTTTATTATCTAAATTTACGAATCATTTTTTTCATATCATCAGATAATTTACTAAATTCTTCATTATCACTTAAATTATCATCATTTTCAGAAGATTCATATTCAGATGAAGATTCAGATTTAGATTTTGTTTTTTTAAGTTGTTTACTCATTTTTTTCTTCATATCTTTCTTTTTTTTATCATTTTCTTTTTCTTTTTTTCTTTCACTTTTAGATTCTTTTAATTCTTTCTTTTTGTTTTTTTCTTTTTTATTTTTTTTATCTTTTATTTTTTCCTTATTTTCTTCAGCACCATTCATATATTCAATTTCTTCTTCATTTTTTACGTTTATATTTTCATTTTGATTTTCAAAAATCATATTTTCAACATTTTCCATCTCTTTTTGATAATCTAAATTTTGTTCAATAATTGATTGAACTTCTACATTATCCATTAATTCTTCATTATTTATTTTTTCAACTTTTTTTTGTTCATCTTGTTCTTGATGTTCTTGTTGTTTATGTTGTTCTTGATATTTATGTTGTTGTTGTTCTTGATGTTCTTGATGTTCTTGATGTTTTTGTTGTTCATGTTGTTTATCTTCAAAATGGACTTCATAATTATTTTGATTTTCTTCAATTAATTTTTCTTCTTTAATAATTTCAACTTCATATTTAGTTCCATGTTCACTAATACTTCTTTTCAAGATATCTTGAGTTCTTTGAGAATCAGTATAAATATCAACTAATACATATTCTTCCATTAATTTTCCACCTTTCATTTTTAATAAACCATTATATATAAATAAACATTTAACTTCTTCTTCATATTTTAATTCATAAGCTCTTTTTGCCAATTCTTCATCAGGTATTAAAATTTTAATAAATTGACCATTACTACCAGCAAAAGGACGAATAATACAAGTATCATAAGTATATTTATCAACATGACCTTGAGCTTTAGGAAAAATAGTTTGAAAATTTTTTCTTATAAATTCATGAGAATGTCCATAAATTTTGTCTAACATAGTTTTAAAGTTATAAACTTCTTTAGTGACATCATCTTGTTCGATTTCACTTGATATCTCAAGTACTAAATAATATTTATCTAAATGTTGATGTAAATTACGATAAACTTGTAAAAAAGGGGTTTCATAATAAATGGGTTGATCATTTTCATGAGTTACATGTAAATAATGTTGATCTTTATTGTAAGTGAAAACATATTTTTTAAAAGGTTCAGAATATTTTTTTTTATTAGGTAAAATAAGGGTTGATATAGTTGAATTGGACATTTTAAATTAAATTATTATTTTATAATTCGAATTTTTTTATTTTTTCAATACGCATCTTTCTTATCTAATATTTTCATTTTTAAAATATTAACAATTAATCCTACTTTATTTTCTTGTAAATTTTGATTTTCTTTATCAATATTCTCTGTAGTTTGTGTTATATTTTGATTATTTTCTCTATAATCCCAAAATCCATGAACTTCTAAATAAACCTTAACTCTTGATTCTTTGTCCATATCATATATGGTTTTTAAATAATTATCTTTTTTATTTTCATATTCATAATCACAAATCATTTTTCCTTTGACTTGTTTTAATCTTATATCTAACATATCAAAATCTCCCATTTTTCTTCTAAATATACTTTTTAATTCTCCGGATTTTAATTTTAATCTTTTTATTAAAACTTTTTCAACTTTTTCAATAATTTTTTTTAAATTTGTGTGTTGTGGTGTATCTTTATCTAATACTAATTGAATTGTATATTTACCAAAATTTTCATCAACTCCAAAAGGTACATATAAATCAGGAGTCCAAAATCGAATCATATCAGTTTCATGAAAAATTAATGATACATGTTCATCTACTTTTTTAAATTGTATTTTATCACTTTCGATTTTCATCTTATCTTATTATAATTTAGTTCTTTTTTTATCTTTTTTTTCTCATCTCACTTTAATTATACTTATTAATTAAACATGGATTCTACTTCAATTCAAACTTCTTTTTTTCAAGAATTTTTTGATATTTGTATACAACAAATCAATAAAGAAGAAAATAAAAATAAAATAAAAACTTATATTGTCGAACCTAGTTTAACTTTTATATTTGACCGTCTTTATCCTTATATTGTTCTTACTTGTATTATTTTTTTTCTATTAATTATGTTATGTATTATTATTCTTTTTATTTTTATTCGTAACCATCAACAACTTATCAAAAATAATTAATTCAAATTTAATTTAAATTAATTTATATAAAAAAAATAAAATTATTATTTACTAAATTATTAAATTACTAATTATTAATCATAATATTTCAATATTTAATATTGAGGAAAACGTAGTTTATCTGAAAATTCTACTTTTGCTTTATATGCATGTTCTTCAGATATTCTTAGTAAAATACCATTAGTACTTTCCCTTAAATCATTAAACATCTTATAAATTTTTACAAAATCTTCTAATGATTTAGATTCATTAATATTCCATAACATATTACCAAAAATAATTTTAGTAGATACAACAACTTCATGTACTTGTTGTCTAAATAAAATACGTTTATTTCTCATATGAAGCATAGTTTTAAAATGTTTTTCATCAATCTCATTTTTTAAATACCTAATTCTTAAATCCTGATTTTTATCAACTGATTGTAGTTCTCTTTCAATTTCATCCTGTCTATATTGATGATATTCATAAACATGACGTCTATAATCATCAATATTATTTGTCATTTCTCTTGTTAAATTATTAAAAAATGTTAATTTTCTAAATTCCATTAATCGAGGTACTAAATCTCTACAAGGATTATTACCATTAACTTGTCCATTATTATTATTTCTATTTTGCATATATAAATTATATGCGTCTTGATTATTTTGAAAGAATTGATGAGCATGAGGATTATGAATAACACCCATTTCAATATTTCCTGTTTTCCAACTAAATGCTGTACCACAACTTGTACAAAACATTTGGTCACATCCACTAATTTTACTAATAAATTCACCACATTTAGGACAAGGTTTACTCTCTTTTTTAATTAATTTCATTGTTTCAACTAAATCTTTATCACACTCATGTTCTTCTGTTTTTACTTCAAAACAATGTTTACAAAATTTCTTTTGACAAACAGCACACTCATTTGAATTATTTAAAAATCCTCTACAACCCGTAGTTGGACAAGCTTGTGTCCATTCATATTTTGTTATAACTTCTTTTTGAACTTTACCCATTAAATTATTAATTTCTTGATCTAATTCAAACATTTTTCTAGCTAATTCAGCTTTTTTTTCTTTTAATTTTTCAATATTATTTAATCTATCCATATAACCAACTGTTAAAGGCATTAATGCTTTTTCTTTATCTAACAATATTTCCTCTTTGTGTTTTTTATAAACTCCCAATCTCCATTTTGTATCAAATTTATTTGTAAATTGATCATATCCTACTGCTGATCTACAATTTAAACAATGTGGATCTTCTGCTTTATCTAATAAATATGTTTTCATACAATTAGTACAACAAGTACAATTGCAAGAAAAACATTTAAATTCTTGATTTTCTTGAATAGGTTCAATACATATAGGACATTCCATTTTTTTATTCTGATTTAATATCTAATTTATTTAATTCATTTTTTTTTAAATTGAACTTTTATTTAAATAAATATATAAAATAAAAATAATATAATGATAATTAAAATAGAAAAAATAAATATAATAAATTTTATTATTATATAAAATAAAAAAAAATAAAATTAAATAAAAATTATAGATAAGAAGGATGTATTTTACAAAAATCATCCATTCTAAATTTTGAATTAGAATAATTATGTTTATCACATAAATCAGATAATGTATGATTCGCACTACTTCTTATTTCTTCAATCATATTATAAATTCTTATAAATTCATCTTTTGTAGTTGAATTTTGAATATTCCATAATAAATTAGCAATAATTAATAAAGTAGATACAATATTTTCATGAACTAATTTAATAAATGAATTTTTTTTATAACGCATATGAATTAACATCTTGAATTTTTTTTCATCCAATTCTTTTTGTAAAAATTTAATACGAATATCCTGATTATTTTCATTTTCTAACATTTTTTGTTCATTATGTTCTCTTTGATATTGTATATATTCACTAATATTTCGACGAACTTCTTCCATTCTTTCAATTTTATATAAACCAATATTTTGTTTTTCTTGATAACTTATTTTAGGTACAAATATATATGGAGGAACCAAATCTCTACATGCATTATCTCCATTTCGTAAATTCATATATTCATTATATGCATCAGGATTATTTTGAAAAAATTCATGTGCATGTGGATTATGAATAACTCCTTTTTCTATTTGTCCAGATTTCCAACTAAAAGCAGTACCACATGTAGTACAAAACATTTGATCACATCCACTAATTTTACTAATAAATTCATTACATTTAGGACATGGTTTACTTTCTTTACGAATCATACGAATAGTTTCTTTTAATGATTCATCACATACATGATCTTTTTTATTAGTATTATTAAGGTCGATTAAACAATCTTTACAATAATCTTTTTTACAAAGAATACAATGATAATTTTCATCTAAAAATCCATTACAATTTTCAGTTAAACATTTTTGTGTCCATTTATAACGAATAACTTTCTTTTTTTTTTCATCTAATTGTTCTAATACTTCATTATACTTGATATCATATTCTTTATAAAGTTTATAAGATTCATTCATTCTATTTTCATATTCTTCCTTATCTCTATTAGGTATTAATCTTCTTTGAAAAAGACTATAAATATTAGAATATTGATTCCAATATTTTTTCCATTCAATATAATAATCTTTTTTTTTTTCAAGTAAATTTAAATAACCAACAGTTGAAGGCATTTGTGCCATTTCTTTATCCCATAAAACTTTTTCTTTATGTTTTTTATATTCATTTAATCTCCAACCCTTTTCAAATTTTTCAATAAAATAATTATAAGATATAACATTTCTACAATTTAAACAATGTGGTTCTTCAGATGTTCCAATTAAATAAGTTTTCATACAAGTTGTACAATAATTATTTTTACAACCAAAACATTTAAATTCCTTACATGAGTTTTTAATTTCATTAATACAAATCGAACATTCATTTAAATTTTCATTTTGTTCAATTATATTTTTTTCCTTTTTTTCTTTCGGTTTTCGTTCTTTTTTAACTTTTTCAATTTTTATATTATTATTATTATTATTTTTATCATTATTTTTATCATTGTTTTTGTTAATATTTTCATTATTATTTAACATATTATATATTTCATTTTGAATAAATAATACATTTTCTGGATCATAATTATCGTTTTCATATGAATTTTCTAATAATATTTCTTCAACTAAATAATCATCTAAATATAAATTTTCGTTTTTATTCATTTTTATTTTTTTAAGTTTTATTTCTCCTTTTTTATAATATCTATTTTTTTTTATATCAAATCTTAAATTAATCTATTTTTAACTATTAAATAAATTAAATAAAAAAATATTAATAATTAATAATTATAATTAACTTTCTGATTATTTAAATCACTAAATGACTCTCTTTGTATACTGATACGATTTAAAAAATAAAACCATTCATCCCTCCTTTGTAAATGTTGCCAATAAACATCATTCATAAAAATATAAAATGCACCAGTTTGTTCAAATAAATGTAAACCTTCACCCATATGTTTTTCTAATGTTTCTAAATAAGAACCATTAACTAAATAAGCAGATGCACTTTGAGCAAATCTTACTCTACCTATAACTTTATCATCTTTATAATTTTCAACAACACTATGAGGTTCACCAATATTATAAGCTAACATTAAAACATCCCAAGGTTTTTCAAATTGTAAATTAAAAAAATAATTTAATGATTTATCTAATTCTTCTTTAGATACAACCATTTGAAAATCATCTTCAAGAATTAATACATTTTTATAATTTTGTTCTCTAGCAAATTTTAAAACATTATAATGAGATCTTGTACAACCTAAAGCACCATTTTGATCTCTATAAGCACTAAATCTTATAATTTTATCTAAAGGAAAATTATATTTTTCAAATTCTTCTTCAATTTCTTTTCTACGATCAGTTCGATGATTTAAATTAATATAAATAATTTTATCTATATTTTCCATATTTTATATTAATTATAAAATATATTTTTATATTTTATATTTTACTTATTTAAAAAAAAAATAAAAATATTTAGTTTAATCAAAAATATTTTTTTTTAATTATTAAATAAGATTTAATAAATGAATGAATTTAATTTAACTTTAGTTACAGCATTTGTTGTAAATGTAAATAATAGAGAAGATAGAAAATTAGATAAATATATAGATTGGGGAAGTAAACTTTTAAATATAAAAATACCAAAAATTATTTTCTTAGAAAATGATTTAATTCCTTTATTTAAAGATATTCAACCAGAATATAATTTTATTATTCCATATTCTCTTAAAAATATTTATTTATTTAAATATTTAAATCAAATAACAAATCCTGTAAATTCTGATAATCTTAAAAAAGATACTTTAGAATATTTTATTGTTCAATGCAATAAAACAGAATGGGTAAGATTTGCTATATCATTAAATAAATTTAATAGTAAACAATATATGTGGGTTGATTTTGGTATTTTTCAATTTTATGAAAAATTAAATATATCAAATGAAGAAAAAATAAGTTGCTTTGATAAAGATGTTCTAAATACTTCTTTAAAATTATATAATGAAGTTAGAATACCTCATATTTGGGATTTAAATTTAAATTATAGTGTTAATCTAAAAACAAATATATCATGGTATTTTGCAGGTTCTTTATTTGGAGGAGATAAAGATAAATTAATTATTTTTGCAAATAAAATGAAAGAATATTGTCTTAAAATGATAGAAAACGAAAAAATTTTAGTTTGGGAAGTAAATATTTGGTATTATGTTTATCATGAAAATAAAGATTTATTTAACTTATATAATGCAGGACATGATACAAATATTTTTTTAAATTATTAAATTAATAAATCTATATTCTTTATAAATAATAAATTAAACAAATAATAAAATTAAGTTTATTTTTATTTTTAATTATATTTTAAAAAAATATAATATTTATTCATAATGTCTCAAAACACAGTTATTGTTTTATTATGTGATGAAAAATATCAACAAAAAGTTAAAAGAACTATTATAGATATTAGAAGTCGTGGTGAATGGACAAATGATTTAGTACTTTTATCTGTAGATTTTGATTTAAATAAAAATTTTAAAGACTTTTATAAAGTTATTGAAGTAAAACTTCCATATTTACATTTTAATATTCATGATAAATTAAAAAATAAACCATATGAAGGAAGTGATGGAAGAGAAACACAAAAAACAACACAATGGCAAAAATTAAATGTTTTTCATCCTTTTTTTAAAAAATGGGATAAAGTTATCTTTTTTGATGCAGGTTATCGTGTTTTTGATAAAATAAAATATTTTGATGATCTTGATTGTTCTAATTCTCTTTTAACACCAGAAGATAATCCATATAAACGTCTTGAATGTGTTTTTTCAAAAACTTATATAAAAGATTATAATCAATTTATTCAAGATTTTGGAACTAATCATTTCGATGAACTTTATATTATGAATTGTATGTTTATTTATGATACAAAAATTTTAGATTTATTTGATTTTAATGAATTTATATCTTATGTTGATAAATATACTATTTGGTTATTAAATGAAATGTCTTATATGAACTTCTATTTTATCATGAAACTTAATATTTGGAAAATGATGCCTCGTATTATTAAAGATGAAAATGGTAATAATAAACGCTTACATGATTGGTGTGAACATTGTGTACCTGGTTCTACTTGGCGTGATTTTGTTGGTGTAAAATATCCAGTTACAATTGATTTTGATTGCAATTAAATAAATATTTTTTATTTTTATTTTTATTTTAAATTAAAATAAGTACTTAAAAAAAAAACATAAAATTTTCAGAGTGCATTATCTTGATTTTTTTAATCATAAATATTTTATATTATTTATTTTTGATTTAATATTTATTATTAATTTAATATTTTACAATAATTTATATTTATCAATAAAATAAAATATAATGAATTAAAATGATATATTTTAAAAAGATAAAAAATATATTCTGAAAACATTCATTTTTCAGAAAATATTTAAGCGCTAAATAAATTTAATATAAATATAATTTATTAACATATTTAATTTATATTTATAAATAAGCGCAAAAATCCTGAAAAATATAAAAATTATTAAATATATATTTTTATTTAATAATTAGTACTTAAAAAAAATAATATAAAATCAATATTTTTTATTTATAAATTAGTACTTAAAAAAAAATAATATAAAATCAATATTTTTTATTTACAAATTAGTACTTAAAAAATAATATTATATTGAATAATTTAAAAATGTTTATAATAATTCTTTTATTAATTTTTTAGCTTCTAATTTTATTTTCTTTTTTTCACTTTCACTCTTTCTATCCCAATGTATAACTTGTTGAGCAGTTGCATAATTTTTTTTTAATAATTCTCTATTTTTACCAATAAAATTATAATATAAAATATTCCATTTTTCACACCACTCTCCTTTTTTCCAATCACTCATCTTTAATATATAATTTGATGATGAAAAATATGGTCTTGTCATCATTATACCACCATCGGCATATTGAGACATTCCCATAACATTTGGTATCATAACCCATTCATAAGCATCAATTGTCCATTCCATAAACATTTTATAAACATCTTTAGGATCAATTTCTAATAAAAACATAATATTTCCTAAATACATTAATCGTTCAATGTGATGAGCATAAGAATATTTATTAATTTTTTGAATAATATAATCAATTGGTTCAATACCAATAGAGGACCACCATTTATTTTCATTTATTTTATTTTTATATTTCATAAAATTCATTTTTTTCATTTTTTTACCATCTAAATAGTACATAGTATATACATAATTTCTCCATCCTATAATTTGTCTTATAAAACCTTCATAAGCAGCAATTGGTACTTTAGATTCATATTTTTTTGCTTCTTCTAAAACTTCATTATCTGTTAATAAACCAATATTCATCATTGGAGTTAAAACACTATGAAAAAGAAAAGGATTTCTTGTTGTTTCAGCATCTTCATATAGACCAAAATTTTTAAATCTATTTTGTAAAAATACTTTTAACCATTTTTTAGCATCATCATGATTAATAGGATAAATAGTATTCTCGATTAAACCATAATTATCTTTAAAATTATTTTCTACATATTCTTTTGCCTCATCATAATATTTATTTTTTAGAATTGGAGGATTAAAATCAACTTTAACAGATTTTGGTAAAGGTTTTCTATTATCTTTGTCAAAAGACCATTGTCCACCTTTAGGTTTACCATCTTTTAACATTAAAATATTTAATCTTTTTCTTTGCCATTGATAAAATAAATCATGACGTTTATTTTTAAAAATATGTTTATTTTCATTTATTATTTGGGGATTAAGAGTAAAATTTAAAGTATTTAATATTTTAATATTTTTAATATTTTTTTTTAGTGTATCTTCTAATTCAAAATCATTTACATCATAACATTCAACTTCTTTATTTTTTAATTCATTATAAAATTGAGTATTAATTTTATGAAAATCAATATAATGAATATCTATTTTTTTACTTTTTAAAAAATCAAAATAATTTTTCATAGAAGCTCTATGATAAACTAACTTTAATTTGTGATATTTAAAATCATTAAAATATCTTGGTTCTTCTAATAGATATACTTCTTTATCTTTTAATAAATCAATATTTGAAAATAAATGTATTGGAAAAATGAAAAATATATTTTTCATATTTATAAAATTATATCTCTAATCTTTGTTGATAATTTTTCTAACTTTAATTTAAGAAAAAAAAATAAAAGAATGAATACAGAAGTTCAAATAAATAATTTAAGAAAATTAATAGCTGAATTATATCTTCAAAAAGCTCAAATAAGTTTAGATAAAATTAATATTGATAATACTATTAAACAAGGAGTTAAAAATGGAACTATAAATAAAAATAGTAATGAACTTAACACACGTAATAGTTTATATAATGATTTAAGAAGTATAGTATCACAAATAGCAATTAAAGAAAATGAATTATCAAAATTAGAACAATCGAATGATTTAAAGTATTTATTAAATAAATCCGAAAGTAAAACAAAAAAACAAAAAAGTAGTTCTAAAAAATAAATTAAATATAATTTTTTAATTATTAGTAAATATTTTATGAAAAATATCTTCTTTAAATTAAAGTTAAAAATTAAAATGGTAAAATTATTTACAATTGTTAAAAATGAAATTGATATTATAGAAGATTGGGTTATTTATCATGGTTGTTTATTTGGTTGGTCAAATATTTATATAATTGATAATTTTTCTGATGATGGTACATTTGAAATTTTACAAAAATTTAAAGATATGATTCATATTTATCGTGAACCAGATTATAAAAAAAAAGGAGAATATATGACTTATTTAATTAATCGTCATTGTAATGATGGTGAAATTGCTTTTCCACTTGATATAGATGAATTTATAGTTTTCTATGATGAACATATAAAAACGATAAGTATTGATAAATCTTTAATTTTAAATCATATAAATTGTTTACCACAATATAAAATATTAAAAGCTAATTATATTTATCCTATAACTACTCATGAATCCAAACGAGCAACTACAGAATATGAAGAAGGAACATATTGTGATATGAAAAATTTTGCAAAATCATTTTTTAGAAAAGGACAATACAAAGGAGTAATCGACCATGGTAATCATATTAGTAATGAAGACTATGTATTATCAAAAATTTGTTTAGTACATTATCATCAAAGAAATTTAGAACAAATGAAAAAAAAGATAAAAGCTAATATTGAAGGTCTTGGATATAAAAATAATTTAGAAGATCTTAAAAAAGAATTGGAAAAAAATCAAAATTGTCCAGGTAATCATCATATTAAAAATCAAATAAGAATTTTAGAAAATAATTATCAATTAATTATTAATAAAGATAATGTTAAAGATATATCACTTTTACCTCTTAAAAATAGAATTATTCAAGGTTATTATTAATTAGAATTTGAATTTGAATTAGAATTATATTGTGTTGGTACTTCTTCTTCATTTTTTTTTCTTTTTATTGGATTATTATTTTGTTGTCTATTATTCATATTTGATACAGTTCTTTTTACTTGTTTTTTTTTTAATTCGTGTTGTTCTGGTTGTTGTACTTGAGGATTTGTAAAATTATAATTAAATAATGGATTATGTGACTTTTCTAAATTGAATCTTAATCTTTGTTTTCCTAATTTAGGAGGTTGTTTAGTTGGAGTCTTGTTTTTTTCAGAACTATTATACATTTTTCTTAAACTACTTAAATATCTTTCTGATTCTGACCTCATATTAACAACACCTTGTGGAGTATGAAAAATTGTTAATTGAGGTGTTGGAGGGTATAATTCTCTTGATACTTTTTGTTCAGGTTTTTTATTATTTATAAATTGTACAGAACCTCTTTGTTTTGGAAGTTTTTTTAATTTTGGTGTTTGAACAGGTATTAATCCCCTTGATGTTGATAATCTTTGTACATTTTCTTGTAAATTTGTTTGTTTATGATTTGTTTTATTATTTTTATTTTTTTTATTGATTGGTGCTATTAATTGTGGATTAATAACATTAGTTGGGGATAAAAAACGTTTTGCTCGTTCTCTTTCAATTCGTTCATGATAATTAGGTGATGTTTCATAATATACTTCTCCTAAACTATGTTCTAATTCATTATGTTCATTAGGTAAATTATAAGTTTGACCAAAATATGGATTTTTAGGATTAAAAAAAGAACTCATTTCTATAATTATATTTTATTAAATTTTGATTTAATAATAAATAAAAAAAAATTTATAATTTACTTTTTCTCTTTTTCATCAAATACTTTGAATGAATCTCGGTAAATATCTAATGTACTTTCTCTTAAAGCAGCATCAAAATCTACTAAAGGTTTTGGATAAGATGTTTTATCTTTCCACTCTTTATGTTTTTCATTCCATTTTAATATAACATCATTTGGTAAATCTTTTAATTCAGGAACCCATTTTTTAATATATTCACAGTTTGGAT
>JACCEB011692612.1_pt1 | contig 13057 bp, 8 predicted proteins | sample 7454761 | NCBI WGS metagenome assembly JACCEB01 (sample SAMN15323454, study PRJNA562643) | freshwater metagenome | isolation source: river surface water | place: USA:Blue River Watershed | collected 2017-08-18 | reverse complement strand
GACCATTAGACTCCTTCTTGGCTACGGCCCAAGCCATTTTAAGGGCTTTGCCTTCAAAACCTACAGCTTTGAGAAGTTTTAACAACTCATTGTCTGTAAGCATTTCTGAAGGTTTATACACAGTATTGCTGAATTTTTCCAGCGTTTCTTTCTTCAGTTGTGCTTCTGTAGCTTTTATCACTTCTGGCTTTGCAGTCAGAGCTTCTGCTGTCGGCATTGGTGCAGGCTGGACACCAAATAGAAATAATGTTATCATTCCTATAGCTGTCCAACTATGAGCAACATCGCTCAGCTTTTGTTTTATATTCTCCATTGGCATTTCCTCCTTTAGAGATAACGAACTATAATAGTAACATTAAATATAAGTTACTGTCAAGCTAGTCAACTAGAAAGTTGTAAATGAATATATCTTATTACACAATAAAGGCGGGATTAAATCCAGCTGTTGGCTACGGTTATGCAGGGAAAAATATAGTTAAATCTTTAAATAACTTAGGGCATGTTGTAAAATATGCTGACCCTAGATCTGATTTTCAACTTAATTTTACACAACCACAACATTTTAAATTTCATAAAAATCAATATCAAATAGGGTATATGCCTTGGGAATCTACATCTATGAGAATAGAATGGGTTGAAAGATTTAATTTATGTGATGAAGTTTGGACCACATCAGATTGGTGTGCTGAAATATTTAAAAATAATGGAATATTAAAACCAGTTCATGTTTATCCACACGGTATAGAGGATTTTTGGAAACCTAAAAAAAGAATTTTAAAAGAAGGCAGACCTTTAAAGTTTTTGCATATAGGAGAACCAGCCCCAAGAAAAGCTGGGCAACAGGTAGTTGATACTTTTATAAAAATGTTTGGCAATAATTCTAATTATCATTTAACAATTAAAGCGCATGGTTATCATTCTATTAGAGTTTACGATAAACGTGGAAGACTTTGTTCTCCAGAAGAAGGATATAACAATATTACAGTAATTACAGATGAATATTCTGAAACTGAACTTTTAAACTTGTATTACTCACATCATATACTTGTTTATCCATCCTGGGGAGAAGGATTTGGGTTTATCCCCCTTCAAGGATTAGCAACAGGTATGCCAGTTATAACAACTTATGATTGGGCACATTATAAAAAATTTGCAGGCCCTTTAAAATTAAAGTCTAAACTTACAGATGAGTCTTTGCCAAAAGCCGTCGGAGATCCACACATTGGTCTTATGTTTAAACCAGATCAAAATCATTTAGAAGATTTAATGTATGAATTTTCAGTAAACTATAAAGCATATTTTGGTTATTATTTTGCACAATCTGAAAAAATTCATCAAGAATATAATTGGGATCAGTTGACTAAGAATGCTTTTGAGCATTTAACAAAAAAGTTTTAATAACCTATTCACATACAAAATAAAGTTTGGTAGAATGGGAACCTATTCATTTTTTTATTAACCGTAAAGGCGGAGAAGGAGTTTTACACAAAAAATGGCAAAAGTTATTGAAAATCCCTATGAAAATTTTATTGCATTGTCACGATATGCAAGGTGGATTCCTGAAGAGAATCGTCGTGAAACATGGGGTGAAACTGTTGATCGCTATTTTAATTTTATTCTTGATCATTTATCTCAAAACTATAAATACGAGCCTTCAGCAGATCTTTTAGAAGAACTTAAAAATGCAGTATATGATAGAAACGTAATGCCTTCAATGAGAGCAGTAATGACTGCAGGCGCTGCTCTTGATAGAGACCATGTTGCAGGATATAACTGCTCATTTGTTCCAGTGGATAATCCAAGATCATTTGATGAAACAATGTATATATTGATGTGTGGAACTGGCGTTGGATTCTCTGTTGAATATAAATATGTTAATAAACTTCCTGCCGTCCCAGAATCGTTTGAAAAGTCATCTACGGTTATTGTTGTAGAAGATTCAAAGACTGGTTGGGCAAAATCATACCGTGAACTTCTTGCAATGCTTTGGGCAGGACAAATTCCTTCAATTGATGTTTCGAAGTTGCGTCCAGCAGGTGCACGTCTTAAGACAATGGGAGGACGTTCATCTGGCCCTCAGCCACTTGTAAATCTTTTTGATTTTACTATTGCAAAGTTTAAAGGTGCAGCAGGTCGTCAGTTGAAACCTATTGAGGCACATGATATTATGTGTAAGATTGGTGAAGTTGTAGTTGTTGGCGGAGTTCGCAGATCTGCAATGATTTCTTTGTCTAACATTAACGATATTGAAATGGCAGCAGCAAAATCAGGCAACTGGTGGGAAAATAATTCTCAAAGAGCTTTGTCAAATAATTCAGTAGCATATTCTCGCAAACCAGAAATGGAGCAGTTTATTTCAGAATGGAAGAACCTTTATGATTCTAAATCAGGAGAACGAGGCATATACAATGTGGCTGCTGCTCAAAAGCAGGCAGCAAGATGGGGACGCAGAGACCCTGAAATACATTACGGAACCAACCCTTGCTCAGAGATTATCCTCAGACCTTACCAATTTTGTAACCTTTCTGAAGTTGTAATTCGTGCAAAAGATTCTAAAAAGGACATCCAGAGAAAAGTAGAGTTAGCTACTATACTTGGCACTTGGCAATCAACACTTACAGACTTTAAATATCTTCGCAAAATTTGGAAAGACAATACAGAAGAAGAGCGTCTATTAGGTGTTTCTATTACTGGACAGTTTGGGCATAAATTTATGTCTGGTCAAGAAGGCTTAACCGAGTTAGGTAAATTCTTAAATCAGATTCGTGATCGTGCTCGTGAAATAAATAAAGATGAATCAACAAAAATTGGAATTAATGAATCTGCTGCAATTACCTGCGTTAAACCATCAGGAACTGTTTCACAACTAACTGGTGTGTCTTCAGGCATGCATCCATGGCATTCTCCATATTACATTCGTACTGTTCGTGGAGACAAAAAAGATCCGCTATCAGTATTTTTAAAAGAAGTTGGAATTCCATGTGAAGATGATTTTATGAAACCAAATGACACATATGTTTTTTCATTTCCAGTAAAGGCACCAGAAGGGGCAATTATACGTGATGATTTAACAGCAATTGATCATTTAAATACATGGCTTGTTTATCAACGTGAATGGTGTGAGCATAAACCATCTATTACCGTATCTGTAAAGGAAGATGAATGGATGGAAGTTGGTGCTTGGGTATATCATTATTTTGATGAAGTGTCAGGAATTTCATTTCTTCCCCACTCAGATCATTCTTATAAGCAGGCCCCATATCAAGAAGTTACAGAAACAGAATATTTAGAGCTTCTTGCTAAAATGCCTTCTTCAATTAGATGGCAAGATTTATCTTTTTATGAAACAGAAGACGGAACAAGCGGTACACAGACTTTAGCGTGTACTTCAGATGGAAATTGTGAGATTGTAGACATTTCTGCATAAAAGGTATATAATAATATTGGGTAATACCCAAAATTCCTGGGCGCAGGGCCCAGAAATAGGAGGATCTAATGAAACAAGATCTAAACAATGATGGAAAGGTAACAATGCAAGAAAAAATTCTAGCAGCGTTAGCAAGTTATGGTCGCCATTTTCTTGGTGCAGCCATTGCTCTTTACATGACTGGAAATACTGACCCAGGAGATTTAATTAAGGGTGGTATTGCAGCATGCTTGCCAGTTATTTTAAAGGCACTTAATCCAAATGAGCCAAGCTTTGGGTTTACAAAAAAGGCTTAAATAAGTAAGCGTATTAGGACAACTCCTGTGCTAAAATAAGCATAGGAGTTTTCCTATTTTAGGAGATACTAGCAAATGGCAGTGCAAAAGAATTTCGAAGTGGATCAAAATACCACTTTTACATTTACTGTTGAATATGAAGACAACAGTGGTAATCCTATTGACCTAACAGGTGCATCTGCAAAGATGCAAGTCCGTGATACTAAAGGCGGACAAAAATTAGCGTTTACCTTAACATCCCCATTAGGTGGTATTTCTTTAGATGGACCAAATGGAAAATTAACCATTAAAATGACTCCTACTCAAACCAACAAATTGTTTTATCCAAAATCAGAATACGACATTATGTTAACAGATTCTAATTTAAATAAAACAAAGTTAGTTGAGGGCTTTATAACTTTGAGTAGGAGTGTGACTATTTAATGGCCGAAACTATTAAAATTGTAGAACAAAAAACAAATCTTATAGTATCTACCCCATCCCCACAAGGGCCTAGGGGTAAAACCATTTTAAATGGAGAAGGTATTCCTTCCAACAACCTTGGACTAGAGGGAGACTTTTACTATGATAAATTAACTACAAGGTTCTATGGACCAAAGCCTACAGACTTAACATGGACTGGGGCAACAAATTATCTATTAAGCACAAGCACACTGACATATCCTTTTTCTATCAATCAAGTTCTATCTTATCCTCCTGGAGCAACAGGGGTTCAAATAGAATATTGGTATGTAGAAATAACCCATAACATGGGGTATAACCCAAATGTTACGGTAAAGTCTAGTTCTGGCGACATATTAGAAACTGGTATAGACTATAATAGTATTAATAAAATAACACTGACAATGGCTCAACCATTTTCAGGGACAGCATACCTGTCTTAAGGAGAAGTAAATGGCAAGATTATTCGTAACGAGTATTAATCTTAATAAAAACGAACTTTTGAATGCTCGTATTCAAAATCTAAGTTCAGAGCCATCTAGCCCCGTAACAGGTCAGATTTATTATAATAATTCTGATAACCTTTTATACTTCTGGAATGGGACAGAATGGCGTTCCGCATCTGGTGATTTTGGTGATAGCAACGAAACCACTAGAGTAAAATTTGGTCAAACATCGTCTAAAGGCACATCGCCATATGTTGCGATGGCAGACCACACACATGATGCTGCTGATATTCTTGGCACAGCAAATCAGATTACAGTTACAAAAGCATTAAATGGAGATACAACATTATCTCTTCCTTCAATATTAAATCTTACAGATATTAATGCAAGCACTGTTGATACAACAGGGGCAGTAGATATTGGTGGAACTTTAGAAGTAACAGGAAATTCTACATTACAAGGATCTTTATCTGTAGATGGCGCAACAAACTTAAATAGTACATTACATGTAGACGATTCTGTTGAATTTGCTAGCACATTAGAGGTAACTGGTTCTGTAACATTATCTAATGCACTTTCTTTAACTGGAAATGCAACACTAAATGGTAATGTTGATATTACAACAGGCACACTAGATGTTGGTGGAGCTACAAAGCTTGATTCAACATTAGAAGTTGATGGAACAACAACTCTTGATGGTGCATTGATTGCAAACAATACAGTAGACCTAAATGGTGCAGTAACAGTAGATGCAGTTTCAACATTTAATCAAAATGTTCAAGTAAATGCAGCACTAGATTTAAATGGTGCAGCAGATATTTCTGGAGATCTTGATGTTGGTGGATCAACAGAGCTAGCTGGAACATTAGATGTAACTGGTGCAGCACAATTTGACTCCACATTAGGAGCACAAGGCAATGTAACATTTGGAGCAGACCTATCAGTAGGTGATGATCTTTCTGTTACTGGAGATGCCACAGTAGGCGGAACATTTGGAGCAACAGGTAACGCTACCTTTGGTGCAGACGTACAGATTAATGGTAGTTTAAATGTTCAAGGCTCAATTAACTCAATAAATACCACACAAGTAAATATCTCTGATAATAAGATTAATCTTAACAGCGATATGTCTGAATCAGCAACTCCAACAGTAGATGCTGGACTTGTTGTTCATAGAGGTATAGAAGCAGATGCTTTCTTAACTTGGAATGAAACTTTAAACCGATGGGAAATTGGTTTAGATGGTGGTCCACAATTTGCAATTACCAGAAAGTATACTTCTCAAATTGGAGATGGTACTGCTCTAAATTGGCAAATTGATCATAATTTAGGTACAAAAGAAGTTTCTGTTCAGGTATATGACGCAACATCTTTTGATACAGTAGAGGCAGATGTTGTAAGAACTACAGATAACAGAGTTACTGTTTCTTTTGCATCTCCACCACCACCACAATCCTTTAAGGTAGTAATTATTGGATAATGGCAAAGAGATTTCTCACCCCGCTACAGCTGGCGACCTTAGATGAGCCGCCAGCAAATCCAGTTGCTGGACAAATCTATTTTGACACATTTCATGGAGTCATAAAAGCATTTAACGGACAACTTTGGTATGATGTGGCGGGGCCAAGAGAAATTCTTGAGCACACTCACGACAGTTCTTCTGGACTAGTAGATACTGTAGAGTATGCAAATTATGTAGATGATTTTAGAATCATAGCAGACAACGCATTAGCAGATTCAAGTTTTATAGAACAAATAATTGATGGAGGTGGCGCAAGTGGCAATTAGAATTCAGCTTAGAAGAGACACCGCTGGAAATTGGACAACATTTAATCCCATTCTGAGAGCTGGCGAAATTGGTGTTGAAACAGACACATTAAGGCTAAAAATAGGTGATGGAATTTCTCAATGGTCTACTCGTCCATATGTCAACGTTCTTCCGTCAGAATTAACAGAATTATCTCAAGATGCAGTCAATTCAGCATTAACTGCAGGCAATGGAATAACAAAAGTATATGATGATGCTAATAACACTATTAATATTTCGGTAGACACATCCGTTATTGCAAATAAAACTTATGTAGATAATGCAGTTGCTGGAGTATTAGATAGCGCTCCTGAACTTTTAAATACTTTAAATGAATTAGCTGCAGCCATAGGGGACGACCCAGCATTTTTTACAACAGTAGCCACCAATTTAACTAATCATCAAGCAGATACAACAAATATACATGGAATTGCAGACACGTCTAAACTTCTTACAGACGACGGCTCTCAAACTGTTACAAATAAAACAATTTCAGGCTCTTTAAATACATTAACTAATATTCCAAACTCAGCTTTAGTCAATCCTTCAATTACTATTAATGGATTTACAATTCAGCTGGGCGGAACAGCAGAATATAGTACAGATAATATTTCTGAAGGTACTACAAATAAATATTTTACAGATGAAAGAGCTCAGGATGCAGTAAACAATGCATTGATTGCTGGAGTGGCGTTAAGTAAAACATACGACGATAATTCTAACACTATAACTATAGATTTAGACAATACAGCCGTAACCGCAGGATCATATGGATCACAAACTAAAATTCCAACATTTACTGTTGATGCACAAGGTCGTTTAACTGGAGCTGGAGAAGCAGATGTTGCTACAACTCTTGATGTAAACGGAGACACTGGCAGTACATCTATTAATTTGCTTACAGAAGATTTACAAGTTTCTGGAGGAGAAGGAATTGATGTTTCTATAACAGAAAATACAATTACTGTATCTTCAGAGCTAGCGGCCTCTGATAATAAGGGCGTTGCCTCTTTTGATGCAACAGATTTTACTGTAAGTTCAGGAAATGTAACTTTAAATGAAGAAAGAGTTCAAGACATTGTTGGAGGAATGGTATCCTCTAATTCAGAATCTGGCATTTCAGTTACATATGACGATGAAAATAATAAATTAGATTTTAATGTAGCAGATCCAACCATTACACTTTCTGGAGATGTGACTGGCTCTGCTACAATGACTAACCTTGGTAACGTAACAATTACTACTACAATTGAACCAAACTCTGTTGCTTTAGGTACAGACACAACTGGAGATTACGTAGGTACAATTTCTGGAACAGCAAATGAAATTACAGTATCTGGCTCTGGATCAGAAAATGCTTCTGTAACAATAGGACTTCCAGATGACGTAACAATTACTAATGATTTGTCTGTAGGCGGAAATTTAGTTGTAGATGGAGATTTTACTGTAAATGGTACTAATTTTGCAGCAAGCGCAACATCTATTACAATCGAAGATAATCTAGTACAGCTTGCACATCAAAATCCTGCAAACACAGTAGATTTGGGTATTGTTGTTGCATATAATGATGGAACAGCAAAGCACTCTGGTTTAGTTAGAGATGTTTCTGATAATACATGGAAATTATTTAAAGGAGTAACTGACGAGCCAGCAACAACTGTCAATTTTTCACAAGGATCATTAGACGATCTTACAATTTCAGGCTTAACGGCATCATCAGCAACAATTGGAGATGTTTCAAATACAGAACTTCAGTATTTAAATGGAGTTACATCAGGCATCCAAGGACAGATTGATTTAAAGGCACCACTAGCATCACCATCTTTAACTGGAACTCCTACTGCACCAACTGCAGATCCATCTACAAATAATACTCAAATTGCTACAACAGCATTTGTACAAGACAAGCACACAGATGCTTTAGAATATACAGATGCAGCAATAGTTTCTTTAGGTAATACATCTACTGCAACTTATTTGCCAATTACAGCAAGAGGAACTGCAGATGGAGTAGCATCTTTAAATTCTAACGGTAAAATTCCTGTTAGCGAAATTGATACCACTCTTATACAGCAAAGAGTAACAGATGTTTCAGATACAGAAATCGGTTATTTAAATGGAGTAACTTCAAGTATTCAAACTCAAATAGATACAAAGTCTCCTTTAGAGTCTCCAACATTTACTGGAACTGTTATTCTTCCAGCGACTACATCTATTGGAGATGTCTCAGCAACAGAAATTGGATATTTAGACGGAGTAACCTCTAACATCCAAACTCAAATAAATAGCAAAGCTAATTCTTCCGATATTACAGAATTAGCTCAAGATGCAGTTAATACTGCAATTGTTGCAGGAACTGGATTAGATAAAACCTATGATGATGTAAATAATACAATTACTATTGATATTGATTCAACAGTAACAACTTTATCTGGCTCACAAACTTTAACCAATAAAACACTTACGTCTCCAACAATCAATGGAGCCACAATTGGTGGTAATTTAATACCGTCTGCAGACGGTGTTTATGATTTGGGATCCAGTACTAATAAATTTAAAGATTTGTATTTATCTGGAGCAACTTTATACTTAGATTCAGCTACAGTACAACTAGATGCTGGCAATTTAAAAATTAGTCACAGCGGAAACTCTACAACAATTCCAGTTGGTAATGGAAATCACGTATTAGCTACACTTACTGGAATTCAAACATTTACTCAAAAAACACTTAATAATCCAAAAATAAATGAAAATGTTAATTTAAGTGCAACATCAACAGAACTTAATATTTTAGATGGAGCAACGCTTACAACTACAGAATTAAATTATGTAGATGGAGTTACTTCTCCAATTCAAGGTCAGATAGATTTAAAAGCTCCTCTCGCTTCACCTGCTTTAACTGGAACACCTACTGCTCCAACAGCAACTGCTGGAACAGACACTACTCAGATTGCTACAACGGCATTCGTACAAGATGCAATTGAGTTAGTAATTGGTGCAGCTCCAGCAGCATTAAATACTCTTAGCGAATTAGCTGATGCATTAAATGATGATGCAAGCTTTGCTACAACTGTTACAAATTCTCTTGCTTTAAAGGCCCCACTAGCAAGTCCAACATTTACTGGCACAGTAACATTGCCAAATAATACTGTTACAAACGCAATGCTTGCAGGATCTATTGCAAATAATAAATTAACAAATTCAAGTATTACAATTAATGGTACTGCAGTATCTTTAGGTGGATCTTATACAATACCAGTAACTTCAACAGCAACACCAATAGCAGTAGGTACTGTTTATGCTAAAGTAGACTTAGTTAGCAATAATGCTGGATTTGGATTTAATTCTTTAGTTGAACAAGATGCTGGAATTGGTAATACAGCAATTGGTAATGAAACTTTAGCTTTATTACAAACTGGAGAAAATAATACAGCAGTAGGTTATGGTGCAGGACAATTTATAAATACTGGTTCTAAAAATGTAATTATCGGTTCATTTACTGGACAAACAGTAACTAGTGGTGAAAATAATATTCTTATCGGCTACGGAGCAGAGCCAACAAATAATGCTACTTCTAATGAAATAACCATCGGTGATGGTAATATTAATACATTAAAAATCCCTGGAATTGGATTAATAGCAACAACTACAAATAATATTATTACAGAAGAAGCTGCACAGACATTAATAAATAAAACACTATCGTCCCCAGTCCTTACAAACCCTGTAATGAGTGGAGCAATAGAAATTCAAACAGATCCGACAGAAGGAACTCATGCTGTAAATAGGCAATATTTAGAGTCTAGGCTGTCAACCGCAGTTGGATCTGCTATTATGCCAATAGATGATATATCAACAAATTTTGACGGGTCACAGTCAAGATTTAGACTAACATTTAATGGTGCTACATTTATACCAGAAAATCCTTATAAGCTTTTAGTAACGATTAATGGTATAATTCAAATATTGGGAAACCAAGACGAACACTGGTTGAGCACGTTTCCAGCAGACGGATACTTTTTTGACGCAGACGGATACCTACAATTTGGAGAACCAGTTCCAGCAGGATCATCTTTCGAAGCAAGATATATGTCAGGCCCAGAAACACAAACAACCAAGAGATCTAGATATCCATTTAGAGCAGTGGATATCTTTTTAGGAGACTAGAATATGGCAAGAAAAGTATTACTCGAAACGTCTTATACGTTTACACCGTCAACACGGACAATTTCAATTCCGAAGACAATCTTAAAAGAAAGATTGCTTCTTATTACTAACGTAACCACAAATCAGGTTATTTACAATTTTTCAGACCCCAGCTTAGGTACATCTTCGTACTCAGCTACAACTGATACCAACATGGTTGAAAATACCACAATGGTATTGGAGTACAATACAGCATCAATGAGTTCAACAGACAAACTACAGTTTGCAATTGATACTTTTGATGAAACTTTTACTCCAGCAGAGACCCAGTTAGACCCAACAAATAAGTTTCGTGTAACCACTCCACAAGCGCTTATTGATACAGACTTTGAGTACGGTACTCAGGTAACAAAGTGGGAAAATCTAGGAATGTATAATAACAGACCATTTGCATATGCAAAACCTACAGCAATTTCAAATATTTCTGCTATTTCAATTCCGACAGACTCAAGAACTGTTACAGTAACTCTATCTTCTGGAACCGCCCCAGCTAACGGAACTCCCATTTATGTAATTGATACATTTTTGCAAATTGCAAATGGTAACTTTATCATTGAAAGCGGCGGTGGCGGAAGCTCATTCACATACACTGCAGCTGCAAGAAATAGAACATCTATTACACAAATTCTAGATCCTAATAAAACAATTGTCCAGGAAGGTGTATTATTCAGCGGTGCTCAAATCGGTGGATCTGCATCATTAACATACTCTGGTCGTAAAATAACAGCAACAACAACAATTCCTCATGGACTTGCTCTAGGTAATGAAATTGTTGTGCTAGGCGCTACAGCAACAACAAATCCACCAAATGGTAATCAAGAAGTTGCTCAAATTCATAGCGCTACATCTTTTTCATTCTATCATGACGCAACGCCAACAGGAACAATTGCTGGTGGTATAGGAATTTATGTAAGACCACAATCAACATTTTTCCATAGACCACATGATGGCGGTGTTTTGTTCGGTACAAATGCTGGATCTAACTATGCACAATGTATTCGTCAAACTCGTCGTTATTTCCGTTACCAGTCAGGTAAAGGCTTACAGATGTCTTCAGGTACAATTTTAAAGCCATACGCAGGAATTGAAAATATTACTAGCGTTGGTACAAAAGTAACTGTACAGACTAAAGAAAAGCACAACTTAAATCCAGGAACAACAGTAAAAATTGGTGGTTGTGATCAAACAGCATACAATGGAACATTCGTAATCAATAATATTTTAACTTCAGATAAGTTTGAATATACCGCATTGTCAACCCCATCAGCAGCAATAGCAACAGGTGAATATTATGCATCTGTTGAAGGATGGTTCGGTTGCCAGAATAAATTGGGTATGTTTGATAACCAAAATGGATTATATTGGGAATATGATGGATCAACATTATATGCAGTACGTAGAAACTCTACATTCCAATTATCTGGTAAGGTTACAGTATCTAATGGTTCTGCAACAGTACTACAGACAAGCGTTGAGTTCCCTACATATTTCTCAAAGCAATTAATTCCAGGAGATTATATTGTAATTAGAGGTCAATCTTATAAAGTTCAAGATATTGCAACTGACACATCTTTAACAATTACTCCTGCATATCGTGGAGCAAGCGCAACATATTGCATCCTTTCTAAAACACAAGAAAAGAAAATTCCACAATCAGAGTTTAATCTAGATAAGTTAGATGGAACTGGGCCTTCTCAATATAATATTGATCTTTCAAAGATGCAGATGTTTTATATTGACTATACTTGGTACGGTGCAGGCTTTATTCGTTGGGGCGTTAGAGGTCCAAAGGGTAACGTAGTTTATTGCCACAAGATGCCAAACAATAACGTAAATACAGAAGCGTATATGCGTTCAGGTAACTTGCCAGGTAGATACGAGTCTACAACAGTTCCTCCTTATACAATTATTACTCAAGATGTTTTGACAACAGACAGTGCACTTACAGTAAAATCTACAACAGGTTTCCCATCATCAGGAACACTTGTTGTGAGAAATGCAACAACATATGAGTATATGAATTATACTGGCAAATCTGCAACATCATTTACTGGTTTAACTAGAGGTAAGGCTGGTAATGATAACTTTAATATTACAATTGCAGCAGGAGCAAGCACTGGTACAGTAGCAAGCAATACTGGATTACAGGTAGGACAAAGAATTATTTCTGAGTCCTTCCCAGAAGGAACAATCATTGCAAGTATTGATAACCTTACAATTCAACTAAGTAAGGCTGCATTAACTGCAAACCCAACAGGTGTAATTGCAGCTCCAATGGGTGCAACTTCAGCACAGCTATTCACATATATTTCAACAGCACCAACAATGGTGGAACTTGCATTCCCATCATTTGCTGCATCCATATCCCACTGGGGTACATCAGTTATTATGGATGGAAGATATGATGATGATAAGTCTCTTGTCTTTACATATG
>JACCEB010050695.1_pt1 | contig 13058 bp, 11 predicted proteins | sample 7454761 | NCBI WGS metagenome assembly JACCEB01 (sample SAMN15323454, study PRJNA562643) | freshwater metagenome | isolation source: river surface water | place: USA:Blue River Watershed | collected 2017-08-18 | reverse complement strand
CATAAACAAATGCAAAAAGAAATAGAACAACTAAAAATATCAAAAAATCTAGAAGAATCATCTGATGATTCTGATCATGAATACGATGATATTAAAATAATAAAAATAAGACTTATTAAACCAACACCAATTAATAATAATGATAATAATGAATTAACACCAAAAAAGAAGGTTAAAAAATCAACAAAGAAATTTGAAGAACCGGTAGAACCAATTAAATCTGTTAAAGTAGATAGAAGTTCATCAAGTGTTAAAGAATTAAATGAAATGATTTTTAAAGAAAACTCTAATAAAAGTCGTAATGAAAAAATTAAAGAATCATGGAAAACATTAGATAATTATGAATTACCAAATAATACAGAATTTATTATTAGAAAACAACATCCTGGTCATTTTGTTACACAAGGTTGTAGTACTGGTTCTTTAAAAAATCCTCATTGGTTAGTAATGAATTTACAAGGAGATGAATATTATATTATGCATTGTGGTCATGATAAGTATACTTATTTTTCAGTAGAAGATTATAAAGATGTTATTAATCCAGTAGATAATATATATCCTACATGGCATACAGAAAAAATTGGTTATATTATGACTAAAAATTATCCAGATAAAGAAAATACTGGTACATATCTCCATCAAGTAATCTGCAAAAAATATAATAATAAGCAATATCAAACTCAATCTGTCGATCATATTAATCGCAATAAACTAGATAATCGTAAAGATAATCTTCGTTTTGCATCACAATCAGTACAAAATTCTAATCGCGATAAATGTAAAAGACAATGCACTGTTAGACCTCTTCCAGATGGAATAAAACAAGAAGATATTCCTAAATATGTTATTTATTATTTTGAAAAATATGGACCAGAAAAACAATATACGCGTGAATGGTTTAATATAGAAAAACATCCAAAATTACAAGATAAAAAAAGATGGTCTACTACTAAATCTCGAGATGTATCGATACAAAAAAAATTAACACTCGTTAAAGAAAAACTAGAAGAATTAAATGAAACATAATAAAAAATTTATTTATAAAAAAAATAATATATATATAATTAATATATTATATGTATACTGAAAATTTAGTTAATTTATTTGGTGGTGGTGATACTATAGTAGCTCCAAAAAAAAAGAGTAATGGAGGAATATTTATTATTATTATAGTTGTATGTTGTATATTATTATTTTGTGTTGCTATTATTACAACTACAGGTAAAAAAAAAGACAAAAAAGAAGACAAAGTAGAAGACAAGACAGCAGAGAAACAAGAAGATAAAGTAGAAGATAAACTAGAAGACAAGACAGCAGAGAAAAAAGAAGATAAAGTAGAAGATGAAGTAGAAGATAATTGTTTAAAATATAATGATGATGCATCTGGAGTACCTGTAGAATGTTATGAAAAAATATGGAAAGAAAATGGTTGTACAGAAGATTTTAATAAAATTAAAAATCAATCTAAAGAAGAATTACCACCAATCGGAAAATTCAAAGAATTTATTAAAATGATACAAAGTAATCAAGGGGCGAAAGAAATGTGTTATGGACCAGACAAAGTAGATCCATCAAGTAAATGTGCACAATATAATAATGAATCTACAAATATATCAGATGAATGTATAAATGAATTATATTTAAAAAATTGTCCCGGATTTGATTTAAATTCTTATAAGAAATCAACTCCTGAAGATTTAAAAACTTATAGATTAATTCAACATAAAGTAATGTCTGATTATTTAAAACAATTACCAAAAGATCAATTTAAAAATATGTGTGAAAAACCAGATGCATCAAGTAAATGTGCACAATATAATAACGAATCTACAAATATATCAGATGAATGTATAACTGAATTATATTCAAAAGAATGTCCAGGATTTGATTTAAATATATTAAAAGATTTAATGAAAGATCAAATTAAAACAACAACTTATGAACAATTTAAAGCTGCACCATCATATTATAAAACTTCACCTCTTGAAATATCAAAACAAATATGTTTTGGTTCAGATAAATCAAAATGGCCAGAAGCTTGTTCATATTTTAAAGATGATTCAAATTGGATTGTAGAAGATTGTGTTAAAGATATATGGACTAAATCAGGATGTACAAAGCAACAACCAACTTATGAATATAGCAAAACTTTAAAAGAAATTAAAGATGATATTAATAATACTTCTAAATCATCCGATCCAATAATAAAATCTAAATGCAATTAATTAAATATTTATTATCTTAAAATAATATAATAAATATATAATAATATTATATGTATACTGATAAATTAATTAATTTATTTGGTGGAGATAATCAACCTATTAAAAAAAAGAGTAATACTACATTAATAATAATTATTATTATTATTATTTGTTGTATTTCATTATCTTCTAGTTTATTTTTAATGCATAAAAGAAGAAAATCGGCACATAAAGAAAATAATAGAGAAGATAAGAACGAAGATAAGAAAGAAGATAACAAAGAAGATAAGAAAGAAGATAAAAAAGATAACAAAGAAGATAATAAAGAAAATAATAAAAATGATGACAAATGTACAAAATATAATGATGAATCAACAGATTATTCTTTAGACTGTGTTGAACAAGTATGGAAAAATAGTGGTTGTACAGTAGATTTTAAAGAAAATGTAAAATCTAAAATGGATATGTCAAAATCAAAGGGAAGTCCTACACCATCACTAGGTTTATTAAAACAAGGATTTAAAATGATGACAATGATTAATGATCAAGGTAAACAAATGTGTTACGGATCTGATAAAACAAAATGGCCAGTAAGTAAATGTGATGGATATACAAATCAATCAAAAAATTTGTCAAATGATTGTATAAATGAATTATTTTCTGCTAGTTGTCCAGCATTTGATATAAATAAAATGAATGATTCAGATAAATCTAAAATGAATGATACATCATTTGAAATGATGAAATTGACTTCTTTATTAGCACCAACAATTGGTACAGAAGAAGCTAATACAATGTGTTTTGGATCAGATAAATCAAAATGGCCGGATCCTTGTAAAAATATTACAGATGATACAAATTTTGTACCAAAAGGATGTATTCAAAATACATGGAAAAAAGCAGGATGCACAGAACCAATTCCTGATCCATACAAAAATACTACAGGTGGAACAAAATATTTAACTATTAAAAATGATATTGATACAATAGCTAAATCGACAGATAATGCAACTAAATCAATGTGTTTTGGAGAAGATTCATCGCGTTCTTATTCATGTAGTAGTTTACCAGATAATGCAAAATTTATACCTAATAAATGTATACAAGAATTATGGACTAATGGACAATGTACTAAACCTCTTGAACACTATAAAGATGGATATATAGGTAGTGATAATTATACATATTCAAGAGTAAAAGATTATATTAATCATAGAATTGCATCGCCATCTGATTGTGGAAAACTTGATTCAGCTTGTGATAATTGGAGAGAAACTGATGCAGGTATACCAACTGAATGCTTACAAGCTTTATGGACCAAAGAAGGATGTACTAAACCATTACCATCAGAATATATTGCTAATTTTAATAATACATTAGCAAACAATAGAACTATATTTGCAGATATTGCAAAATCAACTGATCCTACAATCCAATCTAAATGTAAATAAAATTTAATTAATTAATTAAAATATTAAAAAAATTATGATTTAATAAGTAATTTAAATGCTTGTTCAATTTCATCTTCTTCTGAACTATCAGAGTCTTTTAAATTAGAGTATTGTTGTTTTTTTGTTTTTACAACATTTTTTATTTTAATTTTATTCTCAAGCAATGAATCAATATTTGTCATATTAATACTTGATTTAACAATCTTTTTATGATTAGTTAAAAGATATTTATTAATAAATTCATAACCTTCTAAAATATGTTCACAGTTCTTTGCACCAGTAATAAGAATTGATCCTTTTTCAAAGACAAATATAGATATAGATTTATCTTTGCAATTATATTTAATATTTACAGGAGCATGATTTGATGGATCATATCGACATTCTTTTTGTTCTGAATTTAATAGGTTAAATAGTTTAAGACGATCGATTTTATTTGGATATACGAAATTACTGTTAATCATACCAATTGTAATATTATTTACAAATTCTAATTCCAATTTTGATGCATCATTAATAAATGGTTTATCTTCAATTGTCATAGTTTCTTTATTTATAATTGCTTTTACTGTTTGCAATTCAATAAAAATTTTTGATAATACATCAATAACATTGTCTACAGATTTACACCCCGTCATTTGAATTGAACCATTTGTAAATAGTTTAATATTGATTGGTTTATCTTTTTTTGATTGAATCATAACATTTAATGATATTTGATTATGAAATTCTCGTTTTTGCTTTTTCTTAGCCTTGCTTTTAACCTTCTTCTTTTTCTTCTTCTTTGGTACTAGTGATCGATTCGTTGCTGGATCTCCATCACGACCATAACTAATATCTTTAATTCCATCAGCTTTTAGATCAATATATCGGGCAATATTATCGACATTAAATTCAATATCTAATTCACAACAAACTGTCATTGTGGATATAAATACATCATCTGGTAATTTCTTAATAATCAATGCATCCAATATCTTTTGTTTTAATGTATCCCTTTCTGTCATATTATTAATAGTATTATGTATATATTATTTAGTCAATTATAAAGAAAATCAATTTTTTATTAGTTTTTAAATGTGTTTAATTTAAGTATTAATATAATAATACCAATTATATATTAGATTATGAAATATTTATCATGGGATGTTGGTGTTAAAAACATGGCATATGCACTTCTTGAAAAAGATGGAGATAATTGTAAATTATTGAGAACAGGTATTTTAAATCTTATTGATAAAAGAGAATGTTGTTCTTTTATTTTAAGAACAAAAAAAGAATGTGGTAAAATAGCTAGACAAAAAGTTCTTAATGATAAAATGGAAGAAGTTAATCTTTGTAAAGCACATTGTACTAAAGTTAAAATTGAACCAATAAATTCATCAGACTATAAATGCGCAAAATGTGGATCAATATCAAGTATTAATATTCTAGGAAAAGATGAATGGTCTTGGTGTGAAAAACACGAAAATCTTTCAAAAAAAGTTCTTACACAATTTAAAGCAAAAAAAATTACAGGACAAAATTGTTCACAACAACCAATTCAAGAACTAGTATCTGAACTTGTTAAAAAACTTGATGAAAATAAAGATTTTCTTGATATAGAAGGAGTATGGATTGAAAATCAACCAGCTTTAATTAATCCAGCTATTAAAACTATTGCTTCTGCTTTATATACTTATTTTGTAGTCAGAGGTATCATAGATAAAAAAGAAAATAAAATTAAATTTGTTAAATTTGCTTCACCTCTAAATAAATTAAAAGTAGCAAAAAAAACAACAAACGATGCACTTAAGAATGCAAAATCTGATAGAGAATATTATAATATAGAAAAAGGATTAGCAATTATTTATGTTAAAACACTTCTTACAAAAGACGAATTAAAAATAATGGAAAATGCAATAGATAATAATGATAATAAAGGTGATGATGTATGTGATGCATATTTACAAGGTTTTCATCATATATTTGATGGTGTTATTCCAGAACATTATCAAGAAAAATTAAGAAGTATTCCAGAAGATCAATTAACTACAAAGAAAATTAAAAGTAAGAAAAGAGTTGTTAAAACAGAAGTAGAAAATGAAACTGATGAATTAACAACTAAAAAAATTAAAAGTAAGAAAAAAGGTATTAAAGTTTCTACTGAAACTAAAACTGATTAATAAATAAAATTATTTTATCTATGACTATTTCCTAGTTTTTTATGTTTAATAAATTAAACATAAAAAAGGAGCTGATTGTTATTTGTCAATAACAATCTCCTCGTAATCAGATATAAGTGGTATCATTGGTGGTATTGACATTTTAATTACTTTTGATGATACTATCATTGGATCACGAAATTTATTTATTGTCATAATTCCTCCAAATTTATCTAATATTTCTCGCGGACCCGCTGCTTTAATATTCATTTCATCACAACTAAATATATCACAATATAATTGTTTAATAAGAGCAGAACGAACAGATTTTCTATAATCATCCATATCTTCATTATATGCTATCATACATGAGAAACTACAAAAATTTCCGAATACATGATAGAAATTATTTTTATAATGATCTGGCATAAATAGCGGTTGTGTATCAAAATTATAAGTGCACCACCAGCAAGCTATACTTGTTTTTTCACAAATATTTAATTTATTTTTATTAACTGATATTAAACCAAGATTAATTAATTGTTTCTTATTTTCCTTTGTAAGAGTTAATGTATTTTCATTAAATAATGATTTATCTTTTATTCTAGATTTAAGATTATTAATAATCGCATCACGTCTATGTAGTTCTTCTAATAATTTTTCTATACTTTTATTTAAATTATTGGAGGATTTATTAACATCACTATCTGATTCACATTTATCAGTAAGATGATTAAATTTATATTTTGTATCAATTTCAGTATCATCATCTTCACTTTCACTTTCTGAAGTAAAATTATTTTTTTCTGTTTCTGTATCTTTGCAAATTAATCGACGCTCACTTTGTTCTTCTTCAAAATTAGGTAAATATAATACTAATTGTTCTTCTTGTGGTTCTTTAACAATAACTTTATTTTTTACTGGTGTAGAAACGACTAAATTCTTTGGTGGACGACCGCGACGTTTTTCGTTCTTATTATTAGTAGCCATATTTAAAATAATATATATGTTATTCCATAAATAGATTTAACATATTATTTTCAAATTTTTTTATTGTCTTATAAATGTTCACTTTTTCTTATTACTGCCAAATGATATTTGATCCATTGATATATCAGTAGATTTTTTTGATTTATTATTTAATTGACTATTTAATCTTTTTGCAAGATTATTATTGATTGATATTTGAGATACACCACTTTGTGTTGTTGCATTTGTCGATGATGTTTTATTTGTCGATGATGTTTTATTTGTCGATGATGTTTTATTTGTCGATGTTGACATTTCAGACATAGTATCAGATGGTTCTTTTTGTTTTTGAGATCTAGATGATGATCTTGCACTTTCTTTCTTTGATGATGATACTGATCTAGCAGATGGACTTGCTGTTAATTCTAAATTCTTTTTAATATCATTAAATTTATCTTTTTGCTGAGCTAACATTTGTTGATAACGTTGGAATTCAAGTTCTTGTTTTTTAAGATCTTCTAAATCTTTAGCTCTTTGAACTGCGTGTTCATGTTGTTTATTCATATAATCATCTAAATTATTTTTTGGTTTATTATTTTCAGACCCCTTTGATTGCGAATCTTTTGCGGCTCTAGCTCTTAATTTTTCAATATAATCTTCATCATTTTCTACTTTTTTAGCTCTATTTGGCATAAATTTATGAGCATTATTTTTACCACCTACAACAACAACAACACCAATAAGTGAAACCATTAATCTGAACCATGGATTCATTTTCTTTCCCGGTACATTATGATATTCATAAATTTCACCAAGAATTTCATAGTATGTATTTTTATCAGCACTAACTTCATCACTTAAACCAGTAAGTTTAAAGTCAAATGGATTATAATTATTATTTAATAATTCAGCTCCTTTTATTACACCGACAAGCATATGTGAATATAAACCTAACCAATTTCTTTTTGATCTAATACTTCTATGTAAATCGAGTTCATATTTCATCATATAATAATCGTCGTCGATATTATAATTAGTTACTTTACATCCTAAATCACGTAATTCACCAAGTGCTCTCATAATATCTAATCTTCTTAAACGTTTTTCAAGAGCTGATAACATTTCATATTCTTCATCTATAAATTTATTCATTGATGCACTTGATTGTCCAGATCCACCTTGTACTGTTTGATTATTTTGATCAGATCTCTCATCATATGTATTATTATTTTGTTGTTGATAAGAATCTCCTCCATTGTAATTAGTTTCTGTATTTTGATTCATTGGAATATCATTATGAGTAACATAATTATCAAAATTATCATCTATATCATCATCACCTCCATTCTGATTATGTGATGGATACCATCTTTGTTCTTTTGGTTTTAATTTTTCTGAATTTGCTAAATAATCAACCATATAATCAGTACCTTCAGTAATATGTCCATTATGTTCAGTCATTATATAATTTAATAATTAGAAAGTATTATATGTTTAAATACGCATCAAAAATTTCGCATTAAAATATATAATAATTTTTATATAATGACTGAATATTATAATATTAATTTTAATAATGATGAAACGGATAAATTAGATAAATTAGCAAGAGAAATTAATAATAAAAAAACTTCTTTATGTAAAAAAGTAACAGATGATTTTAATAAACAAGAAACACAATGGAAAAATGGTATAGATAATGTTATAAATTCTCAAAATTTTAGTTATTTATCAATTAATAAAAATTATAATAAAAATATGAATGATAATTTTAATAATGATAAACAATCATCTTATTCATTGAGTGATAGTGATAATACTAATTATTCAGAATATTCAGATTTAAATTCATCAAATTTTTCTTTTAATACAAATAATACTAATAATACTAATAATACTAACAATACAAATAAATCTGATTTTTTATCAAAAGACAATAAATTTTTTTCTGGTAAACTTAAAAAAAATAAAAGTTTTTCAGATATATCATCATTAGATTCATATGGATCTCTTAGTTCTATAGATTCTTTCATAGATTCTGAATCAATAGATACATATTTAAAAAATCCAAATGCAACAAAAAATGTAAAATTTAATAAAATAGTTGAATCAATAGATTACGATGATTGTTCAAAAAATGATGATAATATTTTAGAACATATGAAAAAATGTAATAATTGTAAACAAAAATTATTAAGATTTATTAATGGTATTGGTGAATGTACAGTTAATAAAGAAAAGAATGATAAAGATGATAAAGATGATAAAGATGATAAAAATAAAAAAAATAAATCTGTTTTTGGCAATATTAAAACAAGTTCTATGAATTCAAAGGAAATAGTAATTATGTTAATGATTGGTATATTTATTATTATTATGTTAGATTTATTATTGAGAAATAAGAAATAAGATTTTAATTATCATCATTTTTTTCATTATCTAATTCTTCTTCTAATCTTAATTCTAAATATTTCCATGTTATAAAAATACTTTTTTTATCTAAAATAAGTGTATCCATTCTTTGATCTCTTAAATTTTTAGATATATATTCTAAAGCTTCTTGATGTCTATAAGAAGAATTTTCTAAAATAATTTCAGGTAAAATAAATGTTATATCTGTAAGTCCTGCATCATCAGCATCTTTAATTTTATTGCAACATAAATTATACATATCTACTAACCAATTTCTTTTCTTTTTTCTTCTTTCATATATATTACCTAATAAATTATGTGAATTAAAATCTTTTGAAGGATCTATATTAATACTCTTTCCAGTCGATATCATATTAACATCTATTTTACCATTATTTTTATTATAATTATGATTATTAGAAGGCATTAAAGTTTCAATATTCATTTGAGAAAATACTTTATTATCCATTATATATAAATATTATTGAAAAAAAAATTTATATATTTGCGATTGTAACGTTATAAAAAGTTAAATATATATATTATTAATGACACATAATATATTTGAAAATAAAAACATAAACAAAACTATAGAAGATGAATTATATTCTTTATGTGATAAAAATAAACATGGAAAAACAACTTTAATATTAGGTGGAGGTGGTGTAAAGGGATTTGTATTTGTTGGTATTTTTAAATATTTAGAAGAAATAAATATTTTACAAAATATACATACTTTAGTTGGTACATCTATTGGATCACTATTTGCAGCACTTATAATTATGGGATATTCTTCTGATGAAATGTATAAAATAATTAAAGCTTTTGATTTAACAAAAATAACAAATGTTAATGTATCAACATTTTTACAAAATTATGCATTTGATGATTGTGAAAATATTAATAATTTATATAAAAAATTATTAGAAACAAAAAAATTTGATCCAGAAATAACTATGATTGAATTTTATAAAAAAACTAAAAAAAAATTTGTTGCAGTTTCCGTATGTATTTCTAATAAACAATTAGAATATATATCTTATGAAAATTTTCCAGATTTACCAGTTTATTTAGCAATAAGAATGTCTACATGTATACCAATCGTTTTTAGTCCAGTTAAATATAATAATAGAATGTATATAGATGGTGGATTGATGGAAAATTTTCCTATTAATTATGTTCCAGATGATAAATTAGATGAAGTTATAGGTATTAATATTTTTAGTGATTTTTCTGATGAAATAAAAATAGATAATATAATAACATATATTACAAATATTTTTGATTTAATTATGATGTTAATGACTAAAAAATTTGTACATCCAAAATACAATAATATAGTTTATAATATTTATGTTGAAAAAATAAATCCAGTAGGATTCGATTTATCTATAAAATTTAAAAAAGATTTATTTAAACAAGGGTATGATTTTATGAAAAAAAATTTTAAATTAAAATAATTTTAAATTAAATAATTAACTTTGCAATATATTTATTCATCATCTGAATCATCGTTTGATATCATTTTATTATATATTTTAATCATATCACTATCTATTTTTTGTGTTTTATGTTTTTGTGTAACATCAGTACCAATCATTTTTCCAAATTGTCTAGAAATACCAAATTGATCTTCCATTACACTTTTATATCCAGCTGTTTCTGTACTTTTAAGATTAGTATCAAACATTTCTCTGTCTCTTAGCATTTTTGAAAGCATGTCATCTGTATTTTTTGTATCTTTATTTTTATTATGAGTATCATATGCATCATCGTAATCACTATCAACAGATGATAAATCTGATGCATTAAAATCATCATTTCTCATTTTACCAAACATATTATTTTCTTTAAAATTATCTGATCCAAATGGGTTTGAATAATCTGTATCTATTGATATAAAGTTTTCTAATCCATTATCATTAAATGCAGTAAAGTTTTCTCCAAATTTAACAACTTCTCCTTTTTCTTGTTTACGTTTTTCATTCTTTTCTTGTTTCTTTTTATTTTTTTCAAAAAGTTTATTAAATTCAGATGGATTAAATGATCTTCCTTCAAACATATTTTTTTGAGATAATTCAATAAAATCAATATCTCTTCTTGCTTTTAAATCATCAATTTGTTTTGATAATGTTGTTCTATCTATTTTATCATCTAATTTAGATGGATCAAAGTTTCTAAGTTTATTAAGTTTTTTTGATTCTGATTCAAAATCAAGTTGTGCTTTCTTTTTATTTTCTTCTGTCATACCTGATTCTTGTAATTTTATAAATTCTTCAAATGTATTCTTTTGATTTTGAAAATCTTTGCTTTTTATAGTTTTTTGTTCTAAATCATATATTTTTTTAGCATTTGCATCTGAAAGAATTTTACCAGCTTCTTGTACTAATTGAAATTGTTTTGCTTTCATTTGGCGTTCTTTTTCTGGTAAATCTTTATATTTATCTGGATGAAATTTAGCTAATAACTTTCTTGATTTTTTTTTAATATCTTCTATACTGGTATCTCGATCAACATTTAAAATTTTATAATAATCAAAACCAAATTTTTCTACTTTGTTTATAGATTTTTCATTTTTATTACCTTTCATTTGTTCAAATAAATCATCATCATTAGTATTCATTATTATAATTTAATTATATATATTTTTAAGTATAATTAAACGTATTTTTTTATTTATTATTTTTTTCACATTAAATTATATATTTATATGAATAATAATAAAGATAAAAAAGATAAATGTATTTCAATATTTCTATTACATGCATTAGGAGATACTATTGGATTTAAAAATGGTATATGGGAATTTAATTATGGCAATTCAAATTATGGTGATATTAGAATTACAATTGAAATTATATCTGAATTTATAAGTCTTGGTGGCATATCACATATTGATTTAAAAGATTGGAATATTTCAGATGATACTTTATTAAATTACGAAATTGCTAAATTTATATTAAATATTAAAAATACAAAATACAATGAAGATGATATTATTAAATTAAAAAGAAGTATATCAAAAATGTTAGATGAACAAATGAAATTAAAAATAGAAAGAGGATTTGGTAGTATTACATTTAGATCAATACAAGCATGGGATGATAAAACGGATCAAAGACATGCACGTTATAATATATATTCTGGTGGTAATGGTTGTTCTATGAGAACTTTTCCAATCGGTATAGCTTACCACAAAGATGAAGATTTAGATATATTAATTGATACATCTATTACTACAAGTAAATTAACTCATAATTCACCTATTGGATTTTTAGGTGGATTTATTACAGCCTATTTTATTAAATTAGCATTCAATAATATTGCAATTGAAGAATGGCCTTTTATGGCTATTAAAATGTTAGAATCTGATAAAATTAAATCATATATTGATAGAGATAATGATAATATTTATATTGATTATAGAAATTCAGTTAAAGTTTGGAAAAGATATGTTGAATTATTTTTTTCAGATAATAAAAAACCATTAAAATTAAAAACTTCTGAAAATCTTATTAGTAGATTTAAAATTATGTATGATATAGATAAATCTTTATTAGAAATAGAAAATTATAAAAATATAGCCGGAGGTAATGGACAATCAGCAATAATAATGGCTTATAATGCAGTATTAGATTGTGAAGGTAATTGGGAAAAATTAGTTTATTATTCTATGTTACATGGAGGTGACAGTGATACCGTTGGTTCAATTGCTGGAGGATTTTATGGGGCAATTTACGGTTCATCAGATATACCAGAACATTTATTAAAACACTTAGAAATGAAAAAAGAATTAATTGAAATTGGAGAAAAATTTTATGAAAGATATATTGCTTAATTTATTAATTTAACTCTCAAAATATTAGTTTATTTATTTT
>JACCEB010138028.1_pt1 | contig 13060 bp, 15 predicted proteins | sample 7454761 | NCBI WGS metagenome assembly JACCEB01 (sample SAMN15323454, study PRJNA562643) | freshwater metagenome | isolation source: river surface water | place: USA:Blue River Watershed | collected 2017-08-18 | reverse complement strand
TAAAGTAGTGCTAGCCTCCTCAATCGGCGGAAAGCCAAACACTTCTTCTAATTTTTTAGTCATACTGTACTTATGATTATTTGCGGCGTTTCTTAGTCGGATTGGTGTTATTATAGATATCTTCTTCTGTTAAGACGCGAAATGTGGCACCCATTTGTTTACACCACGCACGAGCAGCCGCCCATTTAACCATATTAAGTGCAACTGCGGCTTTTTCTTGCTGGCTACGGGCAAGTTCCATTACAGCTTGTCCCTTAGGCTTTATTTCTATTAGCTCTGCTTTTCTAACTCCATCCCTTTGGTACACTACAAAGAAGTCCGGGACGTAAAACGTATCTCGGCCTGTGAATGGATTTCTATAGGGTATACGAACATTCTCGCTTGCCCAACTAACAACGTTAGGGTGGTTATCGCAGAAGCGCATAAAAGTTAACTCCCATCCGCTTCGGTATTTAGGTGTACCTTTCCCAACATACTTTTCAGGGTGCAGGATTGTATATAAACCTTGAGCATAATTTTTAGCCATTACATTTCCCTGGCTACAAGTGATAACATTTTCTTGGGGGAATTTTTATAATATTTTATTGTGTCTGGCAGATTTTCATTCAGTCTGTCTAGTATATCTTGCTCAACATCTAACATCCCCGACGAAGTAGAATCTTCTATTAACTTTCTAAAATCTTTTCCTAGGTCTTGGCTGGCTTTCCAAAAGGCTAGTACTATGTTTTCAGCTGGGGTACGTGCTAGCCCAACTGACAAAATTCGTTGGACTGCTTTGTCAAAATCAACTTGTGGTATTACTTTATATGTTGTCATTAGAAATTCGACTTTTCATTAGGATCATACCCAGGAGCACCTTTGATGCCTGTTACTTTACCTGTCTTAAAGTATTCTGCTTCCTGGGCTTTGGTAAGCTTGCCAGCCATGTATGCTTTCTGGGCAGCATTTTGATCATTTACATTTTGTGCAGAGCGAACATTATTTTCAAATGTAGTTTGTCTACTAACAATGCCTTCACCCTTTTTATCATTTATATTAGGGTTAGCATTTGTATTTCCAACTCGTGCAGGTGCCGCATAAGGCTCCCTGTTATTAGAAACTTGCTTGTCTATAATTACTCCGTTGTCAACTGTTCGTGCCTGACTTTTATACTGCGGCGCTGATTGTAATGCAATTAACCTGGCTCTTTGCTCTGCACTTTGTTGAGATTGAGCACTATCAGTTCGAGGTGGATATTTCTTAAGTGCTTCAATGTAAGCTTTTTTATATTCAGGATTCAATCCAGCATCTTGATTAATAGACTTTTCCTGGCTAGCAATAAAATCAGCTGTCTTTTGACTAACAGGTGGCTTTGCAGGAGTTGATACCTTGTCGGTTCCTGTGTTTGTGTTGTAATTGGCGTTGGTACCTGCATTGGTAGTTGTAGCAGTAACGGGCTTAACCGTCCCTTCAGTACTATTTGTTAAATTGCCGTTAGAAGTTTTCTTGCCAAGGAACGGAACCCAACTTGGCCACGATAGTTCTTTTTTAGGTGCAGTACCAGCTACGCTCATAATTGCGGCGCCATCAGTTGTTCCCATTGGATCTGTATAAGTCGATTGACTTGTAGGTGCTTCTTGTGCCTTAACTGCATCTTTTTTAGGTGGGTTAGTGATTGGTGTAAAACTACTACTTTGTGTTTTCTTGCCTTCACTAGGTTTCACTGGTGCCGGAGGCTTTGGTAAGGGCTTAATGTGTGCCCCAGCAGATGGTGTAGGTCCTTGATAACCAGGTGCTTCTAAATCTTCGTAGCGAATTGTTAACGACCACAATACTGGGTCGCTTGTTGAGTAATCTAATGTATCGTGTTGTGCGTCAACAATGTATGCATTTTTTAACCTGTATACTTTATCAGGTGCGCCTGGGGCACTAAGATTTTTCATCTTAATTTCAATTTCCAATGACTTAAATTTTGCAGCCTTACTTCCGTCAGTTGGATCGAATTGTTCCTGCACCCACTCCCAAATCATTTTATCGCCAGAATCGTTTGTCTGGTCATACAATGTCATAGTGATAGGCTCGTATGTCAGTTTGGTTTGTACCAATGTCTTATGATTGTAAACGTTAACAACTTGTGTATCAGCTGTCCAACGAGGCAACTCGCATGTTTTTGCTAGGAATACAGGAGTAGTATCAAATCCGTATTCTCCGCCGGTGGTTATGAACTTTACTTCAAACGCAAATTTAAGATATGGGTGCCCATCACCTAAAGGTGTTTCGTCGGGGTGTACTTCTACACCATTAAGTATTTTTTTAGTTGCTATATTTTCAAATTTGAAGTAGCTCATATCAATGATAAAGGGCGATTTCTCGCCCTTTATCTCTTTCTCCTTGTAAGGGCAAACATTTCTGCTTACTCTTACTTATCACTTTATTAAAGTGAGCTTTTATTAGCCACCTGTAGATAGATCGCCAGCGCCTTGTGAGCCATCTAAAAGCTGTTCGTGGTAAGCGTTATCATACTTAATCGCGATTGTAATATTTAGAGGATCGCTTGTAGAGTAGTTGTTTTCACCGTAGTTTACGTTTTGGATATAGCAACCACCTAGAGTCCATGTATCCAATACTGCTTCGCTACCGTCTAAGTTTTCAATTAACATTTCAAACTTATAACCGCTACCAGATCTTGACGAAAACTGGTTAGCGTGGTCAACTTGCTTTTGTACTTGGGAACCAATAGCACGAACTACTTCGTTTGTAACATCATCCTTAACGGTTAATGTAATAGGGTCCCAACTATGCTTACCAGCCAAATTGATGCGAGAGTTATAAACATCTACAACAACGTCATCGTGTGTTAGACTTGGACGACCAACACTGACTACCTGGCTAGTTAGCTGTAGCGTGTCACCTGTACCGAAACCGGTTAACGTGACACGAAAGCGATAACTTAGCTTAGGCTGTACCAGAGGGCCAGTAGCTCCTCCTGGTACGTTAAATTTACTTAAATCGACTGCCATTTTTCAGTTCTCCTTGTCGTTATTTAGTGTTATTGGCAATCGCGCCTGTATTTACAACTCGAACTGGGATGTAGATGAATTCAATTGCCTTAACTGGCTCAATTGCAATATCAATATACAATTCATTTCTGTCGATTCTTGCTGGTGTGTTGTTTGTTTCATCACAAACTACCAAGAAGTCATATACGGCACGCTTAGAAACCATATCTGTCAAGAATCCATTGAACAACTTGATAACGCGGTCACGTGTGAACTTGTCGTTTGGTTCAAAGATGAACGGACGAGCAATGATATCAAACTGCTTACGTAGATATACTAATAAGCGAGCAACGTTGATGCGGTCAAGTGCTGAATCAAATGGGTATAATGTCTTCTGACCCCATGAAAACAAGCCTTGGCCTGGGAAGTTAACCAATGGGTTGATGTTATCTTGATACAATGTATCACGCTGACCTTGGTTCAATGCCACTGGCAGGAATTCATTTTCAGCGTTAACAACGCCCAGGTTGCTAACACCGCTTAGAACACCACGTGTTAAACCAGCTGGGGCAAACCAAGGGTAAGCTACTTGATCATTGTATGCATATCCACGTAGAACTGCATGACTTGCAGGAACTGCAACATCATTGCCTTCTAGGTCTGTAGATAATGCGCTTGGGTAGTAAATTGCGGCATTTCCACTGCGAGTTGTTAGACCGTCAGCACCGTTAGTACCTGCTTCTGTACCCATAGCCCATGTATGAACGGCACTCATTCTGTTAGATAGCTTCATTGGAGTATCGCCAATTACGAAAACTGTTTCCTTGCGGTCGTAGCTTAATGTAATCATTTCGTCGATACATTCAACATATCCTGGTGTAGCAACTAGGTTAAAGTCTAGTGTTTCTGCACGTAAGTCTTCGTTGTCTGTTAAGGCAGCTTGCAGGCGCTTAACAACTACACGACGCTGAGCCTTTTCAAACATGTAAGGTGCTCCAGCTTTTGGTCCGCTGTCAACGTTACCAGATTCAGTTTGCCATACTTCCATTGCGGCATTCCACTTTTTAACGTTACCAGAGCTTACTGCGCTATTCCATAGCAACATACCATCTGGATAATAAGCTGGGTTAGGAACTTGATCATCCATTGGTGTGGCACCACCTTCTACGCCAGATGTATCACCTGCTGTAGCTGTTAGGTCAACAAACAAGCAACCATTTTCGGTTGTTTGGTCAGCATTGTCTCTTTGTACCCAGCTACTTCCATCAAAAAACTTAATAACTGGATAATTAGCCATGTCATTTGTATCTACCCAAACATCACCGTTGCTTGGATTATTTGGTTCTGTAGTGTTAACGTGGATGCTATCAACGGCTGTCCAGATTGGTGTGTCGTTAACTGTTGCCTTAACATAAACGTCAACGTTTGTACCAGCATCATACCACAAGCGACCATCAACAATAGGACCTGTTGGGGCGGCATCGCTTGCACTTGGATCTAGTGTAGTCCAGGCTGCACCATCAAAACGCTTGACTGTGAAGCGGGCGGCACTTGGTTCGTCAAATTGAACATATAAACTGTTTGTAACCAATGCTGTACCAAATGCGGCAGTAGCAGTGGCATTGTCTTCGTAACCAACAAGCATGTCAGCTTTACCTGGGCCAATTGCTTGCTTTGTCCAACTTTCTGTAGTAGCGTTAAACTTCTTAACTAATAAGTTTAAGCCGCCATTTGGACTTGTTGTCTTTAACCAAACATTGCCAGCGGTTGCTGGGCTTGGAATTTGATAGTGAGGTGCTAATGTAACTGTTTTAGCTAGATTAGATGATGTAACTGGCAACCATGCGCCTGCTACTTTTTTGTAATATACTTTTGTTGAGCTGGATGCATCAAGTGCATAATCGCCGTTGCTACCAATGCCTGCGCCTGGTGTACCGTCTGTGACAGTAACTGTCTTTAAAACCCACTTTGAACCATCCGCTTCAAACAAACCAAATTGACTGTCGTTGGTATCTAACCAATATTGATTGTTTGCTGGTGGGCCAACAGGAGCTTCGGCTTGTGGCTCTAATTCTTCCATGTTTAGGTCAGCACGTACTAAAATAGCACGGTTGGCAACACCAAGGTAGTAATAAGCGGCTAACAAGCCATATTCGTTTAGTTCGTGACCGTGTACAGGTGTACCGTCAACGATAGTGAACTTTGGTTCACCGTATAGTTGTACCAACTCTCGTTGGCTAGTAACAATTAGGGGTTTTTTAGCAAAAGGTGCTGTAGTGTATTGAGCAGATGAACCATCAGGTGCTGTTTTTCCTGATCGTGTTGCTAAAACAATAACTGGTACGGTACCGTTGCCTGCAGATGCGTATGCGCTTTCATCGATAATTGATACGCTTACGCCTGGGGAAACTAACTGAGCCATTATAATATCTCCATTCTTAAAGGGATTCATGCCCTCTTCAGAGATATTTAGCTCACACGAGCGTTTCTGGACCTATTTAGCGGAATACTTGCTTTTAAATTTTACTGGACAACGCTTGCTAACTGCTTATACAAGTCGTCAATGCTTCCATTATTATCAATAATAGCATCAAACTTTGTACCTACCCAGGCTGTTTCGCTTGCATGAATGCCCAAGTGTTTTAGCTTTTCCCTGGCAAAAGCATCACCGTTATTGGCTTTGCCTGCCATAATGTGCCAGCTCGGTAACTCCCCGCGCTGTACCCAAATCACCTTGCCACCTGCTTCTTTAATAGCTTTGATTTCGTTTGGGAAACGACAATCACTAATAACAATATTGTCTTTACTATTACGTAACCGTGCTTCTAAACTAGCAATCCAAATATCGTCATGAAAGCCTCTACGGCAAACTTCTGTACCCCAGTATTGTAATACCCAGCGTGGTGTTAATTCTGGCATTTCAAGTTTTTTTGCCCACCACGGATCTACTTGCTCTCGCCATTCTCTAGCTTCTTTGGTGCGGCCTTCAAGCAATTCTCGGTCCCAACTGAAAACTGCGGCAACAGCATCTTTAAGTGTAGCGGCAAATGAGTCACGTCTAAACTCGTGAAAATTTACAAGATAATCTGCGGCTGTGTCTTTGCCAGAACCAATGAAGCCGCATACGCCAATAATTGTAGTCATGCGCTATGATAACACAACTTTAATAGTAAAGCAAGAAAAATTTAACCGAATATAAAGCCTATTGGGGTGCCACCGTCTTCGTACTTGGTTAATGCTTCTTCAAGTTTGTCCATTTCGGCTTGACCTTGCTGAATTAAATCGTTGCCGTTTAATTGTACGCCACCTTGGGGGCCAGCTAAGTTGGCAAACTTGCTACGGGCTTGTCCCAAGCTCATTTTAGCCACTGCTAATGCGTAATCCTTTAACCATTGGCCTGCATATACATCAATTAGTAATGCTTCGTCGGGGCGATAGTTGTAGGTATGTAGAACCGTACTTTCATCTGCTTTTACGTTGCGATGTAGATTTAAAATCTTGGTAGAGTTTGACCAAGTAAATGTAACGTTAGCGCCAAACATGCGGCCAAGCAATTCACGTTGCCCCATGTATAATTCAAATGTTGCTAAACCTTGCCCACGTGCGGCATTTAGCATATACATGTTTAGGTAGCCGGCTTCAAATGGTTCAAAATTTGTAGCAGTACTTCCAATGCCGCCGGCACTCTGGCGATACATTACTCTAACTTCAATGATTTCGTTTGGAAGCCTGTAGTTACTTTGATCCGGACTTAGCTTCAAAATCATAAAGCTTTCCTCGACTGCACGACTGCTACGCTGGCGATATTTAGAAATAGCACGATCAAGAGCCATATCATAGTGTTCTTTGTCGAGTTCGATATCGACCATGCCGCCGCCAAGATTTAACTCAATGTACTTGATTGCCTTAGCACGTTCGGTGGTATTTGTGTTTAGTTCTGCCATAAGAGTCTCCGGTAGTATTTACCGGAGACTGGTCGCAAAACTTACTTGATTGCGCGGAGCAGGATTGTTTCTGGAGAAATGCGTCCTTTTAGCTTGGTTTCTACAGACTTAATAGTGTCCATAAACTTACGCAAACCGGGTTTACCTTGTGTTTTAAACTCTGCAAGTTTCTCTGCAGGCTTACGCAAAGTTTTACAAGTGCTCTTGAGTTCATCAAAACCAATGATAGCAGAACCCTTGACGCCTAGCTGTCCAACTACCATGTCACCGTGCATGGCAACAACAAAACGTCCCAGCTTTCGAGTTTTAGTATTGTAAACCCACAGCTCACTCATGCCCAAGATTTCAGTTGGATTAATACTCTTAAGTCCAAGCTCTGCAAACTCTTTGAGATACTTAAGATTCTTAACTTGCTTTTCAGGCGGTACGGGCTTGCGTTTAGGTTTAGCACGAGTAGCAATTTTAGAAGTTTTGTATGCCATAGCATCATTGATGATGGCTTCGTAAAACTTAATAAGTTTATTGACTTCTCGCTTGCCAAGGTGCTTATAAGCTTCTAGCAATTGAGCATCTTTACCTTCGAGGTATTCGTTAAGCTCATTGATCTTGGGTTGGATAACTTCTGGAATTTTAGTTGCGTATTGAACTGCAATATTTTGAGCAGATAAAAACTTAAAGGTCGAAAACTCTTTACCGCTTACAATGAAGTCGTCAATTGCTCCTTCAATTTCGCCCATTGCTTCGCTAAACTTTTCAGCCAGTCGATCTTGGATAGTTTCTTTTTTAACTACAGGTTGTGCTTCTTTTTCGGTGTCGGCTTCTTCGACATCATATTTGCCAGACTTAATAGAGTTTTCAATTTCGCTACGAAGCCATGCGCCAGTGTCGCGCCCTTGGTTGAAATCAGCGTGTACTTCAGGCATGCCACGAACAAGACATGCCGCAACGCCGCACAGAGTAGACGAAACCCGGCTATCTTTAAGTTTACGGAACTCGGTGATTGTTGCCTTATCGTATCCGTTGAGCTCCATCCATTCTGCTACTTTAGGGCGGAGATCCTTAACGCTAGATTCAAGGCGATAGTATTCCATTGCTTTGCGGAAATGACTACCAAACTGCATGCCTTCCCAGTCTTGAGCTCCGTCCCAACTAGGACTAAAATCCCTAGACGATTTTGTACGATGTGCAATTACTTGCTTTTTAGTTACACGGGTCTTTTTAGCGGGTGCTTTTTTGGTTGCTGTAGCCATTGTTTGCTCCTAAAGTGTGCGTTGACTGGACTATTATAACTTATCTTTGCGGGCCTGTCAAGAGCTAAGAACCGGTAAATAGCTTACAAATAAGGACCATTTTGGTCCTGGGAAAACTATGCCGAAAATATCGCTTTGGAAAAACGCTAAAACGCAAGACTACTATTATCAGGACCGAATCATTCGTGAAGCGGTAGGTGCGGGCGGTACTACTATACTAATACACAAATATCTTGGACCTGCTGCCACAGAAGACGGGTCTGACCCAGCTAGGCCCAATTTAGCCGAGAAGGACCAAATTACAGAATTAGACATTCAAGATGTTCTGTTTATGGAAAACCGAGATCGCGTGTACGACACTACCATTTACGAACTCCGTGGTACCTACAACGTCACTGACCAAGACTTTGATTTGAGCCAATTTGGTTTGTTTTTAAATGCTGATACTATGTTTATTACATTTCATACAAATGAAATGGTAGAGCGATTAGGTCGTAAGCTTATGCCCGGTGACGTAATAGAGTTGCCGCACTTGAATGATGACCTGTTGCTTGATGCCACTGCAAAAAGCATTAACAAATTTTATGCTATCCAAGATGCGGCTCGTGCCGCAGAAGGCTTTGGTCCTACTTGGTGGCCACACTTATGGCGTATTAAGGCGGCACCTATAAATGATGCACAAGAGTATCGAGGTTTACTAGGTAATCCCGAGGATGAAGATAGTTTGAAAAACGCACTTAGCACATACCAACGAGAAATGGAAATATCAAATGCTATTTTAGCAAGTGCTGAAGTACTAACACCTAATGCAGGTTACACTACTGCTGAAATGACAACATTCGCTCCGCCGATTGCAGGCTTTGATGGTAACCCAAATGGTACACCAAATAACGTAGTCAGAACTAGTGAGCATGTTGCAAGCCACGGTGACACCACTGGAGTATCAACTGGCTTAACTTTCCCAAATAATCCAAGCCAGGGCGATTTGTTTATGCGTGTTGACTTTACGCCAAACCGATTATTTGTATACAGAGGAAATCGTTGGCATAGAGTAATGGATAACTTAAACCAAGTTGGTTGGTCTACTGCTACATACAATGCTGGCAAGTTTATTAATAACGAAGCTAGAACTAGTGTTGCTGGATATGGTAAAGAAAAAAATACTATCGATCAGCGCCAGCCCCTAAGTAAGGTGTTTACTAAACCTAAGGCAGATAATTAATGGCACAACAATATTTTTATGATCAACAGATAAGACGCTGGCTACTGCAATTCATGCGATTGTTTGGCGGCTTCTCTGTGAAGATGGGAAAAGACTCGACTGGTGCTGACATTTATCACCAGGTACCGGTTCGTTACGGCGATACTAACCGTATGAGTCAGCACATTTTACGAAACAATAGCGAAAACACAATTTTAAGTGTGCCTGCTATTAGTTGCTATATTGCAGAGTTAGTGCCAAACGCCGAGCGTAGGCTTAATCCTACATTCCAAGATAGTGTGCAAGTTTACGAAAAAACTTATGACCCAAATGCAGGTGCATATATTGACCAAGTTGGCGAAACATATACATTAGAGCGTCATGCTCCAATTCCTTACGATTTAACAATCAACGTAGATGTATGGACAAGCAATACAGAGCAAAAGCTACAGCTATTAGAGCAGTTGTTATTATTGTTTAATCCAAGTGTTAACTTACAAAGCAGTCAAAACCCTTACGACTGGACTAGCTTAGCCGTTGTTGAGCTCATTAATATTACATGGACTGCACGTAGTATTCCGCAAGGCACAGATGATATCATCGACGTTGCTAGTTTAATTTTCCAGTTGCCAATTTACTTGAGTCCACCTGCTAAAGTTAAACGTCAGGTTCTTATTCATAGTATTTTAAACAATGTTACAGCAAACTATGGGTTCATTGATGATATTATTCTAAACGAATCTGCGGCGCAAACAAGACAATGGATTACATTTGAAGATCGACATATCAAAGTAACAGAGGATTATATTCAACTGCTGAATAATAGGAATGGCATTAACAACTTGAGTACCGGCGGGACCCTTAGCTGGAAAGAACATTTTAGTCACTATGGCGGAATGCACAATGGTATAACAGAAATAAGACTAAAACTAGGAGATCCAATTGATCCAACAGAAGTTATTCTTAGAGTATCGTCAATTGAGGGTAATGACAACATTTTAAGTTACACCCTTGATACTACTACACTACCTAACGATAGCATTACTATGATTAACGGGGTAATTGACCCGCAAAGCAGTTACCCAGGTGCTGGCAATTTACCTCCTGTTGCAGTTGGTCAACGTTATTTGCTTGCAAATGAAGTAATTCAAAACGGAAATTGGGGTAGCCTTGAAGCCTACACAAACGATATCATTGAATTTAATGGCACAGACTGGGTTGTGAGTTTTGATGCGTCAGAGTATAACTCAAATGCATATACTACAAATGCAAATACTATGGCAAAATTATTCTTTACAGGCAACGAGTGGGTGTTAGCAGTCGAAGGTACGTTTGAGCAAGGACAATGGCGAGTAGTTAACTAAATTAATATATGAGAGCAGTTGGAGCCGTTATCGTTAGTAAGAAAACAGGTAGAGCAATGATGCAGTTGCGAAGCCCTAATGAATCCCACAGCATGTGTTGGGGCTTATGGGGTGGAAAGCTTGAACAAGACGAAGGCGACCTCGAAGGCTTAAAGCGAGAATTATGTGAAGAACTTGGCTTTCCAGCAGTACCAGATACGATTGCAGTTAGTCATGTTTATACATTCACAACAAGGGACAAAAGATTTAGACATGTTAGCTATCTAATCTTATGCGAAGATGAGTTTGTCCCTGAATTAGATCACGAAAGTGCTGGTTATTGTTGGGTTGATATATGGCATTGGCCGCAACCCTTGCACCGCAATACCGCAAAAATGTTTAATAGTAGAGGTTTTCGTGATGCGTTAGAAGGTTTACTAGAAGATGTTAAGGGTAATTAAAAAGCCAAGTAAACCAGAAAACTTTATATACACTGGGCCCCACCAGCAGATGTCTTTCACTGCATGTTGGTCTAAAAATTTAATTAACCCACTCCTTAACAAATTATATAAAGAGGATGTTTGTTATACCGAACGGTGGTATTTAGAGGTACGTAGAATGGTCAACGAAGAAATGTGGGGACATCCTTTGTTGCAAAGTATAATATACGATCAACAAATTAGGACCCATCTTGTAAAAAGTACTTTTATAGATGGTGCCCTAATGAGAGATATTATCAACAATGATGCTTACCCCGAGTATCAAATTTCAGCTGCCATTAATCTTAAGAAGCTGAATCGATGGTGTGCATTTTTTATTAGTTTGCCTGACTCACAAAAAACTCTTGTTGACCTATGTGGCCAACTTCCCGACTAAGATCTAAATCGCAAAATATTTCAATTCCTGCTTCATCGAGCAAATCACAAAATCCCATATCCTCACCGTGCCATGTTGAATGTGGTGCATTCCACTTCAATGGAAAATGAGGACTTGATATATCATCTATTGCAGACGCCTGCATTAGTAAACATCCCATCCCAGTATATCTCACCTGCTCTAGTCCATTTTTTAACATATCAACGGGTTCCACCGGATCAATGTTATAAAATGCTGTAGGATGGAAGGGTTCTACTCTTTTAGAATAAGTTGCACACACGACTTCTTTTTTATGTTCAAGCAATCTGACTATGATATCTTCTGGAAAAGTCATATCACTGTCTAACCACATAATATGATTAGCGCCATGTTTATTAATTGCCGTGTCTAATAGAACTTGACGTTGATTACTAAGGACTGTGCCAGAATCCATGTCAAGGATCACAGGGATTCCTTGCGCTTCTGTATATCTGATAGCATTTACTAAACAAAAAGCAAACATTGCATGTACTAATCCGTTTGTTGGAACACAAATCACAACCTGTTCACTTAGTGGAGGTTGTATATCAAACAATGTTTTACTTGACTTACCTAGCATTTTATTATTCCTGAGAGTCTGTTTTTACGCCAGCTACATTAGCCTTGCGCTCAGCTAATCGGGTTGTCTTGTTAATAACATTTAAAAATGTTTGGCAGCGAGTGATAGATTCTTCGTACAGTTCGGCAGGTAGCTTGAGCATTTGTCCCATGTTTTCTGTTGTGACTGTCTGGCATAATGCTTCTACTGCGGCTTTGCGAGCAAGTTCGCCTACCCAAAATTCTGGTTCGGCTGTTTCTAGTTCTTTGGCAATATTCTTGCCAATTTCTTTTTGTACCTCGTCGGCTTTCTCAGAAAGAATGTTCATTTCATTTAGAATTGAAGTTCTTTCCCATTCTTGCTTTGATACATCAAGCAATGAATTTAAATTTTCAATCTCTTTACAGATTGCAATTAGTAATCTGGGACCTGATAAATTTCCGTAAAGGAAATTTTCTCGTTCAAATGTTGTTCTGTATGGTACCTGGCTTAGAAATTTTCTTGATTTAGCTAGGATTTCGTATTGAGTTAGTGCCATTGTGTGCTCCTTGTTAACTATGTATCTGCAATGCTACATAAAATTTATCCAAAAGAAAAGGGCAAATTTGCCCTTTTCTTATTCTTGTTTACCGTATTATGTGCCGTACGGTGTTGTTCTACCGCCAAAGTTTGAACTCAAGCTAATAGCACCTGTACTGATACCTACATAAGGTCCAAGAGTGCCACGCAATGCTACGTTAGAGCCGGCTGCTGGGGTAGTGTTACCATAACCCTTACGCACGTTTGTAAACGTAATTGCTGATCCAGTTGCTGGAAGGATTGCCATAATTTAGTCTCCTATCTAGTTACCAGATCTTAAAGTTCTGTCTTAGCCGAACCACCCAACTTTGC
>JACCEB010807186.1_pt1 | contig 13061 bp, 10 predicted proteins | sample 7454761 | NCBI WGS metagenome assembly JACCEB01 (sample SAMN15323454, study PRJNA562643) | freshwater metagenome | isolation source: river surface water | place: USA:Blue River Watershed | collected 2017-08-18 | reverse complement strand
CCCACGCGAGCACCGCCCGGCTATACCAGTCGATCACTGCGCAGAGGTAAATGAACCCGCCCTGGATCGGGACATAGGTGATGTCAGCGGCCCAGACCTGGTTCGGCCGGTCGACCACCAGCCGCCGAAGCAGGTAGCGGAAGACCGGGTTCTGTGGGTGCTTCCGGGAAAGATTCGGCTTCCGGTAGATCGCCTCGAGACCCATCTGCTGCATCAGCCGGCGCACCCGCTTGCGATTCACCGCATGGCCCCGCCGCCGCAGCCAGCGCGTCATCTGCCGCGACCCGAACACCGGATACGCCAGATATGCATCGTCGATGACCCGCATCAGGCGCAGGTTTTCGTCCGATTCCGGCTCGGGCTGGTGATAATAGCTGGCCCGCGCCAGCCCGAGTAACTCGCACTGCCGGGTGATCGGCAGCGCGGGATGTTCCGGTTCTATCATGCGGCGACGTTCCTCAACGCTCGAGCTCGCCAGCTTTTTTTTTGAGCCATTCCAGCTCCATCTTCAGCCGCCCGATTTCCTCGAACAGCTCCTTCTCCCGTTCTTTGGCCGCCTCGGCGTTTTGTTCCGCCTTGCGGGCGAACACCTCTGGCAGCCGCTCCGCGGCCTCTTTCTTCCACTGGCTCACCTGCACCGGATGAACTTCATACTTCGCCGCAATGGCGTGCACCGGCTCGATGCCCTTCAAGGCTTCAAGCCCGACTTTCGCTTTCAGGTCAGGACTGTGCTGACGACGTTTCTTCGACAAGGGGATCGTTCTGCTGACTTTGGGTTAACGATCCGGCCTGTCCAACTTTCGGGGACCACCTCAGCTCCTCAGCTGGCGGCCGCCAGTGGGGGCGTGGGTTGCGACGCCGGGAAAGCCAGCGTCGACGACGTCTCCCCGTGGCTCGCGGCGGCCGTCTGGTCAATGCAGATTAAAAACTCCCCGCGTGTTGCCTCATCTAATTTTCTTACCGCGTGCCGCACGGGAGATCTTACCCTCGAGCTCGGCAGAAGAGGGACCGGAGGAGATTCCAAAGGAATCAGGGAGGATGGGGGTGTGGGGGAAGCGAGGGGCGCCAGCCCCTCCTTCCCCCACCTCTGAACCGGGATCCGAGGCGTCAGGACGCGCAGCGATGCGCTAGAGAGATGCCGTGGTATGTCGGATTGTTGGAGCCAGGGGATGTGGCTGGACACCGAACACCAGCCGCCGCGCGGCATCTGCGCGCCATTTCTGGAGCCGGGCTTGTAGCGTGCGCAGGAGGTTCAAGCCATACCGCCCGGGGTAACGGGCCTGCAGCTTGGCGAGTAACTCCCGGCCCGTTTGATCAGGATCGGCTTCGAGATGCACGACGAGTTCGGGCCAAACTGCCGCGAACGGGTCCACCCGCGTGCGCCAGTTGCGCGGCTTGGTATGCGGCCGATACTTCAGATGCTCGATGACAACGCCTCTGGCTTTGGCCGCCGTTCGCCATTGTTTGAGACGGCGCTGAAGCGTTTGCAGCTGGTTCGCTACATAGCGACCGGGATATTCGACGATTAAATCGTCCAATAACTCAGCCGCATTCAGATTGGGACGCGCTTCAAGTCGGCGGCAGATCTCAGGCCAGATCGACCTAAAGGCGTTCGGGCGCCTTGGTCGGCGCAGCGGAGTTGGGGTCGTAGACGGCGATGCCTGCCTCGCCGGCGGGGGTGTAGTTGCCGGCGCCTTCCCGCCGTCCCCGTCCATCTCGCCTGCGCGCGCATGGGCAGGCGAAGGCGGCGTCGCTACTGCAGGCGCCGTAAGGATCTCGACGCGGCGAAGGAATCGCGGCGGCGAGGATGCGGCCGCGTGCGTCGGACGAATCTCGCCTGCACGCCAGGCGCTCGAGAGGGTGGCAAGGAAGCTGCCCAAATTCCGCTCGCGTGTCGGCATCTCGCCCCGGAGCGCGTCATCACCCATGCTCACCAAGTGTGCCTGCAGCACGCGGATTTCCTCGAGCAACTGCAGTGGATCCAACGCTTCCGCAACCTCCCGCAACCGCGTTTTCATCACCGGCCCTATTTCGTCATGAGCTAGCAGTCGCTCGCACGGCGTCTGCGGCGCGTGATAGCGCTTTGTCACCCTCGCACCTTCCCGGCTCTTCTCGGCCAACTTGAAAGACGGTTGAAAGAAGTTCACGAAGAACCGGGACACGGCATACAAGGCACTCAATGTCTGGGCCGCAGCAATACCCTCGAAACGGCGGTAGCCAATCATCCGCCGCACCACCGCACCGTTCTTCTGTTCGATCCACGCCTGATCGTTTTTGCGATACGGCCGAGACCGCGTGAGCTCGATGCCCGCGTTCACACAGTAATTGAGGAGCGTTTCGTTCAAGAACTCGCTGCCGTTGTCGACGTCCAATGCTTGTAACGCGAACGGCAGGTTATTCCGCAGATTGCTTAACGCTTCTACGACCAAGGTGCGATCTCGGGCGATGATCGGCGCGCATTCCGTCCATCCGGTGGCGATGTCGGTAAGCACAAGGCTGTGCACGTAGCTTCCGCGATTGCTGTCGCCACAGTGGGAGACCAAATCCATCTCCATGCATCCCGGTGTGGGCTCGTTCCAATCGGCGAACGTGCGCACCGGCACACGTCGGCGTATCTCCGGCACGACGTGCCGCCGCTTCTTTTCCCGACTGGTGGCCTTCGGTGCGCGTAGCAAGCGGTCAATCGTCGCCGCGCTCATGGTTAACACTTTCGAGCGGATGCTACCGTCTAACTTCAGATGCCCGTGGCGTTCAAGCGAGCCAACGAGTATCGGCAACAGCGGCTTCAGTCTCTTGCCACAGATCCGGTCGGATGCCTCCCACAGGACGATCAGCGCCTGCCGCGCGGCCTCATCATACAGCGGCACTCGTTTCCGACCACGCGAACATTCCCGCTCTCGCGCCGGCCGATTGAGCAGCGCGATCGCGTATTTGGGATGATAGCCGGTTAACGCTACGAACTCGGCGAGTATTCGGCTTCTCGTGGCGCCAGTCGCCGCTTGATAACGAAGGCCGGCGGCCCGCGTGATTTCCATTCGGCCAGACAGGGTAATCATCGCTTGCATGGTGTGCCATTGAGGCGACACCGATGGTAAGATCGTTCATGAGGCAACGGCCACCCACCAGTAAGAATTCAGGTGAGGCAACGCGCACAGCCGTCGGCCGAATCGAGTAGAACTGCTCGGCCTCCTCCGGAGATTTCAGGTCGAGGTAGTGTTTCCGAATGATGCTTTCGGAATTGCCCGCCTGGAGCGCGGCCTCGCCCATCGAGCGATACTTGGCCACGTGCATCGAAATGAACGTGTGGCGCATGATGTCGTGGGAGAGGCCGAAGGTCTTCGCGATGGCCGAACGCTCGTGCTGGAGGTTGGGCGCGACGATCGGATAGCGCTCCAGCGGATAGGCGCGGAGCCAGGCGGCGAGATGCGACCCGGCGCTTCATCCGCACCTTGGAGACCTCCGGTTCGATATGAATCACGCCGGTATCGAGGCGCACGTCGCTGGGCTTGAGTTTGATGATCTCGCCAGCGCGCACACAGGGGCGGATGCCGGCGAAGAGGCAAAGCGCGAAGAACGGAACGAGTTGACCGCCCTCGTAGCGCTCGACGTAGGACATCAAGTCGCGGCAACGTTCGACCGAAAGGGTCTTGGCTGAGCCCCGGCGATGGGCGATGCGGTGATACGGCATCTTTTCCACCGGGTTCGACGCAACCCGGTCCTGCTGGAAGGCGAACTTGAAGAACGTGCTGAGGATGCCGCGACGGTTGTTGTAGGTCTTGAGCGAAGGCATGCCGCGGGCGCAAAATTCCGCGAGGCGTGCGGTGGAAAGTGGGGAGACGGTGGATTTCGGGAAGTATGCGCTGAGGAGTTTCAGTTCCTTCCGGATGCTGGCGACCTGAACGATCGAGATGATGCCCCGTTCGGCCTCGCGCGTCTTCGCGGACAGGTATTCGGCCACCGCTTCGGCGAGGAGCTTCTCTCGTTGCGGGGGACGGTAGTTGGTCAGCGTGTAGTCGACGCAAAAGGCCAGGGTTTGGGGCGCGTCGCCCAGCCGGAGGAAAGCGGCCTCGGCTGCGGCAACCTGGGCTTCGCTCAAGCGTGTGATCACGCGGCGCAACCCGGATTCGTCCTGCGCCACGGCGAGTTCGAGGGCATCGACTTCCGCACGTGCCTCGGCGTGGGTGGGGAAGTTCTTGCGGATCCGCTTACCGTGGAGCCAACCGGAAACGCGATAAACGACGTCGCCCGAGGGATTGGCGAACTCGGAGATGACGAACGCGGACTCAACTTTCTGCTTCATGGCCGATTTGCCACGTCAACTGGCAAGTCGGTTGGCTGCTTTCCTAAGTTGCTGGACGGCAACTATCAAAATGGCGGAGAGGGTGGGATTCGAACCCACGGTAGGGTTTAGCCTACACCTGATTTCGAGTCAGGCGCGTTAGACCACTCTGCCACCTCTCCGGCGCAGGGTGGCGGACCGTAGGCGGTGCGGCACAAAACGGAAGCAGAAAAACCAGAATTTACCGGGCCGGCGTCTTCTGCGCGATCCACACCGTCTTCACGTTGGTGAACGCGCGTGCCCCCCATGGCCCGAGTTCGCGGCCGAAGCCGCTTTCCTTCACCCCGCCGAACGGAAGTTCCGGGCTTGAACGCACAAACTCGTTCACGAACACCGCACCGGCTTCGATGGCGTGAGCCAGCGCTTTGCCGCGCCGCACATTGCGCGTGAAAAGAGTCGCACCCAGACCAAAGCGGCTTCGGTTTGCCAACGCGATGGCGTGCGACTCGTCGCGCGCGGGAATGATCGCGGCGACCGGACCAAACAACTCTTCCTCAAACGCGGGCATGCCGGGACGCACGCCCGTCAGGACGGTGGGAGGGTAGAAGTAACCCCGCCCCGCGGTCAGCTGACCGCCACTCACCAGGCGGGCGCCGGCCGCAAGGCTGCGTTTCACCTGATCGTGCAACTGGTCGCGCAAATCGCTGCGCGCGAGCGGGCCGACGTGCGTTGCCGGGTCCATCGGATCTCCGACGCTCCGCGCAGCCATTCGCGCCACAAACTCCCGTTCGAACCGGGCCAACGCCGACCGCACGACGATGAATCTCTTGGCGCAGACACAACTCTGCCCCGAGTTGAGCAGCCGCGCATGCGCACAGATTTCCGCGGCCCGCTCGATATCCGCATCCGCGAGCACGATGGCTGGGTCGCTGCCTCCGAGTTCCAGCACGGCAGGCTTCAAGGCTGCGCCGGCCCACGCAGCCACTTTTTTGCCCACGTCCGTGCTGCCGGTGAGCGTGATGCCGTGGATCCGATGATCCGAGATCAACCCCGAGATGCGCGCGCCGCTCGCGAGCACGGTTTGAAAAAGCCCGCGCGGAAAACCTGCTTGGCGAAAAACTCCGGCAATGGCCAACGCGCAGCCGGGCACGTTCGAGGCGTGCTTGAGCACCATGGCGTTGCCGGCGAGCAGGGCAGGGACTGCTGCGCGCATCACCTGCCACACCGGAAAGTTCCACGGCATGATCGCGAGGATCGTGCCGAGCGGGTCGAAGACCACCTCCGCTTCCGGCGGAGCAGCGGGCGGACGTTCCGCCGACAGGAGGGCGGCTCCATGGCGGACGCAGTAGTCGCATAGCGCCGCGGACTTCTCGATTTCCGCGCGGGCCTGGCCGATCGGTTTGCCCATTTCCGAAGTGATCAACGCAGCGAGCGTGTCGCGTTCGCGAAGCAACGTGCGCGCGAGCGCGCGCAGCAGCGGCAGACGCTGGCGCACCGGCTGCCGGCCCCAGTCCCGTTGCGCACGCCGGGCGCGGTCGAGCACGCGATCCAGTTCCGCGTCCGTGGTCTCGGCAAACGAGGCGATGCGGCGTTCCGTGGCGGGATTGACGGCGATCTGCGGCATGCCACGGACTGTCATTCCGGCCGCGCTGCTGACAAACCGATTTCTCGGACCGCATCGCGGTCGGAGCCACTTGGCGCGGTTGGGATCACCGGCAGAAAGCGGAGCGTGCAACGCCGGTCCGGAGGTGGCGCCGGGCGCGATGCCGCACCGTGCGGCCCGGGATTTATTCCGAGCGGCGGCGCGTCGACCGTAGGCAGGCCTTTCCAAGGCGAAGCTTAGCGAACCTTCACGGCCTACGATGGAACAACCCTGGCGAATCCGATCCTTGCCGGTGTGTTGCCCTTCGCTGCGTGGGCCTCGGCCGCCGGCACCCGTCCGGAGCCACGTTCGGTCAGCGGCCGCGGCCACGGCGGGTGCGCCCGCACGCAAGGCCCGCGCCCACTCCGGCAAGAAACGCGCAGACGAGCATCGCCTTCGCTGCGATCATGGCTTTTCTGCAGACCGGTGGGCGGGGCGTTGCCTCGTCCCGAAGCTCAACCCTTCTAAACGTATCATGAACACCCCCAATGGAAGTGATCTGTCTCGTCGTGACTTCGTGAAAATCTCCGCCGCCTCGGCCGGCGCCGCGGCCTTTGTCGGCCTGAGCGGCAACCGCGTCATGGGCGCGACCGCCGGCTCGGATCGGCTGCGCGTGGGCGTGATCGGCTGCGGTGGCCGCGGCCGCGGCGCCGCCCGCAACTGCCTCGATTCCGCCCCGGGGGTCGAGATCGTTGCGATCGGCGACCTCTTCCAGCGGCAGGTCGACAGTGCCGAGGCCGACATCAAGAAACACAGCGCGCAGAAGAAGCTCAACCAGCCGCCGATCCAGAAGTTCTCGGGCTTCGACAACTATCAGAAGGTCCTCGCGTGCGATATCGACATGGTGATTCTCGCGGCGCCCCCCGGCTTCCGGCCGGCGCACTTCGAGGCGGCGGTGAATGCCGGCAAGCACATCTTCACCGAGAAGCCGGTGGCGGTCGATCCCGTCGGCGTGCGGCAGTTCCTCGCGGCGGCCAAGAAGGCCAAGGAGAAGCGCCTGGCGGTCGTGTCGGGCCTGCAGCGTCGCCACCAGCAGAGCTATATCGACCTGCTGAAGCGCATCCACGAGGGCGACATGGGCGAACTGGTCGGCGGCCAGTGCTACTGGAATGGCACGGGCATCTGGTTCCGCCAGAAGGATGACCCGAAGTTCCCCGAGCTCGCGAAGATGTCCGACTTCGAGTGGCAGTGCTGGAACTGGTATCACTGGGACTGGATGAGCGGCGACCAGATCGTCGAGCAGCACATTCACAATATCGACGTGATGAACTGGGCCTTCGGTGCGCCCCCGGTGAAGTTCACGGGCATGGGTGGTCGCCAGACGCGCGACGACGCCAAGGGCAACATCTGGGACCACTTCGCGGTCGAGATGGAATACGCCAACGGCGCCCGCGTCATGAGCATGTGCCGGCACACGCCGAAATCGACGCCCCGCGTCGCCGAGCGCATCGTCGGCACGAAGGGTGTTTCCGATTCCACGCAGTCGGGCGTCGCCACCATCAAGGGCGCGAAGCCGTTCTCGTTCGCCGGTGCAAATCTGGATCCCTACGTCGTCGAGCACACCGACCTGATCAACAGCATCCGGAGCAATAATCCGTTGAACGAGGGCGAGCAGGTGGCGTTCAGCACGCTCACCGCGATCGGCGGCCGCATCTCGGCCTACACGGGCCGCGAGGTGTCTTGGAATTGGCTGCTCAATGGCTCCAAGCTGGACATCTTCCCGAAGACGCCCGCGCCCGGTCCGGGGCTTTTCCCGGCGGTGCCGATGCCCGGCAAGATGGAATTGGTCTGAGCGCGCCGCGCGTCGCGCGACGCTCCCGAGCCTCACCACAAACGGGACGACCTGCGGGTCGTCCCGTTTTGCTTTTGCGTCCCACGCGAGGCGGCCGATGCGGATACGAAAAAAGGCGGGCCCTGGGGAGCCCGCCCGGTGAACGTGCCGCGCCGCTCAGAGCCGGCGGTATTTTTCCGGCGGGATCTTGATGCGGTGGCCGGAGTCGAGGTCGGTGAAGATGTGCCAGTGCGTGTCGTGCGTATCGTGCACGGCGACCTCGGTGCGATGTCCGGCGGGGTAGGTGTATTCTTCGAAGGCGTAGCCGTGATCCTCGTGGAGGATGGCTTCGCCGAGTTCACCGCTGTGCGGTTCGACGATCTCGATTTTCCAGGTTGTCATGGGGGGATCGGAAACGGTTGGAGGTGCGGCGGGGACTTACTTCTCGTGCGCGCCGTTCCGCTTGGCGCGCTCGGCGAGGATCTTCGGGACGTAGTCCGCCGGGACTTCGGCGTAGTGGCTGAATTGCTCGCTGTGGCGGCCGCGTCCGCTCGTGAGCGAACGCACCACGGTGCTGTAGTGGTAGAGCTCCTTCTGCGGCACGCGGGCGCGGATGTTTTGGAAATGTCCCTCCGATTCGACGCCGACGATCTGCCCGCGACGCGACGAGAGATCGCCGAGGATCGCGCCGACATGCTCTTCGGGCGCGGTCACGGTCACGACGTAGATCGGCTCGAGCAGGCAGGGTTGGGCCGCGTGGAACGCCTCCTTGAACGCGTGGTAGCCGGCGACCTGGAACGCGATGTCCTTCGAGTCGACCGGGTGCATCTTGCCGTCGTAAAAGTCGGCTTTTACGTCGGTCACGCGGTAACCCGCGTAGATGCCCTCGCGGCAGGCGGTCAGGACGCCTTTCTCGACCGAGGGCACGAACACGCGGTCGACGTTGGTGCCGACGAGCGATTGCGTGAACTCGACGCCGCTGTCGCGCGCCGACGGCTCGATGCGCAGCCAGACTTCGGCGAACTGGCCGGCGCCGCCCGTCTGCTTCTTGTGCCGGTAGCGCGATTCGCCGCGGCCGCGGATCGTCTCGCGATACGGGATCAGCGGCTCCTCGAGCGCCACGCTGACGCCGAAGCGGCGGAGCAGGCGCTCGACGATGACCTGGAGGTGGATCTCGCCCTGGCCGGAGACGATCGTCTGGTGCACTTCGTCGTCCACCCGGTAGTGGAACGTGGGGTCTTCGAGCTGGAGCGTGGCGAGGCCGACGGCGAGTTTGTCCTCATCGCCCTTGGAGCGGAGCTTGAGGGCGGCGTGGATGTTGGGGGCAGGGTAGTCGACCGGCGGCAGCACGACTTGGAATTTGGGGCTGCAGAGCGTGTCGCCGGTGTGCGTCTCGCGCAGCTTCATCACGGCGCCGAGATCGCCGGCATGCAGCTGCGGCACGGGGGTGCGGTCGTGGCCGTTGAGGAGGTAGAGCTGGCCGAGGCGTTCGCTGACGTTGCGGTGGGTGTTGCGCAGCTCGTCGCCGGCGCGGACGACGCCCGAGTAGACGCGGAAGAGCGAGAGCTCGCCGACGCCCGGTTCGTTCATCGTTTTGAAGATAAACACGACCGGCTCCGGCTGCGAAAGCGGCACGGAGCCGGGGAGGCCACCCGCATCCCGCGCCGGCACTTCGGCGCGGTCGAGCGGTGAGGAGCCATACTTGGCGATGAAGTCCATGAGGCGCGCGACGCCGACATTGGCCTCTGCGGAGACGGCGAAGAGCGGGACGAAGACTTGATCCTGGACTGCCTTGTGCAGGCCGGCCCGCAGTTCCTCCTCGGCGAGGATGCCCTTCTCGAAGAAGCGCTCCATGAGCTTGTCGTCGGATTCGGCGACATACTCGATCAGCTCGCGATGGAGTTGCTGGACGCGCTCACCGAGCGCGCCGGGGGGCTGCTCGGTATATTTGCCGCTGCCGCCGGGCGGGTAGATGCAGACCTCGTTGCGCATCACATCGAGCACATGGCTGAAGCCCGGGCCGGGGTTCAGCGGCAGGGCGATCGGGAAAACGTTTTTTCCGAAGTGCGTTCGGATGTCCTCCAGCACGGCGTCGAACTTGACGTTGGGTTTGTCGAGTCCGTTGACGACGACGATCTTGGGCAGGCCGAACTTGGTGGCGTATTCCCAGGCGGCGTCGGTGCCCATGCCGAGACCGTGCGCGGCGTTGACGACGATGAGGGCGAAGTCGCCGACGCGGACGGCGCCGAGGCCTTCGCTGATGAAGTCGGAGTAGCCGGGGGTATCGAGGATGTTGAACTTCCGGCCCATCCATTCCGTGTGGAGCAGCGAGCAGTGCACCGAGATCTGGTGCTGCTTTTCGCTGGCGTGATAATCGGAGGCGGTGGTGCCGGCGGCGATGTTGCCCATCCGGCCGATTTTGCCGGAGCAGGCGAGCATCGCCTCGGTTAACATCGTCTTGCCGGCGGAAGCGTGCCCGAGCACGGCGAAGCTTCTCAGATCCGAAGAGGCGTAGTCTTTCATGACCGAGGGGGAGTTTGGGTTTGTGAGCCGCGCCCGTGCGCGGGTTTTCGCCGCCGAGCATAGCGGCGCCGGTGGGGGCTGCCTCCGCGTCGGTTGCGAGACAATGCGCGGGGTTTGGCCTGCGTCCGCCCCTAGGCCGGACGCCACGCGGTCAAGTCGGCGGGCCGGCCCTGAAGACAAAGGGCACGGCGGAGCGGAGGCTCAGTCGTGGAGGATGAGATCCACGTGTTCGCCCGGCCGCAGTTCGAGACCCGGTGGCGGAGTGATGTGGACCCGGATGCCGTATTCGGAAGGAATCGCCGTGACGGGCATCCGCATGGCCGCGAGCAGAGTCGGCGTGAGAGGCTCGAGGTGCTGGCCGACCTGGACTACGGTCGAGTCCGCCGAGCGCCGGGCGAGCGTGCGGGTGCGCACTTCGACGGCCATGCCCGGCTTGGGCTCGAGCGCGAGAGGTTGACGGAGAAAACCGACGATGCGTTCGCAGCGTTGGGCGGTGATCTGGACGATGGGCTCGGCGGTGTCGACGGCCTCGCCGGCCCGGCGGTAAACCTGAGTGACGATACCGTCGAGCGGAGCAATGAGCGGGCGCGGGCCGAGCTGGGCTTCGAGCAGTTTCAGCTGTTCCTGTTTCTGCGCCAGCGTGGCGCGGAGGGTCTGAGCGGGCGTGGGGACGGAGGGGCTCTCGATTTCGGCGGCGCGCACGCCGAGTTCGGCGCGTTGGACGAGTTCCGCCTGGGCCTCGAGTTGGGCGCGGAACGAATCGCGGGTGTTCCGGGCCTGTTCGAACTCATCCTCGGTGATCAGCTTGGCGCGGTGCAGGGCGGTGGCGCGGGCGAGTGTCGCCTCGGCCTGCTGGAGCTGTCCCTTGGTGGCGACGAGCTGCACGCGTTTGTTCATCAGATCGAGCTGCTGCTGCTCGATGGTGAGGCGGGTGGTGTGGCGCAGCACGTCCATCTCCGCGCGGATGACGGCAAGCGAGGACTCGAGCACGTGCGGTTCGTGGACGATCACCTGGCCGACGACGTCACCCGCCTTCACCGTCTGCAGCAGTTCGGTTCTCAGTTCCACGATGCGTCCGGCGCTGAACGAGCGGAGTTCGGTGCGGATTGCCTCGGCCTCACCGACGAGCGTCGGCGGGGCGACCCAGCGCGACCACAACAGCGCGGCGGCAACGACGCCGAGGGCAAAAACGATGACCGGCACGTAATGCAGGCGGACGTTGCGCCACCGGTGGGCGGGAGGCGTGGGAATGGGTTCGAGTCTTTCGCTCATGGGTCAGACCTCGGATTCGTCCTCCGCCTTCATGCTCGAGACCTGGTCGACGCCGGGGAGTCGTCCGAGTTCACGGATCAGATCGGGCACGCGGGCGGGATCGCGCATGAGGAGCCGGTAGGAGAGGTCCGCGCCTTCGCCGCCGGATTCCAGGTGCCGGTTGGCGCAGTGGGCGCGAAAGGCGTGGCGGGCGAGGAGTTGTTCGAGGGCGGGCAAATCGGCGGCCGGGCGGGACCAGTGGAGGTTGAGGATCAGGTCGTAGCGGTGGCGCGTGCCGAACGAGGTGGCCCACAGGTAGATCATCACGCCGGCGATCACGAAGGTGCCGATGATGGCGGTGGAGAATTTCTGCGTGCCGCACGCCATGCCGAGCACGATGACGGCGAGCACGTAGGAGGTGTCGAGGGTGTCGCGAAGGATGTTCCGGAAGCGGACAATCGCGAAGACCGCCATGAGGCCGAAAGCGGTGACGAGGTTGTTGGAGAGGACCATCAGCACGAGGGCGACGATCACCGGCATCAGGATCAGCGAGACCACGAAGGACCGCGAATAGGAGATGCCGGAGTGGGTGAACATGTAGACCCACGCGATGAGCTGGCCCATGAGGAACGCCAGGAGCATCGCGAGCAGAACCGTCTGGAAGCTGGTGGGCGCGATGCCGTAATCGCCCTGGAGGAGCGCGTTCATGAGAGTCGTCGGAAAGCGCCGGGGCGGCTCAGGCAACCGCGATTCCGGCGGTGGCGGGTGACGGTGCGACGCGCGACTTGCCGGGCTTCCGGGCGGGGCGCTCCACCTTGAGGCCGATGCCCTGATTGGAGACCCGGTGTTCGCCGAGGAGGTAGACGCCTTGGGCGTATTTCGGCGCGCCGCCGCGCCGCAGGCCGAGCGCGCGGATCATTTCGAGGCACCATGCGGGCAGGCGGTCGGTGAATTTCAACTCGACGACCACGCGGTCGTCGAAGGGTGCGACGGCCGTGCCCAGTGCGGTCTTGAGTGAGGTGGAGAACTCCGGCTCGCACTTCACATCGCGATCGAAGGTGATGCGCAGGGAGTTGTTCAGCGGGCTCATCCAGGCCTCGCGGAGGTAGGCGACATGCGATTTCGGGGTGGCGCGCAGGGTATGCATCAGGCGGCAGAACTCCTGCAGGGCGGCGAAATGCTTCGGCGAGGATTTGACGAGGTGGCGGAGTTGCGGCGGTTCGCCGGCAACGATGGCCTGCACGCAGGAGCGGTGCACGGAGGCGCGGAATTTGGAGATCACCTCGTTGGTGCGGCGCTTGATCTCGAAGTGCACCGCCTGATCTGTGTCGCTGTAGTAGCGGATACGGAGTTTGAAGCGGTTCTTCTCGCCGGTCTGCACGGCCTGGTAGGTGGTGAGGTCCGGCGAATCGAGGTAGAGGGAATGGACCGGGTAGGCGTTGCCGGGGAGGTTGGCGGCAAACTCATCCGGCTTGAGGTAGCACCGGATGAACTGGCGCACTTTCCGAGCTGTCTCCTCCGAAACGAGATACTTGAGCTCGAAGCGCTGGGTTTGCAGGCGATCCGTAGGCATGTTGTCGGTTCATGACGACATG
>JACCEB012029762.1_pt1 | contig 13062 bp, 10 predicted proteins | sample 7454761 | NCBI WGS metagenome assembly JACCEB01 (sample SAMN15323454, study PRJNA562643) | freshwater metagenome | isolation source: river surface water | place: USA:Blue River Watershed | collected 2017-08-18 | reverse complement strand
TATTAATATTACTTATTGAAATATTTACACTTGCTGAAGTTGTTTCTAAATTATTTAATCTCGTATTTGCCGATGCGGTAAATGATTCTAAATTTGCTAATTGAATTCTAGCAGAAGCTGACCATTCTTGTATAGGAGTTAATGGGTTACCACCACTAATTCCACCTATACCATATAAGTAGTCCACATCTTCTCTCAATTTCTTAACCGAAGCTGTCATCAATGATGCACTTAGATAAGATTGAGATGATGATACTATCAAAGAACCCGTAATAGTTGCTAATGCAACATTTCTTTCTAATTGAGAACTTGTAAACGCATTTAAGCTTCCGGTTGAAGTTTCTAATAACCCCAATCTAGTCGATGCTGAGCTACTAAATGTATTTAAACTTCCCGTTGAAACTTCCAACAATCCTAATCTAACATTTGCCGATTGTGTAAATGTATTCAAACTTCCGGTTGAAGTTTCTAATAATCCTAATCTAATATTAGTAGATGATGAGAAAGAATTTAAACTTCCGGTTGAAGTTTCTAATAATCCTAATCTAACATTTGCTGATTGTGTAAATGTATTTAAACTTCCTGTCGATGTTTCTAATAATCCTAATCTAACATTTGCCGATTGTGTAAATGTATTTAAGCTTCCTGTTGAAGATTCTAAATTTGATAATCTAACATTTACCGAACCTGTATAAGTTGCTAAGGTAGCAGATTTACCATTTTCAGATGCGCTAAATGTATTTAAGTTGGAAACTGAAACATTTAAGCTCGCAGTTGTAGTATTTAAGTTACTAACCGATGTATTTACGCTTGCCGAAGTTGTTTCTAAATTATTTAATCTACTATTAGCTGATGCAGTAAATGTATTTAAATCTGTCAATTGTGCTGAAGAAGATATAACACTATCTCCACCTGCTACTAATATCTTACTTTCATTTCCTAACTTCCCAGCTTTCCAATAATCAGCACCATTTGCAGAATCCCATAATAGTGAACCTGATATAGTTGATGTACCAGTTGCATCTTTTGTATAAATTCCAGCCGTAGTTTGTGAACCACCATAATTTAATTCAATAATATTATCTCCGATATTAAGAGTTGTTGAATCAATTTGAGTAGTTGTTCCTTTTACAGTCAAATTACCATTAATTGTTACATTTGTACCACTTGCGGTAATTGCAGTTTTTAAAGATGAAGTATATGTGTTTAATTCTGCTATCGAAATGTTTACACTTGCAGAAGTTGTTTCTAAATTTGATAATCTAACTAAATTCGAACCAGTCAGCGTTGCTAAAGTAGAAAATCTACCTTCTACTGAACCCGTATAGGTTGCTAATGTACTAAATCTACCATCGTAAGATGCAGTTAAAGTTGCCAATGTAGCATCTTTACCTAATTGAGAAGAACTAAATGAATTTAAACTTGCTGTTGAAGTTTCTAATAATCCTAATCTAATTGATGTTGAACTACTAAATGTATTTAAACTCCCCGTTGAAGCCTCTAATAACCCCAATCTAGTCGATGTTGAACTACTAAATGTATTTAAACTTCCGGTTGAGGATTCTAAATTTGATAATCTAACATTTACCGAACCTGTATAAGTTGCTAAAGTTGAATCTTTACCTAATTGAGAACCACTAAATGTATTTAAAGAATCTAATATTCCAATTACTTGCGATGAACCACTTACCACTCCTTGTGGTAAAGATGCTACTATTTGAGATGAACCCGATACTACACCATTCGTTGCATTTACTGCGCCATATAAATTTGTTGCGTAAACATTTCTCCAATATGCCGAAGTTGTACCAATATCAATAGCTCCATTTGGAACTAAGTTAGTATTAAATTGACCTAATGCTGATATGTTATCAACAGAAGCATTACCTAAGTAAATGTTTCCACCAATTCTAATATCACCCGAAGCGGATATACTACCACTTAAATCGATATTACCATACGCAGGTGCGTTTAATGGTAATAAGGTGATTGGGTTATTTGAACCACTACCAAATTGGATAGAACCACTTCCTTTGTGTAAATATAATTCTCCATCAGCAATACTGATGTTCGTTTCACCTCTTCTTATTTGAAATATAGCTGCCATTAAATACTATTATGTTTCTTATTATAAATATGATTAAATATTAAAATCCAAATCCCCTGCGGTTGTTATATATTTTGCTAAATGCATATAGTTTGCCGTTATACTCCCCGTTGTTACATTCATAGCAGATGAACTAATTGATAAATATGTATTGTTAGCAATTGTAACATCAAACGAACCCGTTCTAGCTATTGCTTGTGTGTTTGATGTACTATCCTCTATGAAGTTTACAGTCCCTGCCGCTTCGGGGTCTAAATTAAAATCAAATGTATTTGGACCAGCTGCTACACCGACTTGGTTTCCATTAACTAAAAATGAACCACTTATCGATACCGAGCCTGTGAATTGGTGTGTATCATCCGATGTATCACCAAATTTTGTAGAACCACTTTGAAATAATACCGATGAAGAAATTACCGATATATTGAATTGTCTCGCATTGACTGTTCCTAAAACAGTCAAATTATTTGTAATGGTTTGAGAACCACTTAATATTAAACTTCCACTTAATAATGCGGAACTACCGGTGATATCCCCCGTTATATCAATATCACCCGCACCTATAATATCATTTGTTACATATAAATCTCTACTAATATTGGCATCTTGTGTTACTACTAATTCCCCAAAAGAACCTGTTCGAGTTAACGTTATAGAACCCGTAGTTGTTGAGTTTGTAACTACGATTCCTTCAATCGAATCAACGTTTCCCGAACGCTTGATAAATAGTTTACCATCGTAGGTATTTACAGCTATTTCACCGGCATTTAATGAACCGGTTGTCGGTACTTTTCCAGGTAGCGCCGAACGCTTTAGTATAATACTTTGTGCCATATGTATGGACTATAAATTATTTAGAGTTATGTAACAAAAAAAAAGGTACTATATAGTACCTTTATAAATATAATAAATTATAATAAACCTACATTAGAATTCTCCAGCATCTGGACCAAATGATGATGATACTTCAAGAGCTGCTAATCTATTTGCAATAGAACCACTAAATGCTAATACATCACCGATTCCATAAAGAGAACCACTAAATCCGTTTGTAGTTGTAAATGTTCCTCTTACCTCTTCATTATATCTGAATTCAACTGCATCATTTGTAGTTGCTACTTTGTAAAGAGAGCCACTACCTTGTATATATCCAATCGTTCCTGCAAATGGTTCTGAATTGAAATCGAAATCATCCGGTCTCATTGAAGCGGTGATTCCCGTTATTCCAGCACCATAACCAACGAATAAAGATGCTGAAACTATTGATGCGGATACTGCCCCTGCAATATCAATATCACCATTTCCAACGATATCTCTCGTAACATATAAATCTCGTCCTATATTTGCATCAAAATCAATAGAAGCCTCACCAAATGAACCCGTTCCTGTCAAATAGATGGAACCTGTTGTGGTCGAATTGGTAGTAACTAATGTTTCAATTGATTGCGAAGAACCAGATTTGTGTATATAAACTTTACCATCGTAAACGTTTATACCCAACTCACCAACTAACAATGAGCCGGTATCAGGAACTTTCCCTGCTATTATCGACCTTTTTTGTAATATTTTTTGTGCCATTGCTATTGTGATTTTTGATTCATTTAAAAAGATTTAAAAAATCCCCCCGATTAGGGGGGAGTTAATATTTTAGAATGAACCACCATCAATCACATTACTCATCACAAAATCAGTTCCGTTCCATTGTAGTAAATCTCCATCAACACTTGCGGTTGGAACTAAATCCAAATTACCATTTGTGTTTCTAAATGCTACTCTCTTAGAACTTCCTGCTGTTGAGCCTAAATTGATGGAACCTGTTACATTTGATACAATCGATACGCTTGAACTAAATTGGTTTGTTGCTCCAACATATTTCAAACTTGCAGTAGTTCCTGCAACTTCAAATCCAGCGCCATCTGCGGTTGCGTTTGAAGTAGAACCACTTGCTAATGTAATTAATTTATCTTCAACTACTAATTGTGCGGTATTTAATGTTACAGTGTTACCTTGTACTACTAAATCTCCACCAACTACAACATCACCTGTCGTTGTTACTTTTGCGAAAGTTACGTTATTAGAAGTACCTACACCTTGTATTGTACCCGTACCTTCTAATGTATCTAATCTACTATCAACCGAAGAACTGAATGTAGTTCCAAAAGAAGAAGTAAATGTATTGATATTTGAAATTGAAGTGTTTACACTAGCAGTATAAGTTGCTAAAGTTGCATCTTTACCCAATTGAGAACTACTAAATGTATTTAAGTTAGAAATACTAACTGCGTCTGATGATGCTGATAGTATTAATGAACCCGTAATAGTTGCCAATGAAGTGAAACGCCCATCATAAGATGCGGTTACTGAACCAATTGTTGTAAATCTACCTTCAACTGAACCAGTATAAGTTGCTAATGTAGCATCTTTACCTATTTGAGATGCACTAAACGTATTCAATGCATCTATGCTAATTTGTTGAGAAGCGGATGATGCGTTTAATGATGCGGTTACGTTTGATAATGTAGTAAATCTACCATCATATGAAGCGGTTACCGATGCTAATGTAGTGAATCTACCATCAACTGAAGCGGTATAAGTTGCTAAAGTTGAATCTTTACCTAATTGAGAACCACTAAATGTATTTAAGTTTGCAATTGATACTGCATCATTTGATGCTGATGTAATCAATGAACCCGTTACCGTTGCTAATGATGTAAATCTACCTTCTGCCGATGCAGTAAAGTTATTTAATGCAGTAGTAGAAGTATTAGAAGAAGTATATGCGTTTAATGCTGCTACCGAAATATTAACACTTGCCGAAGTTGTTTCTAAATTACTTAATCTAGTTAACGCAGATGCGGTAAATGTATTTTGATTTGCATTTGCAATTGCTGCTACCGATGCTGAACTAATTAATGAACCCGTAATCGTTGCGATTGCAGTTAATTGTGGTGCAGTTATTGAACCTGTTACAGTCAAATTACCCGAAATGGATACTGTTGTACCATCATCAATAATTTGAGAATCTACGATATGCTCTTTGCCAGTTCCCTTAACTAATCTATTATTTGTAAGATATGTTTCGTTACCTAAAGAATCATATGTTTCAGGTCCCATCAATACAACAGAAGATGTTACGTTTACACCATTTCCTCTGTGAACGAATACCATTTCATCTTGCAGTGCATCATAAAGGAATGAGCCAGAACCACCTGATGAACCACTATCTATAATTTGTAATCCTGCAAATCTTTGTATTGGAGTTGCAGTGTTTAAAGTTATAAGTGCTGCTCCAATTGTTAAGTTTGAAGAAGTGATGTTTTGAATCGAAGATGAACCTTGTACAATTAAATCTTGTGATATAAATAACGAACCCGTAATTACTTGCGTTCCTGTAAATACGTTACCACCACTTAATTTTGCATATGAAGCAGATGCTGCGTTTAGATTCGCAACCGATATCGTTGTTGCCGATGCGGATGCTATTAACGAAGCGGTTACCGTTGATAATGCACTATTTTTTGTTTCTAATGATGCGGTGTATGTACCTAATGTAGAAAATTTAGTATCTACCGAACCTGTGTAAGTTGCTAATGTAGCATCTTTACTTATTTGAGATGCACTGAATGTATTTAAGTTAGAGATACTAATAGCATCATTTGAAGCGGATACTATTAATGAACCCGTAACTACACCAACTTGTGTTAAACGAGTTTCAACTGAACCCGTATAAGTTGCTAATGTAGATGATTTACTATTTTCAGATGCGCTGAATGTATTTAAAGCATCGATGCTAACTTGCTGTGAAGCCGATGAAGTATTTAATGCTGCAACAGATACGTTTACACTAGCTGAAGTAGTTTCTAAGTTTGATAATCTAGTATTTACCGAACCAGTGTAAGTTGCTAATGTACTATTTTTAGATTCTTGTGAACCCGTAAATGTATTTAATGCGGTTACAGAACTACCAATTGTACCACTACCAATAGATGCACTTAAAGCGTTAATCGATGTAGCAACAGACGCACTAAATGGTTGAATGTTACCTACTAAGTTTGGAATTGAGTTTGCACCTTCTCCCAATAAATATAAGGTAGAACTACCACTTGCGTAATAAGGAACACCATTCAACATTCCATTGTATGTTGCTGATGCGAATGTGTTAGGTGCGGAATTACCTACTAAGAATCTATTTACCGCTTGTACTTGTCCGTTTTCAGGAACTGCGAATACAATCGATGCTCCATTAGTTACCGATAGGTTGGATGAACCCGATGCGATTACTAATTCACCTTTTTGTAAAGATGAGGTTACCGCTGATAGGGATTCCAACGAACCACGTCTGTGTTTAATGATTTGTGCCATATTGTTTGGTTATTTCTTTTTTTCTGATTTGAATTCCTTTATAAATATCAATTTTTTATGTAAGCATTAAATAAGTTTGAATATCTTCTATATATTTAATTTTAATATATTACCACTCACCCATATCGATGTTAATATTCGATTGAGATACATAAACCTCTGCATCAGTAGCGTATGTAGAATCCAATGAAGAACTGAATAATTCTAAATTATCTAATCTATTATTTACCGATGAACTTAATATTGTTATCGAAGATAAACTTCCACTCAATGCGGTTGCTATCGAAGAACTCAACGATGCGGATATTAAAATTTGAGATGATGAAATTGAAGAACTTATAACTGCTACTTCTATATCGGTTGCAATATCTTCATATCCAATTGTTCCGGTAATGTATATTTGTGCAGATGAACTAACTACACCATCCGGTAAAGTGGCTACTACATTATTTGTTATAATATTAATAATTGAAGCAGATAGTGATGTTTCCAACGATTGTGATACTGCAATACTTACTGCATCAGTAAAACTACCACCGGATTGGCTAATAGCATTACCGGCGGTTACCGCTGCTGCTAATTCGGTACTACCTTCTATTTGTTTTAATCTTATTAAGTTTGCCATTTATTTAAATTTACCTATAACATAAATATCATCAATAGTAACATTATCAAAATCTATATATCTATCATTTAAAGTTATTACCACATTATTTCCAATTTCAGCTAAAGTAAAATTGCCGGGTATGTGTAATCCATAAACCAATATTTCAAAATTATTTGGAGAAGCCCCTTCTGTCCCATAATCTAAATAGGCATTATACAATGTAAGTGTGTTCGATGTATTATCAAACGCATCAACTGCTCTACTAATTTTTCTAGCACTATGTTCTAATATTTCTAAGTGAAAATTGTTAATTGTAGATTTGTTATTTACAATATTAGTTTTATTTGAATTTGAACGAGTTTTTGATTCAAATTTAGTATTGTTTGGAATTTCTATGTTTGCCAAACTTCCAGTCAAATCGGTAGACACCAAATTATTAGGATTTATTTTTGGTATAATCCTATTAAGTTTTCTAGCGTTTGAACTAAATTGTTTAAGCATATTTTTCTATATCTCCGTGTATTTCAATATAATCATCATCATCCAAATCAAATTCAAAATTTGATTTTTTAAATTTAATCAATAACCCATTTCCGACTTCCTCAATATCATAATCTCGTGGAGAGATTCCTTGTGTATTTATCATTACCAATAATCTATCTTGCGATTCTCTATATTCTATTTCACGCAATACATCTACCAATTTATATCCGGTAGCTTGATAAATCCAATAATCGGAATGATTTAAATCTTTAGGAGTTAAAACTGCCATTATACGTTTCCTAAACATTTTTTGGGTTATATCTAATAAACTTCTTTTCATTATTCGATATCGATAAATTTACCTGTTATAATAATTTCATCGTTAGTATCCACTGTGAATCCTAAATTAGCTTGAATAAAGTTTATGGTTAAACTATTTAACGTAATTGAAACCGTAAAATGTGAAGTTTGATAATAACGTGTTCCATTTATATAAGCTTTAATATCATATGAATTACCTGCTACTGAAATTCCAGCATTAATTACCGATTCTAATTGAGAAGGAGTTTTTATTAATTTTACATCATTAAATGTTATAGTATTATTAGTAGTCGGATTAGCTGTTTTACTATTATTTAAAGATAGGAAATCAATCAAATCTTTATTATCGTAGTATGGTGATGGAGTAGTAAGTAAACCTTCTAAACGACCACTACCACTTGTAACATCGGTTTCAGTTGCTATTACAACCTTTCTCGTAGATATGGATTTTTTAGTCGTACTTTCTCCATCAAATGTTTCAGGCAATAAATGAGCTTTTACATTTAAACTAAATTCCACTCTATTAATTCTTTGAGAACCTTCACCAACTTCATTTATTACATTGAAATCTGAAATAGATGTTCTGAATTTAAACTTATCTCTATCTCCCCAATAAGTAGATGTAAAGTTTAAGTGTTCGATTACCGAATTCAATTGTTCGGTATAATCTGTCCAAACCATACATTCGTAATTAACCTCAACATAGTCAGGCATTACGATATTGAATAATTCGTATTTTGGTTTTACTGAACTACCCAATGCAGTAAATCTATCGTATCTATTATCTTTTGAATATTTTGTAATAGTTGGATATGAAACGTGTCTATTTTGCATTGGCATTGTTTCATCCTTTGCAATAGATGTTCTACGAATCATCATTAAAGGTAATTGTATAGAACCCTTTTTATCTCTATAAACACCATCTCTTCTTGCTCCCTTCCATCTTTCGGAATTACCATATATAACAGGAATACTTACCGATTTACCATTGTAATCTAACTTTGGTAAAGCGACATCTTCCAAATATGTCATCATAGCATAATCTATATCAAATAGACCTACACTTTTTTTAACATCTCCAACGTTGGATTTTATTTCTTTTGCTCTGTTTAAACCGGGCTTTATTGGATTTATTGACATATTAATTAATTAATTCGTTCTTCTATGTTTAATGCTGATTTATTAACCATAAATGTGCTACATACAATACTAAAGTTATTATCCGGCTGTCCTCCTACAAATTGAATTTCGTTTGTATTATCAATTTCATAATAAGAACCATCAAAGAATATAACATCACCAATTTCAGGATATGCATTTTTTTCTTCGCACATAAATCTATCCAACCTAAACTCTATGTTTTGATTAGCATCCGAACCAAATCCTTCATAATTAGCGGTTTCAGGTTCCTTATTGATTAATGCATATAATTGTACGCCAGGATGCCAAGTCTTATTAATCGATTCACCATACAAATTGATTTTTGTTTCACTTAAATTAACTTTAAATAATACAATCGCATTTTGTATAACAACATCAACAACTTCTCTGGCTATTCCTTTAAAAAATGCTACATCTCTCTCTGATATAAACTTTGGCATATTATCCTACATATATTTTTAATGGAACTTTTCTCAACATTTCCTGCTGATGGTCCGATTCGTGTGCCTTATTTTCCATCACATTCTTTCTACTTAGTTCCTCCAAATTTTCCCTCAATTGTGTAATCAATGCATCTTTCTCAACCTGTGCTTCCGCTCTCAATGCTGCCCCATCTAAACTGATATCCGCATCTGGAATTGGAATAGTAGAATATTTTTCCCTAATAGCACCTAATAATTCTTTAGAAAGTGCCAATGTATATTTTCTAATCCATTGCTTACCCACATCGTTAATATTTGAATATTGGATAAAATCATATGGAATATCTGAATAATCTGAAAGTGAATCCGATTGAATAGTTTGAGAATCGTGTTCAAACTCATCTCTACTCATATAATCAAAATATAATCGAGTTGGACCGTGTCCTGCTCTCGGTACCGGAAAAACTTCTATTTTATTATCAACAATATTAAAACTATGATGTGATTTACGAATATGGTCGTTTAATTCGATTGCTTGAATTCTCAATACATCCTCATATAAAGGCATTAATAAGAATTGTGCTGCCGGAGAATATGAACCAAATCCCATTTCATCCATTAAGTTCAATGTGCCTTGTCCACCAACAGAATATGGGTCAAAAAATCTTTGAATCGCCGGAGTAGCTTCATAGAATACTTTTGTAACATCGATAGTAGATGAACCGCTAAAAATTGTAGTAAATGATGCTGATGTTTCTACATCAACAGATGCCGATAATAAGTTATACTTTTGTTGACCGGGAACTAAATCGATATATGCTTTTTTAATACCAGTATTACCACCTACGCCAGCCAATGTTCCGTATTGTTGGGACATACGCACCGTTGTTGGTAAAAACGAACCATCAACCAATGTTTGAGAATAATTATTTCTAGCTGATTTTGGAGTACCTTTTAAGATATCCAAATTATTTCTAAGGTTGAATTGATTAACTTGTGCCGAATACTCCGATACAGATTCCTCAAAACAAGCATAAAACTGCTCATCAACCATTTCAACATCTACAATCGGATACCCCAATCGTTTTGCGCACCATACTGCGGTTTTAGGTCCATCGCTTACGAAATCCGTATCAGTATCATAGATTCCAAATGGAGTTTTACCTGCGATAGCCGAACCACTACCTGGCCATTTTAAATTTAAAGACATATTATTCCAATTATATTTACTTATAAATATAAGAATAAAAAAAGAATGTTATCCGATTTGAGTCAATGTTGCAATTACCGATGGAACTGCTGGTCTATTTGGTGTAGTTTGTGTTCCCATAGCTGCCAATAAACCCGTTGATGCATTACAACTCCACATCAATTCAACATAATCATTTGCTTTTATTGGTAACATAAAGTTCCAAGCTGCAACTTGTCTACCCAATTGTCCTGCCGATTTATTTACATCAATTTGAGTGTTTGTATTTGCAACATTACTACCTGTATAAGCTAGCCATATATCAAATGTGATGTTTGTATTTGCACTATTTGCTAATTGAGTTGAAAATTGTAAATTGTATATTCCGGTGTTTGCAACTGCTATTTTAGTTCCATCAACGATTGAAACTTCGTGTGCAAAATCAATTGTGTTTAATTTTTTTGCGTATGCAGTATTCGCAGAACCACTTTGTGTAGTTGTATCACTAAATTGTCCGTAATTGAATAGTTTGTTTCCTGCCAAATAAAATTCAGAACCACTTGCTACATTTACATTTCCTTTAATATCCAATGAACCGGTGATTATTTGAGAACCACTTGTGAACATTGAACCAGTCATTGTAATTGTGTGGTTGTGGAAATTTGTTGAACCACTTACATCAATAGTTCCATATAATTGTGTATCACCTAATAAAGTATTATTACCAATTTGAGTAGTTGAACCTGTAATATAAACCGAACCTGTAAATTGATGTGTATCATCAAAAGAATTACCAAATTTCGTAGAACCACTCTTATATAAAATCGATGATGAAACTACGTTATTAACATATACATCACCATCTATTGTTAGATTTCCTAATATAATTTGTCCTTCTGTAAATATGTTTGAACCCGTTGTAGCAAATTGACCTGCTGATATATATCCCAACATACCATCCTCTTGTCTAGTTACTATGGAATCTATCTTATCTAATTGATATTGTTTTGTATAATTTTTGGCTTTTTCAAAAGCGGCATATCTTTGTTCGATGGACATATTATGATGATTTATAATAATAAATATTAAAAATAAAAAAGGGAAAGTATTTCTACTTCCCCTTTTTATATATTTTTAGTTTAAGATACTAAAATCTACTCAAAGATTAAAGAGTGTCTAAACCATCAACGACAATCTTACCGTAGAATTCTGGTCTTACGATTTTCTTAGCGTATCTAGTCATAACACCTCTTCTCGGAGTGAAGTTAGTTGGGTCATAAACTAAAGGAGTCATAATCAACGGAACGTATGGAGCGTAAACAGCACCTGTTTCGAAGAAGTTAGAACCTTTGAAACCTAATAAGATAACGTTTTCAGTCATATAAGGGTTCTTATAAACATCGTATCTATTAGAGATAGAACCGATGTTAGTTACACCTGCTGCGAAAGTTAACGCATCCTTACCAGGATTTGCAGAGAAACCATTCATTGATTCTAAAATTGTTGCTACGTTTGGAGATACAACGATAAAGTTTGCACCACCTCTCATAGTTAATTGATGAATTTTGTTAGAAATCTTTTGTAATTTGATTCCTAAAGTTTGATACCAAGTGCTCTTAGTATATGCTGAAGCTGCTGCTGCGTTAGAATCGATAGAGAATCCGTTTCCGTTCCAATCGTATCCAACTTTTGCTGACCAGTATTCAGTTGAGAAAGCGTTTTGTTGTAACATTTCTAAGATTTCTAAGTCGATTTCTAAAGAGATGTACTCACTTAACATTTGAGTTAATTCCGCTTCTGCATCTACAGAGTGGTATGCGTTCAAATCTTGCGCCAATTCAGGAGTCCAGATAGCTTTTAACTTTCTAGTCTTAGCCACGATAGGCTCAGATTTCAATTCTAATTCGATTTCTGGAATTGCTAAATCAGTTCCTCTATCTTCGAAATCACCTCTTGAGATATCAGTTGGTTGTACATGGTATGCTAAAGAAGCACCATTTGCACCTGCTGAACCTGTACCAGTCACAGTTGCAACGAATTCTACGTTAGAACCATTCTTAGTAGTGTATTGAGGGAAGAAAGTTGAAGAACCTGATAATAAAGTTGCTTCGAAAGCTCTTACACCATTGAAGTCAGCGTCAGATGGCAATGCCAAAGTTACTTTCTTCAAAGTGTTAGCTGCAAATGATGCAGAAACAGTAGCGTTAGATAAATCGAAATCAATATCTGCTAAAGATGCAGATGCAACAGTTGCAGTGATAGCAGCAGTTTTGTTGTTGATTGTGTATCCGAAACGACCTGCTCCGTATAAACCACCTTCAGCTGCTTGAGTAGAACCTAATTTATCACCTGATGGAGATAAAGAATCTTTACCGAAAGTTCCACCATTACCGAATAATGAAGAACCTGT
>JACCEB011800998.1_pt1 | contig 13064 bp, 10 predicted proteins | sample 7454761 | NCBI WGS metagenome assembly JACCEB01 (sample SAMN15323454, study PRJNA562643) | freshwater metagenome | isolation source: river surface water | place: USA:Blue River Watershed | collected 2017-08-18 | reverse complement strand
TGCAAACACCACGACGCTGAGGACATGCATCCAAAGCTCTTGATTTACTTTTAGCCCTGATGATCTCACGGCCTTTTCTCACTAATTGTTGAATAGTAGGCATTAATTATGCTGTTTAGTTCAATTTCGGTTTATAAAAAATTCGGACGGCAAAGGTAACGTCTGTAAACGAATTACCAAAATGTTATTTGCTATTTTTTAAAAAATAAAGCAATTACACCCTTTTACCGTACGATTGTCTTTGTTTTTGATAATTAAAATACTGATTTTCAGTAGTTTAACTATATTTTCACTAGCCAGCCATGTTTGTCTTCTTCAAGACCTGTACGAATGTCATTTAGCTTCTTTTTTAGCTTTGGTCCGACGGTGGACTTGGTTAAATCAAAATCCATCACGTAATCCCCTTCTGCTAATCTGCAGATAAATGAAACAACCGCAGCTGTACCTACCCCAAATACTTCTTCTAGCTTACCAGCTTTATGCGCAGTCAAAATTTCTTCGATTGAAAGATTTCGCTCTTCTACTACATATCCCATATCTCTTAACAAGATGATGGCGCTAGCTCTTGTTACCCCTTTTAAAACCGTACCCCTTTCCAAACTTGGGGTAATGACTTTTCCATCAATCACAAACATCACATTCATCATTCCCACTTCTTCTACATATTTATGCTCCAGCGCGTCTGTCCACAAAACTTGGTCATACCCTTTTTTTTGTGCTAACACCACAGGGTATAAACTGGCTCCATAATTACCGCCATTTTTTGCAAAACCTACTCCACCTGGCGTCGCTCTTGTAAAATCTTTTTCAATTAAGATCTTCATTGGTTCTGAATTATAAGGACCAGCAGGACCTAAAATAATCATGAACTTATACAATGCCGAAGGACGCACTCCAATGAAAGGATCTGTTGCAATCATGAACGGACGAATGTATAATGAATGGTCCTCTAATTTTGGAATCCAATCTTTTTCAATTTTGATTAATTGCTTCATACCATCCATGAACAACCATTCAGGAACGGTTGGCATTTGCATTCTTTCGGCAGAGGTATTAAATCGTTTGTAATTTTCTTCTGGTCTAAAAATAACCACGTCATCAGTAGCAGTTTTATATGCTTTTATACCTTCAAATATAGATTGACCATAATGCAATACAGCAGTAGATGGATCTAGTTGTAATGGTTCAAATTTTTTGATGACCGCATTGGTCCATGCACCATCTACATAGTCCGCTTCTAACATGTAGTTTGTAAAGCTTTTCCCAAAATAAAAATTTTGAGGATCTAAATGCCTTAATTGCTCCTTTGGCATTTCAATAAATGGGATATTTCCTACGCTCATTTTTATTTGTTTTTAATGCAAAATCAAGCACAAAGAAACACAAAATAATAAAGACATACAACTGTTATTTTTTCAAACCAATCAATTCAGTTAATTTTCGGTATCCAAACCCTATGAAAGAAGTTAAAAACATCCTGCCAAATAGCGTATTAGTGAACCTGTATAAAGAAAGCTTAGTACTAGGAGTTGCCCCGTCGAATGTGGATAAAAAAACACAGGCTTCCCCAACTGTTGAAGAAGAAAATGCAACAATAGCCGAAGAAGAGCCCCTTATTTCGCCAATCAAATTTCTGGGAGAACACCAAAAAAAGATCCTTGTTTTAGTGCAAGATATGGATGCTGTTCATTTAAACGAAAGGGCCTTTGATTTATTAACTTCTATTTTAAATGCATGCAAATTAACCATTGCCGATATTGCCTTAATTAATCTTGCAAAGAAAAACTTTTCATTGCATCAAATTTTGACACAAGTACCTTCTGATTTTGTGCTGGTTTTTGATATCAATCCAATGCAATTAAAAATTAAATTACCTACTAAAGTATATACACCAATTTTACTTGGTGAAACCCAATTATTATTTAGTAATAACTTATCACTAATGCAAGGAATTGATCAAGCATCTAAAATTGAAAAGACAAAATTATGGTCTGCATTAAAAATTATTTTCAAATTATAAACTGAATGAATTGTAAGCATGCATACACTAATTTTTGCTACCAATAATCGAAATAAAGTTGCCGAAATTCAATCCCTGGTTGGAGCTAATTTTACGATTATTCCACTCAAAGAAGCTGGCATTGAAATTGAAATCCCAGAACCGCATGATCAATTGGAAGCCAATGCACATGAGAAAGCTGTGACCATATTTAATTTGACCCATCAAAATTGTTTTAGCGAAGACACAGGATTAGAAATTGAGGCACTAGATGGCGCTCCTGGCGTAAAAAGTGCAAGATATGCAGGTGAAAATAGCAATGCACAGGACAATATCGACTTGGTTTTAAATAGAATGACTGGAATTGAAAACAGATCGGCACAATTTAGAACGGTCATTTGTCTTATCTGGGAAAATCAAACCCATTATTTTGAAGGGGTCTGTAAAGGACAAATTCTAAGCAATATGCAAGGTGAAAATGGGTTTGGCTATGATCCTATTTTTGTACCCGATGGTGCTTCCAAAAGCTTTGCCAATATGACGATGGAGGAAAAGAATCAATTTAGTCACCGAAAAAAAGCAGTGGCTCAATTATTTGAATTCTTAGACAAAGTTTAAAAAAAGCATTACTGAACGAATGGCGTATCGTTATTCCAAATTTCCCAACTCGCATCGGCTTGTAAGTGTAACATTTCTAAGCCATTCTGTGTGGTAGCCCCTTGTGCTGCGCCCTTTGCTAAGAATTGTGTTACTGCAGGATTGTACACCAAATCATACAAATGATGCTTTGATGTAATTGCTTCATATGGCAAATTAGGCGCCTCCTCTGTATTTGGAAACATGCCTACGGGACTTGTATGAATCAACAATGTATGCGCTGCAATGACATCTGGTGTTAGTGATGCATAGGTGATGCATCCTTCCGATGCAGTTCTTGAAACCAATTGATATGCAATACCTAATTTTTGAAGCACCCACTCCACTGCCGCTGCAGCACCACCTGTCCCAAAAATAAGTGCATTTTGATGATGCGGTTGCAAGTAGGGCAATAAAGACTGTTCAAATCCTATGACATCGGTATTGTAACCATATAGCACACCTTCGTGTAGTTTGATACAATTACATGCTTGAATGGATTGTACCACAGCTGAAGGATGTTGCAAAAAAGGGATGACTAATTTTTTATACGGAATAGTGACATTCAATCCTTTTAAGGCTGGATTGTTTTTCCATAAGTCTAAAAATAAATCGATGGATTCGATTGGATAATTTTCATAATGCGCGTCCAATATATTTTCTGACGAAAACCGATTGGCAAAGTATCCTTTAGAAAAAGAATGCGATAATGGAAATCCAATTAATCCAAACTGGCGCACAATTATTTATTTAAATATAAATCAAAAGTATCTCCGCGAAGTCCAATACGCATTGCTTCTAAAGGAATAATTTCTGATGGCGCAATATTACCAAGGTTCACATTGCAACCAATTAATTCAAGGAAATATAATTGTTGTGCTTTTTGTGGTGCTTCCCAAAGAATTTTTTCTGCAGGAATTTTAGTTAAAATCTCTTGCACAAGTCCTTCCCTCACCTCTCCTGAACCTCTATATATACCTACGTTTCCGGCTTCTCTTGCTTCTGCAATCACATAAGATGCACCAGCACTTAATTCGGCACTCATTAATTCAATCCATTTGTATGGAGGAATGATATGTGCAGCATCTTTACTTCCTACTTCGCTAAATACTTTTGCAAATTTTGAAATTTTTTCTATGTAACCACATTTCTCGGTATGAGGAATTACAATAGAACCATCACTCACTTCAATTACATTGATATTATAGTCCTTACACATCGCAATATAATCGTCGAACTGATTTCTGATCACAAAAGCCTCGAACAATGTTCCACCAAAATAAACTGGAATATTATGATGTTGATACAATTCAATTTTTTCTCTCAAATTAGGCGTGACAAAAGAAGTACCAAAACCTAATTTAACAATATCCGTATGCGGTGCGCCAACACTTATAAAATTCTCGGCATCTCTTAAGCTAAGGCCTTTATCCATGACCATGGTCAATCCGTATTGTCTAGGTTGTTTTGTTCTTTCTGGTATTTGTGTTAAACTAAAATTCATCTTGTTGTTATTTTTGCAAAGATAATTTAAAATACTTAGTTTATCTAGGCTTCTTGTATTGACTAATCAATTCCACCACTTTAGGATCTTGCATCAATTCTGGATAAAATTTGATGAGCTTATTCAGCCATTTGCCCGACTTTGACAAAGCCATCTCTAATTGTAATAATCCTTCCTTACGCTTGTGCATCATGAATAAAATGGCGCTTCGGTAGTACACAAAAATGACTTTACCCTGGGTAGACATATAAGCCAGTTCTGTTTGCTCTAAAGCTGCATCGTATTGCTCATTGGCAATAAGACATTTTATAAAACTTTCCCAACCTGCTATTTGCTTAGGCTTATGTTTTACAACAATTCCAAAATAAGTTGCAGCTTCTTTGTATTCGTTTAAGTACATATAACACTCTCCCATCATGATATAATACTCATTGATATGCTTATTGATTCTAATAGCATGTTCAATTTGTTTAATCGCCATCTGCCATTTTGATTCTAACATATAGGTAGAAGCAATTTTTTGATAGAGTCGGCTATCTTCTGGATTTAAGTGCGCCGCTTTTTTATAATGAAACCTTGCTTGCGCATAATTTTTTAAACGATGATAACAATGTCCAATGGCTTCATAAATTACATCTTCTGGCCTAGCAAGTTCAAGTACTTTCTCCAATGCATCAATCGCTTCTTTGTATTTTCTGATTCTTAAATACGCATCTCCCATATTGCGATAAGCATAATCAAACTTCTCATCAATGACAATTGCAAATTGGTAGGCATCTATTGCTTTCTCAAATAGTTTGATCCCTTGATATGCAGCAGCCAAGTTAAACCATGCAAGTGCATTATAGGGTTGCTCATCAATCATTTTTTGATGCAATACAATACTTTCCTCGTTTCGTCCTGTAAAATCTGTCCAAAAACAAATTTTATATAAGGCTTCCTCATTGGTTGGTTCTTCTTCTAAAATCAATTGTAAGCAATCAAATACTTTATCAAAAGCTTCATGGTCATCATAGACATCTGCTAATTCAAAAAGTAATTCTGTTCTTTCTGCTCCTTCAAATAAATGCAAGGCTTCTTGTAATAAAACGATGGCTTCCTCGGGTTGATCCAATGCCAAATAAGCATCCGTTTTTAGAATGAATAAATTCATGTCCTGATGATCATATAAAGCGGCAGTATTTAATAAGGCTAATGCTTCGGTATACTTTCTGGTTGCCAATAATAAATCTGCTTTTTTAATCATCAAAAGCGCAGAGGATGGAAATTGAGACAAGGCAATATCTGCAGCTTCGATGGCTTCAACAATGGCGTCTTTTTCATCTAAGTGGGCAATAATCTTTTCGAAATCATCCTCTTCGATATAAGAAGGTGCTTTCCCAGTTTTTAGGTTCTGGTAACGTAAAAGCAGGTCTTGAATATCCCCATTTTCGTCTTCAAATTCATTATTGAACATGGCAACTATTTACATTTGTTTAATAAAGTGTTGAAAATCAATAAATTAAATCCATTTATTGTGCTTTCATTACTTTAATAAATGTACGGGTTCAGGTTTAATTTGAACCAAATTATTGTGCACAGTTCACCTAATATATCGTTAAAAAAAAATTTATGCTGAATTGTCATAATGTTTTAACTTCGTAATAACCGTGCGTACCCTAAGAACCATATTGACCTCATTCGTATTCATTACAGTTGTAAGCTCTACTGTACATGCATCTACCATTGTTTCTGGTACAATCGAATCAAAAAAAGCAACCGAAAAATATAGCCTAAAAAACTTAAGTAGTTTAAATCATAAAGTAAGCACTTTTCATGATTTAAAATCAAGATTGCTATACAAAGGCCTTACCGTTTCATCTTCTTTAAATGGTGGATTAAGTCAAACAAATTATCTTAAATACAATAAAGGTAATATCACTTATGTCATCCCTTACCGACACAAAGTAATTTTACCTAGGTTTAAGACACCAAGCCCTCAGCATCCTTAATTTATTTGTTGGTAGTTCGATTTATTGACTTCAAATACATTCATTGTAATTGGACTTAAGTCAACTTTATTTGCGCTATACAATATTTTACTGCCTTCTTTAGTCGTCAACTGATAACGCATGACGAGTCCTGGGATTTCCTTGAATGCTTGCTCGTATACTGTTACAGTAGGTATGATCAATGTGGTGTAAGTTACTTCCATCGTATTGCCATCTGCCCAAGTTAAGGTGATGGTTTCACATGGATAATCTAATAAGGTGCTTGTAGTCCCATTTTTTTTGGATGCAACTAAGTTCACAGATTGCATAGATGCATACAAAATATATTGTAGGAATTTATTCATGCCAATCTCTTTCAAAATGATGGCTGTATCTTGTTGGGTATTGAAAATGAGCGTCTGTGTGAATGCTGGTGTCTTCAAAATAGTTTTACAGCTATTCCCTTTTATAAAAATTTGCTTCTGACCTACTATGCTTGTATCGCCATTGCTTGTAATTTGTTGGATATCGAAGGTGATAGCACATTCACCAACAACCTTTGTTTGAGCTTGTGATTGAAAAACGACACAACTTAGGAAGCAAACAATTATGGGGGGTAATCGTAGCATAATGAGTATTACATTAATATAAAAAGAGACCCAATATTAATTTAGGTCTCTTTAGCTGAAATTATTTTTTAGTTTTATCTTTTAAGGCTTGTACTTTTTTTTGTGCCTCCATCATTTGTTCATATTTCTCCTGCCAGTTACTTTTTTTCTTTGGCGTCTTTCTTTTAACTTCTATTGTAGCTAAAATCTTATCGTGATCGATGATGACTTTTTGAATCAATAATTGCAATAATAGAGTTACAATATTAGAAACAGTGTAATACCATGTTAATGCAGATGGTAAGCTATTGAAGATAAACAATAACATGAATGGGAAAATATATGGCATATACTTTAACGCAGGATTGTCTTGCGTTGGGGTCATGGACATATTATAGATAGACGAAATAAATGTGGTCAATACTGCAGTCAAAGTAAACAAACTGATATGGCTTCCAAATCCTAATGGAATAGAAAAAGGAAGGGTAAAAATTGAATCATAACTAGACAAGTCTTGGCTCCATAAGAAGGATTGTCCCCTAAGTGCAATATTTGAATTAAAGAAACTATACAAAGCAAAGAAGATCGGGATTTGTAATAAAGCTGGAATACATCCTCCCAAAGGATTCACACCTGCTTCTCTAAATAACTTCATTTGCTCCATCGCAAAAGCTTGTTGATCATCTCCTGTTTTTTTCTTAAGCTCATCTAATTCAGGCTTCAATACTTTCATCTTGGCAGTACTCAAAAAACTTGAATAGGTCAAAGGTGAAGTGACTAAACGAATAAAGATGGTTAATAAAAATACAACCCATCCGTAATTTTGAACAAAACCAGCAAAGAAATCAAACACTGGCATGATGATGTATTTGTTGATAGGACGAACAAATGAATACATGTCTCTTCCTAAATTCACAATTTGCTCCATCTCAGGGGCTTGTGATTTCAAGATTTCAAAATCATTTGGACCATAATAAAGTGATAGTGGCATGGTTGCATTTGCACCAGTCAATTTAGTTTGAAACTGTGCTTGTAATGTAGCTAGACCATTGCTGCTATCTGTCTTTCTTTGCCAATCAATTTTACCTGAATTGAATCCATCCTTATAAAGTACTGTAGTGGTGAAAAATTGTTGCACTAATCCCACCCATTGAACAGGTTTTTCGAACACCTTATTGGTATTGCTAGAAATATAATCGAACTCATTCCCTTCTGAAAAACAAATATTAGACATTTGACGTTCGTAGGTCGTTGTCTTTTCTTGTCCATAAGAATGTGCATCCCATAAAACATTCAATTGATTGTTGGTCAACAATTGGTCAGCTCCGTCCATCATGATATTCCAATCCACATTGTATTTACCTTTTGTTAAAGTAAATTGGTGTTTGATTGTTTTACCATTTGGTGCAGTCCAAGCGTACTCGATTTTTTGAACACCGTTCTGATCGGTGGTCACATTGGATACAGGGAATATTACTTGGTTAATTTGTACTGTTTGATTGTTACCTGCATTCACAGCATAAGACAAGGAACTGCTATCTCCCAATTGCACTAATTCCTTTTTTGAATTGGTATACTTTTTTAAAGTAACACGTGCAACCTGGCCTCCTTTATTGGTAAATTCTACTTTAATTAAATCGTTCTCCAGACTGGTAATCTGCTCCTTCAAAGTATCCGCAACAACTGCTAAACCCGCAGCATCTTTTTTAGTTGAATCAATTAATTGAACTGTGTTCAATGCTGCTGCTTTTTCGGCATTGGCTTTCACCATTGCAACAGAATCATCAAACCTTTGTTTATAGGCTGCAATTTCATTTTGCTGCTTACTTGTATACCAAAAGTAAACAAAGAATAAAACTGCTAATAATACAAACCCAATGACCGTATTTTTGTCCGTTTTCATGCTTTTTCAATTAATCTAAATAGATGCGGCAAAGGTATGTTTTTAAGATGTATTTAGCACCAGATAGACCCTAAATTGGAATCATTTTAAGGCTATTTTAAGGCTTTATTACAAATTCCTACTGTATTTACCCCCTGTGTGGTAAAGCAGGTTCGTAATATCTCCCAAACTACAATACTTCACCGCCTCCATCAATAGGTCAAAAATATTTTCATTTTGAACCGCAGCATGATGTAATAAGTTTAAATAATGTGCAGCTTGCTCTTTATTTCTATTTTTAAATTGACCTAGATTGGCAATCTGTAATTTCTTTTCGGCAGCAGAGGATCTAAATACAGGTCGACGATCATTGCTATTTTGGTCTGCTTCGTCTATAAAAGTATTTACCCCGATGATTGGGATCTCACCATGATGCTTTCTGGTTTCATACAACATACTTTCTTCCTGAATCTTTGATCGCTGATACATTCTTTCCATCGCACCTAATACACCACCTCTTGCATTGATTCTTTCCAATTCTTGCAAAACAGCTTCTTCTACCAAGTCAGTTAATTCATTCATCATGAAGCTACCCTGTTGTGCATTTTCTACTTTAGCAGTGCCTAATTCTTTATTGATGATTAACTGAATAGCAAGTGCCCTTCTTACACTCTCTTTTGTTGGCGTTGTAATGGCTTCATCATAAGCGTTGGTGTGTAAACTATTACATTGGTCATAAATGGCATACAATGCTTGCAAGGTGGTTCTGATATCATTAAAATCAATCTCTTGTGAGTGCAAACTTCTACCACTTGTTTGAATATGGTATTTTAATTTTTGAGACCTTGAATTCGCTTTATATTTTAGCTTCAATGTTTGCGCCCAAATTCTTCTTGCGACTCTTCCAATCACAGCATATTCTGGATCCATCCCATTGCTAAAAAAGAAACTAAAGTTCGGAATAAAGTCATCTATCTCTAAACCTCTATTCAAGAAATATTCAATGTAAGTAAATCCATTGGCTAGCGTAAATGCCAACTGCGTGATTGGATTGGCCCCCGCTTCTGCAATATGGTATCCAGAAATAGAAATACTATAAAAGTTTTTTACTTTTTGGTCTACAAAATAAGCTTGTACATCGCCCATTAATTTTAAAGCAAAATCGATCGAGAAGATACATGTGTTTTGTGCTTGATCTTCTTTTAATATATCTGCTTGCAGTGTACCGCGTACATTTTGCAACACTTGCTTTTTAATATTTGCATACACTTTTGGATCTAGCACTTGGTCGCCACTCACTCCCAATAATTTTAAGCCCAAACCATTGTGCTGGATGGATTGTTTTTTTAACCCTTCAAAATCATGGTATACTGGCTTTGTTGAATTTTTAAAAATTTGAGTCAATTTTTTATTAACTGCAGGCCACATTTTTTGTTCTGTAATGTATTGCTCACAAGCTTGATCAATAGCTGCATTAAAAAACATCGCTAGAATAATTGCTGCTGGACCATTGATGGTCATACTCACAGAGCTTGTTGGATCATTTAAATTAATGCCAGAATACAATTTCTTGATGTCATCCACCGATGCAATGTTCACACCTGCATTGCCAATTTTCCCAAATACATCCATTCTATTGGAAGGATCTTGACCATATAAAGTCACACTATCAAAAGCAGTAGACAATCTTGTTGCAGGTTGACCCTTCGCTAAAAAATGAAAGCGCTGATTGGTTTTTTCTGGACCACCCTCACCTGCAAACATTCTTGTTGGATCCTCACCTGTTCGCTTTAAATCAAATACGCCAGCAGTATATGGATAATGCCCTGGCACATTTTCTTTTAATTGCCACTCAGCAATATCGCCCCAATCTTTAAAATTAGGTAGATACACTTTTTGCAAAGTCAAACCAGATTCTGTTTTAAAGCTTAAGGGTTGATGTATTTTCTTGCCTCTGATTTCATAGACCAAAGCATCTTGTTGGTACTTCGTTTTTGTAGCTTCCCAAGTCTGGATCGATTTTTTTACTTCTGGATCGATCGCACCAGCTACTTTATCTGCCTCCTCTTTTAAAATTGGTAATTTCTTAAGTTTAGGATTTTGCATCACTTGCTCATAATTATACCATTGAGAAGCCAACTGCTTTTGTTCCGAAATCCAAACTTTATTTTTTTGAATGGTTTCTACAATTTCATTTAAATAATTAAAACGATTCAATGGTATAGTTGGTGTAGCCACCAGACTCGCATTATAGGCCAGCGGTTTAGCAATTGTATTCCATTTTAATTGATGTTGCTGATTCACTAACTCAATCATATGATTGAATAGATGCTGCATACCAGGATCATTGAACTTGGATGCAATGGTTCCATAAACAGGAAGCTTTGAATGATCAGCATCAAACAAATGGCGCGATCTAGCGTATTGCTTTTTTACATCTCTGATGGCATCTAATCCACCTGCACGATCAAATTTATTGATTCCAATAATTTGTGCAAAGTCAATCATATTGATCTTCTCCAATTGACTTGCTGCACCAAATTCTGGTGTCATGATATACATTGGCAATGTTACATAATCTACAATGGACGCATCATTTTGACCAACACCTGCGGTCTCAATGATGATGGCATCATAACCTGCGGCTTTACATAAATAAATCACTTGATCTAAAGATGCAGAGATGGATTGATGATCGGACCTTGTTGCGAGTGAACGCATAAATACATTAGGATGATGGATGGCATTCATTCTGATTCTATCTCCTAATAATGCACCACCAGTTTTTTTCTTAGTAGGATCTACAGAAACCACTGCAATGCTTAAGTTGGGATTGGTCTGAATAAAATAATGCACCAATCGATCACATACGGTAGACTTGCCTGCACCACCCGTACCTGTTAATCCGATGACAGGAATATTTTTTTGAACAACTTTTTTATCTTTCTTTATTTTTAAAGACCCATTTTGCAAAAGTGTAATATCCCTTGCCAATTTTCTTGGATCAGTTTTTTTATCAAACGGTAATTTTGGATACTTGGTTGTTTGATTGGATTTTAATTGAAAATTAGCAAAGGCAATCACTTCTTTAATCATGCCTTCGATCCCCATGGCAAGGCCATCTTTAGGTAAGTATATTTTTGAAATCCCTTTTGCATGAATGATGTCTGCTTCGGATGGTAAAATAGTACCACCACCACCACCAACTATTTTGATATGTTGATAGCCTGCATCGTCTAATAATTTTCTGAGGTAGGTAAAAAATTCAATATGACCTCCTTGATAAGATGTGATTGCAATCAATTGCACATCTTCTTCGATCGCTGCTTCTACAATTTCTTGAGCAGAACGATTGTGTCCCATATGGATCACTTCTGCACCTTGTTCTTGTAACACACGGCGCATGATATTGATAGAGGCATCATGGCCATCAAACAAACTAGTTGAAGTTAAAATTCTTATTTTTTGCATACCACAAAACTAACATATGTTAGCGGTATAGCAAAGTGGAAACTTTACTTTTTTGCGTAAGCTTTTGCAGCAGCAATAAAATGCACAAATAAAGGCGCTGGTGCTTCTACTGTGCTCTTTAATTCTGGATGGTATTGAACGCCAATGAAGAATGGATGATTCGGCAATTCAACAATTTCCACCAATCCGGTAGCAGGATTCACCCCACTAGTCACCATTCCTTTTTCGTGGAAGTCATTCAAATAGGCATTGTTAAATTCATAACGATGACGATGGCGCTCATTGATAGTTGTAGTGCCATATATTTTATGTGCTAAAGTATTTTCGGTAATGGTACAAGGGTAAGATCCAAGACGCATAGTGCCGCCCATCATCGTGATACGCTTTTGTTCTTCCATCATATTAATCACTGGCTCTGGGCTATTCGGATCCATCTCTACCGAATGTGCGCCTTTTAATCCAATCACATTTCTAGCAAATTCAATCACTGCCATTTGCATGCCTAAACAAATACCAAAGAATGGTAAATTGTTTTCTCTTGCATATTGAACAGCAATAATTTTTCCTTCAATCCCTCTATTACCAAATCCAGGAGCTACCAATAATCCATCCAAGCCTCCCACTAATTCTTTTACATTTTCTTTGGTAAGATCTTCACTATGCACATTCACCACATTTACCTTCACTTCGTTCATTGCACCTGCGTGAATAAAACCTTCTAAGATGGATTTATAGGCATCTTGTAACTCAATGTATTTACCAATTAAACCAATATTTACCGTGGACTTTGGATTTTTTAATTTTTCTAAAAATACTTTCCATTTGGTTAAATCTGGTTCATTGAATTTTGTAATCTTTAATTTATCAAGTACAATTAAATCTAGTTTTTCCTCCAACATTTTCAAAGGCACTTCATAAATAGTAGACGCATCTGCTGCCTCTATTACCCTTCCTGCTCTTACATTACAGAACAATGCAATTTTTCTCTTTATTT
>JACCEB010191819.1_pt1 | contig 13070 bp, 18 predicted proteins | sample 7454761 | NCBI WGS metagenome assembly JACCEB01 (sample SAMN15323454, study PRJNA562643) | freshwater metagenome | isolation source: river surface water | place: USA:Blue River Watershed | collected 2017-08-18 | reverse complement strand
CCAATTTTTTTACCCTGCAGGACCTCTTCAGGAAGCACAGAATGATTCCTGCTTGCGGGCTATATAAACATATGACAGCCTCCAACTTAGATCCCCGTGAATTTGATAACTTATGCTACGAGCAAAGCCGCCGTATTAAACAGTTGCCCTTAAATGATCAGTATACACAAACCATAGAATACCGTGGACAAGTATACCACTACGATCCGGACTACGATTGTTTTTATCCCCGTGTAGAGTGGAGCAAGTTAAGTTATTGGGATCGTTATGGTTGGATTTGGGTTGCAGTAGTACTCACTGCCATTGCTGGGCTTGCTGCTGTTTAAATACCCATTTGCTTGAATAGCGCATAAGCAGGCTCTCTAAGTCCACCTGCTAAACCATCCTTGTATGTAACTGGATTCAATCCTTGGTTAATATCTGCCAAAGCTGACTTTCCCACTCCAAAGTCGCTAGTACTGTTTAATTTGCTTCTAATATCGCCTATAGCACTATCCAACTGTTGCGCTGCACGTTTTAACTCTGGTTTGCCATAGTATGTGCCCACATTGGCTGCTTTGTTAATCCATCCGTCTGTGCCCACTCCAAACGTAGGATACCATCGGCCAGGAGTAACTCCTTCTTTGGCCACATTGCCACTGCTTAGATAAAATGGCATACGCTGTCCATTTACTTCTATGACTACTATAGCACGACCATCGTGATTAACTATGGGTACAGCACGTTCTACAAACTTATTAGCCGCTTTGTCCCATATACGAGTTTGTAAAGGAATTAGTCTAACACCATTAGCAGCTGCTTGTTGCGCTAACTGATCTGCCATGGCTGTAGCAGCACGAGCTGTTGTTGTGGCTGTACTGCCCATTTTAGGCACTACTTTTGTAGCTGCATCTGCTGCCGCTTTACCTTGCGACTTAGCCATGTTTGCGGCCATGCGAGCTAAAAAAGCTGTAATAGCTGCGTTTTCTTCAAGTTCGTGCATTTTCATGTAAATATTTATACTGTGCGCGAATACTATATATTGACACTAGACCCAAGAGTACACGAAGTGTTTACGTGGATTGAAACTAATCAGTTAGACTACGAAGTACATTTAAATCGTACACGCTTTTGGATTGACGAAACTACTAAAACGCATACTGAATTTCAGTTACGCTTCAGTGATTGTTGCGGTCGTGTTGATGATAGTTTGGATAGACTTACAGGTTTACCCAAAGTAGGAGTGCTAGATTCTAGGCCCAAGTAAGCAAAAATAAACAACGGTGTTTGTCATACTTGAACGCTACACAGGCTTCACTACTATTATGACTGTTAGTAGTAGCCCATGCCCAGCGTTGATAGTGTCCACCTATATACTGCTCTAACCATGTTTCCAATGTGACAAATCCTTGCACCCAATCATGCTGATTGTCCAGCTGGGGCCACGGTGCTAGAGCTATGTACTCAAAATCATGTGATTCTGGCAAATAGTAACGGTAGGCCATACAATATTTATGGGGCAGGGCTAACTAGAGCCCTCTTCGTGCTAGCCGTTACCGCTTCGCGGCTTAGTAGCTTTTAGCCGGCGCTTCGCGAGTGCGATTTTTGCGCTGCCGCTTCGCGTTGAAAAATTTGCGCGGTGGCTTCGCCCTATTAAGCGTCTACGCCCTTGAGTACTAGGAAACTTATTGTGGGTGCGTCGTTGGCTGTAACTGCCACTGGTACATACACACTGATACGGAAACTACCGTTGCTGACCAATGTTGCTTGTGGGATATAAATGGTGGCTGTATTACTACCGCCAGTACGATTAACTATGATACGATCCGTGTTTGAGACCAATGTATTGTTAACTGTAAAACTAAATGTACCTGCGGCTGCTGTAGTGTTAAACAAGGTAATTAGTCCGCTAAGTTTGTTTATGCTCACAGCCGTTGTTCTTGAAGTTGCTTGTGTTACTGTACCGCCTTGTCCTGTGCTGTAGCCCATACCACCAGTGTTGTTTACTCTAAGTTGTGAAGTAAGTGTGCCCACGGTAACAATGCTGGTTGATCCTGTCCATGTGCTCAATGCTGTGTTTTCCACGTTGCCCAAACCCACAGCAGATTTGCTAACACCTGATACTGTGCCAGTGAATGTGGGATCAGTAAACATAGTAGCTTTGGATTCATTGGTCACATTGCCCAGGCCTACCATTGCGGCTGTAATACCGCTGACAGTGCCGCTGAATGTTGGGCTAGTTTGTGTGACTAAAACTCCGCCAGTTCCTGTATAACCTGTCAGTGCTCTTGAATTGATTGTTGGGTTGCCCGTGAATGTTGGGCTAGTGAACATGGTAGCTTTGGATTCATTGGTAACTTGATCTAGCCCAACCATTTCTGCTGTGATACCTGTAACTGTGCCGGTAAACGCAGGGCTTTCCAGTGTTGCGTACAAGTTTAAATCTGGAGTACCAGTGAAGTTTGCCCAGTCTAGATAATATGCGCCGTCGTTGCCGTCTAGTGTATCCGCATCCACGTTGACACCGCCCGCGGCAATATCAGCTGCTGGTTTCCAAGCAGTACCGTCCCATTTTAATACTTGACCCACAGTAGGCGGAGTAGATGCTGTGTCTACGTCACTGAGTGCGTTGATGCTGGCACCGATAACGCCCGACACAGTTAAGTTACCTGTAATACTGGTGCTCTTGCCCAGGGTAATTGTGCTAACACTGGTACTGATTGTTGAACCACTGAATGTGATCAAACCAGTTGTGGCCACAGCATTACCGCCAATAGTTGATCCTGCTGGCAAATTAACAATACCTGTTCCCAAGTTTACAGTACCAGTAAACGTTGGGTTGGTAAACATTGTGGCTTTTGATTCGTTGGTAACGTTGCCTAGACCTACAAAAGTTTTATCAACAGTTGTGGGACGCCACGTACTGGTAGCTGCATTCCATCTTAAAAACTGGTTGTTAGTTGGAGCATTTGCTCCTGTGGCCTCAACATCACCAATATCGCTGATAGCATTGATTGTGGTGCCGCCGCCTACTACACTGATAACTCCATTTAGAATAGTTACTGTAGTACCGTCTACTTTGACTAGACCTAGTGTAGTTGTTGTAGCAGCTCCTAGTACGGGCTTGTCAGTTAAGTCGTTGTAGCTGCCGGAAAATATTGCTGGGCGATTGGTTAAATCCAAATAACTGCCTGAAACTGCCACGGGCGAGAATACAGGAATTGTGGGTTTGTTTTGTATGTTGGCCCAGTCTAGTCTAGAATTGACCCAATCTCTGTTGGCCAGTGTCCAGCCACCTTTTAGACTACCGTTAAATATTCGTAGGGTTTTTCTGTCGTTGTCGTAGAAAATTTCGCCAAGACTACCACCAATGGAATCAAGACTGCCTTGTGTTTTTGATTGTAATCGTATGCTGCGGTTAACTGAACTCATGGGTATATTCCTAGTTATAACTAGTATATTTACCCAAATTAATTAGTCCTTGGAATAGTATTCGTAGTTAACGCTAGTAGGGTTTTCTCTACGAATCTTAGCACCGTTTTTTAAGTGGAACCGTTTGGCCATTTCAGTTTGTGGGCTTAGTGTAACAATGTTTTTAATATCTTTGTATTCACTTTTTAGCCACTCAGCTGCTGCTTTGATTAGTTGTTGGCCAGCACCCGGAGCATAAGACCAAATTGTATAAAATACCGCAACATCATGTGTTTCTGCTAGAGTTTTTAGATCTTCCTCGTCTTTGGGAATATCTCGTAGCCATTGCATACACGTAGCCGCCAACACTTCCTCTCCTGCTTTAAGGATAAGAATTTCAGCTAGTTCGTTAACTCGCTGTTCAATAGGAATGTGCGGACGAACTGGATCGTCCTTGATAACTTTTACAAGTGGGTCGTTGATGTCTTTGATGTGATGCAGCTCCATGGTGTACTCCGGTATTATATGCGTATTTATTATAACACCAGAAAAAATCGATTACAAGTCGATTACACCATGTCGTCGCCGGGCAAGTTGTTCAAAAGCTCACGTAGTTTGCTAGACTCAACGTTTGCTTTGACTTTTGGAGCAGGAGTAAAACTGTTAGGATCAACTTCTCCAGTTTGCGGATCTACCACAGTTTGACGCTGTTTAATTTGGTTAAGCAAACTAGATCCTGCACTTGGAGCACCATTTCCATAGCTATCTTCATCAGCCAAATCTGTAATACGCAAACTGTCAATATTGAATTCTAAATCAATCTTTTGTCCAACACCGCTTGAACTACGAGTTTTCATCAGCTGAATTTGATAACGACCACGTTCACGCATAGCTCGACTTGTAAAGATACCAAACACGTTATCTGCTGTCTGAATCTTACTAAGTCCGCCTGAAATATGGCTATGATCAAACTCAACTTCTTCAACAGCACCTCGGTTCAACTGTGCCGCTGTTACACAAATACATTGTTTTTCCATTGAGAGATTTCGCAGTTCTTCACTAACATATTTGTCTTTAACAAACAAGTTTTCTGCGCTAATCTTACGTCCAATGGGCATCAGCAAGTCCAAGTAGTCTACTAATAGTACATCTACTTTACGTTCCATTTTGATTTCATATTCCTTCATATAAGAACGTATGTCATTTACGGTCTTCCCAGACGGCATATACTTGACTTGAAACTGTCCTGATTTTTTGCCAATCATTTTAATTTTCATTTCAACATCGTCAATGTTCTTAAACACATCTTTTGTTGGCATTCCAGTTAACATGGCATCCATACGCATAGATACCAATTCTTCACTAAGTTCAAGACTTAGATAAATCACATTCAATCCTTGTAGTGCCCAGTTCAGACCTAAGTTTGCCAAGAACAAACTCTTACCTGCGCCCGAGCCGCCTGCAAAGATATTCAGTTCGCCTCGATTCATACCACCAAACAGTTTGTCATCAATGGCTTTCCATCCAGTGCTGATCTGTCCGTTTTTATCTTTGATACGCATCAATCGACTTCTCGGATCTTCAAAGTAATCTGTACCCATGTCTTTTTGTAAGCCAATTTGTACAGCCTTCTTGATCTTTTCTTCTACAGTACCATACTCACCTTTTTCCAACATGTCAGCACTTTCAAGAATTGCTCTTTCAAGTCCTTTATGTCTTGTAAAAGTTTCAAAGTCATTAAGTAACCAGTCAAAGTGTTCTTCTCTAAGATCGCTAGGAACTCTAAAGTCCACACCCGTGGCCGCATTAACGATTGTTTCTGTCGGAACTACGCTATGCTCTTTAACATAGTTATTAATAAACTCTGCACTAGTTTGTAGTTTTCTATCAAATAATGTATGGTCAAAAATTGCTTGGCAACGACTAAATGTTGCCGCATCTGCCAGCATCATTTCTAAATAAACTTTTTGTATTTCAAATCCGTAATCAGTATTTTGTTTCATCTTTTAATTATACACGTTAATTGAATACTCGTACACCGTATTGAGCTTCGAAGTTACGAGCATCCACATGGTCATTTACTATGGGACGACCTTTGATGTTAAGGCTAGTGTTCAACAACATAGGACAGCCAGTTAGTTCGTACCAAAGTTCTAATAGTTTTCTGAACGGGCTTCCATCGTTTGGTACGCTCTGAACGCGACTAGTACCGTCCCTGTGAACGATAGCAGGATATAAGTCAGGGTTCCTACAATGAGCGACGACTTGCATATACCTACTATTATTCCAACCGCTAGGCATAGTAAAGTGACTATGCAATAACTCTTCCAAAATTGCCGGCGCAAAGGGTCTAAATTCTTGTCTTTGTTTAATTTCATTTACTCGATCTTTGATATCTTTATCTCTTGGGTCAGCCAACAAACTCCTGTTACCTAATGCACGTGGTCCAAACTCTGCACGGCCGCGGGCAAGTCCACAAATTTTATGTTCTAACAAATGATTTACAATTTCTTCGTTAGACGCACGACTTCCCATGTCTAATCCTAAGAAAGGATTGTTCCAGTCTGAATAGTCTCTCCAGTCTGGATTTTTAGCCAATACTGCACCTATAGCACTGCCTGCATCGCCTGGATCAGGGTATATCCAAGTATTTTTAAAAAACTTTCCGGTGTGTCGATTAGCTAGACAATTCAATGCACAACCGCCCATTAGCACTAAGTTATCGCTAGGGTTAATGGAATATGCATAACTTAATGTTCGTAAAAATAAGTCTTCATATATAGACTGCGTAGTTGCGGCAATTTCAAAACTATCTTTAACAGACAAATCAGGACGCCAGTCTAAACAACCTCTGTGTAGATTCTTTTTAAAATGTACTAGACTACCCATGTCCCATGTTGGCACAGCAACAAAGTCGTTGAACATGTTTGCATATAATTTATTTGGATCACCGTATGCAGACATTCCCATTAAGATATATTCGTCTTCGTTGGGTTTCAAACCAACACGCTGAGTCATGGCGCTATAGAATAACCCAATGCTATGTGGATAACTTGTGCTGTGAAGTTTTTTAAGACGATTACCCTTTGCACTCCAAATAGTGAGTGTTTCAAATTCTCCAATAGCATCAATGACTACTACAGTCGCATTATCAAATGGACTAGTAAAATAGCCAAGAGAGGCATGAGTGTGATGATGAGAATTATAGTGTATGGGTGCATGTATATCGTACTTAGCCAAGTACTTCTTGATATTATTGTCACTCCACTTCCACCCTTGTCCGGCTTGTAGTTGTCTAAAGGTTTTTAATATTGGTTGCTCATACCAATAAATCTTATCAGGATTGCCCCATTTGTGTCTTGCGAATTCAACTAGTGTGTGGTTTAAGTTTCTGTCGTTTTTAGTTTTACTGAATCGCTCAGCATGACTAGCAAATGCTAATTTTTCGTCACAAAATACAGCTAATGCTGCATCGTGACTGTTTCCGGAAATTCCCCAAGATATCATTTGTAAATGTACGGATCTCTTTCTTTTAATTCTTTAAGTCGACGCTGTGTTCGAATAAATTTAAAAGGATTTTTAATAAATTGCCAAATTTTATACATCTGTTTCCTCCTTAAACCACTTCTTGGCCCTTAATTGTATTTTAAGGCTGTTGGATTCTTTTGCTTGGATAATCAACCATAATGTTGCTAGACGTCCAAGTTTTACCACAGCATCGTTTACATCCTTCACTCCATTGGGCCAATCCGGCATACTAACTGACCATCCGTATTCGATTGCTTGTTCAACTGTGCGTGGACCTTCGTGATCTCTATCTGGAACTAATACAATTTCTTTTCCTAATTGTTTTAACAACCAGTTTTGACTGTCTTTAATTTCAGCGCCAAGTAATGCACATCCGTCAATACTTATCGCATCGAATGGGCCTTCGCAAACAATAACGAAATCTCTATCATACGTTTGACGATCTAAGTTAAACACATAACCCGGTTGTTGCTCTGAAATAAATTTAGGTTTAGCTTCATTAGTTGCTCGAGCAGTATATCCTACAATCTTTCCGTCCTTGTAAAAAGGAATAATAATTCTGTTTTTAAAACCAATTTTATTAGTCCAATAAAACGGATATGAGTAAGGATCGATATGCCTTATATTTCTTAGATAACAAAATGCATTAATCAACTCTTGATCGGTATTTTCCCAACCTTGTAGTTCAATCCAAGTGCTCCACTCTTCTAAACTTTTTGCATCCATAGGTAAAGCACGTTCGTCAAATGTAGGAACGATTTGTCTTACTTGACCGTTTTCGGTTTGGTTGAGTCTAAGTGCTTCTAGTCTTAATTGGCTGATAATATCATCGGGCATGTTCAAATCCCGCATGAGTTTATTCATCTTAGCACTAATTGTTCTACCAGGTTGCCAACTTGCCTTGAATCCGCAATTGAAGCAATGGTAGCTAACTGCATCTCCTGCATTCATTATAAATCCGCCTCGCTGGCGTTTATCGTCGCAACAAGGAGCGTTGAAACTTATCCAACCGCTAGGAGTTGTTTTACGCTTTGCAGGTAAGAAAGTTAGTAGTGTGTCGGCTATGAGACTCATAGCACAATTATACTTAACTTACTGTGATTTTGTCAACGGTTCCGGTAATATTTTTACCCGTTGCAATGTAAGTGCCCGAACCAGCCGGCGCTGTTCCAGATTTACTTACTGCTGAAATTGAACTGACACTATAACTAGAAGGATAATTGGCACTAACACCATCCACTGCTATCACTGTTAACGTTAAGTCGTTAATGCCATCGACTCCACCAATTTCGCTTCCAATAATCTTAATTTGACTACCAACTGCATATCCTGTACCGCCCGATCTAACTTGTACATCATATGTGTTGTTGTTTAATTTTATAGTGAAACTTGCACCAACACCATTTGCTCTTGGAGTAGTATAACTAATTCTGAAATATTTGTGATCACCAATTTCTTGATTTGGTACTGACCAAGTTCCAGTAAAATCTTCAAATGTATAAGAACTTAAATAATCTGCACCTTTCCATGCTTCGGTTCTAATAGTGCTTTCTGTAGTTCCTTCAAGCCAAATACTACCTGTGAATCCTTTTAAGTTAACATCAAAACTTAATTCTGTTGTTTTTTCTGCTTCATAAAATGTTGCAGGTATAGAAGTACTATGGTATGTTGGGTGACCTTTTAAATCTATTTCTGCTGTGAATGTTTTATATACTCTTTCATCTCTGAATACAGGCATCGCATTACCAACTAATTCGATAGTTCCTGTAGCACCGAATCTGCTGTCGCCATAAAGTATAACATCACGCCCGTCTTTAACAGCAGTTACACTATAAGTTAAGTATTGATTAGAAAGATCAACTAAATCTTCTTGCGGGATAGTTACTGTTGCTAAACCTTTTAGTGTTGTTTGGTCTAATGGTATTACTGAGTATGGACTGTTGTATAGTGCTTTTCCACCAGCGTCCATAACATTTAATTCAATGTTCGATAGTGTATCTAAATCAATGCGCTTTTGATCTGCATTCTTAATATCAAACTCCAGGGTATTATCTATACCATTATAAATTTTAATTATTCTCTGATACACGTTAGTCCACTCCGTAGGAAAGCCTGCCAAATCAGCCAATAGTTCAATTCTATTTGGATATAAATAACTTGAAATTTTTTGCATTTGGACAAACCCTTATTTTATATTTATGGCAAAATTAAGAGATAGCATAGAACAAAATCTACCCTTTATCAGCGTATTAAACTACGGTGAAGAGGAATACGTGGGTATAATTATTAATCAGGACCAGTTTGTTACTAGTTTTTACGACTTAAATTCTATCAAAGATTTAAACGATAGAGCTCTCTTTTTAGAAATAGGGGAAACTTGGTGGTGGGAAAGTAATAGACAGTTTCCTATAAGCATAATCTGTAGAGATCAAATAAAGCCCTTTGCGTATGCTATAAAAACATTTAATAGCAAGGACGTTAGAATAATACTTGGTCCTTGCGTAAATTTAATGAATTTAACTTTAAAAAGAGTAAAACGTAAAAGCGTTCAACTGGTTAGGAAAGCTCGTTAATTATACCCGTAACTAATTTCTTCGCAGATTAGGTTCATTTGTACAACAATTACATGGGCATACGCAATGGCGTGTGCTTTTTTAAAGTAGTACTCACCGTTCTCCGGCTTCGTCCAAATCTCCGTCCCAATCTCTGTCCAACTCTTCCCAATCAAGTGCCTCTTTGCTGGGCGAATCAAAGCGATACACATCGCCAATTCTTCTATACTGCGCGGTTTCATCTGTTTCAATAATCCACTGTGCCCATTTACGTGGAACAATAAATCCGCGAAATCTTTCTGCTCTAGTAGATCCCATAGTGGTTCTGTCTCCATTAATTGTTTGAGATGCTCTCGGCTTTTTACCTTCTCATATACACTAACGTTTAAGAAATCTATCTTAAAATAACCTCTATCTTCTGCTTCTTTATAATCTATTGTACTTAGCCCCGTAATTGGGTTGTACGGGATAGAAGTACAATATATGCCAGTATTGTGTTTTTTAAAAGTACTATCTTCTTTAATGGCCGCGGTGACATGCTTGAAATGTTCAAGTGCGCTTGTCCTATCTGCAAAGTCTATGTCAATGTCCGGCATGTATCAACCTTTTTCCAATCTAAATTTCCGTCTGTAGAATAACCAGTATAACGCTCTCCTGTTTCTAAATCTATCAGAAGCCATTTTTCTGGGCACTTTGTTTTGACTGCCAGTGTTTTTGGATTGTCCAGTTCCTGAACCTCTGACCCGTCTAATAGTTTTCTCGTTTTCAATGTTTTGTTCCTGATTCAAACAATAGCAAAGGCAATGTTTCAGTTAGGTAGTTGGCATAATCGTCTGCTTCTTCAATTGTGTCAAATCCTATAAATTTTACATATACAGAGTTATCTTCTTCTGACACAATAACTTCTAAGTCTAGATGTAGGGCATCTGGGTTTCCGCTAACGTGATTTGTTGGAGTTGTCATATATTAGATTCCTTAACTACTTGCCGAGCAAGCTCAGTGTCTGCAGGCAGTTTTTTAAACTTATTAATCCAAAACGGAGGATCAATAATATTACTTATTGCAGATAATTGTTCATCGTTGAACTTCTTCAATAACTCTTTGCCGTTTACACTATTTAAGATTATCCAAGGACTTACTTTTCCGTCTTTAATATCATAAGTTGCTCTACTCAAACTCACGTATAAAAAATAATGATTCCACACACTGTTGTTTGATTCTGCCCAATCCATCATGTGTTTTATGCTTCTTTCAAGTGCAACTTCAACTGGTTCTTTCTTAATCAAATCAACAACATACTTGTCATATAATTCATCACGGCACCAGTGATCTAGTTTAACACCAGACTTTACAACATAATCGATAAATTTTTCAGGATACAATGGATTTACATTACTGACAAAACTTCCAAACTTTACAAAAGCATTGTAATAAGGACTTTTTGCAAATTCGTCGTAAGTCTTATCCCCTTTAGAGTTTTGTGTCAGTTTATAAAATCTATTGTAAGTGTCAAACGCTAAAACAACATGTCTTTCAGTCTTTGCCAAGTGTCTGCGTTTTTGCTCACAGACATGTACTGCTAAGGTACTTTCCTTAGAAAATTTACTTTCACAATATTGACAAGTGTAAGGTTGACTTACAAGTTTCATCATTTAAATTTCTTTGCTATTGTAGGTTCATCCATGCCGTACTTACGAGCTAGATCCTTTAAATCTTTATCCGTAGCTAATTTTGCCAGCATTTCAATTTCATCGATTTTCTTATTAGGATAGATTTCTGTTAAAAATTTAACTTTTTTGCTATCACTGCCTGTCTTCTTTTTATTACCAATCCACTCGTGATAAAATTGAGTTTTTCCATCGTAACTACACATACACAGCAACAACCAAAGTAGTTTAGGATGCTTTTGTAAAGTGTTCCAGTGTTTATTGAAATACTCATTCACTGTTAATACAAAGTGTTGCTGGATTTCTACATTAGCAGATCTAGCACTACTAATATATCTGTTTAAAATAAAAAATTCAGACTTCAAAGATTTTTGTTGATCAGGCTCCATGGCATCCCACAGTTCCCTAATGTTTTGGTCAACTGCTTGAATCTTTTCTTTTAATTCTATCTTTTCACTCATCTTTAGGCCTTAGCACAGCATCAAATGCCATAACGGTTCGGTAGCCTGTCCCCTTCCAAGGATAAACTGTATGCGGAATATGGCTTGGGAATAATATCACTGCACCTTGTTGCGGACTAAATTTCCAAGTATCATTCATTATAAACTTTGTAACATCTTTGGTTTGAGACATTCTAAATAAAACTTGCCCGTCACTAGATAAACTATCTGGTGCTAAGTCAGGAACCTGAATGTATATGTTTCCACTTAAATTACCAGCAGGATGACTGTGCATTTCTTGATACTGCCCAGGACCTTGACGTATTGTCCAAATACTATTAACAACAGGCTTACAATATTTTAATTCTTCTGCACCGCTTTGCGCTGTCACTAACTCCATGTAACCAACACAAAGTTCTTCTAAGTATTTTACTAACCATGCAACGTCGATGCCTAAATCGTTAGGGTAAACTTGTATTTGCTGGCCTCCTCGAATACTGATAGTAGGATTTCCTGAATCATTTAACTCGGGATGGCTATGCAAGGTTTCTGACAGATTAAAAATTTGACTAAATGTTCCTGCCGGAATCTCGTCAATTGCCATAATTGTTGGCGCAAAGTATGCGACTTTTAAACTCATTCTAATCTTTCCTTACTCAATTTATAAATCATTATAACACGATCCAATTCCTTTTGTAAAGTCTTATTGGTTTCTGCTTCTTTCAGAATATCGTTCCAAATAGAAAAATGTCTACGCTCTGGGCTAGATTCTAAGTCGTATCCGACAACTTTTCTAGAGGACGGGTCTTCACCAAATTCTCTAGCATATACAATGCCATCTGCTCGTTCGTAGATGTATGTAGCACCGGGTTTAAGATTGCCCATTCTTTTTCTCCGGTTGCACAATTCCATACTGCTTATACATCCAATGTATAAACTGTTCAATATCGTTACTTGGATAAGGGTATGCTCTATATGCTATAACAATTCTTTCTAGCCATTCTTTGTCGTTCATAGTATTTTATCTAATTGAATTATTTCACTTTGCCTACTTATTTCTTTGACAAAGTAAGCACAGTCTGGTTTATCTTTAAACCTAGTCGGGACTGCAAGTAGTTGTCCGTTTTTCATTTTAGGAAAGTACCATTTTACATCGTTGTAAAAATTTACAATTTCAATTTTTTTAAACTCTAATCTAAAACTACTAATCGGATTAAAGATCATTGCTTCAAAACCTCTATCGTTTAGACTTGTCAACGGTAAAATTTCTATATCGTTAGAACTTGTACTATCTCCGACTGCAATGCTCCAATCAATGGGCATAGTTACTTCGTCTTCTCCAATTCTAAGAACCATTGCAGGACTATTAAAACTTTCTAAAAATATTAAGGGCATGAAGAAGAAGTCTGGCTCGCTAGGTGTACTATTATCTAATACGGCAAACCTTGTACTGTCATCTACTTCGTCCGGTAAATTGTTTAAACTAAATGTTT
>JACCEB010248867.1_pt1 | contig 13072 bp, 13 predicted proteins | sample 7454761 | NCBI WGS metagenome assembly JACCEB01 (sample SAMN15323454, study PRJNA562643) | freshwater metagenome | isolation source: river surface water | place: USA:Blue River Watershed | collected 2017-08-18 | reverse complement strand
GGGTCAGTTGGACAATTTTTTTCCATCAATTTTTCAACTTTTTCTCCGAGTTGATAAATTTTCAACTCATCTTCGTTGAGGTCCTTAACTTCTTTTAACTTTTTTTTTTGAACTGATTCTAATTTAGTTCTAATTCTTTGAGTTACCTTGTTAAGTTCTTTTTTATCAATACCTAATGCATCCAAAAATCTACCCATAATTTGTAATTTTTGTGGATAGGTTAATTTTTTTGCATTTAAAATATCTAACGCCTTATTTAATTTAAGTTTGATATCACCAGGAATTGGTGCATTGTTTACATCTTCACCAGCCTCTTTAACCACCTTTTCTCTCATTCCCAATCTTTCTTTCATTTGTTCTTCGGATATTTCACCTACTTTATAATAACGAGATAGAATATGACCCATATCTTCATACAAGCCATTCAATCTTTGGTCTAATGAGTTAGCTTCTTTTGCAACTTTATCGAATTCTTTACCAAGTTTTTCTAACTCGTTCATATTTCTTTTAACAGTTACCTTATCAAACCAATCATCACCTTCGTGGATAGCAAGAGTTCTTGCTGCTTCAGTAATACCTCCCAAAGTTTTAGCTATTTCTGCTAAATCAGATTTTCTATCCATCATCTCTTGATACTTGTTGTATGTAGAAACAATTTCCAAGAAGTGTTTTTTAACTTCTGGTGATAGTTTTTTTGGTTGTTCGTTTTCGTTAATCAATCGAGTTAATTTCATTGTTAAGTTTCCTTTTTAATATTTAGGTCCCATGTTTCCTTTTTTCATAGAATCTGCCCAAATTTGGAACATTTTCTTTAAATCATTTGGTAATTGTTTATCTCTTACAGATAATTTTCCATCAGGTGAAATATGAGCAATTATTTTATAATCACCATGTTCTTCTTCTGCACGATTCCATATAGTTAATCCATTTCCCATATAACCCGAACCAATATCATATTTTTTAGCTTCAACTAATTTCTTTAATGATATTCTACGTTCACCCATTGCTTTCATGTAAGGTTTATCATCAAATACTGATTGAATCATATCTGCTTGCTTGTGGAATCCATTCATTCTTAAAGTAAATGCGATACCATCTGCAGCTTCAACACCACCCCATTCTGCTTTTTGTGCAATCTTTCTACCAAAATCCCAAGTTTTACCATCGGGTTTCATATAAACTGAAGCCTCTGATGAATTTGTTCTAATATTTTTAATTTTATCTTCGTAATTCGGGTCATCCATTGATGGATATTGAGGTTTCTTAGCCCATTCAGGTTTTCCTTCTAATTTAGCAATCAATTCTCTTGCTTCTTGATGAAAATTTGCATCAGATAAAGCAGAAACTGCTGCTTGATACATTTTTTTGATATAATCTTCTTTACCTAATTTTTGTGGAGTGAATCCTTCTTTTTCAGCTAAACCTTTTACATCTTTGTTTACTTGTGGATTACCTTTTCTTTGTTGTTTAGGTTGGTTTGTTGGTTCTTCCTTAGATTTTTCTTTATCTTGTGGTAGTGGTTTTAATTCGTATGGTGATGCATCTAATCCAAAATCAAATGTCCATCCATTCGCTTCAAACTCTTTTTGTATAGATTGTAATTCTTTATAATCATACTCATCATCTCCTGAACCGAAGTGTGTATCTATCAAATCTTTTATATTATCAGGTAATTGGTCATATTCTTCAAAATAATCAGTTTCACCACTTGTATCGTATTTTGAAGATTGAGTTGGTTCTTCTTTTGATGGAGTTTCTTTATTTGCATCTGCCTTCTTAGCTGCAACTCCAATTTCTTCAGCAAATTTGTTTGCTAGAGGAATTGCATCTTTAATATCCATATCAATAACAATAACCTTCATGTTTGCAGGTTTTCCTGCTTGGATTGCTGCAGAAGTTACTGCTGCCCATCTATGGTGTCCATCAATTACGAATCCATCTCTACTTACATAGATTGGTGCTGTAATTCCTGGATGGTTGGGGTCTTTTTCTAATGCCTTAGCCATACCAGCTACTTTTGAACCAACTAATTCTGATTGAGTTGCTTTAAGAGCATCAGAAGGAATTTCAGTTTCAGCTGTTTTAATTCCTTTTTCTTTCAACATTTTTTTGAATACTGGTTCAGTATCTACTTCACCCGAAGCATCTAATGGCATTTTAGAAGCAGGAGAACCAGGAGTTGGTTTTCCTTTAAATTGAGGCATTTCTTCACGAGGAATACCTGCGTTTCCTTCACAATATAAGTTAGTACCAGGTACAGTTACTTTACACAAGTTAAAATTTGGTGCAGCTTCACCTTTTTCTTTAGCTTGTTTAGTAAGTTCTGCTAACTTATCAATTCTCATAGAAATTTCTTTCTTCTGAGCATCGGGAATTTTATTTATATCAGAATTACCACTAAAAGTATCCTTATTTGCCTTAGGCATTAACTTTGTAAGTTTAGTTGAAGGAACTTTTGGTGTATCTGATTTAGTATCCTTTGATTGTGCAAATGGTTTCCATAATCCTCTACTATCTATCTCTTTTTGAGTAGATGGTGCAACTTGAGCATCCTTTTGATGTGGATACTTCATTGGATTGTATGGCTCTAACTCATCAGTATTTACATTACCATCTGCATCAGTTTTTGTTTCACCCCTTTCATCAGCCATTCTTACAATACCAACTGTCTTAGTTCTTGTATTATAAACAACTGAATCAACTCCCATATCAGATGGTGTTGATTTTTTAGATGATGATTTCGGGTCTTTTTTTGCTGGTTTATCAAAGATATTTACTTTTGGTGTATCTTTTTTAGAATCTTTACCACTTGGTTTTTCATCTGATTTAATAGGAATATACTTTCCCTGGTCAGTCTTTTTAAAAGTCTGAGCATTAGGGTCTTTTTCTTTTCCCTTCTCTTTATACTTACCATACCCAATGTGAGTATATTCTGCTTCTAAAAGTAAATTCTTTAATTTCATTTATATATTCCTTGTATTAAAATCCGATTGATACTATTCTACTATCATATTCTATCCAACGTATTTTCATTGCAGCTAATTCTTTTAAATCGCCATTTGTAAGTCTAGTCCCGCCAATTCCCACTTTGATTTCTACAATATTTCCATGAATACCATCATAAATGGTTTGCACTTTACCATCAAAAAAACCTTCAAGTAGTTTAACTAATTTTTGTTTTGTTGGGTCTAATTCTTTAAATTCAATTTTAGATGCTTCGTTTAACGTTTTTTTAAATTCGGTAATTACTTTTTTATGTGTATATAAATCTAATTTACCATCTTCGGTAATCTTAACATCATAATTTGTCTTACGAATATCGTTATGGCCGCCCTTAAACGGTGTATCACCAACTTCTTTGGTGATTTTACCCATTTGTATTTTATTATTTTTTAAATAATCTTGTATTGAAAATGCCATAATATAGTTCCTTTATGTTAATTCGGTTATAATTTCTCTCATTAAATCTTGTGCTTTACAATAATCAGAGCAAACTACATTTTCTTGTATTTGCTTCTTATTTACTGATTCTTGTAATGGTGTCATGAATGCACCATGTGTAGATGGGTTAGAAACAAAATCCCAACCAATTAGTTCAAAATCTTCACCTACTTTTACTTTACCCTCACCCATTGGTGATACCGAACCCATACCACGAGAAGAAATACCTAAAAGGATTCCTGCTCTTAATAATTCTTTTAATATATTACCCGATGGTGTTGGTAAAATTTCAACCGTACCAACTAAATCGTTTCCATCCCAATGAATTTCTCTTACATTGTGAGAAACATTCTTTAAGTTAATAACCGATGAATCTGGGTGGTCTAATTCACCCAATGCTCTTCTTTCTTTGATAAGTTGTTCATACTTTTTTGCTTCTCTTTGAAGTATTTCCATTGGGTACACTCTACCATTTTGGTTTTCTGCACCAGCACGTTGTAAAATACCCTTTACAAGTGTTCTACCACTTTCATCTTCGTTTATTTTACCTTCAAAAAGGTTAGTTTCTATTAGTAATGATTTCATCTTAATCCTTATTTATTTTAATTCTTTAGCTCTTCTTAATCTTGCTAATGAATTTGCTAATTCTTGTTCCATTTTTTTAGCAACCGGTTTGGTTACTAAACCATTTGCATGAAGAATATCTACAACGGTCAATGCATGTGAATATCTCTCATCACCCTTTAAATGACCTGAATATATTTTTGCAACTTCCTCACCATCTCCTGGCTTATAAGTTTTAATTATTTCGTTTACACCTTCAATTGCGTATTTGGCTTCTCTCTCATCCCATTGTTTTTTAGTCATTATACCTACACTCTCAACATTAGAACCACCCAACAATTTATCTACATTTTTGCTTAAAAATTGTTTTGCACCTCTAGCTGTATTAAAGGTTTTTAATAACTTTTTACCTCGTGTCATTGATAAATACGCTACCCATTCTCCGGGTGCAGAAATTGTTGATGCTTCTTCTACCGATTCATCTACTTTTTTACCAGCTCTTAATGCTGCTAAATCTGATGCTTCGATTTCACCATCACCATCTATATCAAGTTTATGTTGATTACCAACTAAATCTTCATTTTTTTCACCTTTACCTTGCCAAGCAGCATCAATTTTGTTAAAGAAGGCCTTCTTTTCTTCATCGGACATATCAGGAATAGATTTTCCTGTCTTTTCCAATGCTTTTTTGAAGAACTCTTGATATTCAGCTTCTTCTGAAAGTACTTCTTTTACAATATTTTTAAATTGTTCTCTTGTCATTTTCATTTTTCAATCTCCTTTAATGTCTTGGCGATATTTACGATTCGTTCCTTTATCTTATAAATATGACTATTGGTTCTTTTCCAATAGTTTTCCGAATCTAACTCATTTATGTTTTTTATCTTATTATACCAAGTAAAAAATTTCTCAACTTCTGCTAATTGATATTTTAATTCTTTTAATCCTTTTGCTAATTTTTTATTAGCGTGCATAGATTCATCGTTTTTTAATTCTAACCAACGATTTACTGGTCTTTTCACCTTTCCCTCATCAATATTCTCTACATCATTATCGACAATTGAATATCCTAATTGAGTGGCAGTTTTTTTTCTTCGTGAACTATCAGATTTTCGAGAAAAAGCATGAGGAGTTTGATAACCATCTATATTTCCGGTTACATTTGACTCATCAAGTTCTTTTTCAATTTCTTGAATAAGTTCCTCAATAAATTTATTTAGAGATTCTTTTGACATTTTTTATCTCCTTTACTAATTCATATACCATCATTAAAGCTGAAACTTGTTCATCAGTTACTTTTTTACCAATCTTTTGGCTCTTTAATACATTGATGGTTTCTTTCAATTTTATTTTTGTTACCTTGTCATCCATGGTTTTATACATAGAATGCAGTTCAATAACAACATTTTTTATTTGATTTGAATAATATTCACCAAATTTTGTAGTATTGGTAACGTTGTTGATGTATTCTCTTAATAAATTTTTTTGAGCATCATTAAGATTTGAGTATTTTTTATTGAAAGTTTCAACTAAAATTTTGTAAGTAAGTAATCGAAGGTCTTTTTCTTGTTTTTTGTAATCTTCAACAAGTTTATCTTCTTTTTGTTTTAGTTTTGGAGTGGATGTAGAAATGTGTTCTACTAATGTAAGTTTAGAATCAAATAAATCTTTAACATCAGAGATATCAGATTTTTTAGCTTCAAATAATTTATGAATTGATGCTAATACACGATAATTTGTTACTGGTGATGTTAAAAATGTTTCGATTTCAAAATTTTCTTTGATTGCTTTTACGAGATTATATTTCTCCTTTAAGAGTTTTTGTTCATCAAGTTTAGTTCTTGCTTCTAAAATTGCATCAATGAATTTATCAGCCTTATTTTCTGAATTATATTTCTCATCGATTAAAAGTTTATATAAACGAAGTTCTTTTGATAATTCTGTCTTATTACCAAAAAACTCAACAACTATTTTTTTAGCTTTTTCCGGTGAGTTGTTTAATACCTCTAATGTTATCTGACGGGTTAATAGTTCGAATAGAAAACCCGTATTCTTGAATTTAGAATGTTTAATTTTTTTCATGTTTACTCAATTCCTTATTTTGATATACTCAAAAACTCTATTATAAATATAAATATTTTTATGATTGTTTAATTTTATTCGTTTCCAATGATATTTGATTCATCTAACATACCTTTGGTTTCATGCAAAAATTTACGTTTTGATGCTATTCCATTTATAAATTTAAGTGCAGATTGTTCAGATGTTCTATGTTTAAGAACATTGTGGTTTTCTTTATCACCTAATGGGTCTCTACCAAATGGTGATTTATCCTTACCATAAGTGTTTCCCTCTCGTGGTCTACCACCTTTATCTTTTTTAGATTCCAATTCTGATTTAAGTTGGTTAAGTGATTCCTCAACATCTTCGGGTTCATTCTGCATTGCAGGGTCATTTCCTTGGTCTTCAATTGAACGATATCTAAATCTATCTTTAATATCATTGATAATTTTAACTCGTTCTTTTTCCTGGTCTCCTTCTGCTAATTTGAATATATTTTCGTAAACCCAATCTTTTGACAACATATTTAAACCTTGAATATCTTGTGCTAATCTAATTTTTTCAGACCAAAGATTTACTCTCTCTTGTTCGTAAATTGTAGATGGGTTAATTAAGGATAATTCAAAATTTGTCATTTCAACATCTTGAATTCCTTGTGAGTATAAGTGAATTATTGCAATTTTAGATAATTCGGATACAATTGTTCTTTGGATTCTTTCAATAGTTCTTGCAAAACGAACATCTTCTGCTGCAAGAGTTGCTTTACCATTTACATTTTCATCGTATCCCAAATATGCTTTTGGTATTTTAAGAGCAGCAAATAATTTGTTTTTTAAATATTGAATATCTTCGGTTGCTGCATAATCCAAACCTGATATGTTTTCTATTGATGTTCCACTATCACCACCTCTTACCGGTAAGAAGAAATCTTCGGTAAGGTTTTGCATATTATATTTTAAGTTGTACTCACCACTATTTCTATCGATGAATGGAACTTTTTTCATTTTATTGATAATTCTTTGCATGTAATTATCAACTTCGGTTGGTGGGATATTACCAATATCAATTTTGAACACTCTTTTTTCGGGTGCTCTCATAATACGATGAATTAACATCGCATCTTCCATAAGTGATAATTGTTTCCACAATCTTCTACCATTCTCAATCATAGATTTACCATACGGTAACCAGTTTGTATCAGATAGTAGACGGAAATGTGCAATTTCAAAATTATCATATTCCATTTTACCATTTGGGTCTTCGGTAATTTTGAATTTTACTGCGTTCGGGTTATTCGGGTCAATCATTTCCAATCTTTCAGTATTATAAACTGAATGTGGAGTTGCGTTTACGATTCCCTTTCCTTCTGCTATTTCTAATCCTAAGAAAAAATCACCATACTTACACATATTTCGTGTCCATGGCCAAAGGTTAAATTCAACATTTAAAATATCGTAAAATAAATTATCTAATGATTCTTGAACTCTACTATTATCTGAACGTATTGTTAAAATAGTTCCGAATTCATTTTTTAATGTGGATTCATCTGCATAGATATCTAATGCCGATGCAATAATTGGGTCTTGGTCCATTGCATCATAATCACGAAAAACTTCTCTACGAACTTGTTGGTATGCCATTGATTGAGCACCACCTGCTTGTTCGTAAAAGGATTTTTGTAATTTGGTATATCTATCCCTTAACGAAGATAAGTTCGTTTGTTGTCTTTCGTCTGTATCAACTACTCTTCTTTTGCCTTTTTGGTCAACCGTAACGATTGCCTTTGCGGAAAAGAGTTTCGATAATCTACCGAAAAATGAAGTATCTGCCATGTTTTATTATTTTAATTATAACCTTAATTTATTACCACTTTCTACAAGACCAGTATCTAGCTTTATGTCTTGGACCAGGATTCTCACAATTGTGTCTTGCTCTAAATGATTTTCTTCTTTCAGGATTGTTCTTTTTAATTTTAACTCCCTTTTGTCCAAAATTTACTTTAACAACATTTCCTTGTGGATTTTTTACATATACTTTGAATTTCTTAACATCACCAGCCATAGGTTTGCCAAGTTTTACTTCTCTACCCTGATATTCTGCTTCGAACACACAATTACAATTAGCCTCTTGCAATTCAACGGTGTAGGATTTTAAGAAATTGAAAAAATCTTCTTCATCTTCTTCTTCAACATCCAATTCATCATAATCTAAAAAATTATGTTCTGCTGCATCAAATGGATAATCCTGAACTAAACCACTTGGTTTTTGTGTTTGGTCAGATTCTTTTAAAATATTTTTTAATCGTATCATAGTATGTTCTCCTTAGACTATAAATATATACTTCTTAGATTAACCTATCATTTTATCAACCATGTGAGGTCTTCATCCTGATTTCCGATTTTCATAGACCATGGATTTGAATCAATCATTGAATTACCACCAAATCCATCAAGAGTGTAAGAATGTTGTTGAATTCCACCAAGAGTTCGTTTTGTTAAATCAACACCCTCTTGTCTTAATCTAAGTGCAGTATCTCTAACCCAAAGAGCAATTCCTAATGACATTGTTAAGTCATCATTATAACCTTTCATTGCTTCTGCACGATTACCATTCCAAATAAATGTAAATAATTCATCAATTAAACGAGTTGAACGAATTGTAACATCTTTTTCTCTAATATATTGTTCTAATTTAGAAATAATAAGTGGACGAGTTTTCATTGTAGTAGAAAATCCAGCAACCATACCTCGTTCTTCTGCACGATATTTGTTATGTAATTGATGTTCTACATCTACATACTTCAAATCCTTACTCATATAGAAAAGATTTCTATAACCTCTATCAATTACTTGTTGAATTACTGCCCAACCAATATTTGCGTTTTCAATTACTAATAATGCTTCATTATATTCAGTAGAAAGTGCTACAAGGAAATTACCAAAGTCTTTGGTATCCATCTTTCCTTTGTATTCCGCAACTTGTGTTGCAGTTTCTACATCAAACACATGACACGCGGAGTAATCACCACCATCTCCTCGAGCAACGTCAGCAACAACCATATATCCTTTGTTGTAATCTGCATATTCCCATCTCCAAAGGTTATGGTCTATACCAGTTTTTTCCAATGGTTCTTGACAATAAGATTCTTTGTAAAAAGTAAGTAGCTGTGGGTCTATGACAGTATCACCGGAACTAACAAAATCACAATCACATTCTTGTGCTGCACCTTTTGGTCCTAATAATCTTTCTTGTTCATCTCTCCAAGCCTGTCCTCTTTCAGGATGAACCGACCAGTGTAATCGAATAGTATTAAATGCATTTGTTTCTTCTTCTGCACCTACCCATGTTCTATGGAAGAAATTACCAACACCATTTGGGGTTGAAAGTATAATCGCGTTACCACCGGTTGATAAGGTTGATTGTGCAGATATCCAAATTTCTTCAATATTATCAATAAATGCGGCCTCATCAAACACTAAAAGTGATAATGCTTCCGAACGACCAGCATCACCAGATGATGATGTTGCTTTAATTTGTGAACCATTTGAATATCTTAGTGATAACTTATTATCTTCTACTGTTTCTTGTTTTAACCAACTTGGTAAGTATTGGTTCATAACTCGAACCTTAGTTACAAGGTTCTTAGCAACCTCTTGTTTAGTTGCAATTACCAATACGTTAAAATCTTGATTAAATAACATCTTCCATAGTGAGAATCCCGCAACTAAGGTAGATATACCAGTCTGACGAGATTTTAATACGATGTTATATCGATTATCTTTAAATTCAGTAAGAGTTTTTTCCTGAAATGGATAAAGATGAAATGGAATTTTACCTCGAACTGGGTGTTGAATCATACAATACTTCTTCATAAAGTGTATTGGGTCTGATGCACATTTTTGATATTCGAGTTTTATTATATCTTTTAATGTTGCCATTCATTCTTTATTTTACAAGTAATATACCTGTTGCAACGATTCCTACATAAGTTCCAATCTTATACAAGAATGTTTTTCTTTTTTCTGATTTAATTTCCTTAATAAGAGCTTCTGATTTTTCTCTTTCTAACTTAAATTGTTCATCTTTTTGGTTGATTATATAATCTAAGTTTGTTATCTTTGAATTTAAAGCAGTTATAATTTGGTCTTTTAAAACAACCTTTTCATTTGTAAGTTTTATAACTTTATGTAGTTCTTCATTTTCAATAATAGCACCATCACCTTTAATTAAATCTTTAATTATAAGTTTTGCAGTTGGTACTTTTAATGCTACTATTGTATCACTTGGAATCGTTTTTTGATTCGTAACGGTCTGTGAAAAACTTGTTAAGGTCACTAAAATTAAACTGATTAACAGCATCAACTTTTTCATTTGTTTTCCCCTTTATTGTTTTTATATTTGTTTGAACATTATCAATACTATTATCAAGTATTGTTACTTCACCATGTATTCTACCAATTTGTGCATCTAATTGTTTATTCACAATCATGACAGAATCAATGTTTTGTTGAATTGAATCAATTTTATTATTATATGATTCAACATCAGTTCTTAATTGTTTAGTAAAGAAAATATTATAACCTACTAAACATATTAAAACTAATAATAGAATTGAACTCATTCTATCTTTTTTCATAAGAAACTCCTTTTGTTATAAATAGTGTTCTAAATTATGTTGTCTTATAACCTCGAAAGCTTCGTTTCTTTTTTTTACAATTTCTTGTATTTCAATTTCACCATTATCAATGATTTCTTGAATTTCTGCCTTTACTTCATCAACTGGTTTTGGTAAATCCCACCTTTCAGTTGTTCCGTCTTCATTTATAAATTCATAAAATGGTTTAACTTCACTTAACGAATGTCTTAATTCGTCTAACTTAATTTTACCTTCTACAATCATACGAGTGTAAATTCTAAAATCTTCGTATTCTTTCCAAATTCCAGCTCCTCTAAAATTATGTTCAATTTCTGCTAAACAATCGATACAATAACTTGTTTTTTGTATCAATTTTTCATCATTTTTTGTTTTTTTAATTTTTTTACAACTTGGATTACTACATTCCTTTTTAAGGTTTAAATAATTTCGTATTTCTTGTAAAGCTTCATGGTTTTTACCAGTTTTTATAGTATATCCTTCTTTCTTTTCGTACTTATAAAACTCATCTTCCCAAATATCACCAACCTTGCGGGTTTCTTCTTCTTTTGTCCAACCAATTGTAGTATTTTTATCATACTCACCTGTCTGAATCATATCAACCAACTTTCTACGAGTTGGATGCATATACTTTCTTTGAAATTCTTTACTCATTGTTATATATTAGGTAATATTATTGTATATAAATATATACAAAATAAATTTATGAATAAAAAATACCTAAAAGTTGATTTAATGATGCAAACGCACCAGTCAATTTGAAAGTTTTTCCCTGATATGTAAAAACTATACCTTCAATCGGTACAATTTTATCAGGACCACCAATTGCTTGTAATCTTCTTAACTCTAATTTTAATTTTTCAATTTTTTTAGGGTCTCCTGATTTTTGTACATCAACTACTGTCTGGTCTAATCTCTTTTTCATATCCCTAATTGCTTTATCAGGGTTTACAGTCAATACTGATGCAGTAAATGCCAAAACTTCTGCTCCTAAACCTAAGAAAATATCTTCAAATTTCATTAAATTTTCTTTTGTAATTTTTCCTTGGTCTTCTTTATCAGTTTTTGTAGCCCAATCAAGTACTTTTGCATCAGTTATATTTTTACTATCGATTCTAAATCCTTTATCACCAAACGCCCATCTCTTAACTAATCCCATTTTTGTTTTATTATCCAATTGTGATGGTGTTTTTTTATCTACAAAGTTACTCCACCATGCTTGATGGTATTCTCCAACACCATCAGTATCTTTTAAACCAAATTCTTTTTGTAATTTTGAAATTTGAGCCGTATATTTTCCTTTTTTTGATGCTAAATCTTGATTTTTTGGTAAAGAAAGTACAGGAGGTCCTTGAATTGTGTAATTATCTTGTACATCTTTGTTAATTTGTTTAATCATTCCGGCCAAAATTTTTGCTGCTTCTTGATTTTCACCAATTGCATTACCATCTTCATCGTATTCCATCGTTCCATGAAACACTAATAGTGGTTGTCCATAAGGAATTACGTTGACCGATGTAGGATAAATCACTTCAAGGTTCATAAAACACGCACCATCCTTAAATATTTTCTTTCTTTGTGGTTCGGAAAGTGATTTTATTGCATCAGAAAGGTCTTTCATTGCAAAATTATATGCTTTTTCCAATTCTCCTCTACCTGAAAACTTATCAGCAACACCTTTTATATCCAAAGCACCTGCTCCACGATTTTTTAAATGTCCTTTATTACGAGCTGCAACTAATCTACCACCAACCCAAGAGATTGCAAGGGCTTGCCCATCAGTTTTTTCTCTTGCAAGTTCCAAATTTCCATCTAATGCACGATTTACAATATCTTTCAATTGTCCAAAAGTTAAATTGATTTCAGTATCAAATGGGTGATTCATGTGCCCATACGCACCACCTTCTTTTAGAAGAACTTCGTTTAATAATTTACCTAATCGTATCATTTGTTTCCCTCGTATTTTTTATTCCAAACATACTGAAATAGCTCTCCCCATGTAGGATAATCCATCTTTCCATCCCACTCATACTTGTAAGATGTTTTACTACTAAATGATTTTCCTGTCTTATTAAGAGCAGTTCTTCCTAATCCTTTTACATTAGTAGATTTTGATTTTGTATCTTTTTTACCACCAAAGTATTGTTCTTGTCTTTTATCATCTTTGTAGTGTAAAAAGATTTGATATCCTCTATCTACATCTTTAATCTTATTTACGATACTTTGCATCAAATTTTCTACCTTTGGGTATTTCTTAAAAAATGCTTCAACTCTTTTTGGTTCTATATATCTTGCAGCAACTTCGTTTACTTTTTGCTGTTTATCTAATTGTTTTCTCAACTTCTTCATTTT
>JACCEB011890569.1_pt1 | contig 13082 bp, 10 predicted proteins | sample 7454761 | NCBI WGS metagenome assembly JACCEB01 (sample SAMN15323454, study PRJNA562643) | freshwater metagenome | isolation source: river surface water | place: USA:Blue River Watershed | collected 2017-08-18 | reverse complement strand
TCACGTTCGGCGCAACCATGACAGGAGTGCGATTTCATGCTCTTACGAAGATCAGAGAGCTCGCCTTCTAAATGTCCCCGTTGTCTATTGTCAAAGGTTTTTCTTTGATCACGGCGGCTGAGTAAGACCTCTACCTCTTTTATGGATCGACGAAGGCGCGCATACTCGGCGAAATCTCCCAAGTGGCATTGGGCATCCTTCATCAACTCTTCTATGGCAGCTTCATTTTTTCTGATCTGACGAGTCAAGCCAACTACAGCCCGGTCAGCTTGGAACTGCGCAAAAGATGATTCAAGAGAACGACGTGCAGTTTCGCGACCAAAACGTGAAATAAGATTAATTGCCATGTTGTATGTAGGAGAAAAAGATGAACGCAAAGGATAAGTACGTGTTGAAGCTAATCCCGCAGCCGATGCTGAATCAACTGTAGGCGACCATTGAATAACCGCATTTCCTTCGATATCGATTCCTCTGCGACCAGCACGTCCAGTTAACTGGGTGTACTCCCCCGGCGTAATTGGCACATGAGCTTCACCGTTGTACTTGATCAACTTCTCTAACACCACAGTACGAGCTGGCATGTTGATACCAAGTGCAAGGGTCTCAGTTGCAAAGACCGCCTTAACTAAGCCGCGTTGAAAGAGATCTTCAACCGCACCTTTAAAGCTAGGTAGCAGCCCTGCATGGTGGGCTGCGATTCCCCGCTCTAGAGCGGTTAACCACTCTTCGAAGCCAAGAACCTCGAGATCCTCTTCGGCGATGTTTTGGGTGTATCGCAGCGCAGTCTGGCGAATCTCGACTCGCTCTTCCGGAGAAGTCAACCTAAGTCCGGCATGCAAGCATTGCTTGACCGCTGCATCGCAGCCAACTCTTGAAAAAATGAAGGTGATTGCAGGCAGAAGGTTTTCACGCTGAAGCTTTTCTATGATGTCAGATCTGCTCATTCGATCAGAAGGTTCAGTAAAGCGACCTCGACGATTGCGACCCAAGGCGGAGCGACGGATCGCTTCTCGCTCTCGTTGCAAAATCTCTGGATTGATTTTTCCGGGTTGTTCAAACAAATCCATCAGTCGGTTGCCGATCAATACATGTTGAAACAAAGGAATCGGTCGAATTTCGCTGACGATAACCTCGGTATCTCCCCGAACCTCGCCCAGCCATTCACCAAACTCCTCTGCGTTGGACACCGTTGCAGATAGGGATATGACCTGCACACTCTCCATCAGGTGAATGAGGACCTCTTCCCACACTGCGCCGCGGAACTTATCGGCTAGGTAATGGACCTCGTCCATCACCACGCAACCTAAGTTGGTTAAGGTGTTGGAACCTGCATACAGCATGTTACGAAGAACCTCTGTTGTCATAACCAGGATGTCAGCCTCGCCATTAATGCTGGTATCGCCAGTCAACAAACCAACACGATCCTCTCCAAACTTTGCTACAAACTCGGAGTACTTTTGATTTGATAAAGCTTTAATTGGTGTTGTGTAGAAACACTTTTTTCCCGCTTGCAAGGCAAAGTAAGCGGCAAACTCTCCCACAACAGTTTTTCCTGCACCTGTTGGAGCTGCTACCAAGACGCCCTTTCCATCTTCCACAGCGTGACATGCGGTTATTTGAAATGGATCAAACTCAAAATCAAAGGTTAGAAGAAACTCTGTTGTAACAGGATGTTGTCCTCGAAGTTTTGCCGCGGCGTACCGCTCGGCAGGAGTACTCATGCGACCCAACTCCTTAGCGCGCCGCGAATGCACTCAGCTGTTACTGGCAGCTGTCCGATACGTTCGCCATCTGCGTAAGCAACCGCCTTGGATTCAATTCTCACCGTTCTGCTTCTGAGAACTTCCACCGCGGAATGCGAAAGATGTGTGCCAGCAAAGACTCTCGGAAATACCTTAAGGAACTCAATTTTTGAGACTGGACGAAGAATCATCACATCAAACAAGCCATCGGAGATATTTGCATCTGGACAGACCAACATTCCACCACCGTATGAACGTCCATTTGATACTGCGATTAACATCGCTTCTGTTGAAATACTTTGGTCATCTAAGAAGATCTCGTAATGGCGGGGCTTAAACCGTGGAAGTTCAATCGCGATTGCAGCGTTGTACTTCATGGGACCCTTGGGCCAGCTCAGTGTGTTGGCCTTTTCGTTGACAATTGAGTCAAAACCAGTCGAGAGAATCGCACCGAACCATTCACCATCGACCAGTCCCAGATCAATAGGAGTTGGTTGTGTAGAGGTCACAAAGGATAGATGTTCATCAAAAGAATCAAGGCTCCAACCTAAAGTCCTAACAAAATCATTGCCAGTTCCCGCCGGTATTAACGCTAAGGGAACTTGGGCAGGTACGACCTTCTGTAAAACTAGATGTAACAAACCATCTCCCCCTACGGCAATTACTCCATCACAATCGGAGCTCTTTTCGAGAAAATTACCAAGCTGATCAGCAAGTGAGGTTGATGAAGGTCCAGTGATTAATGTGTAAGGGATTTTTCGCTGGGTTAACCATCCGGCAACATAAGTGCCGACCGTGGTGCCCTTACCCTGACCTGCGACAGGGTTGATTACTAAAGCCCACATGGGATGACCCTATCGGCTAATCCTTAATGGAGGTTGGTGCATCAATGGCCATGCTGCCGGTTTCGACCATTTCCTGCTTCTTATCTCTTCTGCGATCGACAAAAACCGCAATTATCCCCGCCATGAAGTAAAAGAGGATTAATGGAGCTGACAGCAGAACCATGCTAAGCGGATCTGCGGTTGGTGACAACGCAGCAACAAAGAAAAAGATTGTGAAGATCCAAATTCTCCAAGGCCTCAAGATTGTTTTACCTCGAAGAAAGCCGATCAAGTTGAAGGTGAGAAGAAAGATTGGAAGCTCAAATGCAAGACCGACAAAAAGGATTAATCTCAAAACAAAATCTAGATAGTCATCAAATCTAACGAGGTTACTGATTGAATCAGGTGTAAAGCCGAAGAGGGCTTTGATTGCAACTGGGAGGATTAAGTAACCCAAGGTTGCACCCATTGCAAAAAATGGAGTCGCAGAGGCTACGAAGAGAACACTTGTTCGCTTCTCCTTTCGATGAAGCGCTGGCGCAATAAAGGCCCACAACTGGTAGAGCCAGAATGGCGCAGAGACGATTACCCCAGTCAGCAGAGCAACCTTGATTTGTAGATCTAACGGTCCTAAAACACCACTGATGTACAAAGCCCCGCAGCTAGCAGCGCCAGCTTCTTGTGCCGCTTTCAAATCACAGACAGGGCTGGCCAAGGTAGAGATGATTGGGTTGTAGAAATACCACCCTCCACCAAAGGCTAGAAGTACTGCAATCGCAGAGCGCAGAACTCGTTGACGTAACTCTCTTAAGTGGTCGAGTAAGGGCATCCTCGCTTCGCTTGCAGATGCCATAAAATTACTTCTCTGTTTTGCCGTCTTCTTCGATTACGACATCATCAGCCTTCATTTCCTTCATCTCACTCTTGAAGATTCGCATGGAGCGACCAAGTGAACGTGCTGAATCTGGAAGGCGCTTAGCACCGAAAAGCACGAGGACAACGATCAAAAGAATTACGATCTCTCTTGGACCTAGATTCATAGCATTAACTCCTTGGCTGATATTTTTCCCTACATTACACCAGTACAGCAGAAATCTATAGGCGGTTTCAGCCCGCTTTGTAACGATCCAGCATCGATTGGGCCAGCTCCGATATGGAATTTCGAATTTCCGGGGGTGTCACCAACGCTGCGCCCTTTCCTGAGGCGAGGATAGATCTTTCCAACCATTGCTGAGAAAAAGATTCAAGATCAAATTCAGTATCAGCTTCCAACTGGGACAGCTTGAAACGTTCCGCGAGATCTCTGCTTGGAGTTATAACCTTGATTCTCGATTTGATTTTAGCCGTGCTCTTGGTCGGTGCCGAGACATCTCTTGGTAGAGAGATAATTTTTGCACTTTGGATTCGATCTGCACGAAACTGCCTGAAATCCTGTGCGGTGTAACAGTATGAACTTAAATACTGATGGCCATCTGCCTCAATTAACTCCATAGGTAAGATGTTACGAGTACTCACTTCATCTCGATACAAAGAGTGGTAGGTGATCTCTAACCCCAATTGTTTTTGAACCGCTTCGGAGATCGCTGCCGTAACCTCAAGATTAATTATGGGGATGGCAGACAGGGCTGATGGAAGATTAATCAATTCAGAAATCTTTGAAGCAAGAACATCGATCTTCTCAATCAAATCAACTCGATCTGACTGGATTGATGAGCGCAAAAGATCAAGCCCCAACAGAAGGGCTACTCCTTCATCGAAGTTTATAGATCTAGGCTTAGACAACGTATCGGCATTATTGATCGTCACATATCCAGTTTCAAAATCAAGATCCATCAACTCAAGTGGCGTATACCCAGGCAATCCACACATCCATAAAGTGGTCAGATCATTGACCATTTGTGATTGAGAGACTCCGAAAACGGAGGAAAGCTCCTTCAAGGAGATGCCTTGATGTGAATTAATGTAAGGAACAAGATCTAAAAGTCTTGCCGTTCGCTCGAGTGGCGCAGAAAATTTCTTAACCATGGTTACTCACCAACGCCTCTAACTGATCGATGATCAAATTCCTAAGAGATTCTGGTTCTTGAACTACCGCATCTAGACCATGCCAAAGGATGAGCGCTGAAAGTGATTCGAGGTTGAAGATTGGAATCTTCAGTTGGTCCCATTCACCTAAAGATTGTTGTGAGGAAGCTAGCGCGCGCAAAGCAGCACCTTTGCCTTTTCGCAGATCGATCACTGCAAATCCATTGGGGTTCATGACATTGACTGAAGCTTTTGCAGAAAATCCTTCAGGTGCTTCAAACTCTGATGGCGTATCCCCTGCAGTGATTTGGTTTGTGATGCGATCTAGCCGAAAGGTACGAATCTCCTGAACCTCTTGATCAACCCCTGCTATGTACCAAAATCCGCTTCGTGTTGAAAGTGACAGAGGAACCACTCTGCGATCGGTAATGGATAAATTCGCATCCAGGTACTGAAAACTTAATAGTTGCTGTGATGCTATCGCCTTACTAATCAGGGAAATATCCTGACCACCATCATCGAGTTTATGAACGGTACTTGGAATCGATAACTCATCGCCTGGAATGCCCATGGATTTCAGCTTCAATAGTGCACTCTGTGCAACTTCACCAAATGATGCTTCTTGCCAAGCTTGCGCCGCCAGAGAAAGCAGTGATACTTCAATTGGTGTTATCTCACCCAAATCAAATTGATACTTTTCCTGCTTAATTCGGTATCCAGGCTCATCATTAAAGAGAGGATCAAAGCTACCAACCTCAATCTCAATTCCTAAGGAGCGGAGATCATCCTTGTCACGCTCAAACATTCTCTCTTTGGTTTCAGCGCTGCCTTCATAGCCTTCAACGGTATTAAAAATTTCAGATTTTGTTAGGTATCTCTTTGTTGCAAGCAGGGCGATAGTTAGATTGATTAACCGCTCAATCTTCCGAGACACCGTATGCACCCTTCGCTGGCCGACGACGTCTAGCTAGAACTTCAACGCCAGGGGCCATTCTGCGGCTTTGAATGAGGAACCCTGTGTGTCCGATCATTCTCTGTTGAGGACGGACAGCTAGACCTTCATGGTGCCAGCCTCGAACCATCGTCTCTGAACTCTCAGGCTCGGTGAATCTGCCATCCTCTTTAAGGGCTTCAGCTGTTGCCGAAAGTTGAGTAGTTGTAGCGACATAGGCCAGAAATACTCCCCCAGGACGCAAAGCGCGGGCTGCGATATCGACACATTCCCACGGTGCAAGCATGTCTAATACAACACGATCAAACTCAGATTCAAAGCTTTGGTCCTGTAAATCCCCAACTAATAAAGACCAATTTGCTGGTGCGCCTTCAAAGTATGAGTCAACATTTGAACGAGCGTTCTCTGCAAAATCCGCACGACGTTCAACTGAGTGCACCTTTCCCGTTGGGCCTGTTGCACGAAGAAGAGAGATGGTTAGCGCTCCGCTTCCAACACCTGCCTCAAGAACTCGAGACCCTGGATAAATATCGGCCACGCCAACAATCATCGCTGCATCCTTGGGATAAACGATCGTTGCACCCCGAGGCATTGTTAAAACATAATCTGCAAGCAAGGGTTTAAATGCGGTGAACTTTAAACCTGCAGTTGTACTGACAACTGATCCTTCGGGCATTCCGATGAGTTCATCATGAGTGATCCAACCCTTATGTGTGTGCCACTCCTTGCCTGGTGTGATGGTAAAGCTGTAAAGCTTTCCTTTGGGATCGGTCAATTGAATGCGATCGCCAGCTCCGAAATACCCAAGATTAGACACGGGAGCATCTTAGGCGATTATCGGCATCAAAGTACGAGTATCTTCAGCCAGGTGAGCCAAGAGAAGAGTCTGCGATTATCGCCAAGTGCGGTCAGCGAGTATGAAAACTGCCCGCAGCTGTACAAGTATCGCAAGATCGACAAACTCCCTGAGCCCCCATCCTTGGATGCAGAACGTGGCACATTGGTACACACAATCTTGCAGGATTTATTTGAGTTTCCAAGTCAGGAACGAACTCCACAAACTGCGATAGATCTTTTGCCCTCTCGCTGGGCGGCACAACTTGAAGGAAAACCAGCCCTCCTTGAGATGGTTACAAATGAGAAAGAGTGGCTGGATCGCGCCTCAGCACTTCTGACTACCTACTTCACTCTCGAAAATCCTGCTTCCTTTGAAGCAACTCACCGCGAGATGCACTTAGAAAATGATTTTGATACAGATGTTTATCTCCATGGATACGTGGACAGACTTGATATCGCACCAACAGGTGAGGTCCGAATCGTGGATTATAAAACTGGAAAATCTCCCAAACCAGGTTGGGAAGAGAAGGCGCTTTTTCAACTACGGGTATACGCACTTTTGTACTGGAAAAACACCGGCGTTCTCCCCCGGTTGCTGCAATTAATTTATCTTGGCGATGGCCGAATCGTAAAAAGTAACCCCAAGCTCTCAGATATTGAATCTGCCGAAAAGGTTCTCAAGAGGGTCGCAAAGGATATTTTCATATCCACCGAGAAAGAGTACTGGCCACCAAAGCCTTCACGTCTGTGCGATTGGTGTTATTTTAAAAAGATCTGTCCCGCACATAACGATTAAACAGCAGATGAAAAGTTGCTGTGAAGTTGTTGCAACTTTTGAAAATCCAACTGCTTCAAAGTTTTGATTACTCGAACCCTAGCTGACTCTTCAATTGAGACTAGATGCGGAACGGCGATTAAATAGGCACCGCTAGCTGTTGCTGCACTCATTCCTGTTAATGAGTCCTCAAAAACCAAGCAATTCGATATCTCTGATTGACTGATAGCGGCAGCCTTCAGATAGCAATCAGGCTGTGGTTTTGTGTTTACGACATCATCAGAGCTTATTGAAAAGGGAAAAAGGTCATGGCCTAGGTTGTCCAAGACCGCATCCACGATGTTACGCGGGCTAGCTGAAACCAAGGCAGTTTTTACTCCGTGAGATTGAAGATTGCGAACTAATTCGACTGCACCAGGCATAGTTGGTGTGTTGCCTCGCATTTTTTCTGCCTGTACCCGAATCAACTCTTCAGTAAAGAAGGAAGGAGATTCAACCTGGCCACATTTGTCATACATATATTGACCGACACGTGAAAGCGGTCCACCTAAGCAGGCGATCTGGTCAGATTCCAGCCATGTGTAACCAAAAGGTTTTGTTACCTCTATCTCTGATTGAAACCATTCTGGCTCCGAATCAACCATGAGGCCATCCATATCAAAGAAAACCGCATCAAAAAAGGTAAGCACATCGATCACTAATTTGCGTTGAAGTACTTAGCTTCAGGGTGGTGAACAATGATTGCAGATGTTGATTGTTCTGGATGGAGCTGGAACTCCTCTGACAGCTCAACCCCAATACGTGAAGGATCCAGCAACTCACATAACTGAACCTGTTGTTCTAGATCTGGACAAGCTGGGTAACCAAATGAGTACCGCGAACCTCTGTAACCCTGGTCGAGAATTCCCTGAAGATCCGAGGAATCATCTGACTTAACAGAAAGCTCTTCGCGTATACGTGCATGCCAATGCTCAGCCAGGCTTTCAGTTAGCTGGACAGATAATCCATGCAACTCTAGGTACTCGCGATAGTTGTTAGCCGCAAATAGTTTCGCAGCAGCATCGCTAACAGTTGAACCCATAGTCACAACGTGGAAAGCCACAACATCTGTTTTGCCAGAATCCTTTGAGGCAAAAAAGTCACTGATGCAAAGTCGACGGTCACGAGTTTGTCGCGGGAAGGTGAAGCGAGTTCGCTCCTTACCTTTGTGCTCCCCCTCGTGATGAAGGATGACTAGATCATTACCTTCGCTGTAACAAGGAAAGTATCCATAAACCACAGCTGCATTGAGCCAACCATTGGCCTGAACCTCATTGAGCAATGAGCGCAAACGTGGTCGGCCCTCACTTTCAACCATGTTCTCATACTCTCCACGGTTACCCTTTAATCCCCATTGACCAACAAACAATGCTCGCTCATCCAACATTCCGGCGTAATCACTGAGTTGAATACCTTTAACAACACGTGATCCAAAAAATGGCGGGGTAGGAATATCTACATCAACCGCTACATCACTTCTGGAGGTGTCGATCGGTAGATCCTCTGATTTCACACGCGTGTTAGCAACCTTGCGTTCGCGAAGTGCAGGTAGCGCGGCTCCTGGCTCACCACGTTTAACGGCCATGATTGAATCCATAAGGCGCAAACCTTCAAATGCATCACGTGCGTAGCGAACTTCACCCGGAAAGATTGAAGCCAGATCTTGTTCAACATAGGCACGAGTAAGAGCAGCGCCACCTAAAACAATTGGCCATTTTTGATCTAGACCACGAGCGGTAATCTCTTCGAGATTCTCTTTCATGATCACCGTTGATTTAACCAACAAACCGCTCATACCGATTGCATCAGCGTTGGATTCCGTCGCACCATCGATGATTTGATTAATGGTCTGCTTGATACCGATATTTACAACGCGGTAACCATTATTGGTAAGAATAATGTCAACAAGATTTTTTCCGATGTCGTGTACATCGCCCTTAACGGTAGCTAGCAACATAGTGCCGCGACCCTCATCACCAGTCTTTTCCATAAATGGTTCGAGAATTGCAACCGCTGTCTTCATGACCTCTGCGCTCTGCAAGACAAAGGGAAGTTGCATCTCGCCCTTGCCGAAAAGCTCACCGACAATCTTCATGCCTTCAAGTAAGTGGCTGTTAATAATTTCTAGAGGTGGAGTGCCAGTGGCCATAGCCTCCTTGAGATCATCTTCGAGACCTACCTTTTCACCATCAATAATGCGTCGTTGAAGTCTTTCAAATAACGGAAGCGCGGCTAATGCTTCTGCTCGAGCATTTTTGCTTGTCGCAAGCTCTACGCCATCAAATAATTGTAAAAACTCTTGTAGCGGATCATATGTACATTCATCGCCATCAAAGGTGCGTCGGTCATAGATAAGGTCAAGAGCTACCTGGCGTTGACGCTCATCGATGCGTGCCATCGGGGTAATTTTTGATGGATGAACAATTGCCGAATCTAGGCCAGCTTGAACACATTCGTGCAGGAATACAGAGTTGAGGACAACTCGAGCCGCAGCATTAAGACCAAAGGAAACATTGCTTACACCTAAAGTTGTTTGTACCTCTGGAAACTCAACCTTTAACTGTCTTATTGCGTTAATTGTCTCAATTCCATCTTTGCGTGTTTCTTCTTGACCCGTAGCGATTGGGAATGTGAGGCAATCAATCAGAATGTCCCCCACCTTCATTCCCCAATTGTCGTGAAGATCATGAATCAATCTGCGAGCAACTCGTAACTTCCATTCAGCATCACGAGCCTGGCCTTCTTCATCAATAGTTAATGCAACTACGCTGGCTCCATGCTCTTTAACCAATGGCATAATCTTTGCAAATCTCGAACTCGGACCATCGCCATCCTCATAATTAACAGAGTTAATAACACAGCGTCCACCTAAGTGTTCCAAGCCAGCCTTGAGAACAGCTGGTTCAGTTGAATCAAGAACAATAGGCAAAGTGCTAGATGTTGCAAAACGAGAAGCAAGCTGACTCATATCTTTTGCACCATCGCGGCCAACGTAATCGACAGATAGATCGAGCATATGAGCACCATCACGAATCTGATCACGTGCTATTTCGACACACTTCTCCCAATCCTCAGCTAACAAGGCATCTCTGAAAGCGCGAGAGCCATTGGCATTTGTGCGTTCACCAATTGCCAGATAAGTCTTGTCTTGTCTAAAAGGAACGTACTGATAAAGAGAGGATGCTCCTGGTTCTAATTCAGGTGTCCTTGAGGCAATAGCTCTGCCACTTACCTTTTTCACAACGGCAGAAAGGTGAGCCGGCGTTGTTCCGCAGCAGCCTCCCACCAAGGAGATTCCGTAATCATCAATGAATCCATCAAGAGCCACCGCTAACTCATCAGCTCCAAGCGGATAAGAAGCTCCATTTGCACCAAGAACGGGCAAGCCAGCATTTGGCATCACAGAGATTGCGATCTTTGCATTTTTACTGAGGTATCTCAGATGCTCCGACATTTCCGTTGGGCCGGTTGCGCAGTTGAGTCCTATGACATCAATTCCCATAGGTTCAAGGGTGTTAAGAGCTGCGCCGATTTCAGAACCAAGCAACATGGTTCCAGTTGTTTCAACGGTTACTTGGGCGATCAATACGATGTCACGGTTAGATTCCTGGATAGCTTGGCGACACCCATTAACCGCCGCCTTTACCTGAAGTAAATCTTGCGAAGTTTCGACAAGTAAAGCATCGCAACCAGAATCAGACAAACCCTTTGCAGCGGTGTAGTAAGCGAGCTTGAGGTTCTCATATGTTGTGTGACCAAGTGATGGAAGTTTGGTGCCCGGTCCCAACGATCCCAGAACAAAGCGAGGTTTTTCCTTTGTTGAAAAAGCATCTGCTGCATCGCGGGCGATCTTTCCGCCGGCATATGCGAGCTCGTAGATCCTGTCTTCAATGCCGTAATCAGCAAGATTGGACCAGTTAGCGCCAAAGGTATTTGTCTCGATCGCATCGACACCTGCCGACAAGTACTCCTCATGAACTGAACGAACTATGTCGGGACGGCTGACGTTAAGGATTTCATTGCATCCTTCATGGTTTTGAAAATCCTCGAGGCTCGGATTGGCCGCTTGAAGCATAGTTCCCATCGCACCATCGGCCACGACCACCCGTTGAGCAAGGGTTCTACGCAACAACCCTGCTTCAATAGATGGAGTATTCATTTGACGAAGGTTACCTTAAGGTTGCTTTCATGGAGATTCATCAGATTCCTCTGCTTCGCAATCCAGTCATGATTGTGGCTTTTTCAGGGTGGAATGATGCCGCCGAGGCTGCCTCTGGCACTGTTGAGCATTTACTCTCTGGATGGCGAGATAAGAGTGATGATGTTTTGCCAGAACTCATCGCCCAGGTTGAATCTGAAGATTATTACGACTTTCAAGTCAATAGACCTCAGGTTTCGATTGATGAATCGCAGATTAGAAGCATTACTTGGCCATCGACACAAGTTTTCGGCCTTGCCGTACCTTCGATGCCCCGTGATTTAGTCATCGTCACTGGGGTCGAACCCTCGATGCGCTGGAAGAGCTTTACCTCTGACCTATTGGATCTTGCCGATGATCTTGAGGTCTCGCTAGTTGTAACTCTTGGTTCTTTACTTGCAGATACTCCACACACAAGACCGATAACGGTTACAGGGACTGGCGCACATCCATCGATTGCTGATCGCCTGGGTGTCTCTGTATCAAAATATGAAGGACCGACTGGAATTCTAGGAATCATTCAGGATGCCTGCATGCGTCGAGGAGTCGACGCAATCTCTTTGTGGGCTGCAGTTCCTCACTACGCTGCATCATCACCTTCTCCAAAGGCAACTCTTGCTTTAGTCAATACACTTGAAGAGTTCCTGGATGTCTCCATCCCACTTTCTGATTTGCCAGAGCGCGCAGACATCTGGGAAAAAGAGGTTAATGATCTAGCCGCTGAAGATTCAGAGGTAGCCGATTATGTGAAGGCTCTCGAAGAGAGCAAGGATGCTGCGGAACTTCCTGAGGTATCTGGCGACAGCATCGCTAAAGAGTTTGAACGCTACCTTCGAAGACAAAAAGAGGATTAAAGGTACAGTCCTAATAACCCATCAAGTGCAAACTGTAGATCGTCGGTTGATCCACCTGTTCCCCCAGCCAATGTGTCCGCAGACCATTTCTTAAGTATTGCAATTACTTGTGGAGTATCGAGATCGTCGCTGAGTGCGGCAATCAATGACGATATGACTTCATCTGTCGGTGCGCTATTTTGTGCGTTGATTGCAATTCGCAACTGATGCAACTGTTCTTCAGCTGTTTTCAGTAACGAATCACTCCACATCCGATCAGATCGATAATGATCGGACATTAAAGCCCATCTAATTGCCATTGGATCTTTTCCAGCAGCTATCAACTTAGATACAAAGACAAGGTTGCCCCTGCTCTTACTCATCTTCTCGCCATCCAGCCCGATCATGCCGGTATGTACGTAAGATGAGGCTAGCTCTTTGCCGGTAAGAACATGTGCTTGTGCGGCACACATTTCATGGTGAGGAAAAATGAGATCGCTTCCGCCGCCTTGGATATCGATCAACGTTTCATCTAGATCAGTTGGATCCAAATACTTCAAAGCTATTGCGGTGCATTCGATATGCCAACCAGGTCTTCCAATTCCAAATGTGGATTCCCACCCTGGCTCATTTGGTCTTTGCGACATCCAGACCAGGCAATCCAAAGGATCCTTCTTACCTGCTCGAGAAGGATCTCCCCCGCGCTCTGAAAATATTGAAAGCATTTCCTCTTGCGACAAATGTGAACGAGAGCCAAAGCGGCTATCGCTGTGGACTGAAAAGTACTTATCCGTGTCAACTGAATAGATACTAGATTCGGAGGAAAGATCATCAATTGCTTGGACAACCAAAGGAAT
>JACCEB010570251.1_pt1 | contig 13084 bp, 12 predicted proteins | sample 7454761 | NCBI WGS metagenome assembly JACCEB01 (sample SAMN15323454, study PRJNA562643) | freshwater metagenome | isolation source: river surface water | place: USA:Blue River Watershed | collected 2017-08-18 | reverse complement strand
GTGCATGCATCTGCTGGAACGGGCGCTTGGCTGGCTACACGGACAACAAACGCCGCTAGATTGGAGTTAGCATCTTGCCATGTGGCAAATGTGTAGTGTTGTTCTGTGCAAGCAGTACGAAGCTTGTCAAGAACAGCCTTGGCAACGTCGATGTTCTTCTCGAAGATTTGCTTCATGCCCATATCATGCACGAGGTTGAATTCCTGGCTAAACTGGGAGCCCGTTGCATTTGTGCGCATGTGGTCGCGGTGCTTCTGGTGAATATAGCTCATAATCTTGAAGTAAAAGTGATTGATGGTCACTTCATTTGTTTCTTCCTTTGTCATTGGCTTAGTGGATGCACTGCCACTTTTCTTGGATGAAAGACCACGTGTTGCCTTTGACATACCCTTTGAAAGCGTAGATGTGGCCATAGATGACATCTTCATTGCGTCACAGAAGCTCATGTTTGGTGTAATTTGATGATTGTATTGTATATGGTTCCTGTTAGAGTTGTTGTATAATATCAAATAAATTCATAAACTTAAAAAAACAATTTTAATAACCAGAATTTATCCGAGCTTAAAAATCGGGATTTTCATTATAGGATTTCTGGTTACCGCGGCGGTTAATGAAATTGCGTTGGGCATCGCTCATACATACGCAACCGCGGTCGCTGCTAAATGTGCTTGGGCAGCATTCCGGGCTGCTGCGGTTATATGCAAACATGAACATATGGTGAGGTGTATTCTTAGTGCCATCTACTGTGGGATATCCAGCGCTGGCACTGGGGTCAGGGTTTAGAGCATATGCGTCACCGACTGGACTATGATAGGCAACTTTATCCTGGCTAAGTAGGCTGTAATCGGGCTTGGCACCGTTTTTAAGGCGGAGACCGTCAAAGTTACCAGTTAGTGGCATGGCATTGTTGCTGAGTTTACCGTAGTTGAACCCACCACAGCGACCAAGAGCGTAATCAACTGGTGCGCCGGTGAAGCCTTCTTTGAGACCGATACGCTGGCGCAGCCTGGTCATGCAACCTGTCTGATAGAAGCAGAAGGCTAACACGACGGCTAGCGCACCTAGGACGATTGTTACGCGATGTACACCTTCTTTAAACATGGCCGCATATATGACAGCGAGTACGACTATTAATAAGAGGGGGATTAACATATCCATATTATTGGTCTGGTTTTGTGAGTTTGCGAATATTATATTGATAATTACTTTTATAATATCATATTATTTTTTTGGCCTCGTTAATTAATTGGTTTAAACCGAATTTAAAAATACCTTGTTAATAGAATAACCATTATATCAGTAAAACAACTAAACCAAATACAAACATAGTTTATATAACAATGGCAGAAAGCAAGCTGAGTCTAACTAGTCCTTTGCCCAATACATATACACTATGGTTTCATAGTTCAACCGACCAAGACTGGACGATTAATTCATATAGTGAAATATTCAGTTTCAATACTATTGATGAGTTCTGGACTCTAATGAACGCAATTACAGCACGGCCAAAGATGTTACTGAATGCTATGTTTTTCATTATGCGCCAGGGTGTGAAGCCTACATGGGAAGACCCGGCAAATAACGCCGGTGGTTGTGTTACATGGAAGGTAGATAAAGATGATGTAGTGGCATGTTGGGAGAATATGTGTGCCATGTATATTTCGGGTGGACTTAACTGTCTTGTACCTTATGGAATTAATGGCATTAGTATTAGTCCTAAAAAGAATAATAATATATTGAAGGTATGGCTTTCATCACCAGTACCTGGTGACAAGCTATCAGTTGATGCATTCCCGGATGCATGTATATTCCGGGATAAATCACTTCTATTCAAGATTCACAGTGCTGATTGAGCGGTTAATATTAGTTTTTATGCTTTAGTTTTTAGTTATTGAAATAGCAAATAGCAAATAGCAAAAATATATAATACTAAGGTATGAGTGGCTAGACCTCTTCGACTTCAGGGGCCAGACAGATACGAATAAGGCCAATTTTGGCAACTTCGCATTCGACAAGTAGCGGGTAGTCGTTCTTGATGTGAATTTTTACGTTATTGCATAGGTTAACGCATTTGCTGAACTGGACAAGGTATTTAAGGTTGAAAACACCGGTGATAATCTCGTCCTTATTGTCACAGCTTTCGTATTTCATACCACCATCAGTATTGGTAGGCTTAATGCAAATCTCTTGGGACACGTTTTCCTTATGAGCCTTGAGGTATAGTACATTGCCGGTACTAATAATCTCAATCTTGTCACTGAAGTTGAAAATCTCTTTGCAAATCTTCTGAAATCGGCCGCTATTCATGACAATAACGCTTTCATACTGAATCTGTGGGATACGCATATTGGCAATAGGGATATCCATGAGCTTGATAAACTTGGTATTGCGGATGTCCTCTTCCTTGTTGTAACGTTGGATGGCTAGAGTGTTCTTGTCATCTTCCGAAACATAGAACCGGATAGTCTCGTTCTTTTCCACCAGTTTGACAATCTTGAAGTATTCTTCCATATTGAGACCGAGGTTAATGGTTTCCTTGCAATAGTATTCCTCAAACTTATCACCGAATAGCTTCATATGGACTAGCACTGTACGGTTAGAGCTAACACTCATTAGGCGGATACCTTCAGGCGTACATTCCAGGTTACCTTCTGTTAGCAGGTCGCGTAGAAGTTCGCTGAGATTCTTAAGGGGGTCGGTCTTGGTGGTCCAGAGATGAAATACATTATTGCTGTTATCAGTAGCGGATTGTGTTTCGGAAGACATAGTGACACAAGGTGTTATGTTGTATTGTGCGAATAGGGTAGGTATTAGGGAACCATGGTGGTTTCGCGTTTAAATTGAGAAATGGCCGGGTTAGTAAATGTATACTATAACGTATGCAGTGAATACGAGTAATAGGAAACTTAGCATGATTCCTATGAATGAATCGGCTTTTATAAGACCGATAAGTGCCATAAGTAGGAGGGATACGATGATGAATATACTTAGTAAGTCGTCCATTTTGGTAAATTCGAAGGGATAGAGGAGTAAAGTTATTTTATAGGTAGTCTATATAATTTTTTACTAAACAAGTTGCCAATATTGTTTAATTAAAAACGATAATTATCAAGATTTTTAACAAAAAATGAAAGTATTACATAAAATATGTTCAAATTCAAGTGTCCAAATCTTGAACGGTCAACAATGGATTCAAACGACCTTTACTTTGAGGTCATCACCAAGAAGAAGGACTATGGACATGGACCCAATACCCCGGTTACACTTGACAATTTTCTTAACTTCCGCATCAGTACTACTGAGCGGAATAAGATTGTTAAGTGGCTGACAATGAACAATGTCACGGTTACTTATGCAGGAGATTACTCTATCTCTTGCAAGACAGCATCTGTCAACTTTGCTGCCATTAAGAACGGGTTTCTTAATAACGGTGAGGTGAACAGCATTGCAATCCCTGCACATATCAGGGATTTCATCTTTGACTTTGAGGCACAGGAGACGGTAACGTATCTCTAGTGGCACTCGTTTCCTTTGTTTTTTTTACCATTCTTATTAATTGGATAGCCTCTAGCCGTTCATTAAAGGTATAAAGTCATGATATAAAATCCAGCGGCGAATATAAAGGTCTGCAGAAGGTTTATATCAATTATGTTACGGAGGCTTCGGGCTAGTATATGGCCAGTCACCGGGCTATTGACAATATAGAATAGCATAGAAAATAGGATAGTTTTCAGTACGATGTTAGTGTTGAACAAGTCGCCGGTTACCGGTTCAAATCCTTCGTGTGCATTTACATGTTGCGCACCGATGACTTCATTTTGGTAATCATATACATTAGGTGTGTTGCTCATTCCGATAATCAACTTTATATAATCTCTAATTGGGATGTTATTTAGTTATTTAGTAATTAACAAGAGAAAAAACGGGAATTAAAGCAGTTGATTCCGAGCATGGCTAGAGCCCTAAAGCATCAATACAATATACGCGAGTACAAAGAAGAGGATAACCTGTACAACGCAAGTGCTGGCACCAACACGTTTAGCTAATTTAGCAACGTATGCGCTACCTGCGGTGTTAGTTAGGAGCCAGAATATGAGGGCAAGGAGCAGTGATTTGAGGACAGTGCTGAGGTGTCCGAAACGATAAGACAGGGAACCGCTGAATCCTTCAGTGACTTCTTCGGTGGGTTCCGATTCATCATCTTCTGATTCCATATCGCCGTCAGGGCCACGTTCGGTTGTTTCGTCAATTTCACCGTCTTCCTCTACCATCATAGTAGAAGTAGTAGTTTCTTCTTCCATATCTTCGTTCTCTAGGGAACGCTTAGCTACTTTTTTAGGCTTCTTACCGGTGGCTTTACGAGTGGTAGTGGTTTCCATATCTTCATCTGCCATCATTGTGGTAGTGGTTTCCATATCTTCATTACGCATACGATTATTTGACATTTTACTTGTTGTTTTTAGTTTGTTAGCTTTCTTGTTAGATGCCGATATTTTATTTTCTGTTAATTCACTATTGAGTCCTTCATCAACTGTAAATGCTTCAAATGCTTCAAATGGCCTAAAGATAATATCCCAGAAGCCAGAAACTGAACTACTAGAACTTATTAAGTTTTGTAATTCACTTTTTTTTACATCTATAGACTGCTTTATCGAATTTAAATATGATACTGTAGATTGAACATCACTTACAAGTTTTTCAATTTGTATATTTCGAGTAGTACAAGAACTACATTTCTTAATATTACAGACAGGGAAACATTCTTTATTATACTTAGGAATAAGTTTCTTCTGAAGACTTATATTTTTTACTAAACTATTTCTAGTTGAATTGTATGAATTTACTAATTTATTAATATCAGAGGTCATGCGTGTTACACTACTTTTTACACTTGTAGGTACACTCCTAGGTGGTTTATATTTAGAAAGTTTACCAGGAATGGAAATTGACGATATTGCTTTTGCGACCGGTCCAGCTGGTGCTGCTGGTTGTGCTCCAGCTGGTGGTTGTTCTCCAGCTGGTGGTTGTGCTCCAGCTGGTGGTTGTGCTCCAGCTGCTGGTTGTGCTCCAGCTGGTGGTGGTCCTGAACCAGCAGGCTGTTGGCCTGGTAATGGGGTTGGTCCAGCTGGTCCTGAAGCTGTACCAGCAGTACTGGGATTTAGGGCGGGTTCTGGACCAGCAGTACTGGGATTTAGGGCGGTTACTGTTCCTCCAGAATAAGGAATATTTGGCATAGGGCCATAAATCTTTAGCACATTACCCGGTATTGCAAGTAATGCTTTAGTGTCTCCAGTTACAAATCCAGAAGGCAAGCTATTATATGCAACTCTATCAGGTTCGGTTGATAATCTATCTAGCAAAAATAATCCACCTCCTGTTGAAAATGAAGCTTCATGTGTTATTGTGCCAGGAGGCTGTGAATCCATAAAATCAAAACCTCCAGTATAGGGTTGTACTTGTGCTTCTGATTGTACTCTAACTTCCGGTACTGTGTTATCAGCTTCTCTAAGGGCAATAGTAAGTCCAGTAATAGTAGTTGTACTTGATAATATCTTAGTAATTGTATCCTTTATGTCCTGTCTACCAAGACTTTGTATAGCCCCATTTAATTGTGTTAAGTTCATTCCTAAATTTGCATAATCTTTTGATTCCAAATTTTTTATTATTTCTCTAACATAATCTACACTTCCAATTGGTAAACCTGCTGTATCCCTTAAGTATGAAAAAAACTTTATACCCGGATTTGGGGAGGTTGATGGAGCTACATTGGGATTATTTGGAACATTTAAATTTAATGCATTATCTGCACTCTGTAGGGCAATTTTTAATTCATCAAAACTAATACTAGTTTTTAAAGTATATAAATAGTTAACGTTATCATTAATCCACTTAGGTGTGCTTATGGGCGGTTTAATAATAGTTGAATATAGATTCTCTATATTAGTATTGAATAAAGTTATATCAGGAGTATTTAAAGCAGTTACTATATTTCCTGCATACATAGATACATCATGTGGAAAAGTATTAGTGTCTCTTAAATAGGTAAAAAACCTTATACCGGGCATTACTGTTGATGATGGAGGAACAGATGCACTATTTGCCAGTTTAGTTGCCAGTGTTTTATCAGCATTCTGTAGGGCAGTAATTAGTGTGGTATTAAAGGAATCCCTATAATTAAATATATTTTCAACTTCCTGTTTAATCCATGCATCAACAATAACATGTTCTTCATTTATATTAAATTTTAATTCCTCTATGTTTGGTTTGAAATTCAGCTCATTATTATCAGTGTTTAATGCATTAATTATATATCCTGCATTCGTTTTAGCATCTTCTGGCATACCAGGAACTGTGATAATATAATTGAAAAATGCTACGCCAGGTTTCAGTTCTGGGGTCTGATAAAAAGGTTCGTGAAGAACGGCCATACCGTATTCATTTGTATTGCAAGTTTTATCTTGAAACCCTTCCATACCTTGACCTAGACTACTCATAAAATAGTCCTGAAGCCTAGAGAATTTGTCAAATGTATATGAATTTGGTGACAGAAATGAAGCCATGTTGTTATGCTACCAATGTATCTCGTGACTAGTATATTTACATAATAGCGAACAAATAAAAAACAAATTTTTAATTTCCGGATTAGGCTCTATCCTACCACCCCCCTTCTAGCTCATCATCCGTGAGTTCCTCAACTTGGAATCCATTGCTGTTACCTGCTGGAGCATGATGCCGGCTAGGTGTCATATCTAATTCCTGAAGCCCGAGTTCATTCTCGATATCATCTTCCGAACCGGATTCTTCCTGTTCATTTGCGTGTTTGTGACCCCCTGTCATGTCGAGTTCTTCAAGGCCAAGGTCTTCATCTTCCGATTCCGGTTCATCACGTTCACAATCACTCATAGTTACTTCTTCTAGTCCAAGGTCACCGATTTCAAGTTCATTTTCATCAAGTGTATCTGCACCACCTTCCGACCCAGATTCTCCTTCGGATTCGTCTTCGCTGAGCTCCAGCTCCTCATCGGTGAGTTCATCGACTTCAAATCCAACCTGTTCGCCGTATGTTTCATCGTCGAGTTCTTCATCTTCACCACCAAGTTCGCTCTCAGCACCGATACCGATATCTTCTAGGCCATCAATTTCGCCGAGTTCGAGTTCGCCGGATTCTTCTTCACTACCGGATTCTTCTTCCTGACCATAAGCGTCTTCGCCATCGCTGCTATCTAGGTTGAGTTCTTCCTCTTCTTCGTCTTCTTCGCCACTAAGTTCCAAGTCACTTCCACCTTCTTCATCTTCTTCACCAGTCTCGTCCCTGAAGAAATATCCTGTAGGGAGCTTAGGTGCCTCACTAACCTGGGTAATCTTAATCTTATGGCAATCCAGGTCGCCACAGAACGTCTGTTGCTGGAACCGGATACCGACCTTCTCTACTATACAGGCAATTTCGCACCCAGGCTGGACACGGCTGTATTCAACAAGGCGGCGATTGGCATCATAGACTTCAACCGTGGGTTTACCACGGTATGCCGGTATATTCAGACGGAGAATAGGGTCTTCACCACCGCTGCGGAATATGATACAGGATTTGTATTTTTCCTGTGCCAGTTCGTGTGAAATTTGGGACCCGAACCATTCCACGCTATTATCAACCGTGACCCTGACGTTCTTTTCATCTTCTGCGATGAGATATTCCATGAACGGGCTGCTCATAGGTACTACAACATCGAGCTTGAACTCGTTGCCGAGTTTGTATATTTCGGTTAGTGTACGGAGCTTGATTGTTTCAAAGAAATATGGGAATTTGTTTTTATTATCCAGATTGTACAGACATGTAGATACGAGGCATTTGGCATTTACGCGCTGGGGTTCCTGGTATTCGTACTTGGCGCGGTTAACGTTATTGAAGTCAAGGAGTTTAAAGTTGGTTGGCTGTTGGGACATGTTATTACTATGGGCTGACCTGGCAAAGGACGTTAAGGTGCTTATTATGATAACTTTCTTAATTTTATTTGTAACACAAACGCACTTTGGGGGTTACGCTCCCCAAGCCCGCATTCTCTTTCAGATGGCTGCTGGCGCAGCCATCGTAATAAGTGATTTGGGGGTTACGCTCCCCGGGCCCGCATTCTCCTGTAGAGGCCACTGGCGTGGCCTCCATATCAGTAAATGAGACTCTGACGAGTCTAACCTTGGGGGTTACGCTTAGGCAAGCACAGCTTGCCCGAGCTGACGCAAGTATTGCGGCTCCCCAAGCCCGGATGGAGCGAAGCTCTAACGAAGGCAAGCGCAGCTTGTCCGAGCTGACGCATGCTCCTATTGGTGCCGGCTGGCACCGGCACCTCTATAAGTAATGAGACTCTGAAGAGTCTTACCGGGGTTACGCTTAGGAAAGCTGCGCTTGCCCGAGCTGACGCAAGTATTGCGGCTCCCTGGGCCCGGATGGAGCGAAGCTCCTACGAAGGCAAGCTGCGATTGCCTGCATTCTCTTATTGAGGCCACATGCGTGGCCTCAGTATAAGTAATGAGACTCTGAAGAGTCTAATCGATGGTTGCGTTTAGGCAAGCACAGCTTGACAGTGCTGACGCAAGTATTTGGGCTCCTATGGCACGGTTTGAGCGAAAACCCATGGAAGACAAGAGTAGCTTTACAACATATTAATAAATGAGAGTCTTCAAAGTCTTACCGATGTCTACGCTTCGGGGTACGCTTTACATTTATGCGTTGCTGTCAGTAGATAAGAATGTAGTAAAGTCTGTGTTTCTAGCTTTTGCTTCGACAGCTTTTATATAGTTTTGAACAGCGGTTGCCCGCGTTTTCTTAATTGTGTTCAGTGCTTTTGTTTCCCAAGAGCGTAACTTATTTTTTTTAGTAGCAAATGCATTTGAAAACCTTTGACCTATAGTTCTATTCCGTTCTGCTTGATTAACTACTGAAGATGCATATTGCATAATGGGCCTAGAAGAATTGTCTGTTAGAAGTTTTAATCCAAGTCTTTCTTTTTCAACAGGCGTCATAGTGTTCCAATTATTAGGTGGGTGGCGTGGTTTTACCATGTTTCTATTTAAAGCTCCAACTAATCCTGCCAAATATCTTTTATTCATTAAGTTATGTCCTAACCTAGTTGCTGATACAGACATTTGCTCACTTGTTGGCATTAATCGAAATACCCTATTATCTTTTTTTGTTTGGTTTCCTATTATTCCTTTCTGTGCTGATACTTGGTTTACTTGCTTTCCTTGCTTTCCTTGCTTTCCTTGCTTTATATTTGACATTTTAAAAAATGCAGTAGTCCTATCACAATATTTTAAATTATACTTTATTAATAACTAATTAGATTTTTTTATAAAGAATCCGTTTATCAGACTCCGTAATTTTATCCTTGTGTGTTAAAGTCAGTGTGTTGTATAGAATTATTGGGGATGGAAATAAAGACCTTAGTTGCAGACTTAGTCACCAAGATAATCGCCGAAATTTCGCTTCCTGAAAATAGTGACCGTATCCGGCTAGAAGTCATAGACCCGTTCATCCAGTACATCATCAAACAAGTATATCCTTACCTCATCATGACCTGTATTATATTCATCCTCATGTTTATCTGTATAGTCTCCGTCCTCGTTATCCTGGTCGGTAAATTTGATAGCAGGCCAAGTTCCGTTTAGTCTCTAATTCTTCTACACCCGTAAGCGGTGTAAAATATGAGACAAACGGGCTAAAGTAGGGTGTAAAAGAATTGTAGACACTACGGTTCCCTAGCTAAAAATATATAAATTATATAAACTAAATACACGAGTTAACGGTGGGGTACTGGTGCAACAATGCCAAAAACAAAGAAACAGGCTATGCGAGTGGAAGCTGGAAAAACTGCTAAACGGACTAATAAGGCAGCCGCTGAATCAGGTTTACTAATCCTATTCCCGAACCAGTTATTCGCAGTAGATGTCCTGAAGGGTGTATTAGGGTCTAGCCTTGATAAAACCAAGATTATACTTATCGAGCATCCATTATACTATACTAGACCAGATGGAGTAAAATTCAGCCAGCTTAAATTAGTGTATCATAGGGCGACTGTTCGGCACTACATGGACTATCTATCACATGCACATATCCAGGTCAAGTTAGTAGATGTAGATGAGTGTCTAGCCATGCACAATGTGTTATCGGAAGTAGTCCGGAAATATGCAGGGGCGGTTGGTGGGAATGTGAAGTATATTGACCCTGTTGATAACCTGGTATCCGACGATATAGCAAAATACAAACCGGGGTCTGGACAAACAATCACTCGGCTAGACACTCCCTTATTCATGCTTACTGGTGCGGATTTAACTGAATATGAGAAGACTAAAGGGAAGGGAACCGGTAGTAAACTGACACATTCAGCGTTCTATGCATGGCATCGTGACCGCCTAGGACTGCTTGCAGGAAGTAAAACATATGACACTGAGAACCGGTCCAGGATGCCACCAAGTGTTAAAGTTCCCGAGCTCCCGAAAATTGGTGCTGGTGGCAAAGAACACATCACGGCTGCGGCTAAGTATGTTAGCGGTCATGCGAAATGGTCCAAACATCCTGGTAGCGGTGACCTTGTGTCCAACCTGAAATTCCCATTAACGCATGAAGAGTCCCATCAGTGGCTAGACCGGTTTCTAGCCGAGCGCTTTGCCCAATTCGGTAAATATCAGGATAGTATAGTAGTCACACCGGATGGAGAACCGCAAAATTTCCTATTCCATAGCTGTATATCACCCATGCTGAATATCGGCCTACTTACTCCGCGGGAAGTAGTTGATGCCACAGTTGAATACCGGAAGAAACACACAGGCCAAATACCAATGGCGGCATATGAAGGCTTTATTCGGCAGGTTATCGGGTGGCGCGAATATCAGCGGTATATATATGTTACTATTGGGCCGAAAATCCGCAAGATGAACCACTTCGGAAATCAACGCCGGTTGACGCAGGCATGGTATGATGGTACAACTGGTATCCGGCCGGTGGATGACGCAATTAAGATGGCCTGGCGTGACGGATATTTACATCATATTTTGCGGCTGATGGTTATTGGTAATTTCATGAATTTGGTGGGCATGCATCCGGATGACGCATATCGCTGGTTTATGGAATTCGCGTTGGATGCTTATGATTGGGTGATGGTCGGTAATGTGTATTCAATGGCGATGTGGGCTGACGGCGGTATGACCATGCGGAAACCTTATATTTCGTCCAGTAAGTATATATTGGATATGAGTAATTATCCGGCCCGTAGTGCTGACTGGCTAGATAAGTGGGATGCGGTGTATCATCATTTTATCGACCGGAATGGTGATGCGTTACTCCGCACATATCATGCAGGTATAGTCCGGGCGCACCGACGTAAGGCTAGAACCCAGGAAGTTCAGGATGAGCTTAAACTAGCTACACGGGTTATTCACGAGCTAACTAATTAGCTAACTAGAGAGACAAACCCGGTAAAAATTGATTTTTATATTTGGATTTTATTTTTGGTGTAATTAGTAATAACCACTAAACAGTGACAATGAATAATTCTCGATCAGAAAACCAGTCAGTAATTAATGACCTATATGCACGGCTAGAAGCTCATGCCAGGGACACAGATGGCTGCTATATTGGTAATCCGGATGTTATACGAGCTGCACTAGCGGCAGTTATTAACTCAGTGCAACTGGGTGACATGGTGAACAGGTGTATCGAGTGCGGTGTAGATATGGGCCAGTCAAATCCACGTCAGTATTGTGCAAAGACCCATTGTGCCAATGCGCCGCTAGATGACTATTAAACTAACACCAGGTAGTTTGATGCGCTCATCAAAAAATTGTTTTTTGTTTAATTATGTATAATCCGGTGAAACAATAGGCAACTTTAGTATTTGTAGCTAAACCAATAGGCTAGAATCATGTCCAATATTGAAAACAGCCAAACGTCACCAATTCAAGGTCTTAGTGGTCCATTGCTAAATATCAAACAATTTAATGAGATAGCGCACAGGTCAGAAGCACCACCCAAGTTCATTGTAATAGATGGCCTAATTGGCGCTGGTAAAACCACATTGATTAATCTTCTAATTGCAAAATATACAAAAGAGGGTAAACGGGTGCATGCGATTTATGAACCAGTAGATGTATGGCAGCAGGTTGGGGCTCTAGCCGAGTTCTATAAGGATATTCCGGCCAAGTGTTATGAGTTCCAGACATTCGTCTACATCACACGTATCCAGCGTGTAGTTAACGAGGTGATTGCGCATCCTGATGTCGAAGTCTATCTCTTGGAACGTAGTATTTTCACAGACCGTTATATCTTTGTAGAACTACTCCGTGAACTTATGGGTCCAGTCCGGATGCAAATGTATGATACATGGTGGAATATGTGGTCATCCCTATTAGATATCAAAATGACCAAATGGGTCCTACTTGATACCTCACTCAATGAAAGCCTTAACAGGATTTCGGTGCGTGCACGTGGAGAAGAACACGGGATTTCCCTTGAATACCAGACTAACCTTCTAGCCAAGCATCAGCAGTTTTATAAGCAGCTTAAAGAATCCGGAGAGCCAACGTGTGTGATTCCGTCATCTATGATGGATGCGAATTTCCGTGAGGAGAATAGCGAAGTTTTGGACAATATCGCACAGCTGATTATGACCCATGACACAGATGACTCACACGTCGAATAACCCACGGTTAATCCGCTCGTGTGTTTGTTTTTTGTTTCGTTTGTGTCTAGCCATAAGTAATAACCATATCACACGGCTAGACCCCCACCTTGAATATATATGACTGAATCTATACAACTTCGGGAATTTAACCCTGCGAGTATACCCCAAAATAGCACATATATAATAATTGGTATGCGGAACACTGGGAAAACTTCTGTAATTAAGGACTTATTAACATATCGTAAAGATGTACCATATGGTGTTATTATTACATCGACCGATAAAAATGAATATTCCGGTTTGGTTCCGGATGACCAGCTACATGAAACCTATTCAACGGACATAATCGATGGCGTGAGAAAACGGCAAAGCCAGGTAATTAATGAACATAAAAAAGAAGAGACGCAGGTAGG
>JACCEB010343345.1_pt1 | contig 13084 bp, 9 predicted proteins | sample 7454761 | NCBI WGS metagenome assembly JACCEB01 (sample SAMN15323454, study PRJNA562643) | freshwater metagenome | isolation source: river surface water | place: USA:Blue River Watershed | collected 2017-08-18 | reverse complement strand
TACGGCATGACCACGTGGTCGAACGTGATGAATCCGAAGAACGAGCAGGAACCCCTTGTAATCGAAGTGTATGCACAGCAGTTCAAGTGGACGGCGCGCTACGCCGGTCAAGACAACCAGCTCGGCTTTGCGAACGTGCGCCTGATCAAGGACGCCAACGTCATCGGTGTCGATACCCTCGACGCGAAAGGTGCTGACGACAAAATCACGACGGAAATTCACCTGCCCGTGGGCCGACCTGTGCTGTTCAAGTTCCGCTCTCAAGACGTAATTCACTCGGCGTACTTCCCCCACTTCCGTGCGCAGATGAACTGTGTTCCGGGCATGACCACGCAGTTCCAGTTTACGCCGACCGTGACGACGGCCGAGATGCGCCAAGACGCCGACGTTCAGGCGAAGGTTGCTCGCATTAACCAAATCCGTACCGAAAAGGGCTTGGAAAACTACGCCTACGACTACGTCCTTCTTTGCAACAAGATCTGCGGATCAGCACACTACAACATGCAGATGAATATTGTTGTGGAGTCCGAAGAAGAGTACGCCAAATGGCTTGCTGAACAAAAGACCGTAGCCGAAACGTTATAATTAAGGTTTAAGAAACTAACACTATGGCCGACCACGCACACGACCACGCTCACGATCACGCTCACGACGACCACCACGATCACGAGCACCACGTAGACAACTTCTGGACGAAGTACGTCTTCTCGATCGATCACAAGATGATTGCCAAGCAGTTCCTGGTAACGGGAATGTTCATGGGCATCATTGGGGTATTTATGTCCATGTTGTTCCGCCTTCAGCTGGCTTGGCCGGGCGAGAGCTTCCCCATTTTGGAGACCTTCCTCGGTAAGTGGGCCCCCGACGGGGTGATGGACCCGAACATGTACCTCGCGCTGGTTACGATTCACGGCACCATCATGGTGTTCTTCGTTCTGACGGCCGGCTTGAGCGGAACCTTCTCGAACCTCCTCATTCCGTTGCAAATCGGTGCACGCGACATGGCGTCGGGCTTCCTGAACATGATTTCGTACTGGTTCTTCGCCGCTTCCTCGGCGGTAATGGTGATTTCGCTGTTTGTGGAAACGGGCCCTGCCTCGGGCGGTTGGACCGTATACCCGCCGTTGAGCGCACTGCCCCAGGCCATGCCGGGCTCGGGTGCGGGCATGACGCTTTGGCTCGTTTCGATGACCCTGTTCATCGCTGGTTCGTTGATCGGTTCGTTGAACTACATCGTTACCGTGATCAACCTTCGCACGAAGGGCATGTCGATGACCCGCCTTCCGCTAACGATTTGGGCCTTCTTGGTGACGGCCATTTTGGGTGTGCTTTCGTTCCCGGTGCTTCTGAGTGCGGCGTTGCTGCTCCTGTTTGACCGCTCAATGGGTACCTCGTTCTACTTGAGCGACATTATGGTCGCCGGCGAGTTGCTGAGCAACCAAGGCGGAAGCCCTATTCTGTTCGAGCACCTGTTCTGGTTCCTTGGCCACCCTGAGGTGTACATCATTCTGTTGCCTGCCCTTGGCATCACGTCTGAAGTTATTGCGACCAACTCGCGCAAGCCGATCTTTGGCTACCGTGCGATGATTGGGTCTATTCTGGCCATCGCATTCCTGTCGTTCATCGTTTGGGGTCACCACATGTTTGTGACAGGTATGAATCCGTTCCTCGGATCGGTGTTCACGTTTACGACGCTGTTGATTGCCATCCCCTCGGCCGTGAAGGCGTTTAACTACATTACGACCTTGTGGAAGGGCAATATCCAGTTCACACCGGCTATGCTCTTTTCCATCGGACTCGTAAGCACCTTCGTGGCGGGCGGTTTGACGGGCATCATCCTTGGTGACTCCGCGCTCGATATCAACGTGCACGACACCTATTTCGTGGTAGCCCACTTCCACATCGTAATGGGTCTTTCGGCCATCTTCGGAATGTTCGCGGGCGTCTACCACTGGTTCCCTAAGATGTACGGCCGCATGATGAACAAGTCGATGGGCTACTTGCACTTCTGGCTGACGTTTGTAAGCGCCTACGGGGTGTTCTTCCCGATGCACTTCACGGGTCTGGCCGGTTTGCCACGCCGTTACTACAGCAACGCGGAGTTCCCCATCTTCGACGAGCTGCAGGACATTAACGTGATCATCACCATGTTCGCTATTGGCGGAGGTATCGCACAGCTGATTTTCATCTTCAACTTCTTCTACTCTATGTGGCGCGGGCCCAAGGCTCCACAGAACCCATGGAACTCGAACACGTTGGAGTGGACTACCCCGGTAGAGCACATTCACGGCAACTGGCCGGGTGCGATTCCGGAGGTTCACCGTTGGGCCTACGACTACAGCAAGCCGGGTCATGACGACGACTTTGTTCCGCAGACTACGCCGCTGAAAGACGGCGAACAGGCGCACTAAGCGTTTATAAGTTCGTTGAACGGCCGCCCGGTTTCCCCGAGCGGCCGTTTACATTTGTAGCTATGGTGGATTTTTTGCACGACGCCTCCTCGGCGGGCATGGACGATCGGGAGGCCGAGCAGCGGTTGCGTCCCGCGCGCTTCGACGACTTCGCGGGGCAGGCCAAAGTGCTCGAGAACTTGAAGGTCTTTGTGCAGGCCGCGCGCCTTCGCGAAGAGGCACTTGACCACGTGCTGCTGCACGGTCCTCCGGGCCTAGGTAAGACCACGTTGGCCTACATTATTGCGGGAGAGTTGGGTTCTTCGCTGAAGCTCACGAGCGGACCGGTGCTCGACAAGCCAGGTGATCTTGCGGGCTTGCTTACGAGCCTGGAGGCGAACGACGTGCTGTTTATTGACGAGATCCACCGCCTGAGCCCTGTGGTTGAGGAATACCTCTACAGTGCGATGGAGGACTACCAGATTGACATTATGCTGGAGTCGGGACCGGCAGCGCGTTCGGTGCAAATTCGCTTGAAGCCGTTCACGTTGATTGGGGCTACTACCCGAAGCGGACTGCTCACGTCGCCGTTGCGTGCTCGTTTTGGAATCGCAGCGCGCCTCGAGTACTACAGCGTGGAGCTCTTGTCGACGATCGTAGAGCGCTCTGCGAGCATTTTGAGCATGGGCATCGAGGCTGAGGCCGCCATTGAGGTCGCGCGCCGCAGCCGCGGCACGCCCCGAATTGCGAACGCCCTGCTGCGCAGACTTCGCGACTTTGCCCAGGTGCGCGGGGCGTCGGTAGTGGATTTGGAAATTGCCCGCTATGGAATGGACGCCCTCGACGTGGATGCCCATGGGCTCGACGAGATGGACAACCGCATTTTGTCCACGTTAATCGACAAGTTCCGCGGCGGCCCCGTAGGGCTAAGTACCCTTGCAACAGCGGTTAGCGAGCAAGCAGAAACGCTGGAAGAAGTTTATGAGCCCTACCTCATCCAAGAAGGCTACCTAGCGCGCACCCCTCGCGGGCGAATGGCCATGGACAAGGCCTACAAGCATTTGGGGCGGACGCCCTCAGGCGGCCCCGATCTTTTTTCATGACGCGGAGCGAAGCCACAGATTACCTCAAGCGCGAGGCGCTGCGGCTTGGTTTCATGGAGGCCCGGGTTGCCCGCGCCGATTTTTTGGCCGAAGAAGCACCCCGACTCGAGGAATGGCTGTCGAAAGGCTTGCACGGGAGCATGCGCTACATGGAAAACCACTTTGACAAGCGTTTAGACCCGCGGTTGCTTGTTCCTGGCGCGAAGTCCGTGGTGAGCCTGGCGTTCAACTACTATCCAGAACCTTCTGATCTTGAGGGCGAAGGCCGCCCGAGGGTGGCCCGCTATGCCTATGGGGAGGACTACCACCGAGTGGTGAAAGACCGGTTGTTTGAACTGCTTGATTCCCTTCGGAGCGCAGTGGGTCCCGTCGAGGGTCGTTGCTTTGTCGACAGTGCGCCCGTAATGGAGCGCGCCTGGGCGGAGCGCAGCGGGCTTGGTTGGGTCGGTAAAAATTCCCTAGTGCTGCGCAAAAATGCAGGATCGTACTTCTTCTTGGCGGAACTCGTACTCGATTGCGATTTAGTGCCGGACCTTCCGGTTGCAGACCATTGCGGCTCCTGCACGCGATGCGTGGACGCGTGCCCAACCCAAGCCATAATTGCGCCCAAGGTGGTGGATAGCGGCCGATGCATTAGCCACGCGACCATTGAGCTGCACGGAGCGCTACCGCGCGATATGGCGGAATCCCTCAATCCATGGGTGTTTGGTTGCGACATCTGCCAAGAAGTTTGTCCGTGGAACCGCCATTCCACGCCCCACCAAGAGCCAAGGTTCGCACCCGGTTCCTGGGTCAGCTGGACCATTGAAGATTGGGAGCAGGCGAGTGAGGCGGCGTTTGCCGAAGCCTTTGGGCGATCGGCCGCGGCGCGCACTGGGCTCGAGCGGATTCAACGCAACGTCTCGGCCGCCTTTGGCGACCAGAGCGCTACTTGACGTCGATTTGCACGGCCTGCAGGACGCGGTAGGTCGTCTTGTCGAATGCTACGGCGACCCAGTGCATGTGCTCGGGCTTCCACGCGGCGTCGAGCGTCGCTGAAGCGTCGAGGTTTTGGGTTAATCCCGCGGCGGAGGCGCCCGCAGCCCACACTTCTTGACCAAAGGGGCCCCAAGGCGCGGTGCGAAACACGTTGTAGTGAACGTAGTTCGGGTCCCGTGTTTGGTCGGGCATGAGTTGCGGCGAAACAATGCCCGACTCCTTGAGGTAAACCGCAACACCGACTGCATTCGTTTGGCTAGCCTGAGCACGCACGTCGAGGCGTACCGTGGCCACGCGCGAGGTGCTGTCGTACCCGCTGTAGGCATTAAATAGGACTTCGGGCGACAGCGCCAGTTCTGTGGCCGTAAGGGCGCCCCACGAACTGTAGGTTTTTAAATGGGCGTTGCTCGGGTAGTCGAGGCGATTCACCATCCCGAGGGGAAGTCCCCAAACGCCAAACACGCTCGCAAGGTCGTCGCCGTCGCTGGTGGTGAAGTCGGTTGGGTAGTCTGCCGAGGTGGACGTGAAATTAGCTGGTCCAGCGTGAATGGCGAGTCCAACTACTTTGGCCGAACCGTACAGGCTGTCAAGCTGCTTGAGCACTTTCGACGCCTTAGGGCAGTTTTTGCACTGGTGGCCGGTGAAGTCCTCAACCAGCACCGCACGTTCCGTTTGGAGGACGGTGTCGCCGTTGGCGGTAGCCGTTCCGCCGCCGCCCGGGTTGCGAAAGGGTTGGTCGATGTAGTCGCAGGATGCCGCGAACACGGCAGTGGAAAGGGCCAGTAGGAGCGTGCGCATCAGAATTGGGTAGTTAGGGACAGACTCAGGCCGTTGGACGGAGGAACGACGCGGCACACGCCGCCCACGCAGAAAATACCCTGCTGCTGGCGGCCGTAGCCAATTTGCACGCGGGTTGGGCCGTCGAAGTGGACTACCGAAAGGAGCGGGTAGTGAATACGGCGCGATTCCGAAGGATGGCCGTAGTTGTAGATGTCTTGAACCGCAACGACCCATTTTTCAGACAGCGTGTACTCCGCTAGAAACATGGCCATTGCGCCACGAAAACCTTCACCACCGGACCATTGGAATTCGGTGCGCACGGTTTGGTGGTTGGGCAGGGCAAATTGTTGCTCCCAGACAACTGCGGGGACGACTAAAGCGCTGTCGCTGTCGGGTGCGGTTATAATCGCGTAGTCGTTTACTCCATCGGCGAGTACCGACTTGTTGTAGACGAAGCGGTAGCCCGTGAGCTGGGTTTTGTACTTCGAGCTGAACTTGCGGCTAATGCTGAGGTTCACGTCGCGGAAGTAGGGTATTTCACCCCAAGTCAGCGGGTTGCTGAGGTAGCCCTGCGTGCCCTTGTCGCCAAAGCTTCCGTCGGCAAGCGGACGGCGGTCGATGCTCTGCGACGAGGCAATGCTCAGCGCAACCTTGGTGCCGTACTTGCCCCCAAGGAGCGACTTGCGCGGAATTAGGTAGTTCACGTCAAACTGGTACCCCATTTCGCCGTTGATTTGGGTGGCGTAGGGGTAGAGCGCCGGAAGCGCATACGTATGAAGGTTGCCGGTGGGCGGAATGAAGTTAATCAGCGCGTCAAACTGCTGGGCATTGCGGTCGGACCGAAAGCTGAAGTTGTCGATGCGCTTCACCGTCGCAAGTAAGCCAAGGCCCTTTTTGCTGTAGGTGGCGGTGGCCACAAAAGCTTCGCCGGGCTTGTAGATGTAGCCGTTGTCAAAATTTGGGTCGTTGATTTTGTAGGCGTACTCGGCCTTTAGGTTGAAGCCCTTGTAGTTGGCGCCCACGCGGTAGGCCCATGCCCCCACGTTCGACGGAAGGTTGAGCAGCGGGTCAAAACCGCGCTGAAATTTGGAGACGAAGCTGGCGCCCAGTGTGAGGTTCACGCCGGCCTTGTCTAAGAAGGGAAAGGCTTCGCGCATTGCCCATTCCGCGTCGGTACCGCGTAGGATGCCCTCGCTTTTGGCGAAGTACACGCGCTGGCGGCCGAGAACCGTTTTGAGAGTCAGTCCTTTGGGTAGGCGGGCAATGATTCGGCTGCCGTCCATGGCGTTGTCGAGTCCGAGTCCACGCTCTTCATAGGCCCTGAAGATGAGGCCTTGGCCGAATTGCTCAAAGAAATTGCCGACAGTGATGTCAAACTTGCCCTGATTCCATTGGGCGTAGCGGTAGGTAATGCCCTCTCCGCGGTAGCCCGTCGGAAAGCCAAGAATGGCGTTTTGGTAGTTTTCGTAGCGCATCCCCATGCGCAGGTTGCCCCGCTCGTAGGTAAACAGCGCCCAGCCTTGGCCAAGGGCACGCTCGTCGGGGTAGTAGTCGCCCGCCGGGTCGAGCACCGAGTCGCGAACGTAGGCTTGCGCGTCGATTTGGACCACGGCGCGCAAGGTTCCGCCCAAGGCATCGGTGACCTGGGCAAATAGGGTTGAGGTGGTCGCGCAAAGGACCAACAGGGCAGCGGTACGGCGCATACTTACTTGAGTTTGCGGACCTCAGAAATCAGTACTTCTTCTTCGCCCGGAACGTATTTGTTGGCTTGCCACACCACTTCACCAGCCGCATTGAGCAAGAAGGTGTGGGGTACGTTGTTCACGCCCATTGCACGGCGAAGGTCGCTGTTGGGGTCAAGCACTACGTTGTAGTCCCAGCCTTGGCCGGCCACAAAGGGCCCCACTTTGGAACTTGTGCGGGAGTCGTCGATGCTCACGGCAATTAGGTTCACGCCGGTTTCGTCGTGGAGTTCTTCGTAGTGCTCTGCCATGGCATTCAACTCGTTGATGCAGGGTTTGCACCATGTGGCCCAAAAGCTGATAATCGTGGGTTTTCCTGCTTCGCGAAGGCTCGAAATCGGAACTTTCGCCCCTTCGAGGGTGAGCACGTCCATTTTGGGCAAGGTCTGGGCGCCGACAACGAAGCTTAATGCGGTCAGGGCAGCGGTGAATAGGCTTTTCATGCCCTCAAGGTACGTTAGCCGCACAAGCTTGTCCAAGTCTCGCCGGCGGCCTGGGGCAAAAAGAAGCGCCCGGGCCTTGCTGGCCCGGGCGCGTTCCCAACCGAACTCCGTTCGGAATTAGTGCTGTACCGTGAAGCGAAGCGTCTCGATGCGGTCGCTCAAGGCGATCTTCACCGTGTAGACACCGTTGGCCAAATCGGCAACGTTGAAATTCAGCTCCTGGGCGCCGGCCTCAAGCGTAACGCTCTGGGCGATTACGCGCTGACCGTTCAGGTTGAACACTTCAACTACGGCGTCGCCAGCTTCGGCAGCCTGAAGGCTAACCTTCACGGCGTCGCGAGCGGGGTTCGGGTACACCGTGGCCTTGGTCATCAGCTCTTCCTCTTCACCGAGCGCATTCGTGCTTACCCAGATGTTGTCGAGCCAAAGGTTGTTTCCGTATGCTGAGTTGCACTCAAACTTGACAATGATGTCTTGTCCCGCAAACTGAGAAAGGCTAATCGTGTTCGGGTACCACTGCGTTGGCTGCGGGAAGAAGCGGCTTGTCGAATTTCCTGCCGTGGCTAAGGCTGTTCCTGACTTGTCGAACACATTCGTCCACGTGCTTCCGCAGTTTGACGAAACAAATACTTTCAATCCGTCAACCTCACCAGCGTACGACGCATAGGCGTGGTTGAAGAACAGCTTGTGGCCCGCTGTGATACCACTCACCTTCGGGGTGATGATGCTCGCTTGAGCACCTGCCTGCATTGTGAAGAAGTCGACCATGAGCGACTTAGCAGATTGGCCGTAGCCACCAAGTTCGTAGGGAAGACCGTTTACGTTGGCTTTAGATACCACCGTAACGAGGGGCTTGCTTGCGGTGTTGTACAGAAGCACGTGGCCAGCAGGGATTTCGTTGAAGTTGGCGTTTTCCATGCCTTCAGCAAATGGAGCTGGGGTCGGCGTGTTGTTCAAAACGGCTGCGATGATTGGAGCAGACATGTTGTTCATGCCGTTCACGTCGCCCGTTCCGTTCGGTGCGCTCACCGAGCCAACTAGCGAATTCGTTCCGGCGGGAAGCGTCACTTGGGGGAAGGTCACTACCGCGGTTGCACCGGCGGCGAGGTTGCCCGTCCAGTTTTGCGTAACCGGGGTTCCGCCATTCACGGTGTAGCCGACGGTAGCCGAAGTGATGGCTACGCTGCCTTCGTTCTTGATGGTGATCGAGGGCGTCGTTGCGCCGTTGCAAAGACCCGCCGTGGCAGCCGTGAAGGCGTTCAAGCCAATGTCGGGAAGACCGGCGATCGTCTGAGGGGTAGTGCGGGCTGCGTTCAGCACCGATTTGTTGCTGTTGTCCTGTACGAAGGCGACTACGGCAACCTTGTTGAGGTTGGCCAAGTAGGCGGGAGCCTTGATTTTGAACGTGAACATTTGGGTTTGGCCCGCAGTCCAGCTGTCGGCCATCGTGGTACCGTTCGCGTCGGGAACCATCTTGCGCATTACTTGGTAGAAATCCTTTTCGCCGTTCGAGCCTGGGGCCGAAGGGTAGTTGATTTCTTCCTCGATGAGGGCTACGTGAAGCTTCAGTGAGCCGGCTGCGCCTGAGTTTACCGTCGTGGTGCCCGCATTGGCTACAAATACGCCGATTTGGATCGAGTCGTAGTTTGCGGTCCACTGGTGGCTGGCCGTCAAGTTGAGCGGAGCCGCCGTGTTGTAGCGGTTGTTAATTGTGGTCGAGGTAACTATAGTACCTGGCGATCCTGGGCCACTACCGTCCATTACGGAATTGGGCACACCTGTAACGTTGTAGTACTGAACGCGCGAGGCAACTTCGGTAGGGTTGGCCGCATTCATAGGGTCAACGCCGGGCCAGCTAGTCTGGTACTTGAGGGCTACAACTTTAGTCGAGTTAGCGTCAAGGGTAACCTTGAGGGCAGGGTTTTGTGAGGCGCAAGGTCCGCACGAGGCTTGCGTAAAGTGCTCAACCAGAACCAAGCGGTTTTGGCCAAACGCACTCAAGCTAAGAAGACCCGCAAGGGCCGTTAGGGTAAGGTGCTTCATGAAGTGGCGTTGAATAAAAGGGTTTTAAGAGGGCGAAATCTACGCAATAAATGAATGCGCTCCGAGGTTTGGGTCTGGACTTCGCAACGAATTACCTTTACCGCATGCAAAAAGTACTATTTCTTGCCCTGGCGATGGTCGGAGCCGCCGCGCTTAACGCTCAAAGTTTGATCGTTACCACGATGGACAGCATCGTGTATGCGAACAGCCACAATGCCACCCAAGCTACCGGCCACATTGCCGTGAAAAACACCTCTACTAGCCTTAAAGAATACCGCGTGGTTCGACGCAAGGTGGGAAGTACCGGCCTGGTGGATTCCAACTACTTCTGCTGGGACCTTTGCTACCCAACGTGGGCCAACCAAAGCCAGGGAACGGTTTCTATTGCCCCCAACGCGGTTGCTAATGATTTTTCAGGTTACGCCTACGTTCGCGACACGTCGGCTAACGGCCAAGACACGGTGTGGTACACCTTTGTGAACGCCAACGACGCCACCGACAGCCTTCAAGTTCCCATGGTGTTTGCCTTCAACCGCTATGTAGCGACGCCCGAGTCCATGCTTCCAGAGGTTCGCATTGCGCCGCAGCCCGCGTTAGCCGGTCAATGGGTGCGCGGACTCCCCACGGACGTGTACCGCGTTGAATGGATGGACGCGCTGGGCCGGATTGCCAGTACGGAAGTTGTAGACGGAGCGGTTCGCGTTCCCAGCACCCCAGGATTGTGGCTGCTGCGCAGCTACCATGCTGGAGGAGTGCGCACCACCAAGGTAACCGTTCGCTAAACGCGGCATACGAATCGGCTGCGCACGGCGTTAAATCAGGTATGCTGTACCACCTCAGAGGTTCCATTGAACGCAAGACGCCAACCCACGTCGTGGTGGACTGCGGCGGGCTCGGCTACCTCGTCCATATCTCGCTGACGACCTTTGGTCAGCTTCCGGAATCAGGGTCTGTAGAGCTCTTGCTCCACCCGGTGTACCGAGAAGATGCCCAGCTGCTTTATGGTTTTGCCACAGAATTGGAGCGCGAGGTGTTCGTGCTGCTCAATTCGGTTTCTGGGGTGGGCGCGAGCACGGCGCGGGTTATTTTGTCTACGCTCCGGCCTGAAGAAACTCTTTCGGTGCTGGCCAACGGCGATTCCGGGACCCTCCAGCGCATCAAAGGCATTGGGGCGAAGACGGCACAACGCATCATTGTGGACTTGCGCGACAAGGCAGTCAAGCTCGGCGCCACGTCGACTGCCCTGCCCGCCGGAAGTTCGGCGCGCCACGAGGCGCTCGAGGCGCTTTTAGTCCTTGGTTTTGCCCGACCCGCAGTAGAAAAAGCACTGTCGGCCTTGGCTGGAGAAGACGCCACGGCTTCCGTGGAAGAGCTGATTAAACGGGCGCTGGCTCGACTTTAAGGATTATGCGGGGGGCACTGACGTTGCTGGGATTACTGGCGCTCCTTCGCCTTGGAGCCCAAGACAGCACGGGCACACGCTTTCCAATGCCCGGACTTCCAACACCCCCGAACTGGAAGACCGAGGTTACGTACGACCCGGTAACCGGTTTTTACATCCTTCAGCGCACGGTCTCGGGTATGCCGGTGGGCGCCCCCAAGTACCTGAGTGCGGCCGATTACCAAGCACTGCGCTTTAGGGAACTGGAGTCCGATTTTTGGCAGAAGCGCTGGGCCCAGAACTCAGGAAGTACCGATCGAGACGCTTCGAGCCTCGTGCCCGACATGAGCATTACGAGCCCCGTACTTCGCGACATTTTTGGCTCAGACAAACTGGAAATCCGCCCGACGGGAAGCGCAGAAATTCGATTTGGCCTTCGCTACCAGCACATTAAGAACCCCATTGTGCCGGAACGCAACCGGCGCACGCTCGCCATTGACTTCGATCAAAAAATGCAGATCAGTGCGGCCGGCAAGCTTGGAGACCGCTTAAATCTGAATTTCAACTTTGACACCGAGGCCACGTTTGCCTTTGAAAACAAGGTTAAACTGGACTTCAAAGGCCAAGAAGACGACATCTTAAAGGGCTTCGAGATGGGCGACGTGAGCCTTCCGACTAACGGAAGCCTTATCACGGGCGTACAGAGCCTTTTTGGCCTGAAAACCCAGATGCAGTTTGGTAAAACCACAGTAACCACCGTGCTCGCGGAACAACGCTCCCAAAGCCAAAGCATGAACATTCAAGGCGGGGCATCCACCCAAGAATTTCGCCTTCAAGCCGATGCCTACGAGGCGAACCGGCACTTCTTCTTGTCGCAGTTTTTTAGGGACCGCTACGAACAGTGGGTCGGGACCCGCCCGATTATCCAGTCGCCCGTGCAAATTACCCGGGTCGAAGTTTGGGTGACCAACCGCCGCAGCATTCCCACAGAAGTTCGAAACCTGGTGGCCTTCTTGGATTTGGGTGAAGGGGAGTCCGGGGCCTTCCGCAGCACGGCCAATGCCCAGACGGGTGAGGCCATTTTCCCAGGGCCTAGTGGCGACCCATGGCCCTCAAACCGAGTAAACCGACTGGATCCCCAAGAGCTAGTGAGTCGATTTGCGTCCATTCGCGACGCGGCCTCGGCGGGAGCAGTGCTCAACAGCTCGGGCTACGACCCCAACGTGGAGTATGCGCAATTGACCAACGCCCGCATGCTGCAGCCCAATGAATACAGCTTCCATCCGCAACTAGGCTACGTATCCCTTAATACCGCGTTGAATCAAGACGAGGTTATCGCCGTGGCCTACCAGTACACGGTGAACGGCCGAACCTACCAGGTAGGTGAGTTTTCAAACGACGGAATTGTGGCGCCCAAGTCGCTCATTCTTAAACTCTTGAAGCACCAAATCTTGAATGTGCGCAGTCCGGCATGGGACCTAATGATGAAGAACGTGTACAACCTAAATGCGTTTCAGATTAGCCCAGATGACTTCCGTCTTGAACTGCTGTACGTGAACGACGAAACCGGCCTGCCCATTCCGTTCTTGCCCAAGTCAAGCGTCAAAGACAAGCTCCTTGTGCAGGTGCTCGAAACCGACAAGGTCAATGGGAACGGAGATCCCTTCCCCGACGGCCTATTTGACTTTGTGGAGGGCCTGACGGTACTCACGGGCACGGGACGCATTATTCTGCCGGTCCTTGAGCCCTTTGGGTCGTCGCTGGCCAAGCGATTGAACACGGCCGACGAGCGCAAGCGCTACGTTTTTCAGGAACTCTACGACTCCACCTTGTTCCGTGCCCAGGAGCAAACCCAGAAAAACAAGTTCTTACTGCGCGGACGCTACAAATCAGCGGGCGGCTCCGTGATTCAATTGAACTCGTTTAACATTCCGCGCGGGTCGATATCAGTCACGGCTGGAGGTAACAAACTCACCGAAAACCAAGACTTTACCGTGGACTACGCCCTGGGGCAGGTGCGCATCATCAACGAGGCCATTCTCCAAAGTGGCGTTCCTATTCGCGTGAGTTTTGAGAACAATTCCCTGTTCAACTTCCAGGCAAAAACGTTTACGGGAGTCACGGTCAACCACCAGCTTCAGCGCAACTGGACCGTCGGCGGATCCTTGCTTCAGCTTCGCGAAGGCGCACTCACCCAAAAGGTAGCCGCGGGAGAGGAACCGGT
>JACCEB010577166.1_pt1 | contig 13088 bp, 11 predicted proteins | sample 7454761 | NCBI WGS metagenome assembly JACCEB01 (sample SAMN15323454, study PRJNA562643) | freshwater metagenome | isolation source: river surface water | place: USA:Blue River Watershed | collected 2017-08-18 | reverse complement strand
CAACAGTTGGTATGGGTCAAATACGTCCAGATGGCTATGAAGAACCAGTTTTGGTCACTTTTGGCAGCGACTTAGCTGGACCGCGTGAACTAATCAAATTACATCCAAAAGGTTGGTCAGTTCAGAATGTCGTGGATTTCCTAAGTTCCAAAATTTAAGGACGGCGAAGGTGTTCAAGCGCAGCTTCGACGACTTTTGCCACACCACCTTCGTCATTTGAAGGAACAATTAAATCTGCAACGTCATGAACGTGCGGGTGGGCATTTTCAACCGCAAATGAAACTCCCGCCCAATCCAACATCTCGATATCGTTGAACAAATCTCCTACTGCAAATACGTCCGCCTGATCAATTCCATGCATTTCAGCGATTTCCGCCACCCCAGTTGCTTTGGACATTCCTTTGTTGCATATGTCTATAAAAGTCTTGTCTTAATGAATTCGAACACAAGTGACTTCAGGTAAAAAGTTTTTTACAGCTTTAAAAGTCGTGTCTTGCATGCCATCAGCATCAATATAAACGCTAAGTTTTACGATTCCATCGATTTCAAATTCTTCAACAATATCTTCAACGAATCGGGCACCATCAAGTGCCCATGCCCAAGGTGCTTCAAAACCATTTTCAGCCACGATGTTGTAAGAATCACTAATCGGGCCAACTTCTACTCGATCTAAAAGGAATTTAACTCCCGGAAATTCTTGGCGCAGTTTTGAAACAACTGACTTGAGAAGGTCAGCTGACATTGGATGTGTACGAAGTACAGTTTTAGCTTCTAAATCAACTAACGAACTACCATCATTACAAACCGCAAACCAATGATGGCCAACCATCTGCGCAATTGGCAAAATGTCGATTGGGGATCTACCCGTAGCAAAAACCACTGGAATCCCTGCTGCAATTGCCTGATGGACAGCCTCAATAGCATCTGGATGAGGCGCTTGGGATCCGGTTGTTAAGAGAGTTCCATCTAAATCGGTTGCTATCAATGGTTTAGGCACGGCGGGAGTGTGCCACAACCTTGGGACAACGCAGATTATGTGGTGTCAACCTCTCAATAGGCGTAAATTAAGTTAATCCAATGCCTATTTCCTTTGCCGAACGCCTCACCAACCTGCCTGCTGGATTCGTAGCCAGAACCCCCGAACGAGATGACATTAAAGCTTGCACCCAAGTTGTTCGCGATGTAGATGTGGCTTGCTGCGGGGAAACTACAACAACAGAAATAGAACTAGAGGCAGATCTTTTTAGTCACTCAACTCATGGCGCAGCCGGAACTGCCGTAATTGAGCTGGATGGTCGTGTTGTTGGATTTATCAACATTTTTGATGAACTTAAAGATAACCGAGGAGTCTTTTACGACATTTTTATCTCTCCAAGTATTGGACCAGATGTAAGTACCGAAATCTCAATGGAGCTAATTAAGCAAATGGAGATTTATGTAACTGAACTTATGCAGGAATACTCATTAAGCGACGCACCCATAAAGACTGGAGTTTACGAAAACGATTTGGGTTTGTTGGCTGGAATTGAAAAAACAAAATACGCCTACCATCGCACGTTCTGGCGAATGAAGATAGTTTTTGATGGCGAGCTGCCAGCGCCAATATTTCCTTCTGGATATGAAATCACTAAATATGAAGAATCTGATGCAAATCTGAAAGAAGTTCATGAAGTGCAAAAAGCAGCATTCGCTGACTACTACGACTTTAATCCTACAAGTTTTGAAAATTGGAAAAAGTGGTACGAAGAGCCTATGAACGATAGTTCCACTTGGCGATTGGTCAGATTCAACGGCGAATTAATCGGCTACATCATGGGTAATAAACGTTTTGAAGATGAAAATTTTGGTTACGTTGCATCCATAGGGGTTTTGCGCGAGCACCGTGGAAAAGGTATAGCGCGCGCACTACTTTTAGATATGTTTTCGCGAGATATGTTACGTGGGATGAAAGGCACCCTGTTGCATGGAGATTCTTCAAATCCAACAGGTGCTATGAAGTTGTATGCATCTGTTGGAATGCAAACAGATCGAGTTTATTTAGGCTATCGAAAAGAATTTAGGATTTAAAGATTATTTTGTTTTCGAAAATGTGCCACTAAAGCATTTGCATGCCCATGCCCAATTTCAAACTTTTCTTTCAAATGAGCAACTTGCTCCATGTGGGCTAATTTTGAGACTTTCTTAAGTTCTTTCATCCAATGATCTATGGGTTTGCCGTACTTTTTCTCAATCGATGGAAAGTAAGACGCAGGACCGGAAACCTTCTTTTCTGTCATAGGTGAAATATAGAAGATGACAATTCCGACTTGGATTACATTTTTCGAAATTTCAGGACTTTTGCCCTTAGTGGGTTGCGTGTCGGTTTCCGTAAGTTTGCGCCATGAACAGAAAAACCTTAGACAAAATGGTAAGTTACTTAGGACTTGCACTTGCAGGTCTTTTAGTAGTTGCAGGATATTTGGCCTACACCGGCTACTCCTTTGCAAACACCTCAGTGACCGAACAATTAGCTGAACAGAATATTGATTTTCCAGCAGCGGATTACGCTCCAGTTGCTGGCGAGGGTGGCTTTACACAAGCCGACGTTGATGCACTCGCACCTTTCATCGGAACCAAATTAACTACTGGTGATGGCGCTAAGGCATACGCAGACCACTACATCAAAGTCCACATGAACGGCATTGGAGGCGGTAAGACCTACTCTGAAATTAGTAGTGAATACCGAGCCGCTCTTGCAACCGATCCAACTGCAGAAGCAACCGCTGCTTTGGGCGAACAACGCATGACAATGTTCATGGGTGACACGCTCCGTGGTCTACTTCTAGAGGCTTACGCATTCTGGACCATCGGCCAAATTGCATTGATTGCTGCATACGCTTGCTTTGCAGGCGCAGTGATTATGTTCCTTCTATCTTTGCTGGGCTTCCGCCACGCAAAGGCAGCTGAAGCTGCTTAAGTAATACCTCTCCTCAAAAGAGTGAGGGCTCGCACAAAACGCAGCCCTCACTCTTCTCTTTTTATCATTGGGTAGCCTCCGCCTTATGCGCGAATATAAAGAACTGCTGAGAATCCCAGGTGCGCTTCGTTTAATTCTGACTTCCCTGCCACCTCGCACTGCGTATGGCATGGTCGGATTGGCGCTGTTTTTCCACATTCTTGATCTAACAGACAGCCTTTCCTCCGCTGGGTTAGTTATTGGTGCCCAAACTCTGGTTTCATCAATGACAGCAGGTGTGCGTGGGCATTCAATCGATAGATGGGGTCAAACCAGACCTCTTTTGGTTCTGGTTCCGCTATATACAATTTCTACTATCTCTTTGGCGTATTTTGCGGATGATTTATCAAGCGCAATTGTTTTTGCAATGGTGATGGGGCTTACATCACCGCCAATAAATTTGAGTATGCGACCTTTATGGGTGCTTGTTGCTGGACCTGAAAGAATTCGAACTGCATATGCACTCGATTCAACAATTCTCCATGTTACAAGTTTGATTGGCCCTGCGATTGGAACTTGGTTAGCGCTACATTTCTCAGGTCAACTCGCTTTGACTACAACTGGTTTATTGATGTTGATCGGTGGCACGTTGCTACTGACAAATCCAATCTCACGAAGTTGGATACCTGAACAAAAAGTTGAAGGCGAAAAGGGAATCTTCAGATCCCCTGCTATGCGGGTGCTGGCGATGGAAGCTGTTCTCATCGGCTTGGGATACGGACTGCTTGACATCGCAGTTCCTGCTAGAGCCACAATCGAAGGATTGGCCGGGTGGGCCGCGCCTTCATTAGCAGCGGTGGCTCTTGGCGGAATCCTCGGTGGAATGTATGCAGGTTCTAAATTAAAGCATTTGGTTCCATTGCGTGGCCTATATAAAACTCAATATGCATTTTCAATCATTGCACTTCCACTATTTCTTTTACCCGCAGGCTTGCCTACCGCAGCATTGATGTTCGTAATTGGATTGCCACTTGGTGCCGCTCAGGTGTTTTATCTAGAAGTTGTTGACATTGTTAGGCCACGTGGAGCGGCTGTTGCATCTCTTGGTTCGATATGGTTTATTGAAGGATCAGCTGCTGCACTAGGTAATTCATTAGCTGGCATTGTCGCCGAAAACTCACGCGAACATGGGCCTTCATATTCGCTGATTATCAGTAGCTCTTTGTTTGTGCTTTCTGCCTACACGTTACATAGATCGGCCAAAGGGTCACTAAAGCCAGCAATGAGCCACGTGGTTGATTCGACAGACTAACCTTCGTAAGTTCCATCTTCTAGTGCTTTCAAAGTTGCGATTCTTTCACTCAACGGCGGATGAGTCGCAAACATTTTGCTAGTGAATGAAGAGTCCAGCGGTGACTCAATCCAGACATGAGCAACTGAAGTAGACCGCTGACGAACAACTGTCGAATCTTTTTCAAGCTGTTCAAGCGCGCGTCTTAATCCTGCAGGATTTCTAGTGAATTGCACGCCAGTTGCATCTGCTAGTGATTCACGATTGCGCGAAATTGCTGAACGTAAAAGCATGGCGGCAATCGGTGCCAAAATCACCACAATCAAAATTCCCACAAGTGCAATTGGGTTTGCGTTCCGATCTCGGTCTCGGCCACCACCAAACCAAAGGATTCGTGCCACCATATCGCTCATCAGAGCAATAGCGCCAGCGGTAGTTGCGGCAACTGCTGAAACTAAAGTATCTCGGTTTGCAACGTGGGCCATTTCGTGAGCGGCAACGCCTTGCAACTGTTCACGATCCATAACCCGCAAAATTCCGGTTGTAAATGCAATAACAGCATGTTCTGGATCGCGGCCAGTTGCAAATGCATTCGGCGCATCATCTTCCACAATTGCAACTTTCGGCATTGGCATTCCAGATGCGATTACAACTTCATGCACGATGTTGTAAAGCTGCGGAGCATCTTGCTCTTCAATAACTCTTGCACCAGTCATTGTGAGAACAATCCGGTCGCTTGCGTAATAAGACCACCAAGTTCCACCAACTGAAATTAGGACGACTAGCGGTACTAAACCAGTAGATGCAACTCCGAAATAAAGACCAACTGCGTAGACCACGAACGCGGTTAAGGATGCCATCATTGCAATCAAAACAATAGTTTTGCGCTTATTGGCATCTTGCATTGCCTTAAACGAAACAGCCATGTATTACCTAGAACTGAACTTTAGGAACCTTGCGTGCTTCTGGGTCGTCAATTTCGTAAAACTCACGAACTGAGACTTTTGCAAGCGGCGCAAAAAACATTCCTGGGATTGCCTGCACAGTTGAATTCAGTTGGTTAACTGAATCGTTGTAATACTGTCTTGCGAAAGCCACTTTATTTTCAGTGCCCGCTAGTTCCTCTTGTAGTTGTGAGAAGTTTGCAGATGCCTTTAGATCTGGATAAGCCTCACTGACTGCTAGAAGGCCGCGCAGTGCTTGAGTCAACATTCCGTCTGCCGCGGCGACGTCGTGGACACCCTGGGCAGCAGTTGCTTGGGCGCGAGCAGCAATTACTTTTTCAAAGGTTTCTTTTTCATGCGAGGCATAGCCCTTAACCGTTTCAACGAGGTTAGGAATTAGATCGGAGCGCCGGCGAAGCTGTACTTCAATTTGCGCGAAGGCTTCAGAGACGCCATTGTTCAAGCGAATCAATTTGTTGTACTGGGTGATAGTCAAAAGGACTAGTACACCCACGATTACCAAAATTACGATTAATACTGGACTCATGAGGTCAAGGTACTCCGCATACCTGCAGGCGCAACAAATGCGTGGCTATTGCCCTAATTCCCAGCCTTTATTGAGCATGGAATCTAGACCTCCGCCGTCAATCACAGTGAAACCGGCATCGCTCAGAGTCTTGGCGGCAATGGCTGAGCGACGGCCACTGTGACAATAAACAAGGTAGACACCAGCACGATCTAGGGTTGATATTTGACCTAGGAAACTTGTACTTTCAACATCAATGTTCACAGAATTGATGACATGCCCACTGGCATATTCCTCTGCAGTTCTTACATCGATTACCTGAGTGATTGATTTGTTGTTCGGACTAACGTCTGTTTCAGAGGCACAGCCGGTCAATAACCCCGCGAGAAGGAGTGCTGAGAGCAAAAACTTTTTCATAAAGTAACTATACCCATGGGGGTATCTACTCTGAGATTCCGTAAATGTATTTCTCCATAATGTTTCGGCACCTGCGAGAGAGCCTCCGGTAACGCTCAACGGTCACAGAACCAGATTCGTCGTTTAGAACAAAAGCCAGAAGTTTCAAAGTATTTGGATCCACTGGAATTGAGTCATTTCCTTTTGCCCCAATCAAAACCAACTTGTTGCGAATCTCTACTGCGCATTTCCAGGCGTCGCTCAAAACTTCAGACTCCTCATGAGAGATTAATCCCAGTCGCGCAAGCTCTTTAAGAACTACAAGCGTTGATGTGTCCCGCAGTGATGTGTGTAGACCAGCATTCTGCAATTGCATCAACTGCGCTACCCATTCCACATCTGAAATGCCTCCAGGGCCAAGCTTTAGATGTGTTGCGGGATCTGCACCTCGTGGAAGTCGTTCACTTTCGACTCGGGCTTTGATTCTTCTAATATCTCGAAGTTCATCTGGAGACAAACCATCGGCTGGGTATCGAAGATTGTCGATTAGTGCTGTGAAAGCCGCTCCAAGGTTCTTATCTCCCCCAACGAAATATGCGCGAAGTAATGCTTGGCTTTCCCAAGTGAGTGACCATTTCTGGTAGTAACTTGCATATGATTCAAGCGACCGTGCAATCGCACCTTGTTTTCCCTCTGGTCGTAAATCTAAATCAATAATTAAAGCAGGGTCAGCGGCTGGCGCACCTAGTAAGGTTTGCAAAGTTGAAATAATGCTGAGTGCATCTTTGGCAGCATTTTCGCTATTTCCTACAGCTTCATACACAAATGTTGCATCAGCATCACTGGCATAACTCATCTCAAGTCCGCCAAGTTTTCCAAGTCCAATCATTGCCACTTTCAAAGTAGGCTCTGAGTCTTTGAAATGATGCTTCAAAACAATTTCGAGCGAGACTGCCAAAGTGGCTTCAGTCAATTCGCTTATCCCAACCAGGATTTCTTCAAGATCCATAGTCTTTAATAAATCAGCCGCAGAAATTCGAATTAGTTCTCGTTGCCGAATTGCTCTGATTGCCGAAATCGCGCTTTCAAGATTGTCATGACGGTTCCCTACCGACTGCATTTCTTTGACCAATGTTTCCATTTCGCGCGGTCGAAGATTTACGTCATCTGAAAGAAGATTGACCGATTCTGGCGAACTCAAAACCATTTCCGTGAAATATGTACTTACCGATAACAAATAAGACAATCTCTCTGCAATCGCGGATTCATCTCTAAGCAGCCGCAAATACCAAGGCGTTGAACCAAGCGCATCGCTTACCCTTCGAAAGGCCAGTAATCCAGCATCAGGGTTTGGAGTTTGTGCCATCCACGAAAGCATGACCGGCAAGAGCGTTTTTTGAATGGAAGCACGTCTTGAAACACCACTACTCAAAGCAGCCAAGTGCCGCATTGCACTCTCTGGATCTTTAAAACCAAGTGCTTTTAGTCGTTCTTGGGCGGCATCAAGTGAAAGTTTCTGATCAGTTGCATCAAGACGAACAACTGCTTGTAAAAGTGGTCGATAGAACAGTTTTTCATGCAATCGCCGAGCGTCCAATTTATATCTGTTCAACGTTTGTAAAAGCGTTTGCGCCGGATCATTTTTCATTCCAAGCGATCTGCCTAAGCGACGCAGTTCTGATTCTTCTTCTGGAACTAGATGAGTTCGACGCATTTGATACATTTGAATTCGATGCTCAAGAACTCTTTCAAACTTATACGCGGCGGCTAGTGTGGAAGCGTCCTCTCGCCCGACATAGCCCCAGGTTGCTAAAGCTTCTAGCGCTTGCAAAGTGTTTGAACTTCGCAACATCACATCTGAACGGCCGTGCACAAGTTGAAGAAGTTGCACAGCGAATTCGACATCTCTAAGCCCACCAACTCCAAGCTTTAGTTCCCGATCTTGTTCCCGAGCTGGAATGTTTTCGATTACTCGTCGACGCATTGCTTGCACATCTGATACAAAATTAGGCCGAGCAGCGGCTTGCCAAACAAACGGCAGCATCGAATCTACATAGGCATTTCCAAGCTCAATGTTTCCGGCCATAGCTCGAGCTTTTAGTAAAGCTTGAAACTCCCATGTCTCTGCCCAGCGTTCGTAGTAAGCAATATGCCCTTCAAGACTTCGCACGAGTGCGCCAGCTTTACCTTCTGGTCGAAGGTTTGGGTCAACTTGCCAAATCATTCCTTCACTAGTTGGGGCTTCACATACTTGCATCATGCGAGAAGCAACCCGGGTGGCTTCATCGATAAAGTCAGGATCGTCTTCAAATGGCCGCGCAACATAAATCACATCAACATCGCTGATGTAATTAAGTTCTCGCCCACCAGTTTTACCCATCGCGATTACGGCTAATTCAGATTTTGGCTTTCCTGGATTTACAGATCTCCAAGCAATCGCTAAAGCGGCCTCAATCACTCCATCTGCAATATATGAAAGTCTCTCTGCAACTACCGCCAAATCATCAACTTCACATAAATCTCGAATTGCAAGAGCGATTACTTCTGTTCGATATGCGATTCGTAAGGCGATTAGCGTTGCTTCATCATCATTCTTCGCAACGAATCTTCCATCAATGATTTCGGCTTCTACCGAGTTGAGTAGTCGAGTGATAACTTCTGAACGATTTCCGATATTTTTCCAAAGGCCTTCTTCTAAAAAGATAGACATTGACTCGGCATGTTTAGCGCAATGCAAACCAAATGCTTCAGAAGATCCAACAACGGTTAACCAGCGATTTCTAGCTCCAGCATCATCTAGCCAAAGTCGTTGTAATTTTTCTGAAGCATTCAAAAACCAATTAATAGTCGCACTAAGCGCTAGGTCTGGATCGGCTGCTAAACCAAACTCATCAATTAATTGAGAATGCCCAAGCAATTCTGGATATTCAGCGAGTGCCAGAGCGGCTTTTTTGGGATTGGCAAAGCCAAGCTTTGCAAATTTCGCCTCAACGGAATTGAGCCGACCATCTTCATCCAAAGCCATGAGTGAAATCTAGAGGATTGGCAGATGCTTAGATAACTCGTAAGGTGTTACTTGTTTGCGATATTCATCCCACTCAGCACGCTTGTTTCGCAAGAAAAAGTCAAAAACATGTTCGCCCAGGGTTTCAGCTACCAACTCCGACTTCTCCATGACTGCAATCGCCTGATTCAAACTTGTTGGCAATTGTTTTAGACCGAGTGCAGCTCTTTCTGAATCAGTCAACGACCAAACATCATCTTCAGCACCCGGCGGCAGTTCATAACCTTGTTCAATTCCGCGAAGACCAGCATTCAGCAATACTGCAAAAGCAAGGTATGGATTTGTTGCACTATCAAGTGAACGAATTTCAATTCTGGTGCTTTGGCCTTTGCCAGGTTTGTACATTGGTATGCGGATTAATGCCGAACGATTGTTATGACCCCAGCAAATATGTGCTGGCGCTTCACCACCACCTGCAAGTCGTTTGTATGAATTGACCCATTGGTTAAGCACTCCAGTGATTTCAGGTGCATGAGTTAGTAAACCTGCAACAAATGATCTACCAACTTTGCTTAGTTGATATGGAGCACCTGGCTCATGGAATGCATTTCTATCACCTTCAAAAAGTGACATATGAGTGTGCATTCCAGAACCTGGATATTGCGAAAATGGTTTTGGCATAAATGATGCATATACGCCATGTTCCAGTGCAACTTCTTTGATGACAGTTCTGAAAGTCATGATGTTATCTGCGGTTGTTAATGCGTCCGCGTATCGCAAATCAATCTCTTGTTGTCCAGGTGCACCTTCGTGATGAGAAAACTCGACACTGATGCCCATCGCTTCAAGCATGGTGATTGCTGAGCGCCTAAAGTCGTATCCAATTCCTTGCGGTGAATGGTCGAAGTAACCAACCGAATCAATTGGAATCGGTGGTTGCCCTGGTTCAGGAATATCTTTGAATAAGAAGAATTCAATTTCTGGATGGGTATAAAAAGTGAAACCCATGTCGGCTGCTTTTGAAAGAGCGCGCTTCAATACGTATCGTGGATCTGCAAAAGATGGAGTTCCATCAGGCATGTGGATGTCACAGAAGATTCTTGCAACCGCATTCACATCTCCGCGCCATGGAAGCACCTGGAAAGTCGAAGGGTCTGGAACCAAAAGCATGTCAGCTTCATGAACTCGCGCAAAACCTTGAATGGCTGAACCATCAAAGCCAAGACCTTCTTCAAATGCACCTTCAAGTTCGGCAGGTGCGATTGCTACAGATTTCAATGTTCCTAAAACATCTGTGAACCAAAGTCGAATGAAACGAATGTCACGCTCTTCAATAGTGCGCAATACGAATTCGGTTTGCTTATCCATGGTGGCCTCCTAGAAGCAATCTTGCCTCGCTTGTGTTACGGCAATGTGACAAATCCACACCAATTTGGCTGATTACTCTTGGCCCATGCCTCAAATCCGTTTGGCTCTTGCCCAAGTCAACCCCACTGTTGGCGATATTTCTGGTAATTCACGCATGGTCCGTGCCTGGTGCAGGAAAGCAGCAGATGCCGCAGCTCATGTGGTCGCGTTTCCAGAAATGATGTTGACCGGATACCCGATTGAAGACCTAGCTCTGCGTGAATCTTTCCAACAGGCTAGCAGTGATGCGGTCGGCGAATTGGCGGCTCAACTGCTTGCTGATGGTTTGGGAGATTTGGTGGTGGTAGTCGGCCACCTTTCAACACATGATTCAAATTCATTTCGCCTCGGAAAACCAAAAGGTAGTCCTGCAAATACCTTAAGTGTTTTGCATCAAGGCAAAGTGATTGTCGATTATTCCAAACATCACTTACCAAACTATGGCGTCTTTGATGAATTTAGAAACTTTGTGCCCGGAGACAAATCAGCCGTAATTCGCGTTGGTGGCGCCGATATTGCACTTGCGATCTGTGAAGACCTTTGGCAAGAAGGTGGTCCAGTTGCCAGAGTTGCAAAACAAAACGTCGGCTTGTTGCTAGTAATCAATGGCTCACCGTACGAAGTAAATAAAGATGACACTCGATTGGAACTGGTCAGTCGCCGGGCCAAGGAAGCAAATGCATCACTCGCCTACGTAAACATGGTGGGCGGTCAGGATGAATTGGTTTTTGACGGTGACTCAATTGTGGTCAATGAAAAAGGCGAACTTCTTGGACGTGCTCCTATGTTTGAAGAAGGTCTGCTCACTTTAGATTTAGATTTACCAGCCGCTAATACCAATAAAGTTTTGAGCGATGGAACTGAAGTTTCCATCATCAGCGAATGGCCTTTTAAAACCTACACGCCGTTAAAACCAAACATCGCACCAGCAATTTCTGATATCCAAACCCAATACGCAGCTGTTGTGGTGGGCTTGAGAGATTACGTGAAGAAAAATGGATTTAAGTCCGTCATTCTTGGATTGTCAGGTGGAATCGATTCAGCATTAGTAGCAACCATTGCGGTAGATGCACTAGGACCAGAAAATGTTTTTGGCATTTCGATGCCATCCAAATATTCCTCTGATCATTCCAAATCAGATGCGCAAGACCTAGCAAACCGTTTAGGAATAGATTTTCGAACCATTGCTATTGAAAGTTTTGTAGCGGCATATGAAAGTGCAATTCCACTAACAGGACTAGCAGCTGAAAACCTCCAAGCTCGTGCTCGTGGTGTTACTTTGATGGCTTTAAGCAATCAAGAAGGACATTTGGTATTAGCGACTGGCAACAAGAGCGAATTAGCGGTTGGGTATTCAACAATTTATGGCGATGCAGTTGGAGGCTTTGCGCCAATTAAAGACGTACCGAAAACAATCGTTTGGGAAATGGCAAAGTGGCGCAATCGCCTTGCAATAACCCAAAGTAAAGTCGCACCAATTCCTGAAAACTCAATTACAAAAGAACCAAGTGCCGAACTACGTCCTGGCCAAAAAGATACTGATTCACTTCCAGATTACGAATTACTCGACAAACTACTTGATGCTTATGTCGAAGAAGACTTAGGAAGTAAAGAATTAATCGAAATGGGCTTTTCGCAAGAGCTTGTAGACCGTGTAATCAAAATGGTTGATCGAGCTGAATACAAACGCCGGCAATATCCACCAGGCACCAAAATCTCAAAGCGTGCCTTTGGACGTGACCGCCGTTTGCCGATTACCAGCGCTTGGGACGAAAAACGCTGAGCGCATTTTTGCTGACCTGCGAGTAACCAGCCACCTCTGACACACTCCGCCCAGCAATTCATATTGCTAACGATCCGGGTACCTATATGGACTCGAGACTGGAGTAATAAAAATGTTCAAACCTATGCAAGGTTCGCGATTTACCGTTCGCGACTTTCAAGCAGCGAAATCGCGTAATGAAAAGTGGGCAATGCTCACTGCTTATGATGCTTGGTCTACCAAACTATTTGAAGATGCTGGGATTCCGGCCTTGCTAGTTGGGGATTCAGCTGCGATGGTGATGTTTGGGCATGAAAACACTATTCCAATTGAAGTAGATGACCTTTTGCCTCTTGTAAAGGCCGTGGTTCGTTCGAGCAAACATGCATTTGTGATTGCCGACTTACCTTTTGGCACATATCAAGAATCTAATGAGCAAGCATTTGCAACTGCAGTTCGCTTCATCAAAGAAGGCGGAGCGCATGCGGTAAAACTTGAAGGCGGAGCTCATGTCTTGCCACAAGTTAAAGCGCTCGTGGCAAACGGCATTCCAGTGATGGGCCACCTTGGCCTTACCCCGCAATCTGTAAATCAATTTGGTGGTTATGTTGTTCAAGGTAAGGGAGATGATGGAGATCGTCTAATTTCGGACGCAATTGATCTCGAAAAAGCCGGTGCTTTCGCCATAGTTTTAGAAGTAGTGCCAACTGAGTTGGCAGCCGAAGTAACGGCCAACCTAAACATTCCAGTGATTGGTATTGGTGCAGGAAATTCAACTGACGCTCAAGTTTTGGTTTGGCAAGATCTAGTTGGCGCCCTTTCT
>JACCEB010193679.1_pt1 | contig 13102 bp, 12 predicted proteins | sample 7454761 | NCBI WGS metagenome assembly JACCEB01 (sample SAMN15323454, study PRJNA562643) | freshwater metagenome | isolation source: river surface water | place: USA:Blue River Watershed | collected 2017-08-18 | reverse complement strand
ATGGTTTGGGCTTCAAAAGATGAGATTGGGCTTTTGGTCAATGAATACAATCAGATGCTTTACAAATTAGAGGCTAGTAAAAAGGTGCTTGCTTCCAATGAAAAGGAGTCTGCATGGCGAGAGATGGCCAAGCAGGTGGCCCACGAGATCAAGAACCCACTTACTCCGATGAAACTAACTTTGCAGCATTTGCTACGTTTGGAGAGGGAAGGGAAATTAGAAGGCGCGGATAAATTGAAAAAGTCCTTGGAGACTCTGATTCATCAAGTAGATGCCTTGAGTGGCATTGCTTCCTCTTTTTCCACTTTTGCCAAGATGCCTCTTCCCAATAATGAGCGCATGAATTTTAAGGAGGTTTTGTCCAAGGTGTTGGAACTCTTCAAAACCGATAAGCGGATGGAACTAGAGTATCAGGATGATTCCTATACCGATCAAATCCCAATATTGGGGGATGATCAACTTTTTGGTCGAGTGATCTCCAACCTCATCATCAATGGCATGCAGGCGGTTGAGCCAGGGAAAAAGCCACAAATCCGGGTGTGGCTTTGGCTGTCGGACCGGGCTGTATTTTTAGAAATCTCTGACAATGGGAGGGGAATCCCTGAGGAGTTACGTGACAAGATCTTCATTCCCAACTTCAGTACTAAGAGTCAAGGCTCAGGTCTTGGTTTGGCTATTGCCAAAAGTGGGGTAGAAACAGCAGGTGGAAAAATTTGGTTTGAAACAGAAGTAGGAAAGGGAAGTACTTTTTTTCTCACTTTCCCATTGCTTACCGAAAAAACTTAAGAGGGGGTAAGAATTTTTCTTTTGGGAAAAATCAACAAAAAAAGAACGCTGCCTCAACCAAACAAAGGCTACGAATCAATTCATAAAAAAATGTAACTTTGTCTCAGGTAAATAGTTGTTACACTAACTATTAAGCAACGAAACAAATGAATAAAAGTATCCTAGTCAGTGGAGGCACCAAGGGAATCGGTCGAGCAATTATCGAGCGATTTGCCAAGGAAGGATTTGACATCTTCACCTGTTCTAGGAATGAAGGGGATTTAGTTGCCTTGCGAGCTTCTCTCGCTTCAAGGTACCCCAGCTGTGGAGTTCACACCTTTGTAGCAGACCTTTCTAAAAAGGAGGAGGTGATGGCATTTGCCACTGGAGTCAAGGCTATTGGTATTCCCGATGTAATTATCCATAACACAGGCCTTTTTCTTCCAGGTTCCTTGCATGCGGAGCCTGAAGGAAATTTGGAATTTTTGATTCAGACCAATCTGTATTCGGCCTACTACCTGACTCGTGCCTTTGCATCAGCACTGATGGACCGCAAGTCTGGGCATATTTTTAGCATTGGGTCCATTGCAGGCATCACCGCTTATGCTAATGGCGGGAGTTACTCGGTTTCCAAATGGGCGATGCTAGGCATGACTAAATGTTTCCGTGAAGAATTCAAACCACATCAAATCAAAGTGACCTCCATTTTGCCTGGTGCTACCTTGACCGATGCTTGGGCAGGAGTGGATTTGCCTGCTACTCGTTTCGTAAATGCGGAGGATGTGGCTGATTCGGTATGGGGCGCCTATAACCTTTCCCCAGGTGCTGTAGTTGAAGAACTAATTATTCGTCCCCAATTAGGAGATATATAAACTATGAAATCTCAAATCTTGCCCCTTGATGGCGGTTATTGCAATAGTTTGACCCAGTATTCCCGAAGAGTCACTATTCCTGTTCGGGTAGGTGACGTAATCATTGGTGGGGATAATCCAATTGTGGTGCAGTCCATGACTACAGTCGACACGATGGATACGCAAGGCTCTGTGGAGCAGTGTATCCGTATGATTGATTCGGGATGTCAGTTGATTCGCATCACAGCACCTTCGCTCAAGGAGGCGGAAAACTTGCGGAACATCAAGGAGGAATTAAGGAGGCGAGGATACCATACGCCCTTAGTGGCAGACATTCACTTCACGCCGAATGCTGCGGAATTGGCAGCCAAAATCGTGGAGAAAGTTCGGATCAACCCGGGCAACTATGCCGACAAAAAGAAATTTGAAGTCATCGACTACACCGACGCTTCCTATGCTGAGGAGTTGGAGCGAATCCGCGAGCGGTTTTTGCCTTTAGTGAAAATCTGTAAGGAATATGGTACTGCCATGCGGATTGGAACCAATCATGGCTCCCTTTCCGATCGAATCATGAGTCGCTATGGGGATACCCCGCTGGGAATGGTGGAGTCCGCCTTGGAGTTTTTGAGAATTTGTGAAGACGAGCAATTTTATGACATTGTCATCTCCATGAAGTCTTCCAATACCCAGGTCATGGTGCAGGCCTACCGCCTGCTGGTCCAGAAACTCAATGAAGGTGGATTTAAACCCTATCCTTTGCACTTGGGGGTGACTGAGGCAGGAGAGGCTGAGGATGGTCGGATTAAATCTGCTGTGGGAATTGGTACCCTTTTGGAAGATGGATTGGGAGATACTGTACGCGTTTCCTTAACCGAAGATCCAGAATTTGAGGCGCCTGTAGCACGGGCCCTGATTGACCGCTATACGTCAAGAAGTGCACATGCACCGATAGCACCTTTGGCATCCTATCCCATCCATCCCTTCGAGTATACCAAGCGACAAGTTACCGAGGTATACAATTTCGGAGGGCAAAATGTACCTCGGGTAATTGCAGATATTTCTGCGCTATCTGAAGTTACCGATCGGGAAATGAAGGCGGTGGGACACTTTTACTTGCCGGAATTGGACAAGTGGAAGATGAATGATCTGGGTTGTGACTTTATTTATTCTGGTTCAAACCCCATTCCGTTCATGCTTCCGAATGGGATGAAGGAAATCCAGGACTATTCCATTTGGAAAGCGGTAGGCGATCAATTGAATAAATTTCCGCTATTCCAACTTTCTGAATACAAGGAAGCGAAGGGAGTTCACCAAGAACTTAATTTTCTAGCCGTTAGTACAGCCGATATCGATCAAGCCATTTCTTTGGTAGGGTCCAGGAAAGATACCGTCCTCCTTTTGTCTAGCAGCAATGCCCATGGCATGCCCGACTTACGAAGGGCATTTGTGGGGTTTTTGGAGGCAAACTGTACCGCTCCAGTAGTGGTGCAGGTGAGTTATCCGGCCCATACTGCAGATCAAACCATGCTCTATGCCGCTACTGACGTAGGAGGCTTGTTGGTCGATGGGCTAGGGGATGGAATCGTCATCTCCTTGAATTCCGAGCCAACTCAAGATCGAAAGCAGGTTTTGGAGCAGATCAAACTTCATAATTCGGTTAGTTTTGGGGTATTGCAAGCGGCACGAACTCGAATGTCCAAGACGGAATACATTTCCTGTCCTTCTTGTGGAAGAACGCTTTTTGACCTACAGGAAACTACCGCCATGATCCGTAAGCGTACAGATCACTTGAAAGGAGTGAAGATTGGCATCATGGGTTGCATCGTAAATGGTCCAGGCGAGATGGCCGATGCAGATTACGGCTATGTAGGTTCGGGCAAGGGTAAAATCACCTTGTACAAGGGCAAAGAAGTAGTGAAGCGCTCCGTAGCCTCCGAAAAAGCGGTAGACGAATTGATCAACATCATTCGTGAAGACGGCAAGTGGCTAGAGCCAGAGGCGATTTAAATTTTCTCGACTTGACCTCCAATTGTCAATATTCGTTCAATTTGCTGAAGAAACTAAACTTATCTTTACGCCTTCGGGTTAATGGATAAACCGCTTTTGTCATGGAAGAAAAAAATCAAGTAAAGGAGTTTTTTAAGTTGGGTGAGGTAGGGAATTATTTTCTCCGTGTATTCCGAAAGCCTGACCCCAATGCACCTAGCAATTTTAATTTGCGGATGATGCATGGTATCAACAAGATTTCTATTCTTATTTTCTTGTTTGCCTTGATCTTTTGGATCGTTAAAAGATTTATCTAGAAATCTGCTTCTTTTTGAATTCCACTTCAATTCGAATGGAAAAATTTTAGAAAAGCACTCCCACCTGAAAGCTCAAACTTTGGAATTGAGTGGTTACTTTATTGAGGGAGTTAAATCCCTCAGGCAGTAAGGGTCTGGTCCAGAAAGGGTGGATTTTTGGTCGGCTACCCGATTGACTATGTGTTCCTTCCAAGTAGCTGCTGGGTTGCCATTTGAATCCTATGCTTGAAGTGAGTGCCCAATTTCCTTTTTTTGCGGGTAGGGTCACACCCAAAAAGGGGTGGAAGTAGACTCCACCTTCTTGCCAAGTACTAGACCATTCCGTACGTTCTTGTTTTTCCAGAAAGGTAGTTCCGAATCCTGCATTGAGTCCTCCCATCCATTTTGGGCCGACATCATCCCCAAGAAAACCTCTCCATCCCAAGCCTATGGGAAGCAGTTGAACGTCTGGGTAGTTATCATAGCCCAAATGAATTCCCAAGTAATGATTGGGTTTAATTTCTTTTCCATGGAAGGCAGAAATGGAAAAATTGAGTCGGTTTTGAGTTTCCTCTGACCACAAGGTTCTTGATTTTCCTCCAAGTAGACCCAATTCCAATTGCGTGATCCTTGATTTCTCTTGGGCAGTCGCAATGGGAATGAACCACCAAGAGAATATGCAAATTAGAAACCAGATACTGTTCTTCATCTTAGCTTACTTCAATAGGTTCAGCCACTTGGATGCAACTCAACTTCTTAAGTTTGGCGGGATTGCTATAGTCATATTGACAGACCCCATCTGGTCCAATAACTATAAGAGAATTGGGCCCGGGGATTAAGTCTACTGACTTCATGGATTGGATAAATTCCAATTGGTTTTTATCAATGGAAAGAACATCAGATGCGTTGAAGCTTTTCAGTCCATGCTTGCCTTCTGCTACATAGAGGTAGTTTTCTGCCAAGCCCAATCCATGTGGATTGAGCATGGGATAGGCTTTTGTAAGTTTGGGTTGGTACGGATCTCGAATGTCAATTACTTGAAGTTCATTCACTCCATTCACACAAAAGTTACCACTTCGCAAAGTTACGAAAGCAAAGTCTTCATTGACGACAACTGGGTCGCAAGCCAGTATGTGTTCATACACTGCTATGCGCTTTGGATCCTGAGGTTTGCTGGCATCGTAGATATGCATGCCTCGATTGGATCCGATAAATAGTTTTTGATTAAATGGGAAGATGGTTTCAATACCCCAGCCCAATTCAATGGGTTTGATGAATTTGGGTTCGGCAGGGCTAAGTACATCAAACACGCGAAGGGTACTCTGATCCACGGCAAAAAGATGGCCATCCATCAGGGTAAATCGGGCCATGGATCCACCAGTACCGTAGCTTTGGGATGCCTTGGCCATGTTTGAAAGAAGACTCATGCCGGGACGCACGGTCCACATGTCATTGTATTCCCAACGTGGAGAATCACTGGTGAGCACGGTATCCTTGAAGGTGATGATTTTTCCAGTACTGTGCTGGTAAAGGTGGGTAAATACGTCTTCTATGCGATTCACCAAACGGATAGATCGGATATTGCTGATGTCAAAGGCGAGTAAATCCACGTAATTGTCTGCGTAGAGGATGTCGCTATTGATTGCCAAGTCTACATTTCCTTCGATCGGAATGAAACTCAGATTGATCGGATTAGCTGGATTTTTATTATCAAAAATGTGAATTCCTTTGCTTGGCTCATTGATAAGTAAAAAATCCTTGTAAATGTAAATTTTTCCAGGATTCTCTATTTCCTGAGCAGGAATTGGAGCAAGTGACTTGGCGCGAACATCCTTCATTTCTAAATAGACAGGCATCATCGTCCGAAACGTGTAGGTCGAGTTTACTTCATCCATACATGAAAAAAGTAAAGTACTTGCCAAGAGGAGTAGTGCGGTATTTAGATGTAAAAGTTTCATTGAGTAGTTAAATTAGGATTAACAAAGTTACTAGTTTCTAGACGTGCTTCATCCAGGATTCGCTACAGGGATAGGATACTTTTTATCATTTTTTTACTTGCCTTCGATTTTATTTTTTAGCTTCCTTATAAAATTATTAGGATTGGATTTTTTCTTCTTCAGCTGTTGAAGGAGACCTGTCCAATCGACTTCACTTTGATTTAGCTTTCAGTTAGATGCATTCACGAAGAAGATTTATACAAAACACGAGCATTATAGGATTGGCCATGACTATACAACCCAATTTATCCCTGCTGGCCGCCCAGAAAAAAGTACTGGGCCATGGCGACTACAAATATACCTTAGATTCCAACTGGGGGAATTTAGATCCTACCAAAGTTCCGGTGGTGAATTGCCATGAAATGGTCATGGATCGAAAGGGGAGAATGATTCTATTGACAGACGAACCCAAGAATAATGTGATCATTTACAGCCAGTCGGGAAAGTTAATTACTACTTGGACCTTGGGACTCACTTCAGCCCATGGCCTTACCCTTGTGGATGAGGGGGATGCCGAGTACCTTTGGATCGTAGACAATGGGGGTAGGGTACTCAAAACAACCCTAGAAGGGAAAGTAGTTGCTGAAATTCCTTCACCGGTAGCTGAAGGGATTTATAGCGAAAAGATGCGTTGGGTCCCAACCGAAACAGCAGTGGCTCCCAATGGAGATCTGTATGTAGCTGATGGCTATGGTTCCCAGTTTTTTCTGCAATACGATAGTAAAGGAACCTTTATTCGAAAATTTGGAGGAGCGGGAAATGAAGATGGGCAGTTTAGTACTGCGCATGGGATTGCCGTGGATCAGCGAGCGGGTGGCGAACCCACTCTGATTTGCACCTCTAGGGGGCATAATTCATTTAAGCGATTCACGATGGATGGCAACTTTCTAGAAACAATTTTTCTGCCAGGAGCCTATGTTTGTCGGCCTGTGATTCATGGGGAAAATCTGTATGCAGGGGTGTGCTGGTCTAGGCTGCGTTACCTGGAGCAAACGGATAATTCTGGGTTTGTGACTATTTTAAACAAAGACAATCGGGTAGTCTCCAATCCTGGAGGAACTGAACCTTATTACCGAGAGGGGGTCTTGCAAGTCATGCTACAAGATGAACCTGTTTTTCAGCATTGCCATGATGTCTGCATTGACCAGGATGAGAATATCTACGTGTGTCAGTGGAATGCGGGGAAGTCGTATCCGATCAAATTGACAAGGGTTCGAGTGTTTGGTAAAAAGGTTTTCAGGATTTTGTGGTAGAACTAGGTTATTACTCGTATAGGTATGAATAGCATGAGGTAACTAATTTTTAAAACATGCGACTATGTTTCTAACCGAATTTCAACTGACCACTTCATTTTTGATCTATGCGCTTGCGCTGACGATTTCGGCTGCATTGATCTTACTAAAGACGCATTGGACGTTTAAAGAAAAATTTCTGCGGCTTCTGATCTTGTTTCTGATCCCTGTATTGGGAGTGCTGATATTGGCGATTGAGTATTTAATTAAAAAGAGTTTTGCCTTGTTTCAGAAAAAGGAATTATCCGAAGTCTAAGGAAGAGAAGCGTCAAGAGAAGAGGGAGCATTCAAAAGATTGCTCCCTTTTTTATTTACGTCTTTTTAAGATGCGTAAGAAATAGGGTATTGAATCCATTTGGGCACCAAAGTTCGATTAGTCTGAATTGGCTTCAAGATAAAAAGAAGGCGGGCAACTAATGCCTTCTATGAGTTAGTCTTTCTTCCACATCATTTCGGTGGATAATTCCCCAAAAATAGGTGGATAACTTGTTCTTTTACAGGCAATTTCGCGGTAAAAATTGTGGAGAAGTTTTTCAAAAAATAGTTGGATTTATTTTTTTTAAAGGCCAACTTTAATTCATCAAGTAAGAGAAAAAAAGACCGAAAGTAAGATTTCGGATCGTAGTTTGAAAGTTTGAGATCGGGCACAAAGGGGGAGCTACCTTAGGGTAAATCTCTGAGACAGGAAACTGCATAAATGCCAAAAAACGATGGGCTTGAATTTGAGGAATTCTTCGGAAAGAATCAAAGTTCCAGGCAAGAAGGATCAAGAAAGAAATTTCTCGATTGAAAGGGGCAACCCCAGAATTGCAAAAAGTGGATTAATCAGCACAGATTTTCTTTCGGGAAAGTTTGTACAAACATCGGGCACAAAGGAACTGACCCTTAACTGGGGTGGTTTGCAACGGGCAACCGCAGAAGTGCTATTAGATCGGCCTGGAAGCCTATCGTTAAGATAGCTTCGGGAATTCCGCCATGAAGGAGCGCTTGCCTACAAGTGTTTGAGAGGGGAAACCACAGAAATGGAATGGAAATCTAAAAAAACAGGACAAGTCCGTAAGGGCGGCTTCATTCGGCGATTTGGACCTGGGCAACTGGGAAAAGTTTTTAACTGTAGCTTGAGGGAGGTAGTGAACCACGGGGATCTGTCGACCAAACGGGAAGCTTTCGCAAGAAATGCTTCCCGTTTCTGTTTTTAGCTCGCTTTAGAGGAGAACCAAAATAGGATGTGAGATTCGAAGAGTTTTTTAGGGCAATGAAAAACGATTATTCCAATCCCAACAAACAATCGCCCAAGGATGCAGGCTATCTTGAAAGGTATGGAGGATTTTAAATCCAACCCGTTGATGGGCTGCCAAAGACCGGTAATTGCTTAAGGCAACGGAAGTAATTGCAAAATCATGGGTAGATGCATACTGCTCCCGGTATTCGGTATATAGTTTGTCAAATAGGCCTGTACCCCGTTGAGACTTCCCTACACACACCTGACCCACAACCAAGGGATTGTAGTCAGTTATTTTTTTGCCCCCAATTTCGGATTGGTCAAAATTTTCAAAAAGCGGCACCATCAATGGGACCACTTCCCGGGAAGCCAAAGTCATTGCCAATACATAGCCCACCACCTGTTCATTTTCAATGGCAAGCACATGAGGGGCAATGCTATGCATGGATTGCAATTGCTCCAAGTTGTGCTGTATGGTTACAAACCCTTGTTGGTCTTTCTCTTCTTGTGAAAGTAAAGTAGAAAGATTTTCTTGCTGTAAGGATAAAATCCCCTCTAGGTCTGCAGTGGATTTGGAAAGGCTGAGCTGTACCATTTGAATTGCTTTTTCGCGCCCAATAAAGGTAATTAATTTCAAAAAGAAGGAGAAAAACTATCCATTCATCTTCCAAAAGTGGATTAATCTTAGATTTTACGTAGATTTCTACCTCCATGAAAAAGCAAAAGGTATGAAACCAATCTCCTATTTCTATGGACTCTGGGTCCTTCTTTTTTCTTTATTTGCCTACTGGCAGTTTAATGACCCCGACCCTGAGGTTTGGGTAAGCATCTATGCAGTGGCAATAATTTTCTGCCTGTTTGCCATTCGTGGCATTTTTCCAAAAATTCCCTTGACCTTGGTGGTGATTTTATGTCTTCTTGGAGCTGTATTTTTCTTCCCAGGTGGGGTAGGAGAATGGATTGCTTCCGAATGGGCACAAAAAGACCTGACCATGAAAACACCTCAGATGGAAGAAAATCGGGAAACCTTCGGTCTGCTCACCATCGCACTCGTCCTGAGTCCCGCACTTTACCGAGCCTGGAAAAAAAACTGATTTAACTACCTAAATTTCGCACCCTTTAATTCTAAAAACCATGCGTATTGTCTTCTTTCTCTTGTTCTTTTTTGCTACTAGTTTTTTACTAAAAGCACAGCAGGTCATCACAAGTTCCTACTTTGAAATGCGCACTTATACGGTGCACGAGGGCAAGATGCCGGATCTCATTCAACGATTTCAAAATCATACCCGAACCTTGTTTATCAAGCATGGAATTGAAAACGTTGCCTATTTCCTATCCGAAGAGCAGCCTGAAAAGCAGCTCACCTTTATTCTAGGCTTTCCTTCTGCATCTGATCGGGATATTCGATGGAATAATTTTGCCAATGATCCCGAATGGAAAGCGGTAGCCGCTGCCTCTGAAGCGAATGGGAAGATAGTTCAAAAAGTAGATCAAGTATTTATGGTTTGGGCCCAGGGCCTTAATTCAAGGAAAGTTACTCGTCCAAGCGGCATTTTTCAATTGCGCACCTATCATTTATTGCCTGGTAGATTGGATGCCATCCAAACCCGCTTCCGTGACCATACCCAGGCCTTGTTTGAAAAGCAAGGTCTCTCCAACTATCCGTATTGGATTACAGTAGAGAAAGAGGGGGTTCAGCCCAAATTGGTTTATTTTATCGGACACCAGAACAAAGAAGAATTTAATGCTGCATTTGGGCGATTCGTAGCTGATCCCGAATGGATTAAAGTGCGCGATGCTTCGGAAGTTTCAGGTAAGATTGTGGAGAAAATTGACTCACATTTTTACACTGCACTTCCTTTTTCTCCGATGAAATAAAGGAAATTAGCGTCATCATTTACTCTTACCTCCTCTGAGTAATTGTGAGTGAGGCTTCTTGGAAATTATACAGCCTGAATGCTAAATCTTTCAGGAAACAGGTTTAGCGATTCTAATTCAGTTTTCGTTTCATTGCTAGTAATTTATTCAAACCATGATTCGAATTTTTCCCATCTTAATTTTAGTATTTCTCTTTTCCTGCCAGGAGTCGGAGAACCCAAATGGGTGCAATGTGGCCAATCCTGTAGAAGATTTGCCTTGGATAAAGGAGTTAATCAAAACAAATTCAGAGATAAATTTGGTTCAATATTTTTACCTCGTTCAAGGTACGTATAAAGGGCAGACCGTTTTTTCTGTTTTGAATTGCTGTCCTTTTTGTAGAACAGTTCCTCAAATTTTGGATTGCGAAGGCAATGTGATCACAACCGCCTCGATAACCGAGGTTACGAATCAAAAAATCATCTGGAAGCCAGCGGAATCTGTGTGTAACTAAAAGTCCTTCCCAAACAAGAAAAACAAAAAACCACTCCAGATACCCCGGAGTGGTTTTTTAGTATAATAATTTTAGGCTATTGCTTATTTCGCGTTGAAAGTGATACCCATCAAGATGAAGGTGCCTAAGTCGGCCCCTTTGGCATCGCTGACAATGTAAAGGGTGTGTTTTTTGCCGTCTCCAGCAGCCGTAAGCGATACAGTTGCTTGGTGCATCACAATTGGCATGTTTGGCAACTTCATTCCTTCACTCGGTGCATGCGTGCCGCGACCGACCACTTCACCAGTTGGGCTATCCAAACGGATCTCAAAGTCTGTTGGGAATTTAATAGGTTGCTGTGAAGCGGTCATGAAGGTAATCGAACCGATTCCTGTGAGGTCAATTCCTTGCAAGGCGAAAGAGCCCTTGGTGTTTGGAATGGTCAACAAGGTCTTTCCATCAAATACCATCTTGGCATAACCTGCGAAAGTTCCTGCCTGTGCCAAATCCACTGAGTTTGGACTAAGCACCAAAGAACTTGATCCCGTGAGTGGTTTGATGTTTGCTCCACCCTTATCCGTGTAAGAAGCAGAGATGACCAAAGAACCAGTAGGCGTGGCAGGCTTGCCCAAAGTAGGGTCAAGACTTCCTTTTGCACCCAAGCTAGGCTTGCTTTCCTCTCTAAGGGATAGGATGTAGGTCACCAAAGCATTTACCTCTGAATTCTTCAAGTCTGGGTTGGCCGGCATGGCTGTTTCTCCCCATACTCCTCCGCCTCCATTCTTGATCTTATTGACCAGGTAATCTCGGTTGCGCTCTCGGTACTTTTTGGCGACATCTGCATAAGCAGGTCCAATGGATTTTTCATTTTCCTTATGACAGGTTTTGCAAGTAAGCGACTGAACCAAGGATTTACCGGTCATCGCTTCGCTCATGACTTTATGGCCCATGTCTGCTTCCGCTTGGTCAATGCCTTGGAGGTAATCTGCGGCCACGTACAAGCTAGTAAGATCTGTTGCCGCTTCAGGATGGTCTTCATCAGAAACAGATACAGAATAACTTACTTTTTTGCCAGGAAAATAGAAGGATTGGTTGCCTTGCACTGAAATGTTCACTACTGGAGCAACATTGCCTGAGTACACTGCTACCAAAGGTCCTTGACCCTTTAACCCAGCCGGATCGGCAGCAGTCACTGTGATTTCAAACTCACCCACAGTGGTGAAAGTATGCGTCAAAGTTGGTTCAGTTGTAGTTTTGGTTACCCCTCCACCTAAGTCCCAAGTATAGGTTAGCGCATCATTTTCAGGATCTGATGCAGTAGCGGTAAGCGTTACTTGTAGAGGATTTTTTCCGGAAGTCTTATCAACCTTGACTTCAGAGACCACTGGAGCACGGTTGCCCCCGTTGAAATCAATTCGGAATAAGCCTGCGTCTGGATTTTTCGAGAACCATCCATTTCCATATTCTAGAATGTAGATTTTTCCGTCAGGGCCCATTTCCATGTCCATCATGGCATTGAATTTAGTGCCTGGCATGAAGGGCTCCATCTTGTCAAAATCTCCATTTTCTTGCATGGTTACCACCTTGATCCAGCCTCTGATCCAATCGTAGATAAAGAGTTTGCCATTGTAGTAATCAGGCATGCGAGTGGCTTCAGGATACATGTCGGAATAGTACACGGGTCCAGCCATGGCATTTCTACCTCCTGTACCTAGCTGAGGGAAGTCCGGAGAGGCAGCGTAAGGATACCAGATGAAGGCAGGTTCCACTGCGGGAAGTTTCTTCAAACCAGTATTGTTGGGTGAATTGTTGGCTGGGCCTGCTACATCAAAAGAAGGTCCAATTTCACCCGTTTCATAGTTGAATTCCTTATAAGCAAAATTATTTCCAATGGTGTATGGCCATCCAAAGTGACCTGCTTTTCGAGCTTGGTTTACTTCATCATAGCCTCTAGGGCCTTTGATATCTAAAGAGTCATTGTTGGCATCTGGTCCTACCTCACCCCAATACAGGAAGCCATTTTTCTGATCCACCGAAATTCGATACGGATTACGAAGTCCTTGTGCATAGATCTCAGGACGGGTTCCTGCTGTTCCTTTAGGGTACAAGTTGCCTTCTGGAACAGAATACGTGCCATCTTCAGCCACTTTGATACGAAGGATTTTTCCTCTCAAGTCATTTGAGTTGCCCGAACTTCTACGTGCATCCCACTGCTTGTTGCCTTCGCGTCCATCGACAGGGGCATAGCCATTGAGGGTGTATTTGGAGCCAGGCTGGTTGAATGGGGTGGAGTTATCTCCAGTGGAGAGGAATAGGTTTCCATCCTTGTCAAATGCAATAGAT
>JACCEB010306501.1_pt1 | contig 13105 bp, 10 predicted proteins | sample 7454761 | NCBI WGS metagenome assembly JACCEB01 (sample SAMN15323454, study PRJNA562643) | freshwater metagenome | isolation source: river surface water | place: USA:Blue River Watershed | collected 2017-08-18 | reverse complement strand
TACCTTGTTTACTGGCCGATAAAATGTTCTTATTCACCGATGATACCAAAACACCCATCAGCAATACACCGAATCCGATGTGCGCGATATTTCCACCCCATCGCAGCCATTCTGTTTTCTTCTTTTGATAACCGTAAATCAAGTTTGCCCATACCAGTGCGATGGTTAAGAACAAAAACAAAATGAATTTGAATTCCCAGATATCGAACCCAAACATCAACAACACGGTTAATGCGACGACAGCAATGCCAATTTGCAAGATGGGCTTTTTGATTGCCGACCATTCAGTTCCTCTGAATTTAAACCAATAGCCCAAGCTCATCAGCAACATGATAGGCATCGCCAACCACAATTGCACGCGATTATAATCAGCCGCGGCGGGAACCGCAGTTTTGTAGCCAAACAATTTGTTGAATACTGGGATACTCGTGGCGGCAAATACTTGCACCAAGGATAGAATCAAAAACATCGACCCTAAAAACATCCAAAACTCTCTAGAATCGAGCTTTTCATCGTCCATCTCAACTTTTGTGCGTTGATAGAGCACGTAAATATAGTAGACCAACCAACCCAAAAACAGGACAGTACCCAACCCTTTTAACCACTGGTAAAACAATGCAATTGATTCAGGTGCACTGATACTGTATGCTAAAACCATGGGAATAATCAACACGGCGATAATGCCATATAAGGCCCAAGTTCTGCGTTTGCCTTGCAACACAACCACCAACGCGAAAGCCAAAAATGCCAGCAAAAATAGCAGGAGTTGTCCCGATAGTCCCAAGTCTGTAAATGAGTGAACACTCGCCTCACCCAAAATACCTGATCTGGTTAGGAAAGTCGCGTAGAGAACCAACCAAAAGGCAATTTGTGTAAGCAAATGAGAGGTGAACAAATGTCGGCCCGTGGCTTTCGTAATAATCAACATATGCGCCGCGCTGGCCATAATCAACCACGGCATGAGCGATGCATTTTCTACAGGATCCCAAGCCCAATAGCCACCAAAAGAGAGTGCCTCATAGGCCCAAAAACCGCCCATAATGATACCCAATCCCAAAATGCCCACGCAGACCAAACTCCAAATCAAAGCATGAGAAATCCAACCTCTGTCGTTGTTACGCCAAAGCGCTGCAATACTGTATGCAAATGGGACGATGGCCGTTGCAAATCCTAAAAACAAGGTTGGAGGATGTATCACCATCCAATAATTCTGCAACAAAGCATTCAATCCATTGCCATCTTTGAATACCTCGAGATAGTTTCCAACGCCAATTTGACCAAGAATGGGAATATTCAAGAAGTCCGGACGCTGTTCGCGCAATAAATCAAACGGAGAGCTTCCAATTTTCAATTCGCCCCAGTGGAATCCGAGCAGCATAGAACCCAAGGCGATTTGTGCAAAAGCGATCACCACCATGACTGGAGATTCCCAAGACTTCGCCACCCGCTGCAATACCAGGCCTATGAGCGAATTCCAAAACAACCACAACAGAAAACTACCCTCTTGTCCTTCCCAAAAACAGGAAATCATGTAATACACAGGCAAACTGTTACTTGAATGTCGCCATGCATAATGAAACTCATACCTGTGGAAAAAGATGATGGAAAACAACACCACAAATACAGCCACTATGGCCGCAAAATGGAGTTGGAAGAATCGTTTACCCCATGTTAATCCAGCTTGTAGTTGATGCTGTTCGTGTTGAAAATAGAAAATTGCCGACAACAAAGAAGCGACGAAAGACAAAATCACAAATGCATGACCTAGGTTTCCAAGCCATAGCCATTCTCCATTAAAAACGATGGGCGCTTGTACTGTGTTCATTTTGACGCGGTTGATGCTCCCGGTGCATCTTCATATTTTGATGGACACTTACTCAAAATTTCAGTGGCCAAGAAATGATCTTTGTCGTAGGTACCAATCAAGACCATCTTTTCTAAATGTTCAAATTGGGCAGGTTTTGGCTTGGTAAATACCACCCTACTCTCATTGTTCAGTGAATCAAACCCATAGAATTCCAGTCGGTTGGCATTGGTCACCGCATCATAAACGATCGGTTTGGCCTTGTTCAATTTACAAACGACATGGACAGATTTGCCGGGATTTTCTTGTGCGATGCGTTGAGCGTCTGGAAAGGCCACATATTGGGTTGTATTTCCGTACATGCTAATCACCGTTGCGATACCGATTCCGGCAAGTATTAACAAAATGAGATGGAATGGTTTCATGCGTTTTTTTCGATTTTGGATAATTTGCGATCCAGTCTGAATAGATAGAACAAAATTCCGACAAAAATGATGATCAACACGGCATAAACGGCGTTCATCAAATTGTGTTGGGCTAAGAGCTCAGCCGCATTGGCATCAAATTGCTCTGCAAGGGTCTTATTCATGCGTTCAGTTGTTTTTCTTTTAACAGGGCGATTCTATATCGCATATTTGCGATCCAATAATACAAAGCAATCCACCCTATCACTGCGGGATAGAAGAACAATCGCATTGTGGAATCTAAATCATATTTATTGAATCCAACGGTTCCACCAGAGCCGGGATGTAATGAATTCGGCGACAATTTGGGCATGATAACAATCAGCGCAATAAAGATGGGGAAAATAAACACTGAATATACAGCAGTGATTCTGGCACGTTGATAGGGATCGGTAAGTGTGGAACGCAGCAGCAAGTAGGCCAAATACATGGTCATACCTATCGCAACCCCATTGAGTTTGGGATCCGCGGCTGGCCACCATGATTGCCAGGTAACACGAGCCCAAGTGGCGCCGGTTATACAACCCAAGATACCCGCCAAAATGCCAACGCGAACCAATGAATCCGCCCACATATCGTGCTGCAGATCACCAAATCGCAAGAACTTTACAGCATACCAACAAGCCATCGCTAATAACGCGAGCATGGCAAACCACATAGGGACATGGTAAAACAGATTTCGCACACTTTCATTCAGCACCATGCGATTAGGGAATTTCATTTCAAAAATTTCATGATTCACGGAAACGCCGGCTAACGGTTGGGCAATGAAAGAAGATTTTCCGGCAGTATCAGACGTGGCCCTTTCCAGGAAAATGGCATCGGGCAAACCCAAATATTTCCCATTGGAGAGTTCAATGAAAACAGAATAATAGTCGTTCGGAATCTTGGACTCACCCATCGTGAAATCAAACTGCGCCAACAATTGTCCATGATTACCCGAAAATTTCACTTTGTTGGTTTCCCATCGGCCGGTGATTCCTTTGGATACCAGTATTACTTTACCTGGAATTTGGAATGCCCCGTTTCCTATGGATTTATCATTAAACGCATTTTCCTTCAACCAAGGCGCATTGTAAACATTGATTTTGAGCGATTGGGTACCGCCAGAAGTAATTTTCACTGTAGACAAGGCCGTAATTCCGGGCTTTAACGGCAGAAATAGTCCTCCAGCAATTACATAAAGCAAACAGATCGCCGCTACCCACTTGTACCAATGTTGCTTCCAATTCATGATTTTCTCCGTTTAATTTCTGCCTCAATCAACGCCAATTCTCGGCCCATTTGTCCTGCCATACCACTGTTCTCCTGTGCCCGTCTGGTCAAGTATGGAATTACCGACAAAACAGGTCCGTAAGGCACATATTTACTCACTTTATAGCCACTATTAGATAGATTGAAACTGATGTGATCGCTCATACCCAACAACTGCGAGAACGACACATTCCAATCACCTTTAGGCAAGTTGTGTTTTGTCAACAATTGGGTTCCCAGCAAGGAGGATTGCTCGTTGTGGGTTGCGATGCAGACCGATACTCGATCATGGTTTTCAAGGCAGAAAGTCACCGCTTTGTTGTAGTCGCTATCGGTAGATTCTTTATTGGGTTGAATTGGATCTTGGTATCCCTTCTCCGCAGCACGGGCCCGTTCTTTTTCCATGTAGGCACCACGAACCAACTTATAGCCGTAATGACACTTTTTTTGCGATACCTGTCGCTCCAAATAAGCCAATCGATCATGGCGATACATTTGCAACGTATTGAAAATCCATGCATTTTCCTTGTTCAGCGATTCCATGGCATGTGTCGCCATCAAATCAATGGCATCTTGCAACCAAGTTTCCTCGGCATCAACAAACAAGCGCACATGCGACGCTGCGGCTTTGGTACAGAGTTGCATGAATCGATCCAATCCCAGTTTCCAACCGAGCTTATATTGTTCGGGCAGCGCATTTTCTACCAGTTCGATGTCTTGAATCTCATCGTTCACAATCAACGATGATGCAGCTTCTAAAACGTGAGATGAGCAAATCCCTGTGGTTTTGAAAACTGAAAATGGAATATTGGGATTGCCTTTGGCACGTTCGATGGTTCTAAGTATCTCATCACACGTAGCGATGAAATTGGTTTCATTTTCCTCTCCCTCTACTGAATAGTCGAGAATGGTACCAATGCCACTATTCGCCAAATTCTGAATGGCCTTATCGCATTCTTGTATATTCTCACCTCCGCAAAACTGCTGGAAGATGGTGTTTTTAATGGTGAATTTAAGCCCAAACATGACTGCCGCTTTGGCCATGGTTGGTCCATAAGTGAGCAGTGATGGATAATTAAAGGACCTAAATAGCCAACGGGCTTTTACGAGGTCGCCGTTCGACTTGTGGGCAAAGGCCACAGAGGTGTTTTGAAAGGAAAGATCCGTTGTGGACATCAACCACAAAAATAACGAAGAAACTTCGGTGTTTTAAGCCAATTTTCAATTAATTACGGAAGTCGCAAATGCAATGATTCCAGGGCTTCAGCCAAGCCAGGATGTTTTTTTGTCAAATAATCCAACTTTTCTTTATCCGTGTACGGCCTTCTTTCCTGCACCTCTATTTTTCCCATTTCAGTTTGAATGGTTTGGATTTTCAACTGAGGCAATTGTGCTTTGAAGGCCTGCATCATTTGCGGTCTAATTTCCTCAATGATACTTTCCTGGTGAGACGCGTTTAACGTAATGATCAATTGTCCCTCTTCAAACGCATATTTCAGTCCCTTCAAACACGTCAATACCCTGGGGGTTTGTGTTTGGTAAAAGGCAACCCAAAATTCATCCAAGGTTTTTACGGTGTTCGCAATTGGACTATCTGCTCTCCCATCCATGGTTGGATTGGTTCCAGCAAGCTCTCCTGCTAATTCTGCAGCGGATCCATCCAAATTCACAGTCTCAGATGCTGATTCTTGCTGTGATTGTGCGGCTAACTGTGATGCTGCCTTTTTTCGCTTAAACTCCTCAAAACTGCTGAGTTTAAGTCGGCTAGCACCCACATCTTGCGTTTCTTTTTTAACCACCACCTCGGCGGGAGGAATGACGGTTGGAGATGGAACTTGAGTAGGAACTACCGCTGTAGGAACGGGATTTAGGGGCACCACTGCTGGGGGTTGCACCTTGGGTTTATCCTCTACAATGGAAGCAGAACGCTTGAATGTATTTGCTTTACCACCTTCAGTGGGATTGGCTAATTTTTTTTTTACTTCCTCAAGGGAAGGTATGGTTTGAATAAATGAATTGAGATGTCCGAGTTTCATCAGCATCAATTCTACCAGCAGTCGCGGGTTTCTTGATAGCTTGTACTTCTCTTCCGCCTCGGATACCATGTTCAATCCATTTAGCACGAAGGCAAACGACACGGCTGAGGATTGTTCAATGTATTTGGATTTAAACGACTCTGACACATCCAACAGCGATTGTGTTTTGGTTTCTTTACTTACCGCCAAGTTTCTGAAGTGGGCCGATAATCCTCCCAAAAACGTGGATCCATCAAACCCTTTTTTAATGATTCCATCGTACACGAGCAAAGCATCGGAAATATTCGATGAAGCAAGCATATTTGTAACATCAAAAAATGTATCTAGGTCTAATACACTCAAGATATCAACAGCGGACTCATAGGTAATTTTGCCACCGCCAAAGCTCACCAGTTGGTCGAACATTGACAGTGCATCGCGCAATCCACCATCGGCTTTTCTTGCAATCAAATGAAGGGCATCTTCACTGGCTTCTATGTTTTCTTTCTGGGCGATACCTTTCAAATGCTCCACCATGTCTTTGGTTTCAATTCGGTTAAAATTGAACACTTGACAACGCGATAATATGGTTGGGAGGATTTTGTGTTTTTCTGTGGTAGCCAGAATGAAAATGGCATATGAGGGAGGTTCCTCCAAAGTTTTCAGGAAGGCATTGAAACCCGCCGTTGAAAGCATGTGAACCTCATCTATAATGTATACTTTGTATTTGCCAACCTGTGGCGGTATCCGCACTTGATCAATCAAATGACGAATATCCTCGACGGAGTTGTTGCTCGCCGCATCCAATTCAAAGATGTTGAAAGCATAGTCTTGGTTGGGATCGCCACCATCTTGCGCGTTGATGACCTTAGCCAAAATACGGGCACAAGTGGTTTTACCTACCCCTCTTGGACCAGTAAACAGAAAGGCCTGCGCCAATTTGTTGTTGTGGATTTCGTGCATCAAGGTCTCGGCCACTTGGCGTTGACCCACTACATCTTCAAAGGTGGTGGGACGATACTTCCGGGCAGAAACAATGAATTGATCCATGACTATCGCAAAGTAACCGCAAAGCAAGCATCTTCCCAAATATTCGCACCAACAAAAAACCCACAAATCCGCAAGCATTTGTGTAAATTGCGGGTAAAATTGAGACCTATGAATATTGGCGATTCTCTGCAGCATTTTGAATTAAAAAACTTCGATGGAAGCATCGTTAGCACCTATCACTTGGCCGACAAAAGTGCTTTGTTGGTGGTTGTAACCTGCAATCACTGTCCGTATGCACAAGCATATTGGCATCGATTGATCCGATTGGCGAAGCAATACGAGGAAGATAATTTGGGCGTTATTGCAATCAACGGCAACGACATAGCAGTTCAACCTGCCGATTCATTTGAAGATATGCAGCGATTGGTGCAACAATATGAAGTACCATTCCCCTATTTGCATGATGAAAGTCAAGCCATATTGAAACAATTGGGCGCTACCAAAACCCCTGAAGTGTTCTTGTTCAACGCACGCAGAGAATTGGTATACAAAGGAGCAATTGATGATGCATGGGATAACGAAGCCGCTGTAATGCGCGTTTACCTAGAAGATGCCATTGAATTTGCTTTAGACGGACTGGAAATCGACTATCCAGAGGTACCCGCCGTTGGTTGTTCAATCAAATGGAAATCATAAAATGACGCAACGCGTTGCCCTTATCACCGGTGCTTCATCGGGAATCGGTCGTGCTTTGGCCATCGAAGCCACCAAACGTGGTTATGCGGTAGGTTTGATGGCGCGTTCGTCAGAAGGAATCAACGAGACAGTGAAAGCGTGTGAGGCGTTGATTAACAACACCTTAACCAACCAAATCCACACGTGCATTGGCGATGTAAGTGTAGAAGCTGATTGCAAGCGCTTTGTAGACGAGTCGTTGGCAAAGTGGGGAAACATCGACGTGCTAATCAACAATGCAGGTATTTCGATGCGTGGGATATTTGTGGACACGGATTTATCGGTTTTGCAACGACTGATGGACACCAATTTTTGGGGAGCTGTTTACTGCACGAAATACGCGCTACCAGCATTACTGAAGTCGAAAGGTTCCGTGGTAGGTATATCGTCCATTGCTGGCTTCAAGGGATTACCGGCAAGAACTGGATACAGTGCAAGCAAATTTGCGATGCAGGGCTTTTTGGAGAGTTTGCGGTGTGAAAATTTGGAAACTGGATTACACGTTTTGATTGCATGTCCGGGATACACCGAGAGCAACATCCGTAAAACTGCTTTGAATGGCCATGGTTTACAACAAAACGAATCTCCATTGAAAGAGAATAAGTTGATGTCGGCCGAGGCGGTAGCCGAGGCCACTTGGAATGCAATTTTGGGCAAACGCAATTATCTCATCCTCACGCTACAAGGAAAAATGGCCGTTTGGATCAATAAATGGTTTCCGAAGTTGGCAGACCGACTCACCTATAATGTGATCAAAAAGGAACCCAATTCACCATTTAAATAACCGCCAAAAAAACAACCATGTTCAACATCCAAGATTCTATCACTGTTGCCTTCACCCTATTCGCGGTCATCGATATGTTGGGTTCTATTCCCGTGTTGATTTCTTTAAAGAAGAAACTTCCTGATATTCAAGCTGGTAAAGTGACACTGGCCTCGGGAGTATTGATGGTGGGATTTTTGTTTGCTGGCGAGTATTTTTTAAAATATCTGGGTGTTGACAAAAGCTCATTTGCCATTGCCGGTAGCATTGTGATGTTCATTTTGGGATTAGAGATGGTTTTGGGGGTAGATATTTTTCGAACCGATCCGGAAGTCCCCTCGGGCAGCATTGTCCCCATTGCATTCCCTTTAATTGCTGGTTCAGGAACACTCACCACTATCCTATCGCTCAAAGCCATTTACAGTGAATGGACGATTTTGTTGGGCATTATTCCCAACCTCATTGTGATTTTCGTATTGGTGAACGCAACCGATTTTTTTGAGCGTAAGATTGGCAAAGCCGGACTCTCTGCGATGCGCAAATTCTTTGGATTGATTTTATTGGCGATTGCCGTTAAAATTTTCAAAGGGAATTTTTAATTGTTTCGATACAGGAACACGGTTCCCGAATGACTGATTCGTTGACCGTTATTTTTCACCCCGTTTACCAAATAAATATACTGTCCTTCCATGGCTGGCTCTCCTTTTGAATCGGTGCCATCCCAATAGTACTGATTCGGTGTAGATTCAAATAATTTTTCACCCCATCGGTTAAATACGATCATTCTGTATTGCTCGATCAATTCAGCATTATAAGGACCGAATACATTGTTACCACCTTTGGCATCCGGCGTAAATGCATTGGGGTAATAAATGTTATTACTGAGTGAAATAATCTTGAAAAATTCGATAGAATCACGACAGCCCCGATCTGAAATCACCCGTAATTTAAAGTTCTGTTTCCCTACTTCATTGAACAACAAAAAATCCGGTCCCCAACCCGATGCCATCCACAGATTGTTTCTATACCAATCAACTTTATATCCTTGTGTGCCAAGATACTCATAGGTCCATCTCGATGCACCCACAACTTCGTCTAAATAATGAAAATCGTACTTTAATTGTGGCTTTGGATGAACAACAACTTTTGCAAACGCAGTATCTGCGCAACCCGAAGCATTTGTAACAATCATTGTCACAGGATAGACCCCTGCCTTCTCAACCATAAACTGCGGAGAAAAAATGGAAGAATCCGTAGTATTGAAAAGCCATCTTCTTTGCGTTGAATTTTGGGTTAACGAATCCTTAAACCTGAAAACAAACCGTTGATATTCACACGCTTGTGTATCATACAAAATTATCCCAGGTGATGCATTTACATAAAATTGTGTTGTTGCCGAATCTAAGCAGCCCCAAGGGTTTGACACAATCAATTTTACTGAAAGCTTTCCAGTATCTGTGGATTTGAAGCCACTAACCAGCTTCGAACTCGAGAATTTATTATTCGGCAATAACCAACGATATATATTCAATGGGTTTTCAATACATTTCCCAACAAATTGAAAGGAATGGCCATTGAAACACTGCACCGGCTTCTGATTTTCAATGGAAATCGTACCCAAAGTCGAAACAAATACTTGTGCAGTATCCGTAGCAGTACAACCATTTTGATCGGTTACCAATAACGACAAATCAAACAATCCAGAATCCTTCATTATCCAGATGGGTTGTACTGTGCTGCCCACATTATTGCCGCACTTCCAATCATATGTAGTTATTAAGTTGGATGAAACAATGGATGCCTTTGGTGCGTACTTACTGCCTGCACAGAGTTGAGTATCTCTTAGCATCACTTTGGGATGTCCGAAAACCACTATTTGAGATTCCGCAGAATCCTTGCATCCCCATTGATTTAAGACACTGCATCGAACTTTATAAATACCTGTAGTTTTGACAACAATGTTACTAACCGATTGTGTTGATGCCGTTTTTGATTCAGGTAAAATCCAATCGTATTTACTGGAAGAACTGCCAGAAGCACTCAGTGAAAATGAATTACCAAGCAAGCATTGCGTTGAATCATTCATTGTGATTATGGGTTTGCCAATACTGGAAATTTGAATCCAAGCCGTATCATTATTTTTACAAGCATTGGCATCCGTTACATTCACTATGAGAATAGTTCGTCCGGTATCAACGATATTCCAAGTAGGTTGCGCGGTGTAGGCTGACTGGGCACCAAATCGCCAAGTATACCTACTTATTCCAGATGTAGACTGAATATTAGAAAGGGGTTTGAATTTAAGAGCGTTACACAATACTGTATCGCTCAATGCAATTATAGGTTTTGGGAAAATCCTCACGGGAAATTGTATAGAATCGCCGCATGGTGCCAAATAACTGACCGTATAATCACCGCCTGGCAAATCTTTTGGCAACAGGGCATCCGTTAACTTTTGGTGCAAATAACTCTTCCCTTTGGTACTAGATGATTTCCTTAAATAAAAAACGCCGGTTTTATTGTCGATCGATTGACTTTTCAGCCAAATCATTTTTGACAAATCAATGGTAGTAATAGCTCCCTCACAAACACTTATCATTGACTTTTTCATTTCCAATGAACATGGCAAGGGATCCGCCACCACTTCTACCCAATCTAGCCCATCATCAGGCATAAAAGCTGGTCGAAAATCTTTAAACCAAGGAGAATTAGTCAACGGCTCAAATGCTGCAGCTCGATATCCTGGAAACAGCCAAGTTTGTTGCTTTGAACGATCATCAACCGGTGTCAACGTATATTTAGACATCACGATGGAATCGTGATAAATTCTAAATTCAGCCATCGCTTCGAAAAAAAGTCCCAATGGCATATTTGCATTGATTCTGTTCACGAAAAAGAAATCGCCCGTTGATGTGGTCCCCCGAGTTCTGGCACACCACCAATCTACCCATGCACCCACAATATATCCTTCAGGAGTATTTCCGGCGCCATAAACCGCAGGGTGGTAATTTTTATTGGTTGCTGGGATAGAACCTATCCAATATTCATTATAGTCGCCAATCGTAGTCGTTCTGCATACAAACGCGCCCTTAACCCTTACTGTATGCGTTGTGAGGTCATAGTGCTTTTTTGTATAAACTCCTGCAACACCATAATGAGAGCCTGCATCCAATACGTTTGTAGCCTTTGCCACATTAGAATTGTACGCATTAGACTTTGAAAAACTACCTACAAAAGTGGGTGTAGTTTCTGACTGACAGTATAGCGGTTTACTTAAAGTATCCGGATTAAATCCTTTTGAATTGAAATCTGTCAACGAATTCCAGTGAACATTGGAGTTAGTCATGTCGTATCGCACAGAATCATACTGTCCGATTAACGACTGTATTAATAAAAATAGAATTACTATTAATCCGATTTTCTTCACCTTTTTCGAAAAACCAAAGTTTTAATCTAAACAAATTTACAAATCCGTAGACGACAATTTACATCCATTCGTGGCTTTCACATCTAACACTTCCTAAATTTGCTATAGATATGAAATCAAAAATTCTCACCGGAATCATATTATTCGTAGGCATTCCCTTAGTTCGCGCGCAGGTTGCCAACACCGCGTTCATCGATTCATCCGGCGGAGAAACCTTGGGCAAACTCCATATTTCTGGTTGGATGGATGCGTATTATGCCAAATCTTCGAATGGCTATTGGAATCAGACCGCAGTGCCACCTGTTGTGCCCAATTTGGTTTCTTCCTCTGTCTTCAATGCCGTAGATATCAACCTCGCTTATTTGGATTTCCGATATTCAACGGACCGACTAAAAATTAGGATGGTACCAGCATTCGGTAGTTACATGGACAAAAACTACACGGGAAACAATAGTTTAAGACAACTCATGGAAGCCAGCTTGGGATTCAAACCATTTTATAAAAAAGACATTTGGATCGAAGCAGGCTTGATTGGATCGCCATTCACCAATGAAAACCCTGTGAGCAGAGATCAGCTCATTTATTCTAGATCTTTGGCCGCAGAATATAGCCCCTACTACCTTACAGGTGCCAAGGTTACAGCCCCACTATCCAGTAAGTTAAAAGGCAGTTTTTATGTACTCAATGGGTGGCAAACCATCTACGAAGAAATCCACTTACCACCGGCGGTGGCAACACAATTGGAGTTCACCATTAATAAAAACAACCTCATCAACTGGAATGTCTATCTCCAAGATCGTGGCAACGCAAACCGCTTCTTTAGCGACATCTACTGGATCGGCACCGCGAACAAATGGAAATTTAGCAGCTGTGTTTATGTTGGAAACGATGAACCCAAAGTGAAAACGACCATTCCACCGGTATCTTTCTTTCAGCGCGATGGTTTTTGGTGTAATGCGAATTTTTCGACATCCTATAATTTCACCGAAAAGTCCAGTATTTGTGCACGTGTTGAATACTTCCAAGATTTAAACAAAAACATATACGGTAAAATCATTGGCACCTCTTTAGGCTTCAATAAAAAACTCTACAACCAGTTGTTTTGGAGGACTGAATGTAAGTTGTGGCTAACCGAATCTAGCAAGACTTTGTCGCGATCAAACGTATTCAATGCATACACAAGCATTGGCATAGGATTCTAAACCCTGTTGCACACTTTCTGATAGAGTTCAACGCATTGTTGCGCGGTATTCTCATCTGAGATCTTTTTCTTTAACGATGGTCTTAATAATCGTTGCCTTACCTGCTCGTCGTCAAGCGTAATTTGTAACATAGCTGCCGCCATTTCCTGCGCATTGTTGGGATGAAAATACACGGGCAAATCTTCAACCAACTCCCTAAAAACGGGGATATTGGAAACAGCCATCGGCAAATTCGCCGCCAAAGATTCAGCCAAAGGAATACCAAACCCTTCGTTCAAACTGGGATATACAAACCCTGCAGCGCCAGTAACACAGGCAATCATCTCTTCCCGCGATTGATCCACCAAGCAGACTATTCTATCGCTCAGTCCCAACTGTTCGATTTGTTTTTTCACTACCGATAACGTTGGACCATTCAATCCAATCATAGTCAAATTCCAATGGGTTTGTC
>JACCEB011557289.1_pt1 | contig 13107 bp, 9 predicted proteins | sample 7454761 | NCBI WGS metagenome assembly JACCEB01 (sample SAMN15323454, study PRJNA562643) | freshwater metagenome | isolation source: river surface water | place: USA:Blue River Watershed | collected 2017-08-18 | reverse complement strand
GCGACTCGCTGAGTCCGGGGCTCGACCGCGGGCAGATCGAAGGCGGGTTCGTGCAGGGCATGGGCTGGCTGACCAGCGAGGAATTGAAGTGGGACGCGCAGGGGCGACTGCTGACGCACAGCGCGAGCACCTATCAGATCCCGGCGATCAGCGATGCGCCGGCGGAGTTCAACGTGACGCTGCTGCGCGGGGCGACGCAGCCGGGGACGATCCACGGCAGCAAGGCGGTGGGCGAGCCGCCGTTGATGCTGGCGATCGCGGTGCGCGAGGCGCTGCGGGACGCGGTGGCGAGTTTCGGCGGCGGTGCGACGGGGCCGGTGGAGCTGGCGTCGCCAGCGACGGGCGAGGCGGTGTGGACGGCGATCGAACGACGGCGGGCGGGGTGAGGCTGAATGCGGGCGCTTGGCGGGACCCGGTGTCGCGTGGCGGCACAACCGGAGGGTCCGTGAGGAGAAAAGAGGCAGGGGCGGGCCGAACTCCCGGCTATCAACGCCTTGAGGCCGACACGAATTCCTCGACGGAAATTCCGGCGGCACGGATGAGGCTGCGGAGGGTGCCGCGGGCGACCTCGCGGTGGTCGGGCACCGATAACGACGCGATGTGGCCGGCTTTCACCAAAATCACGTGGCTGCCCCGTTGCCGGGCAAGCTCCCAACCCAGAGCGCAAAAGGTGGCGACCACCTCGCGACCGCTGAGCACGGGGAGCGCGGGCATGGATTCAGACCACGATCTCCAATTGCCGGGTCTCGATCGACAAAGGCAGTCCGCGCTCGGCACGCACCTCCAGGCATCCCCGAATCGCCTCGTCGAGGTTGCGCAAAGCCTCGTCGCGGTCTTTGCCCTGACTGACGCACCCGGGTATCGCGGGACACTCCGCGATCCAGATCCCGTCTTCGTCGCGACTCAGGGTGACGGTGAACTTCATGGCTTGAACGTAGGATGGGGCGGTGATCCGGCAAATCCCAAAACACGGCGGAACGAACCCGGAGCCAAATCCGGCGCAGGCCGTTTCGCGGGCCGCGCGAGGCGGGCATCGACCAAGGCCGAGCCCTACAGAATGCCAACCTTTGGTGCGATTGGGGCTTATTTCAGCCAGCGGGCGAGCCAGTCGCGGACTTCGCCATACCAGTGGACGGAGTTCTGGGGTTTCAGGATCCAGTGGTTTTCGTCGGGGTAGTAGACGAAACGCGACGGGACGCCGAGGCCCTGGAGGGCGGCGTAGAACTGGATGCCCTGCGCGACGGGGACGCGGTAGTCGAGTTCGCCGTGGATCACGAGGGTGGGCGTCTTGAAGTTGGCCGCGTGGGTCATCGGGTTCTGTTTCTCGTAGGCGGCGGTGCGTTGCCACGGCGTGCCGCCCATTTTGCCGGACTGCCAGAGGAGGGCGACGTCGGAGGCGTATTGGGTGTCGAAGTCGGTGACGCCGGCGTGGCAGACGATGGCCTTGAAGCGGTCGGTGTGGCCCGCGACCCAGGTGGCGAGGTAGCCGCCGTAACTGGCGCCCATCGCGGCGGTGCGCGTGGCGTCGAGGAAGGCGTGCTTCGCGAGCAGGAAGTCGGTGGACTTCATGACGTCCTCGAAGGGCTTGTCGCCCCACTGGCCGTCGATGGACTGGAGGAATTTCTCGCCGAAGCCGGTCGAGCCGTGGCGATTCACCCAGGTGACCACGTAGCCGGGGGAGGCGAAGACCTGGGCGTTCCAGCGGGGCTGCCACATGTCGCCGATCATGGTGGCGGGACCGCCGTGCATGAGCTGGACGAGCGGGTATTTTTTCGCGGGATCGAAACGCGGCGGATAGATCAGCCAGCCCTGGACGGTGTCGCCGGCGGCGCCGGTGAACGTGTATTCCTCGACGCGGCCGAGCTCGAGGCCGGCGAAGAGGGTGTCGTTGAGGCCGGTGCGGACGGCGGCGGTGCGGGCGGCGAGATCGTAGGACCAGATCTCGTCGGGGCGGGTGAAGGACTGGCGGAGGAAGTGGAGGTGGCGCGGGCCGACGACGAATTCGCTGTTGGTTCCCTCGGTGACGAGGGCGACGGAGGCGCCGCCGGCGGCGGGCGTGGCCCAGAGCTTGGTGCGGCCGCGGTCTTCGGCGCGGAAAAAGACGGTGCGGCCGTCTGCCGAGAAGGTGGCGGCCTGCGGCTCGACGTCGAGGTCGGCGGCGAGGCGCGTGAGCGTGCCCGAGGCGAGGTCGAGGCGGAAGAGGCGGGCCTGTTCGGAGAGACCGCGGGCGAGGCGGGTCCGGCTGAAGAGGAGGGATTTGCCGTCGGGGCTGAAGCGCGGACTGCTGTCGGATTGGGGATTGTCGGCGGTCAGATTTTTCCAGGCCGTCTCGGGTTTCTCGATCGAGAGGAGGAAGAGGTCGCGGTTTTCCTGGTCGCGGATCGGCGGCGGGGTGGAGCCGGCGCTGAGCACGAGGGATTTGCCGTCGGGGGAGAGGTCGAAGTCGACGGCGTCGGAGTAGGTGAAGCGGCGGTCCCACTTCGGCGTGAGGTCGACGGTGCGCTTGGTGGCGGTGTCGACGAGGATCAGGTGTTTGGCCTGGCCGTCGAGTTGCCAGGTGTCGAAGAAGCGCATGACGCCGCTCTCGCTGACCTTGGCGGTGACTTTGCTGTCTTTCTGTTTCTTGAGCTCCTTTTTCATCGCCTCGAGATCGGCGGCGTGGGCGGGGAGGACGTTGGTGGCGACGACGAGACGCTGGCTGTCGGGCAGCCACTTGGGGCTGGAGATCGCGAGGGGGAGCTCGAGGATTTTCTCGGCTTCGCCGCCGTCGGCGCGGATGACGTAAAGGGCGGGCTGCTCGTCGCCGGCGCGCTTGGCGGTGAACGCGACGCGGGTGCCGTCGGGGCTCCAGACGGGGGAGTTATCGGAGGCGTCGGCGGTGGTGAGGGCGCGAACGGCGCCGGTGGCGGTGTCGAGGACGCGGAGGTTTTTCTTCGAGGTGTTCTTCGCGAGGTCGAACTCCTGGACGGTGAAGACGAGCTTCGAGCCGTCGGGGGAGAGATCGAGGGCGCCGGGGCGTTTTACCGCCCAGAGGTCCTCGGCGGTGATGGGGCGGCGCGCAGGGGCGGCGGCGGAGTCGGCGGCGGGCAGCGCGGCGGCGAGGGCGAGGAAGACGGAAAGAAGCGGGAGACAGGTAAGACGCCGAGGTAGGAAAGGTGGAATGCGAAAGGCGGAAGGCGAAAGACGGGAGGCGGAAAATTGAGGGAGACGGGGGTGGGTTAGCATGGGGGGGACGGTAGGAAGGGACGCGGGTCAGGCGAGCGGTTTGTCGGGCGGGACAGGGAGGGGTGGAGGGAGGGTGTCGGGGGTGGCGAAGAGGTGGCGGGCGCGGTAGTAGGCGCCGACGTGCATGACGTTGCCGAACTCGCCGGAGGCGACGAGGGCGTCGGTTTCGGCCAAGGTGAACCAGCGCGTCTTAAGGGCCTCGGTGGCATCCGGCGCGGGCGCGGCGACGATGCGGGTGTCGGTGGCGAGGAAGGCCTCGAAGCGGTTGTTTTGCCGGGCGGGGTTGGCGAACCAGCGGCCGAGGTGGCGCCATGTGGGGGCGACGGCGCCGGTTTCTTCGCGGAGTTCGCGGCGGGCGGTGACGAACGGATCTTCGCCGGCGTCGGCGTTGCCGCCGGGGAGTTCCCAGAGGAAAGCGCCGGCGCCGTAGCGGTATTGGCGGACGAGCAGGAGGCGCTGGTTGGCGTCGAGGGCGAGCACGTGAACCCAGGCGGGCTCCTCAAGAATGTAGTAGGGATCGGCGATGCAGCCGGGAGCGAGTTCGACGCGGTCGGCGCGGAGGCGCACCCAACGGTCGCGGACGATGTCGCGGGAGGAGAGCTTTTTCCAGGGCTGGAGAGGCATCGGAAATGCGGGAAAGCGGGAAATCGGAAAAGTGGGAAACGTTGGCGGGCTCAGGGGAGGGATCGGAGAAAGGCGGTGAGGCGTGCTTCGTATTCGCGGGGGGCGTGGCTGTAGAGGTCGCGGTGGGCGGCGCCGGGGACGAGCCAGAGCGACTTCTGGGTCGGGGCGAGCGCGTGGAGTTCGCGGGCCGATGATGGCAGCGTGTGGCGGTCGGCGTCGCCGTGCATGACGTAGACGGGGCAGGGGAGACGGGCGATGTGGTCGCGGGGCGCGACAGTATCGATGTCGAGGCCGAGGCGCCATTCGGCGAATGGCACGAACAAGGCGCCGGCGAGCCAGCCGGGCAGGTGGAAGGAAAGCCGGAAGCGGCGATCGAGGGCGTCGCGCAGAGTCGGATACATGCTCTCGAGCGCGATCCAGCGCACGCCGCGCAGGCGGTCGGCGGCCAGGGTGATCGTGGCGGCGCCCTGTGAAACACCGACCAGGCCGATGTCGCGATAACCGCGGGTGCGCAGGCAGGCGAGGGCGCCGGCCAGATCGGCGGTTTCGAACCAACCGGCGGAGACGCGTGTGCCCTCGCTTTCACCGTGGCCGCGGGCGTCGTAGAGGAGAACGGCAAACCCCAGCTGGTGGAACCATCCGGCGCGGGCGAGCATCTGACGGCGGGTGCTGCCGAAACCGTGAAGCAGAACGACGGCGCGGGCGGGGCCGGCCGGTTGCGGGCCGGCCGCGGATGGAACAGCATACCAGCCGCGGAGAATCACGCCATCGGCGGCGGGGAAGGCGACGGATTCGGCGGCGGCCGGCAAATATTCTCCGGGCTGGCCGACGGGACGCGGCGGCGGCGACGTGAAGCGAACCACGAAGACCGCGGACACGGCGGCGAAGAGACCGAGCCCGACTACGGCCGCGATGGCAGCGAGGCGAAGACGGCGAGGCATCGGGAGCGATCGAAACGTGCGTGCGTCGTCAATCGGCGGACGAGAGGGTGTCGCTCAGCTTTCGCAGTATGCTTTTGGCAAGTCTCTCGTTGATTTCGGTGTGCCGGGGCACGGGCTGGGAAACTTTGGTGCGGGGATTGTGATACCAGTCGTGCTTGCCGCCGTGCCGGATAAAGACTGCGCCGCCGTCTTCGATTTTTCGCACAAGATCCCGGCGCTTCATATCATGCCAGCGTCAGCTGCGCATGGCGCCTAACGTTTGGAATTGTCCCGGAGGTAAGCTCCCGATGGAGATCGAGCAGGTGGGCCTTCAGGTCCTCGAGATCCGCGCCTTGGGTCTGGTAGTCGGGATATTCGTCGAGGAACCCGATCCAGTCTTTCCCGTCCTGCCAGTAGGTAAAACCGAGGGTGGTCATGACTGCGGAGAGATTACGGTTCGACGGACGGTGGTCAATGGAGCGGCGTTTGGTTTCGGCGGGTCAGCCGCGGATCTGGCCGGTGCCGACGATCTCGAACTTGTAGGTGCAGAGCTCGGGCAGGCCCATGGGGCCGCGGGCGTGGAGGCGGTCGGTGCTGATGCCGATCTCGGCCCCGTAGCCGAATTCGAAGCCGTCGGTGAAGCGCGTGCTGGCGTTCCAGTAGACCGTGGCGCTGTCGACCTGGGCGAGGAAGCGCGCGGCGGCGGCCTCGTCGGCGGTGACGATGGCGTCGCTGTGGTTGGAGCTGTCGCGGTTGATGACGGCGATGGCCTCGTCGACGGAGTCGACCACGCGGATGGCGATCACGTAATCGAGGAACTCGGTCGTGAAATCGGCCGCGGTGGCGGCGGTGAACGGAATGGGCGCGGAGTCCGCGGGGGCGGCCGCGAGCACGGGCGGAGCAGACTCGGCGGGGGCGATTGCGGTCGCGGGGGCGACCGCAGTTGAGAGTTGAGCGTTGAGAGTTGAGGGATCGGGTGCGGGCGCGACGACGGACGGAGCGGCGGCCAAGATGGCGGCGCTGGCTTGGTCGCAGCGGAGTTCGACGCCCTTGGCGCGGAGGGCGCGGGCGACGGCGGGGAGGAATTTTTCGGCGACGCTGCGGTGGACGAGGAGTTGCTCGGCGGCGTTGCAGGCGCTGGGGCGCTGGACCTTGGCGTTGAGGGTGATGGCCTCGGCCATGGCGAGGTCGGCGGCGGCGTCGACGTAGACGAAGCAGACGCCCTTGTAGTGCTTGATGACGGGGATGGTGCTGTTTTGCGCGACGTAGCGGATGAGGCTCTCGCCGCCGCGGGGGATGACGCAGTGGATGAGCGTATCCAGTTTCAGGAGCGTCTGGAGCGCGGCGCGGTCGGTGGTGGGGACGAGTTGGACGGCGTCGGCGGGGAGGCCGGCGTCGGCGAGCGCGGTCGAGATGAGGGCGGCGAGGGCGGTGTTGGTGAAGAAGCACTCCTTGCCGCCGCGGAGGATGGAGGCGTTGCCGCTCTTGAGGCAGAGGACGGCGCAGTCGATCGTCACGTTGGGGCGGGCCTCGTAGATGATGCCGATGACGCCGATGGGGACGCGGAGCTTGCGGATGCGCAGGCCGTTGGGGCGGACGGTGTCGTCGAGGACGGCGCCGACGGGATCGGGCAGCGCGACGACTTCACGGACGGAAGCGGCGAGCTGGGCGAGGCGCTTGGCGTCGAGCGTGAGCCGGTCGCGGGCGGCGGCGGTGAGGGCGGCGGCCTCGGGCGAGGCGAGGTCGCGGGCGTTGGCCTCGAGCAAAACGGTGTGCGACGCGTCGATCAGGTCGGCGAGGCGGGCGAGGGCGGCGTCCTTTTTCGCCGACGGAGCCGTCGCGAGCACGAGCGACGCGGCGCGGGCGCGTTGGGCGAGGGCGGTGACGAGCGTGGCGAGTTCGGAGGACATGGACGGGTCAGTCTTGGCGGCGGCGGACGGCAGACAATGGCCAAGTGCGGCTTCGGCGCCAGCGAGGCGGGGCGGAAGGCGCAGGGGCGGAGGCGGGGGAGCGTAGACCGTCCACGGTTCGGCGGCGGGAGCGCGGCGACGGATCCAGACGAGGCCGGCGACGAAGAGGGCGACGCCGATCGAATCGAACCACCAGGGATGGAAGAGCGGGCCCTCGACGCCTTCGGGCACGAAGTTGAAGCCGGTGACCTCGAAGGGGAAGTCGTGGAGGTAGGTGGAGGCGTTGTTGAGGGCGTGGCCGGCCATGCACAAACCGAGGGAGCGGGTGCGGACGTAGACCCAGCCGAGCACCAGCCCGAGGAGGAAGGCGACGGGGAACTGGGCGAAATTCATGTGCATCACCCCGAAGAGGAAGGCGGACACGGTGATCGCGAGCGCCGGGCGCCAGCGGCCGAGGAAACCGCGGAGGATGAGGCCGCGGAAGACGAGTTCCTCGGTGATCGGGGCGACGACCACGGCGAGAAACGGTCCCTGCCAACCGGTGCCGACGAGGGCGTCGAAATCGGGGGAGACGTCCATTTCGTGCAGCGACCAACCGGGGCCGAGCAAGCGGAGGAGGTTGTCGATTTCGGAAAGAAAGACGACGACCCCGGCGATGATCGGGACGAACGCGACGGGCAGGTAGGCGGGCTGGATGCGGAGGCGGCCGGTGGCGCGCCAGGTCTCGGCGGAGTAGCGCAGGGTCCAGTGCATGACCAGGGCGGTGGAGAGAAACTTGGCCAGAATGACCTGCGTCGAGGCGAAGCCCGGATGCAGCAGGAGCGCGCCGGTGCCGAGGGAAAGCGAGAGCAGCGCGAGGCGCTCGATCAGCCACTGGGCGACCGACTCGGTCGCAAGGACCGCGAGCATGACGAGCAACGCGGCGCGCAGGGAGAAGCGGGCGGGGGCGTAGATGGGACGCGACACAGGACCAGTATGGCGCAGCTTCGGCGGGGTGCGTCAGCCGAAATCTGGCGGCAGGAGCGGGCCGGCCGGTGCGGCGGAGGGAGCCGCGGACGATCCGGCGGCGCGCGAACCGAGGGGCGCGAGCGACTCAGGGGGCCGCGACGAGCAGATCGGCGCCGCCGTAGAGATTGAAGGGCGCCCAGAATTGCGGCGCGCGGAAACCGCCGGCCCGACCGGCGATGAACTCGCGTTTCACCGCGGCCATGGCGAGATCGCCGGGCATCGCGTCGGTGACGTGCAGCCGGTAGAAACGCTGCATGAAGTAGGTGGTGCCGGCGTCGTTGACGGGCCAGAGCGAGGCGAGCACGCGGTCGCCGCCGGCGGAGAGGAAGGCGCCGGTGAGGCCGACCACGCCCTCGCCGGCGAGGATGGCGCCGAGGCCGGTCTCGCAGGCGCTCAGAGTGACGAGCTCCGCGCGGAGCGGGAGCGCCTGGATCTCGGCGAGCTGGAGCAGGCCGTCGCGCTCGGCCGGGAGATCGGCGGAATAGTGGCCCTCGTAGGAGAGCGCGATGCAGGAGAGGGCGGGCATCGCGGGGAGCGCGGCGCCGTGGACGGCGAAGTGCAGGACGCGGGCGGAGCGGAGTTCGCCGGCGGCGGCGAGGGTGCGGATATTTTTCTCGTTCACTTCGGGACCGAGCACGACGCGGGCGCCGGGCAGGAGATCGCCGAGCATCTCGACCTCGGCCTTGGTGCCGGCGAGGTTGCTCATCGGGCCGCCGAAGACGCCGGCGTAGGGACTGCGGTTCGGCGCAAAGGCGGCTTGGCGGGCGGCGGCGAGCATCAGCCCGAACTGGGCCTTCATGCGGTCGGCCTTGACCATTTCGGTCGCATAGCTGCCGGGGTTGTAAACGGCGCCGCCGAAGGCGAGCAGCGGGCGGGTGAACGTCGCGGCGGGGCGCGCCGCAAGGGCCAGGGTCGTGAGCAGGGACGGCGTGAGGGTGAAGGCGTGGTCGGCGACGAGCAGATGCTGGTTGCGGTCGGCGAGGGTTTCGAAGGGCAGGTAGGCCAGCAGGCCGCTCGGCGAGACCAGGAGGCGGCGGCGGGCACCGAGGGTGGGGCGCAGCGGATCGAACAGGAAATCGTGCAACAGCCGCATAAGCGCGAGCTGGGCGGGACGGCGGGCGAGAATCTCCTCGGGCGGGCAGGTGAGGCACTCGCGGTAGTAGGCGATGAGGCCGGCGAGCGTGACCTCGTCGCCGACGGCGTAGCGGCTCGCGTCGACGTCGCGGGTCTGGGCCTCCTTGATTGCGGCGACGGGCAGCAGTTCGAGGGCGAATTTGAGTCGGCCGGGGGCGAGCTCGACGGCGGCGATGCGTTCGTGGGTGAGAACGATCGCGACGGGGGGCGTGCCGGACCAGTCGGCGTTGGCATAGCTGACGGCGGCGACGTCGGGGGGCAGGCGGCGCTGCAGCGAGCGCAGCTGCGCCAAGCGCTCGGCGGCCGGTGCATCCGCGCGGTCGTGACCCGGCTGGAGCGTCTCGAGCAGGAGCCGGCCTTTGAGGGACTCGGCAGCGAGGAGCGCGCCCCACGCATCGCCGGTGCGGGTGTGGGCGGTGACGAGGCGGCGGTAGCTGTCGGCCTGGAGGGCGAGAAAGTGGCGGCGGTCCTCGACGGTCGCGCTGGCGCGCACCTGTTCGACGAGGGCGGAGGCGCGCTCGAGGGCGCGGACGGCCACGGCGTGGTGCGCGCCGGCGAGGGCCAGCTCTCCGGCGGCGGAATAGATCTCGAGGCGCAGACGGGCCTCGGGCACGGCGCGCTCGTCGAGGGCGGCGAATTCACCGAGGAAGGCGGCGTCGACTTCGGCGGCGCGGGGATCGCGGAGGGCGAGGAGCGTGCGGGCGCGGCCGAGGGCGGAGAGTTTTTGCTCGCCCGTCTGGGCGAGTCGCGCGGCGAGGGCGGCGGCGGTTTCGTAGTGGGCGAGGGCGGCCGGATAATCGCGCTGGGCAAAGGCGCAGTCGGCGGCGAGGCGCAGCGAGGCGAGGAGGGAGGCGTCGCCGGCGGCGATCCATTGTTCGCGCGGGCGGCGGCGACTGATGCCGCGGAGGTGAAGATCCTGTTCGAGGGCGCGTTGGGCGAGCGGGGCGGCGAGCGCGGGCGCGCGGGCGAGGAGATGACAGGCCGCGAGCTCGCGGAGGCCGTCGGCGGACTGGTCGTCGAGGGCGCGGGCGGCGTCGAATTGCTCGATGGCGCCGGTAAGGTCGCCCCAGGCCCGGCGATTGCGGGCTTCGGCGAGCGCGAGTTGGCGCAGGGTGTCGGGGGACTTGTCGCCGCGGGCGGCGGCGGCGCGCTGGAGCTCGCGGAGCGTGTCGGCGGCGAAGCGGAAATCGCCGAGCGCGCGGGCGATGGCGACGCGCCGGAAGAGAGCGCCCTCCCGGGAACGCGGGTCGGTCAGGTCGGCGAGGGCGGCGTCGACGTCGGCGCGGGCCGCGGCAAAGCGTCCGAGCTCCAGCCGGAGCTGGGCGCGGCCGTCGAGCAGACCGGCGAGGTAGGCGCGGGGGCGGCCGGCGGCGGTGGCGACGGCGAGGGCCCGGGCGAAGGCGGCTTCGCCGGCGTCGAACCGGCGTTCGGCGAGGGTGGCGAAGGCGGCGCTGTAGGCTTCCTCGACGGGCCCCCAGGTCCGGGCGAGTTTTTCGGCTGCGGCGCGAGCGGCGGCGTCGGCGCCGTGCAGCGCCGGGGCGAAGACCAACGCGGCGGCGAGGAGCGGAAGCGCGAGGGGGCGCATGGCTACTTTTTCTTCGGGGCCGCGGCGGGCTGGGGATTCGCCTGGCCGTAGGCGTAGCGCGCGGCGGCCATGAAGTTCTGGTTGTTCTTCAGCTCCGGATCGAGGCTGAGGGAGAGGTTGGCGAACTGCACGGACGTCTTCCAATCCTTCAGCTCGTAAGCCATGCCGAAGATATTGCGCGCCAGGTTGAGCGCCGCGGGTTTGCCGTCGGCGAAGTCGATGGCGCCGATGAGGTGGCGCATGGCGTCGGCCTTGCGGCCGGCCTTGAGGGCGTGGCTGTGGCCGGCGAGGTAGATGTTGTAGCGCTCGCCTTTGTGGGGGGCGAGGTCGGGCCAGACGGCGTTGAGGCGGTCGATGTCGGCGAGGGCGTCGGCGATCTTGCCCTCGGCGGCGAAGGCGCCGGCGCGGGCGAGGAGGAATTCGGCGCGGATGTCGTTGTCGGCGGGGAACAGTTCGACGGCGCGACGGGCGAAGGCGACGACGCGGGCGCGGAAGGCGGGGTCGGGTTTGTCGTAGGTGGCGCCGTTGCCGGCGGCGATGGTGGCGAAGGCGAGGTTGGCGGCGACGACGCCGGACGCGATTTCCTTGGCGCCGAGTTCGAAGGCCTCGACGCGGCGTTTGTCGCGGCGGAGTTTCACGACCTGGTCGGTGCGGAGGCGGCTGAGCCAGTGCTCGACGGTGCGGCGCTGGCCGACGGCCTCGACCTGCGCGGCCTTTTCGGTGCGGAGGGTTTCGAGGAGTTGGAGGCGCGTGGGTTCGTCGGGGGCCTGGACGAGCGCGATGAGCGACTCGCGCACCGGAAGCAGGGCCCGCTCGGCGGCGAGGGCGGACGGAATGGCGGCGGGCTTTTCGCCGGCGTAGGCGGCCACGTGGGTGCCGTCGGCGAGTTTCCAGCGGTGGACGGCGGTGCGGCCGAGGGCGACGCTCACCAGGTCGCCGCCGACGACGGCGCAGGCCAGGCCGGCGGGGCCGGCCGGGACATCGAACCGGACGAGCAGGTCGCGCGTCTCCGCATCCCAGATACGAACGGCGCCGTGGCGGGTGGCGGCGGCGACGCGGGGCGAGGGGCCGGGGAGTAGGCGCACCCAGGTGTAGGATTCGCCGTCGAGGGTGAGAATGCGCTGCGACGGCGTCTCGCCGACGAGGTCGTGCACCGTGACGGAGCCGCCGAACCGGCCGAACCAGGCGACGGCGATCCGGTTGCCGTCGGGCGCCAGATCGAGGGCGAGGGCGGCGAGGCTGAGCGGCGGGACGACGCGGCTGCTGTCGATCTTGGAGCCTTCGGGAGTGTTGATGTCGGCAGCGGGGAAGCGGAGGAGGTCGACGCCGAAGGTGCGTTGGCCGGTGCCGGTGAGATTGTCGCCGGCGTAACCGAAGGCGAGGGTGCGGCCCTCGGCGTCGATGCCGACGGCGGTGATGCGGCTGGCGTTTTTCACCGCGCTGAAGGTGGTCTCGGAGCCGTTGCGGGCGGTGGCGGGCATGACGCCGAGACCGTAGACGAAGCGGTCGGAGCCGGAGGCGCCGGCGAGGCGGGCCTCGAGAAACGCGCTGCGGCGCTGGGCGCGCAGCTCAAGGGTCGGCGAGGGCCGGGAGAGGTCGGCGGAGAAGAGGCCGGCGGCCGTGAAGACCATGATCTTGCCGTCGACGGTGGGGGCGAGGGAGCGGACGGGGTCGGGCGTGGGCAGGGAGACGCGGACCTTGCCGGTGGCGGCGTCGCGGACGACGACGGTGCGCTCGTCGGCGACGTGGGCGAACCAGGCGCCGTCGTGGGCGACGGCGATATCGCGACAGGGGCCGAGCGGAGCGATGTCGGAGGCCTGGCCGAGCCAGCGGCGGAAGGCGCCCTGGAATTCCTGCATCGCGATCATGTGCGCGACCGTCTCGGTGCGGCGGGCGAGCTCGAGGACGACGAGGTGGCGCTTGAGGACGAACGTGCCGGGCTTCTCCTGGAGCGACGGGGCGGTGCGCAGCGCCTCGCGGAGCTGGTCGTCGGGGGCGTCGGCGAATTGTTCGCGGAATTTTTTCGCGGATTCGAGCAACGGCTCCATCAGGCCCTCGGTGAGGCCGTCCTTGAGGCGGAAGGCGACGAAGTGGCCCTTGGCGAGGGCGGCGTAGACGGGGCCGATGGCGGCGGCGTCCTTGAGGAACTGGGCGTCGCGTTCCTCGGGCGAGCCGAGGGCGCCGGCGGCGCGGGGCTTGTCGCCGATGCCGAGCACCTGGAAGAACCACTGCGGCTCGGCGCCGGCGGCGACCGCACGGGCGTCGAGGCGGTCGTGGAGGGCAACGAGGCGCGGCTTGTGGTCGTCGAGAGCGCCCACGCCCTTGAAGATCGTGAACGTCTGCATCATCCGCTGTTCGCCGTCGGTGACGACGGTCGACTTGAACTTGGCGGCGGCGGTGAGCGGAGTGAGGGCGAGGTCGCAAAGCTTCATCACGCGCTCGCGGTAGTCCTTGTAGTCGGGACCGAGGTCGGCGACGGGATCCTGGTCGCGGCGGTCGAGAAATTTTTCGAGGCGGGAAATGATCGCGCTGATATTCTCGGCGCTGGTCTCGAGCGGGCTCTCGCGGAGGCCGAGGGCGAGGTTGGCGCGACGTAGTTCGTCGAGGTCGCGCTGGAGCTGGGTCCAGTAGGCGAGCTCGGCGGGGGTGGGTTTCTCGGCGGATGCGGCGGCGTTGGTCGGGTCGGCGGGGGCTTTGGCCG
>JACCEB010186884.1_pt1 | contig 13112 bp, 10 predicted proteins | sample 7454761 | NCBI WGS metagenome assembly JACCEB01 (sample SAMN15323454, study PRJNA562643) | freshwater metagenome | isolation source: river surface water | place: USA:Blue River Watershed | collected 2017-08-18 | reverse complement strand
GCCTTGTTGCATAAAACAAACCGGTTACGTTGGTGTCGAACATTTCTTGCCATTGTTCAATGGGCAATTCTTCACAAAATCCGAAATAGCCCAATCCCGCATTGTTAATGAGGATGTCAACTTTTCCGTGCGCGTCTATGACTTCTTTAAAAGCAGCACTTATCGATTCTAGATTTCTCACATCGGTTTTGATACAATGGTAATTGGTGTGGTTAGTTGAACAACCACTTCTGCAAAATCCGTAAACGATGGCTCCTTTTGCTAGCAGTTGGTTTACACATTCTTGTCCGATGCCCTTATTGGCACCGGTTACCACGGCGATTCTATTTTCTAAATTCATGATGTTTTTAATTCAATGAAGGATAACAATGAAGTTTCTAATTGGTTCCAATCCCATGCAAATTTTTGGAGGCTGAGATTGTTTTTTTCTACAAAATGGGCGTATGATTTATCGTAATAAACCAGCAACAACTCTACCCAAGTTTTGAAATCATCTTGTTCCAGCGCTTCTACGGCTGCCTTTTCATGTTGCCCGCCCAATCGCTTACGCAGTTTTTGGGTTTGTTCAATGAGCAATTCCTTGGGCAGGTGGGCGTATTCGGCCAAAATTCTATTGATTCGGGTTTCACGGTCTACCAAAATCTCAATGCTCGGTGCTTGTTGCATTTGGACCCACAAACCCTGTGGAATTGCACACAAACCAATCATTCTACTTTCATTTTCAATATATGTAATCCTTTCTGGGTTTAATCCGAACAATTCAATCGCAAGCAAATTCTCGAACATTTCATTTCTGGGTTGTTCGGGCATTCCTACTCCACCAAGTGCCGAGCCTTTATGATTTGCCAACCCTTCTAAATCAATGATTTGTTGATCTTTTTGCTGTAATAAATGCAAAATTTCAGTTTTACCTGATCCGGTATGTCCTGCAACAAGGATGATGTTTTTTGGTGCTTCTAATGCGGCCAAAGTCCAATGCCTATATGATCGATAACCGTCCCGAATGATATAAACAGGTACGCCACTCCATTGAGTGATGGTAGATGCAATTTGGCTCCTCAATCCTCCTCGCCAACAATAAAACAAAACCGGCTTATTGTGTGATTTTTGAAGTGCCATTAAAGCGATATAGAATGCTTCAAATTTTGGTCCGGCCAACCGCAAGCCAACCTGAACAGCCACCTCTCTGCCTTTTTGTTTGTAGGTTGTGCCCACCTCGGCCCTGTCACCGTCGTTTAAAATTGGTATGTTAATGGCACCGGGGATATGTGCACGGGCAAATTCCGATTCGCTTCGAACATCTACCCAAATGTATGAGCCTTTGTGCTTGAGCGCTTCATCAATGGATAACGCTTTTGTCTGGCTCATTGTTAATTACATGATGACTTCAAGAAGGCTTCTGTATGCAAGCACAGAGTCACCGTATTTTTCTTTGGTTTTTGCTTGCAACAACGGCGCGAATTGGTCTTTGTATTGGTTGTAACTTTCAATTGAAGGCGCTGTATACTGTATCGCATAGTTCACACCTTCATTGTCGTTGGCTTCGGTGAGAAGCTTTAGAATTTTACATTCCGTAAAACAGCCTGTTTGCATTACTTCCGGAATGTGTTCTTCTTTCATCCAAGAAAGCCATTCATTGGCCAAATTTGGATGTAGGTTACACGTAACGTTGTAAACAATCATGAGATTATTGAGCTGTGATTCGGATGTTGTAGCCTTCCATGATGAGGTTGGCCAACAATTTTTTACAAGCGGTTTCAGCCATGTTGTGCGCTTCTTCTGAAGAAACGGCCTCCAAATCCATGGTGATGAATTTTCCAATGCGCACGTTAGACGCGGTTTCGATACCAATTTTTGGCAAACCATTGGCAACTGCTTTTCCTTGAGGATCTAACAATCCTTTGAGGGGTAAGATTTCAATCTCTGCAACGAATTTCACAATACAAACCTACGCTAAATTCCGCAAAAAAGCGTGTATTTTGCGGTGATGATTTTTGTAAAAATTAGAACCATTGGATTGTTTGCGGTGGTGGGAATGTGTTTTGCGAATTGTGTCGAAAATTCCTCACAATCGACTAAACATGCCAAATCTACTGATTCCGCAAATCTTATAGATACTGTAAATTTTGCGGGTGCTGATTTAATTGGTACAGACAGTGGAATTGTCATCATTGAAACACAGAGAAAACCCACGCAATTGTTAGGAATTTGGCAACAAATGCCAGTTTCAGCCTTGAGAGAATCCATTAAAACGCACGCACAGTTGATCGTCAATTGCATTGTTGAACACAAGTATCAGATGGATGGCGGTTTAACGGTGTTATATAAAGAGTCTCCCAGTGTTGGTAGTGTAGATGTTTTTGTAGGCATTCCAGTTAACGGCCTGAGGGCGGGTGCTAAAGCCAAACCACTAAAAGAGGGTTTTGTAGTTGAGAATATTGAGGGTGGTAGCTATCTGAAAGCCACGGTCAATGCAGAACCTGGTTCCACTTTAAAAAATTGGGAAAAATTTATCAAATTGGTGAAGGAACGAAATTCAGAGGCCAGCGCAACGAATGGAAGCTTGGGTGGATATCCTTATTTTGAATACTATCAAGACAGTCGCAATTCCGAGATGACAACCACTGTTTCACAAGCGATTCTTGTAATGAAAAAACAGTGATGCAAGTACCTCAATATCTTCAGAAAGGCGATACCGTTTTGCTCGTTGCGCCTGCACGCAATGTAAACCAAGGTGATTTGAGGGAATTCGAGGCTTGGATTAACGGGCAAGGTTGGATACTCGAGTTTGCACCAAATCTTTTTTCGGTGGATAATCAATTTGCGGGTACTGATGATCAAAGAGCCAATGATTTGATTTGGGCTCTATCACATCCAACAGCCAAAGCGATTTTTACGGCGAGAGGTGGATATGGCAGTGTTCGAACCTTGGAGGCAATGAAAAAGAAATTGGGCGATTTGGATTGTTGGCTTCAAACACAGCATCCCAAATGGTTTGTGGGATTTAGTGATGTTACAACCATTCATTTGTGGTTACAAAAAAACAATTGGGTCAGTATCCATGGACCTGTAGCTACACAATGGTCACTTCAACACGAATCTTCTGAAAAAAATCAACTTCAATTGGCCAACGTGCTGAATGGCAATCCTTTGTTGTTTGAGATAGATCAAGTCAATGTGTATCGCCCGGCTAATTTTAATGGTGAATTGATTGGTGGAAATTTAAGCTTGTTGTATGCGGCGTTGGGCACAGATTTACAGCCGGTTACTGATGGCAAAGTATTATTGATTGAGGATTTGGATGAATATTTGTATCACGTAGATCGCATGCTCATGGCATGTAAAAATGCGGGATTATTCAATAATATCCAGGCGTTGTTGGTGGGTAGTATGATCGATATGAATGACAATGCGGTGCCCTTTGGGAAAACGGTAAAAGAAATGATACTAGATTTACTTGGGGAGGCAAATTTTCCCGTTGTTTTTGATGTGCCAATGGGTCACGACAAACAAAATTATGCGGTAAAGTTGGGAGCAGTGTGTAACTTTGACAATTCAACTTTAACCCAATAATACGGTGATTTCTTCCAAAACATTTATTGCATTTACAAAGTTTGGTATTGTTGGCGGTATTAGCTTTTTAGTTGATATGTCAGTGTACTATGGATCAGATGTGTTTTTGCCAAGTTACATTGCAAAAGCCATAGGAATTGTGGTTGCAACGGGATTTAACTACAAGTTGAATTCGATGTGGACATGGGGTGCGAAAAAGGGCAGTGATATTCATGAAAAGCAGCCCAGTGTTTTGCGTAACTATCTCATTTTGTATGCCATTAGCGGTTCTGTGAATGTTTTAACCAATGAATTATTACTGTCTGTTTTGCCAGATTGGATCTTACAATTGAATGTAGTATTTCCAAACAAATTGGGGGGTGATGAAATAATTAAGAATACATTTTTGGGTAGTACACAATTATTTGCAGTAAAAATCGACAAATTATTTGCAGTACTAACAGCGACAGTGGTGGGTATGATGATCAATTTTATCGGCCAAAAACTGTGGGTGTTTGGTAAAAGTAAATCACGAGGTTAACAAAGCATCGTCGGATGCACTAACTTTGTAATTCATCATTTTTTAATAAAAAATAACATGGCATGTACATCTTGTGGCACCAAGGAAGGCGGAACACCCGGTGGGTGTAAGAGCAACGGAACTTGTGGTACCAGTGGTTGCAATGCATTAAACGTTTACGATTGGTTCAAAGATATGGACCTGCCTTCGGGCTATAAACCTTTCAATGTTGTAGAAGTGCGTTTCAAAGGTTCTCGAAAAGAGTTCTTTAGAAACACAAATAACTTGGAGCTTTATACCGGTGATTACGTTTGTGTAGATAGCAGCATTGGATTTGATATTGGAACGGTCTCAGCAACCGGCGAAATTGTTCGTTTGCAGTTGAAAAAATACCGAGTTCGCGAAGATTCTGACGAGATGAGGGGTATTCAAAGAGTGGCGTCGGAACGCGACATGGAACGTCAGAAAGAAGCCAAAAGCAAAGAAGACCAAACCTTGGAGCGCGCTCGTACGATTGCGTTTTCATTGAATCTGCAAATGAAAATTTCAGACATTGAAATCCAAGGAGACGGACGCAAAGCAATCTTTTTCTATACCGCCGAAACGCGGGTTGATTTTAGAGAACTCATTAAGCGTTATGCCGATGAATTTAAGCTGAAAATCGAAATGCGTCACATATCATATCGCGAGGAAGCTTCCCGATTGGGTGGTACTGGCGTATGTGGTAGGGAATTGTGTTGCAGTACTTGGTTAACGGATTACAAACAAGTAAATACTGGTGCGGCGAGAGTTCAAAATTTGAGTATCAATATGGAAAAATTGGCTGGTCAGTGTGGTCGTTTGAAATGTTGCTTGAACTATGAGTTGGATCAATATGTTGAAGCCATTGACGCATTTCCCAAGGCAAAGGTGGTTAAGTTGGATACAGTGGCAGGTGTTGCTTATGCGAGAAAAACCGATATTCTGAAAAAACTTATGTGGTTCTCATACGATGATAACCAAACATGGGTTGCTTTGCCTGTAGATAAGGTAAATGAGGTAATGGAGGAAAACAAAGGGGGCAAACAATCTGCATCCTTGCAAGATTTGGCTCCCGCGAGTGCTGTTTTAGAAAAGTTGGGCAATGGTGGGGATGATCGAAACAATGATTTCATAGGCAATTCAGAATTGTTATCTGATGATGAATTTGCTTTGAAGAAGAGGGGCCCCGAGAGAGGGGATCAGCGCAATGGTGATCGCAGAAAAGGTGGTAACGATAGACGTCCCGAGAACCGCGGTCTGAAACCAGCTGGAGAAAACCGAGGACCACGACCAGATAACAGAGGTCCTAGGCCAGAAGGCGGTCCGAAACCAGCTGGAGAAAACCGAGGACCACGACCAGATAACAGAGGTCCTAGGCCAGAAGGCGGTCCAAGACCAGGCGGAGAAAACCGAGGCCCACGACCAGATAACCGAGGCCCAAGGCCAGAAGGCGGTCCAAGGCCAGGTGGAGAAAATCGAGGCCCACGACCAGATAACCGAGGCCCAAGGCCAGAAGGCGGTCCAAGGCCAGGTGGAGAAAATCGAGGTCCACGACCAGACAACCGAGGTCCAAGGCCAGAAGGTGGTCCAAAACCTGTAAACAGTACCAAACCAAATACAGATTCACCAAATTCAAATACTGGCGATTCGCCAAAATCAGAATAATAACAAGAGGGGCGCCGCAGGCGCCCCTCTTGTTTAAAATAAAATCGGAATTGCTGGCAAGTGCCAACAAAGTATTAATAACTCAAGTACATACTCTTCTGCTTGTATAATTCGCGGAAGGCTGGATCTTTTAGGTCTTTGATAAACAAAATACTCTCGCCCGTACTTTTCATTTCGGGACCCAATTCTCTACTTACACCTTGGAATTTGTTGAAGCTGAATACAGGTTGTTTTATCGCAAAGCCAGCAGGTCTTGCAGGAATGGTAAAGTCCTTGATTTTATTTGCCCCCAACATCACCTTTGTGGCCATATTTACATAAGGGAAATCGTAGGCCTTACAAATGAATGGTACAGTTCTAGACGCACGAGGATTGGCTTCAATCACATATACTTTTTCATCTTTGATCGCAAACTGTATGTTCATCAATCCGCGAATATTCAAAGCGTGAGCCAATTTTTCGGTGTATTCGATCATTAGGTTTTGCACGTTTTCACTCAATGCGAACGGAGGGAGTACAGCACTCGAATCGCCCGAGTGAATACCCGCTGGTTCGATGTGTTCCATCATTCCCAAAATGTGAACGTCTTCGCCATCGCAAATACTGTCGCTTTCAGCTTCTTCCGCGCGATCCAAGAAGTGATCAATCAAAACCCTGTTTCCAGGCAAATCGCCGAGCAATTTAACAACCGCCTTTTCCAAGTCTTCGTCGTTGATCACAATCACCATCCCTTGTCCGCCCAATACATAACTCGGACGAACCAACACAGGGTAACCCACTTGATTTGCAATTACGATTGCCTCTTCGGCATCAAGAGCCACACCGAATTTTGGATATGGAATATCTAACTGGGCAAGCATTTCACTGAAACGACCGCGATCTTCGGCGATGTCCATGTTATCGTAGCTTGTTCCAATGATTTTAATGCCTTTCTCGTGCAGTTTTTCTGCCAATTTCAAAGCTGTTTGACCGCCCAATTGCACGATAACGCCTTCGGGTTTTTCGTGTTGGATGAGTTCCCACAGATGCTCCCAATAAACAGGTTCAAAGTAGAGTTTATCCGCCATATCGAAATCGGTACTCACCGTTTCGGGGTTACAATTGATCATAATGGCTTCATAACCTGCTTCTCGAGCCGCCATGATTCCATGAACACAACTGTAATCAAATTCGATACCCTGTCCGATGCGATTTGGACCGCTGCCCAATACGAAGATTTTCTTCTTATCACTGACAACGCTTTCGTTTTCCCCATCGAAGGTGGAATAGAAGTAATTGGTAGGACTCGGGAATTCGGCGCTGCAGGTATCTACCATTTTATATACTCGGCGTATACCTAGGCTATATCGTTTTTCACAAACCTGATCTGCGGTAGTATTGCCACCCATCAACCAAGAGATTTGTTCATCGCTGTATCCTTTTTCTTTGGCAATTTTTAATAAGGCCGCGGGGATATTATCGATATTGTATCTGCGAATTTCGGTTTCAGTTTTTACCAAATCAGCGATTTGCTCCAAGAACCAACGGTCTACGCGGGTGATTTTCTGCACGCTACTAATGGGTACGCCCAATGCCAAGGCGTCTTTGATTTGGAAAACGCGATTCCAGCTGGCGTATTCCATGCCATGCACAAGTTCCTCTAAGTTGCGACTTACTTTGTTGCCATCAGCTCCGAGGCCATGACGGGAAATCTCAAGACTCTGACAAGCTTTTTGGAGTGCTTCTTGGAAGCTTCTTCCGATGGCCATGACTTCACCAACCGACTTCATTTGGAAGCCCAGGCGGGTATCTGCGCCATGGAATTTATCGAAGTTGAAACGAGGGATTTTTACGATGACGTAATCCAAGGCGGGCTCAAAAAAGGCGCTAGTAGTCTTGGTAACTGGGTTTTTGAGTTCATCCAAGTAAAAACCGATGGCCAATTTCGCTGCAATTTTTGCAATGGGATAACCGGTTGCTTTCGATGCCAAAGCAGAACTTCTACTTACCCTTGGGTTGATTTCGATGGCGATGATTTCTTCGTCCACTGGGTTAACGCTGAACTGCACGTTGCAACCACCGGCGAAAACACCCATACTGCGCATCATCTTGAAAGCCATATCGCGCATTCTTTGGAAAGCGGTATCGCTCAATGTCATTGCAGGTGCTACGGTAATTGAATCCCCGGTGTGAATTCCCATAGGATCGAAGTTTTCGATGGTACAGATTACGGCGATATCGTCTTTGCTATCGCGAAGCAATTCAAATTCGTATTCTTTCCAACCCAATACGGCTTGTTCCACCAATACTTCATGCACAGGGCTGCATTCAAGGCCATATTGTAGGGCCCGATCAAACTCTTCTTTCTTATATACGATGGCACCTCCGGTTCCTCCGAGCGTGTAGCTAGGACGAATTACCAAAGGAAAGCCGATGCGTTGAGCGATTTCTTTGCCTTCTAGGAAGCTATTGGCGATCTGACTTTTTGCAACACCCACACCCAATTCAACCATCAATTGGCGGAATTTCTCACGATCTTCCATTTTGTCGATGGCGGCAATATTCACCCCGATAATTTTGCAATTGTATTTATCCCAAATGCCTAGCTCATCACATTCTTTGGCCAAATTCAATGCAGTTTGTCCGCCCATGGTTGGCAAAACGGCATCGATATCTTGTTCTTGAAGTATCTTTTCGATGCTTTCTGGAGTAAGGGGTTGGAGGTACACATGATCCGCATTCATTTTGTCGGTCATGATGGTCGCAGGATTGCTATTGATTAGCGATACTTTGATGCCTTCTTCTCGAATGCTTCGTGCGGCTTGTGTTCCTGAGTAATCGAATTCGCAAGCTTGTCCGATAATGATCGGCCCGCTGCCGATGATGAGTACGTGTTTGATTGAGGGGTCCTTTGGCATGATTCCAAAAATTGTACAAATTTAGGGCATCGAAACCGTAAAAGGAGTTTAATTTTCCACCAAATCAAAGAAAATGGAAATCGCAGCTGAATGCGGAATTATTTACAAAGCAAAATGGGCAGTAGGAGATATTCCAGGAAGAATAAGCCCCAGTAAAACATGTAAAATCGCTTGATGCTTTTTTGATTTTGGATATCACATTTTTTGGATTGCCAATAAAACACGAGCATAATCACCAAGTGGACAATTCCAGCAAGAACGTTTGGCGCAACGTACCGTGAACTAAGCCACCGAGTGATCCAAGTTTCAATAAAAAGCCAATAAAAAGCCATGAACAAGTAGGCTGATAGAACCAAAAAACGTCCTGCCCGCAAGGCCTTGCTTTTGCTCCAAACAACAGCCAAAGTTTTAAAACCAAATTGCTCATCTCCTTCTGTGTCTGGAATGTCCTTGAACCAAGCAATCCCCAAACTAAATGCCGTTACAAACGCAACCAAAGGTGCTAGCCAACTCATGGATGGCAAAATCGAACCGAAAAGTAAAATAGAAAAGTGTAGGGCAATGCCAAGATTGATTAACGGTCCTCTCACGAGTGCAATGGCGCTAGCGGCCCAAACATGGTGCTTTTTGAATTGTATGGGTGGTAGCGAGTACATCGCCCCGATAGTGGCAATAAGTGTAATGAGACCACCAAAAAATGGATGAATGAGCCATGATGAGCCCAGTGCGATGAAACCCGCTAGGGCAACAATGAATTTTCCGCGGGATAAACTCAATTCACCGGATGCTAAAGGTAAATGGGGCTTGTTGATTTTGTCTAATTCTACATCAACAATTTGATTGAGTCCAGTGATAAAAATGTTGCACATTAAACACACCACGAGCGTGGGAAGTAGGAGATAAAAAAATGCGGATATTTTTGCTGTTAATACAGGAATGAAACCGGTGATTTTGCTTTGATGCGATGGCAATTCTGGTCCAAAATGGTCAAGGCTTGGTAGTAAGATTTTGGCTGTTTGAGAAATGTTGTTGGGCTCGATATCGCTTGGAACGGGAGACGCATATAATACAAGCAGCAACAATGAAATGATGCTAATGCTAGTACCGATGAGGGTATGCGGTCGAGAAAATTTCCAAATCAGTGAAAGCATCCTCAAAAGTAACAACCAATCCAACATATTTGTGTTTATTTGATGCATGCAAATTCCAGATATTGAGTTAGGGTTGGTTGTGGTAGTTGTTCTGGTCGTGATCCTGCTATTGAACTATTCGGAAAAGAAATACCCTCATTTGCGTTTTTATTTCCGAAAAGCACTTCACATCATTGTGGTTTTTATGGCGGCGTATGTATCGATGTTCGTGATGTCTGTTTGGGTACCTCTGATCGCGTGGATGTCGTCTGGGGCTTTGTTGTTTATGATACGCAAAGGATGGTTTGAGGAAATGGGTAGTATTAATGAGAACCCTAGAAAATCATGGGGTATATTGTATTTTTCATTAACCTATTCTGTGCTAACAACGATTCCGTTTTTATTGACTTCTCATCAACAACCTATGTTAAAGCTATTGCTTTGGATGAATGGTTGGTCTTTCATGGTATTGGCATTTGCCGATGGCTTAGCCGGATGGTTGGGTCGGTGGTCCATGCAAAAAAAACAAACTCAAATTACGGCGGGAAGTAATTTTAAATTCATTAATAAGGCCAATAAAAAGGGAATTATTGAGGTAGGCTCTGATAATAAATCGTTGTTTGGTTTTTTAGTTTTTTGGTTAGTTACTGTTGCCGTTAGTGTGGTTTTTCTTGAATTTACACAAGATTTTATAGAGCTCAACGGAAGACAATTTGGATGGGATGTGTTGTTACCGCAGATATTGGTATTTGGTTTTGTTTTGGCGTTGATTGAATTGATTTCAACCAATGGCAGTGATAATTTATTTGTTGTTATAAGCGCTTGGTTAATGGCTGGGTCGTTGGGGCTGGGTTTGATGAATTACCCACACTTGATTTTTTATGCCGGTCCCGAAGGTTTATTCTATTACATGGTGCTGTCTATATTGTTTGGATTTATTCTTTTGAAGTATGGTTGGCTTGAAATAACAGGGGTAATCATGGCTTGGATACTGGCATTTGTGGTGGTAATGATGTCTAATTGGACATTGGTGCCATTGCTCGTGTTTATGGCTTCCGCGACATTGGTGGGAAAATTGAGAAGACAAAATGGGAATAATGAGTTTGGAGATAAAAAGGATGGTAAGCCAAGGGATCGTTGGCAGGTGCTGGCAAACGGTGGAATTTATTTATTTTTTGGATTGGTTACTTACTGTTTTGAAATGGGTTTGGGCGATATTTTTGGATTTGACAACAATCCAGTAATTCAAGAGAAATTTTTGGTTTTGGCTTTGGCGAGTTTGTCGGCGAGCTCTGCTGATACTTTGAGTAGTGAGTTGGGTCAATGGCTCGGGGGAAATCCTAGGTTTTTGTTGAGTTGGAGAAAAGTACCTAAAGGACTATCTGGCGGTGTGACAATCGCTGGTTTGTTTGGTGGTGTTTTAGGTGCTTTATTGATCGCTTCTTGCGTTTTTTTGATTTCACAAGAGAGGTTTGTTATTGCGGAAATGAAAATTTGGGTTGTATTTGGATGGATTTTTCTTTTGGGAATGGTGGGAACCTTGGTTGATAGTATCATTGGAGAGGTTTTTCAGGCAAAGTATTTGACAAAAAATGGAGAATTAACGGATAATTCGGAGATTCGGAGTGATGATAAACCGTCAATGGGGTATTCTTGGATCAACAATGATGGAGTTAATTTCATTTCCAATGCCATTGTTACAGTATTGATGTATTGGTTAATTTTCTAGTTGAAAAAAATTAAAAAAATTCTTTTGGGGGTGTGAAATTGATTTTGTGTTTTAGGCAACTGTGTTGGTTTAATAAATGTCTACTGTATTAAAAAGTATACAATTTATCGCCAATACACGAAGAAATACGCCAATTAAGTAAGCAATCTGTATTTTTGTGTAAGATTGGCGACTATTTCATCAAATAATCCCAATGCAAAACAACTTGAAAAATATTCTATGGTAAATAATAGACTTAAAAAATTAATCACTCTAATGGGTGGTTCTACTTTGTTTCTAATTAGTTCAGTGTTAGGGCAAACCATCAGCAGTAGTTTGTCGTTCAGTCTTAAATCTGGCAACGTATTTCCGGTAGATGCAAACAACTGTGGAGTAGATGCCCCAACTGCCTCTTTTGTTGCTGTTGAAGCCTATAATTCGGGTGCTACGGAAATCAATGTGGGAAATTTAACATTAGATTCAGTGCCAACGGGATGGAAAATTTTAGGTCCATCCGGTGGAAAGTACACCATTGGTAAACTTGCTGCTGGCCAGCGAAAAACAGCGTTTTTCTACGTTCATGCCAATTGTGCAGACAAGGGTTCAACCAAAGGATTCCGTTATACTGCAGACAACGGTGTGAATACTCAAAGATATCGCCCTGCCATCAACTGTGTGGGTATAGTAACAACAGCCTCTGCTGGTTCTTTGAAGAGTAAAGTGAGTAAATTGAGGGTTTTAGGTGCCATGATTATGGATACCGTGACATTTTCTTTTCAAGGTTTTGGCACCAATGAGGAAATGTTATTTTCACCCAGCACACTGGTTACATTTAAATCAAATTTATTAAGATTAGAGAAAGTGAAAATACTGTCGGCCCCAACGAATATGGGAGTTGTGGCTGGTGACGAGGATTTGCTTTATTTCGATGCAGGTTTTAATGCTTCTGGTTCTACACAATATGATGTTTCTGTTTTGTTTAAATGGAAAATTGTTGGCCTTGGTGATTCAACTTTGCTAGCCCCGCTTTCAGCCAACCGTCAAGGTGGGCCCATCAAAGGAAAGGTTGGAGATTCTTTGTCCAACCTAACATCAACGCCGATTATATTGGCCAAATGGATTTCAATGTCCCCTGGCACCAATGCCATTTCAGTAACCAAAACGTGTAATAAGTCAGTTTACAATGTGGGCGATACTTTAATTTATTCAATTGCTTTGAATAACTCGTCGGCTGCGGATGTTATGGTTGATCGGGTTGTTGACACATTACCAACTGGTCTTACATTTATTGATATTGCATCGGGATCTGATTATACGGCACCCGATTTTTCATCATTGCCAACCAATGGTGCAACCGGTAATTTGTTATTTGATGGAGGAAATACCAACCCAAGTTCTGGAAATGTTTCAATTTTTGTACCGGCGAATAGTACCAAGACCTTGAAACTTAAATATAAGGTAGCTACTGGCACTACGGGTACGTTAACCAATAAGGCTGCGGCTTATGTATCAACCACGCGACTTGACACAGGTTATGCCAATGTATATCAATATGGCCCACCTTCGGCTTCATTAAAATCCAAAACCAACGTTAAATGTAAAGGAGGTAGTGATGGCTC
>JACCEB011260222.1_pt1 | contig 13113 bp, 8 predicted proteins | sample 7454761 | NCBI WGS metagenome assembly JACCEB01 (sample SAMN15323454, study PRJNA562643) | freshwater metagenome | isolation source: river surface water | place: USA:Blue River Watershed | collected 2017-08-18 | reverse complement strand
GTAAGCAGCATTTTGCGGCCATGGTACGAATGACGGTTGATTATATGGGCGGGCTCCGTTGCGAGGCGGAGCATGGACCTTCGGGGCAACGGATGACGACGGACGCGCCGGTGGACAACCACGGGCGCGGCGAATCTTTCTCGCCGACGGACCTGTTGGGAACGGCTTTGGCGACCTGTATGGCGACGATCATGGGCATCATTGCGGAGCGGCATGCGATCGATTTGCGGGGGATGCGCATCGAGGTGGATAAGGAGATGGTGGTCGCCCCTGTGCGGAGGGTTGGTCGGCTCACTTGCCGAATCTGGATGCCTATTGACGGGGACCATCCGCAACGGACGGCCTTGGAGCAGTGCGTCAAGACGTGTCCGGTTTATGCAAGTTTGCATCCGGAGGTTGAGAAAGTGATCGAGTTTTTCTGGAAGTCGTGAGGTTCGGAATGGTGACGCGACGGTCATTTTTGAAAGTCAGCGGGGCGGTGGCTGGGGCGGGTGTGCTGGATCTTTGTGGGGCAAGCGCCTCGCCGAAGTGTTCATTTTTCGTGATTGGCGATACGCACTTCTTGGCGGACAGGGAGATGCCGGAGCGCATGGATGAGACGTCGGCGCTTTACACCGAGGGATTGGTCCGGACGTTGAACGGACTGAAAGGGAGTCGGATTCCTGAGTTAAGTGGGGGAGGGGTGGTGGCGAATGTTTCGGGAGTGCTTCACGCGGGAGATGTCGTGGATTCGGCGGATAAGGGCGGGCCGATTCACCTCGAGATGCAACGCACCGAGTGGGCTCGGTACGAGCGGTTGTTTGGGATGACAGGGGCGGAGGGATTGTTGCGGATGCCGGTGATGGAGATTGGCGGCAATCACGATGGTCCCCACGGGACGGGACACGTCATGGCCAGTCTTGCAGCGAGGCAGCGCTCACGTAAGGGACTTACGGGTCTGAGTCAGAACGGATTGCATTACTCGTGGGAGTGGGGTGGCGTTCATTTCATCGCGCTCGGATTGATTGTGGGCTCTGACGTGTCGGTGCTCCGTAAACGACGATATGCGGCGAGCGAGAGTCTGGATTTTCTTCGCGAGGACTTGGCGAAGAATGTCTCGTCCGGCCAGCCAGTGGTGATTTTGCATCATGTGGATGTCGCCCGCTATTCGGACTTCAAACCGGATATAGATTTTACGAAGTGGGAATGGGATCCCGCCGATGTGAAGGCGTATTATGAAACCATTCGATCGCACCGAGTGGTGGTGTTTTACGGCCACACCCACCGGCGTGAGGTGTTCCGGTGGGATGGCACGGGAGGGCGCCCTTCCGCCGGGGTGCCGGTCTTCAATGTGGATAACTCTTCGCACTTTGGAGATGCGCGGCAGGCGTTCTTTTACGTCGAAATTGCTGAGGGGGCGGTGTGTGTGCGGGAGTTTGCAACGGGTGACGGGTGGATCACTGGGGCCTGGAGTCCGCAGCATTGGCAGATGACGCTGGGTTGATTTGTGGTTTGAGGGTGGGCGCGGATTTTGCGATGGCGCTGGGAATGAAAATCGGTGTTCTGTTGACCGTTGGATGTGGGTTGTTGGGGATGCTGTCTCGTGCGGACGTCGGGCTGGGAGCGAAGGCTCCTGCAGGGGCTGAGATTCTTTTTGATGGGACGAAGGAGTGCCTTGATGCGAAGTGGACGTATTGGGAAGGGCCGGGATTCAAGTCGGCATTGCCGATTAAGTGGCCAATCGTTTCTGATCCGTCGGTGAATGGTGCGACGGCGTTGATGACGGATGACCCCGTGGCGGTGGGAGGCCGGTTTGGAACAGCGGATATTGTGACGAAGAAGGCTTATCGGGACTTTCGTCTTCACGTGGAGTTTGTGGTGATGAATCCAAGGGGGAACAGCGGCGTTTACCTTCAGAACCGGTACGAGATCCAGATTTGCGATGGGGATCAAACCAAGCACGGCATGGGGGCGGTGATCAATGAGACCGAGTCGCCGTACGCGCTTTATAAGGGGCTTACCAAGTGGAACTCGTACGACATCGTGTTCCGTGCTGCGCGGTTTGCGGATGGCAAGTTGGTGGAGAAACCGCTGGTCACGGTCTACTTCAACGGAATCAAAGCGCACACGAATCAGGTGATCAGCCAAGTGTGGGGTGGACCTCGTTCGGGAATCGATGGGGGTAACGAGGGGGGCAAGGGAATCACCGACTCTCCGGGCGGGTTAAAACTTCAGTGTGAGGGACACGACGTTCGTTACCGCAACATTTGGATCGTGGAAAAGGACATCGCTGCGGCAACCACCGATTTTTCCGAGAAAGAGTAGTGGGGGGGATGTGATGGTGCGAGGGAAGACAGGGGTGGGAAAACGGTCTCTGGAGAGTGGAGTTTCGGGGGGCGTCCGAATCCTTCGGGTTGCAGTGGGTGCGTTGGAGCAGACCGGAGTTTTTGTGAGCGTTAACGAGCAACGTTCGGAAGCAGCGATTTGATTTCGGCAGGTTGGAGCGCTCGGGGGAAGATGCTGATTTCGTCGAGACGACCTTCCCAGTTTGAGTTGTTGTCACTCCGACCGCCGAAAAACCATGGGAAGGAAAGATCGGGAGCGTTCTCAGTCAATGGCAGTTGTGTCTGAAGCTCACCATTGAGGTAGCCGCGCAGCATGGCTTTGTCTTTCACGATACAGACGTGTGTCCATGTCCATCGCGGTGCCTTGACCCCGTTCGGTGCCGTGGCGAGCTGTTCGCCGTGTTGCAGGACGAGGGTGCCGGAGACACCATTCGTGCCTTCAATGCCAGCATGGATTCCATTGAGGCCCAGTCCATTGTCGGGGCCACGGGAGAGAAACCAACCAAGCATTGGACGCGAATCGTCGGGCATTCCGTTCCAAACCCATAGGCTTGCGGACCACTCTTGTTTGAGTGACGTGTCGCCGTGTTTGATTCGTCCGCCGACGAGGTGGGGGGCACGGTTTTTTGTGGAAGGGGAGGCAAAGGCATCGGAGGCAGGGCCTTCCAAGAGGTACGTGATATCGGGCTCGTAGGAGGCGTGGTGTCCGTTTCCTGAGGCGTCTACCGCGATGGGGCCGGTGGGGTCATCAAGGCGTAGGAGAGCGAAGGGGTTGAGCAGGAGGGTCTTTCGGGTTATGGGGCCGATTGGAAGAGTGGTGTCACGGCGAGGGCGGGCGGAGACCTTTTCCAGCAGGGCGATTGCTGTTTCGGTGATCCGAGGTTCTGCGTTCACTTCGAGGCCGGCCGATCGTGCGGGCCATGTGTTGTATCCACCCCAGCGGTGTTGTTCTGGCGGGGGGATGTAGCCGTCTCCGCCGTTGGCGAGTTCGATGACCATGGTGTCTTTGAGTGGGCTTGCGGCTTTGATTTTGAGACCGGTGACGGCATAGGTTTCGCACGGGGTGGTAGCGATTCCGATTTCGCCGAGGCGGATGCCTTGAACGACGACTTCGGTTCGTTGCAGGGAGTTCAACAGGACCTGTTCGCGCGCGTAGACTTCGGTCTGGTTTTTCGGGAGGCGATCACCCATTTCTCGAACGATGCGCTCGGCCCATTCGAGCCGTTGCGCATCCGGGACTCGATAGTTCATGGGTATCCTTGCTTCTTGCATGGCGATGGATTGGGGGCGCGAGTGATGGATTTCGGCGATGGCTTTGCGCGCAAGTTGAACGAGGCCATCGGCATACTGGTCGATGGTGAGTTTGGGGTTCCATGCATCTGGGTTGGTGTAATCACGACGCCAGATGTCGCCACTGCAACCATGTGACATGGCCGCGATCACACTGTCAGAAGAATCCGATGGAGAGCGCAATGCGGCGGCAATCCCCTCGGAGAAGAGTCCGAAGTAATCGGCACTGATGTCGGTATCGCTGAAGTAATGCATCGAGAAGTTCGCAAGGACCGCGAGGGGTTTGCCTTGAGCGGTTCTGATGGAGATGAGGGAGAGTTCAGGGTCTTTTGGACCCGCTTCGCCGGTCACGTTTTCCCACTTTGCGCCAGCGTGCATGTTGGCGCGGACGGTTGGGTTACCGAAGGGATCCGTCTCGATCTTGTCGGGACGCCGAATCCATTGCCGCAGGGCGGTGTAGTCGGATGCATTGACGCGTCCAAAACCGATTTCAGCGGGTTGCAGGTTGTTGAGAGCCTTTTGGATGGCCTCGACGAGGCGTGCTCTGAGGAACGGGACGTAGGCGGGATCGGCGTCGGTTCCGAGGCAACCCATCGAGGCGGGAGCCGAATGACTATGTGTGGCGGAGATGAGGATGTGGTTTGAGGGGACGCCGGTTTGTGCGGCGGCTTCTGTTTTCGCTTCATCCAGCAGGGCTTTGCCGATCATGCAGGAGTCCACGATGACGGAGACGATGCGTTCGTTCCCGTCTGAGAATGCGAAGGCGCGTGCTGTGACGGCGGTTTTGACCTTGGCGACGGAACGGCTCAGCACGCCGCCATTGACGAGGACGGGGAGTGTTTGTGGGGTCACGTCGACGGTGGCTGCTCCGGCTTGGAAATCGGCGTGGGCTTGGGTGGCACAAGTGGAGAGTGCGAGGACTGCCCAGAGAGAGCGAGGGAGGATGTTCATTTTGAGGGGGATGGGTTGGGAGGGAAGTTGAGGTGGCTATGGAGGAAATCGAATGTGCCTTGGCCGTTGATGGTGTGGGGACCGTCGAAGTGTTCGATGGTGGTGTGTTTGCTGATCCCGAGTTGGTTATAGAGGCGGCGCACTTTGGCGTACTCGTAATCGACCCATTCATCGAGCCCGACTCCGTCGCGGTGACCGCGTTCGACCATGAAGGGGCGGGGAGCGATGAGTGCAGCCATTTCGGCATAGTTCGCGTGGTTGGCGAGGTTCCACTCCCAGATCTCGTGCTCGCCGACGAAAACGTAGCTCATTGGCATGGTGATGGATGCGCATTTTCGGATCCATTCATTGAAATCACCGCTGCAGATGCTGAGGCAATAGCCCTTGAGTACGGCAGGGGTGCGCATCGCGCTTTTTCCTCCGTAACTCAGGCCGTAGAACGCGACACGATTTGGGTCGATTGCAGGCTGGGTTGAGAGCCATTCGAGGATGCGTTCGTGTTGGCCGTTGATGAGGGAGTAGAGCGTGAACCCGAGCGGATTGAGCCGGCGTTGAAGGGAACGGAATACATCCTTGCCTCGGTAGAGGTTGTGCGGGGCGAAGGTGATGAAGCCGCGTTCTGCCAGTCGCAGGGCGAAGGCTTTGTAAGCACGCCAAGCGTTACCGGTTTCATCGGTATCGAAGAGGTGTTCAGGGAGACCTTCAAGGCCATGCTGACAAACCACAACGGGCCGCTTCTCTCCGATCGGAATATTTTTTGGAAGGCAGAGCCATCCCCACGATGGGAGGTCTTTCCAGGTGTCGATCTCCACTTCGTGAATCGAAACGGATTCGGTTTCACGGATGAGGCGGGAGCGCGATTGAAGGGGAAGGAAGGGTTCATCCAAACGTCCAATGGCGTTTTTCCAGAACGCCTCACGTCGTTGATCGAGGGTGGCTTGGAAGCGTTCCAGGTGGTCGGATGGATAGGACTGGCGTGCTCTCAGTGTCCGACTGTGTTCGATGAGGGGGATGAGGTTTTGGCAGTAGTTTTCGAAGGCTCTTACCGTTTCGCGTTGTCGAGTGGCGAGGACGGAGGGATCGGCTTTTGGTGCATTGGTCGGCGGGGCGCTGGATTGGCCGAGTGAGGGATGGAGGATGCGGAGGGGTGGCGCGGTGTGAGGATCTTCGATGAAGTGGGGCTTCCACGCGGGTAAGAGACCTTTTGCGAGCGCGGCGGCTCGGTCCGCTTCGGCGCGGGCAGACTGTGGGGAAGGTACGATGAGGGTGCCTGGGGCTGCGACCTGACGCGCGTTTTTGGGGGGTGTTGACGGCTGGGAGTGCGGGAGTGGAGTGTGATGGATGAGTAGGGGACGGGGGGCAATCATTGCGGCAAGTTCCGCGTCACCAAATGTTTTCAAAAGTCCGAACAGGTTGTGATCGAGAGGTTCCGAGGCGAGGTTTTCGCGTGGGCCGAAGTGGCCAGAGAGAAGAACGGAGTGGATGCGGGTGTCGAGTGCGGCGACGAAGAGTGCAATCCACGCGCCTTCCCCGTGTCCTGCAAGGACGATTTGCGGTGCGGGTTGTCGAAGGGAGAGTGCGTCGACGAGAGAGAGAATTTTTTGGACTTCGAGACCGACCGGGTGACGTCCGAGAATGAAGGCTTGGCGGTAGATCCACTCGCGGTGGGAGCAGTTTGTTTGGATGCCGAGCAGTTCGCTTCCTGAAAAGGTGTGGTCGCGGCTGAGCAGGCGTGGAATCAGGATTTCGGCTTTTTCGCGAAGGATTGCGTCGGTGGGAGCGGGGCTGTGGGGGGCGATGATGTCTTCGGGGGCTTTTTGAGGATCGGGGATGAGGATGATGGAGACGCCGGTTCCTGGTTCAGTGTTGGGAATCTGGATGCCGTCACCGCTCAGTCCTTCGAGGACCGGCCAGCGGATGGGGACGGCTGGGCGGATCGTTCCGATTGGCACGCCCGATGGGGTGATGGTTGAGGGGAGTCGTGTGTCGGTTACGCCCAAGATTTCTCGCAGGGCTTGGCGGTGGGGAGAGAGTGAGGTTGCGTAGTTTTGGGGTGAGGAAAGGTCTGGATGCCATTGTGCGGCACGCTGCGTTGGGAGGTTTTTTTCGAGGCGGCTGACGAACTGGTGAGCGCCGCGAAGGAGCGTGGCGGAGCGGTCAGGGTCAGGTGTGAGCGGGAGGGTTCCCGGAAGCGGGCTTGCTTGGAGCTGTAGCGCGAGCGGGATGATGAGGAGGCCGAGCCATTTTGCGGATGTTCGGCGGGATAGGGGGGGCATCCCCTCCTGTTTGCAGATGCTGTGCCCGACGAAGTTAGGGGGGGGCTGAGGCGCGGGCTGGGGCGATCAGATATTCTCCGGGCTTTGGAGAAGGTCTGCGATCCGGGCGAGGAGCCGTCCAGCGGCGCCGCCGTCGAGCACGCGGTGATCAAAGGAGGGTGTGAACTGGGCTTCCGTGGCGGGCTGGAAGGTTTTTGCTTCGGCGTCCCAAACGGGAACGACCTGACCGGAGCCCATCCCGAGGACGAGGGTTTGTTCGGGGAGCGGGATGGGGGTGGCCCATTCGAGGCCGAACGTACCGAAGTTGGTGATGGTTGCGAGCGAACCGCCTGTGGCATCGTGGGGCAGTCTCCTGCGGCGTGCGAGATCGACCAGATCGTTGTAGCGCGAGACGAGGCTCGCGAGAGGGGTTGCATCGACGTTGCGGAGGACGGGGACGAGGACTCCGTCTTCTGCTTCAACAGCGAAGCCAACGTCGATGGATTTTGGGTGGACAATTTTGTCGCCGACGAGACGTCCTGCGACGGCGCTATTTTCGCCGAGAGCGATGGCAAGAGCGCGGAGGGCGTACAGGGCGGGGCCCGGTTTTACGGACTGGGCGCGTCGATGGGCGAGCAGGGCGTCGATGCGGATTGATCGACCGACCGTGGCGAGGGGCCGTGTCCAGGATCGGCGCATGGCATCGGCGACGGCGACGCGCATGGTGGAGGCTTGGGAGAGTTGGTGTTCGTCGAGACTGGCGATGTATTTTTCGAGATCCTCGATGGTGACGCGTCCTGCGGCCCCGCTGCCTGCGATTCCGGACATATCGGCGGCGTGGAGGCCGAGTTCATTCATGCGCGCTTTCATGCGCGGCGAGAGGTAACCGGCGCCGGAGGCGTGAGCCGGTACGGGCAGTCCGCGCACGGTGGGTGCGACCCCGGTGCTGGGTTTTGGGGTGACGAGGAATGCGGCAGGTGTGGACGTTTCGGTGGAGCCGTGGACATTGGACATGTCGGGCTTTGCGTTTTCACCGGTCGTTACGGCGGGGGTGATGAATCCGATCCGGCGTGCTTCTTCTTCGGATGCCTCTAGGAAGCCTAGGGTTGCGCCGACCGCGTGACTTTCCCCATCGCCGACGATCCATTGTTGGATGGTTCCGGAGCAGGGGCTGGTGACGGCCATGCTGGCTTTCTGGGTTTCGACTTCGATGACGTCTTGGTCTTGGTCGACGTGGTCGCCGGGCTGGGCGAGGAAGGCGAGGACGGTGGCCTCGGCGATGGATTCGCCGAGTTGTGGCATCACGATGGGTATGAGCGGCATGGGGCGTGGGAGAGGTTAGAGGACCAGCATTTCCCGGAGGGTCGATGCGATGGTTTGTGCGGTGGGCCGGTGGGTGCCCCAAAGGTTGGGGTGGTAGGGGACGGGTGTGTCCTTGGAGTTCAGTCTGCGCGGGGGCGCGTCCAGCAGGGCGAACCCTTCCGAGGAGATGCGGGCCAGTACCTCAGCGGTGACGCCGCCCCATGGCCATGTCTCTCCGACGGCGAGGATCCGTCCGGTTCGGGCGACGGAGCCGAGGATGGTGTCGGTGTCGAGGGGTTTCACGGTGCGAAGGTCGACGACCTCGATCTCCCAGCCTTCCGAGGCGAGGTCCTCGGCGGCAGCGAGGGATTCGTGGAGCATGGCGGAGTAGGTTACGACGGTCGCGTCGCGTCCGGCTCTTGCGATGCGGGCTTTGCCGATGGGAAGTGCTTCGGAGGGAAGGCCTTCAGCTTTGAGGTGGTAGTAGAGGTATTTGTGTTCGCAGAAGATGACGGGATCGTCGAGTTGGACGGATTCGAGGAGCATGGAGTAGGCGTCTTCGACGGTCGCCGGACAGACGACAATCAGGCCTGGGTAATGGGAGTAGAGGGCCTCCAAATTTTGGGAGTGGAAGGGGCCGCTTCCGGGGGTGCCTCCAGAGGGAAGGCGGATGACCATCGGACAAGGCACGCCGGTTCGCCAGAAGTGAGTGGCGGCCTGATTGACGATCTGGTTGAACCCGACGGTTGAAAAATCGGCGAACTGCATCTCGATGATGGGACGCATTCCGTTGATTGCCGCGCCAATAGCGGAGCCGACCATTGCATCCTCGCTGATGGGGGAGTCGAGCACGCGGCCGGGGAACTCATTCGCGAGGTTTTTGGTCGCTTTGAACGCGCCGCCGAAGGTTGCGATGTCTTGTCCGTAAATGTAAACGCTCGGGTCGGTTTGGAGCGCTTTGCGTTGAGCTTCCCGGATGGCTTCGAGGTAAGTGATCACGGTGCGGGAAAGGGTAAGGGTTTAACGCGCGAGGTTTTCGTCAAGATGCCGCTCTGAGAGGGAGCACCAGTCTTCCTTCGCGGGGTCTGGGGCTGCTTCTCGGAGTGCTTGGGAAACAGCATGTTCGACCTCCTCCTCGGCTTCCTTTCGCCATTGTGCGAGCTGGTTGTCGTCTGCCCAACTCTTGGAACGGGCGGTTGCTTCACCGAGGGAGAGGCAATCGTTACCGACGGCGAGCGTTTTGAAACGCGGGTCGAGGTAACTGAAATCGTCGTGCTCGCCGTGTCCGGCCAGGCGGAGGAGCGAGGCGACAACCATTTGAGGTCCGCCGCCGGCGCGGGCCTTTTCGACCGCCTCTGTCACGGTTCCGAGGCAGGCGAGCAGGTCGGTGCCGTCGACGGAGTAACCGGTGAATCCGTACCCGATGGCGCGGTCGACTAGGTCGTTGCAGGCAAACTGCCGATCATTCGGGGTCGAGTAGGCGTACTGGTTGTTTGCGATGACCACGACCAGCGGCAGTTTTTCCACCGCTGCTTGGTTGAGAGCTTCATGGCAGGACCCTGTGGACGTGGATCCGTCGCCGATGCTCGTTGCACCGACCGTGCCTTGAATTCCTTTGAAGCGGTGCGCCATGAGGGCCCCATTAACCACCGAAATCATGGCGCCGAGATGCGAGATCATCGCAAACATGCCTTCCTGTGGGCGGCCTCGGTGGATGTTGCCGTCGCGTCCGCGCATGGGGCCGGATCGGGATCCGATGTAGGTGCGGGTGTAATCGAGCACCGCTTCCCCGAAGGCGAACCGTGCGCCCTGATCGCGAATTAGCGGGGCAAACACATCGCCCCCTCGGAGGCTGAGGCCGGTCGCAACGCTGAGCGCTTCTTGTCCGCGTCCGAGGAATACGCCGCCGGTGATCTTTCCGGCGCGGTACAGGCTGGCGATTCGTTCTTCGGCAGTTCGCGCGAGGAACATGAAGCGGAGTCCCCGGAGAAAGGTTTCTGGGGACACTTCGTGCCGGGTAGGAGAGTTCTGAGACACCGCTTTACAAAAAGGTTAAGGAAGAGCCGCGGGCGCTGGGGCGCCGGAGCGGTCATTGGATTGTAAAGAATCGGGAACGCTCACAAAGCCTTTGTTTTCCCGTTGGTCAGTGAGCTTGCATGTTGCAGTTCGCGTCGGACTCGACGGGTGATCCCGTTTGGTCGGCGGGGTGATTGAAGAGGTAGTGCCACACTTTTTCATGGATGAAGGCACCGGCGGCGTCTTTGCCTGCGGATCCGCCGGGGACGACGGCGGTGTGCGCGCGTTTGGCATCTTTTTTCACATCGAAATCTGTGATGAGGCGGCGTGAGTTTCCGAAGGGCGCTGGGGTGGATTCGACGTTGACGAGCGGGCCGAACTGCTGAAGGCGAAGCAGTTGCCACGAGCGGCAGTAGTGATCGGCAGTCCATCCACCGTCGAGGATGTGGGTGAAGCCAAAGAACCGGTTCAGCGGGGTTGCAGAGGGAAGTGACTGCCAAGACTCCGTGTTGTCGCGCGGACCGGAGAACATGACGACGCGGTCCACTTTTTGGTGAAGCGCGAAGCGGGCGGCCGTGGTCGAGCCGTGCGAGATACCGGTGAGGATGACCTTTTCCCAGTCGAGCGAGGGGGTGCCGGGTTTGAGAAACTGCCCCCATTGTCCTTGCGGATGTTCGGTAGCGAGCCATTTTACAAACTGATACGCGCGGCCCGCGATACTGTCTGGCGGTGCGATGTTCACGAGTGGGCTGTGATCTTCACCCGTGGCGGCTTCGAGTCGGATTTTGCCCAAGGTGTTGCCGTCGTTGAGTTGTTCTTTGGTGAGCTTACCGAACCAGCGATTGGCGTAACTCACCTGGATGGAGTGGAGTCCGTAGGCCGCGGTTCGCTCGAACAGGCCGGCATTGTGGTCCATCAGCCAGATCACCAGTTTTCCCTGCGGACGCACTGACGGGTCAACGGCTGCATGTTGAAGGTCTCTCGGCTTGTTGGTCTTGGGATCTGTGAACAGGAAATCGATGTCGGCGTATTCTTTGCACTGGGGATCAATCTCGCTCGCACGTTTGGACAGGTCGACCCGAGTGGTTTTCGACGCGGGTGCGACGGGTTTTTGTTGGGTTGCTGGAGCGGTGGATTGCGCGACTGCCGTGAGAGCGGTTGCGAGCGCACACGTGGCGATAAGGAGGGTGGATTTCATGGGGTGGTGCGTGAGGTTGGTGTGTGGGAAGGGACGCTGGCGAGCGCTTTTCAGAGGCGTCATTTGAAGCGGTGCAGGAACTTCAAACGGCCGGTGAAATCGCCGTTGGTTCCGATGTCGCCGCTGACGCTCCAATCTTCGCTGAGGCGTCGAGTGATACGGGTCTCTTGCTGTCCGGTTCTCGGGTTCACCCGAGAGAACTCGACGTCAACCCGACCAAGGCCCTCGATGGTGCGTCGATCCACTCCGAACAGTGAACGTGAGAGGTCTTCGGCAATTGCCTCGGTTGCTCGTGCGGCGATGACTTGAGGACTGTCAATGCTGTCACTTGGGAGAACGCCGGTGGTGAGCAGCGAGAGGATATCGGTTTGATCGAGGGCGGGTTTACTGGTGAGGAGCAGGTCTGGTTGTGAGAGTGGTCCGGAGATGTAGGCGGCGATTCGGTATCCCCGTGCTGTGGTGAGCGCGTTGACATCAAGGTTGCCCTGGAAAGGGTTGTCGCGTTTGTACCAGAGGTATCCGTCGCTTACTGCGAGGCGAACGGAGGGGAGGAAAGCGGTGAGATTTTTCGAGTGGTAGTAGCCTTCGAACCATGGCCGCAGTCCGGTGCCGCCCCACGTCATGTCGATATCCGCTTCGCCCTGCCATCGATTTCCTCGAACGAGCAATGGGTCGCGGGGGCGACTTTTGAAGTGAATGTTGAACTTCCAGTCGGAGTACGGTGCTTGGGCGAAGGAGAAACCGGGCGAGAGGCCTTTAAGACGATCTCGGGTTTCTCCAGTTTTTGTCAGATTGAATGGAAGGATTTCTATGTCATGGAGGTATTTACTCTGAACGGGTGCCGCTTCACCACTGATGGATGCCTCGCTCCATGGGCCCTTGAACGTCAGGTCTGAATCGGCTCGGAGGAGGAGCGACTCGTTCCGGTACGCGAGCACGTTACGGGTCTGGACGGATAGGTCGAAGATGGGGTTCCGCGTCAGGAGTGATCGGATGTCTCCCCGAATCTTGATGGTCCCTCCTCCGGTCGAGGAGAGGAGGTCGATTGAGGTCGTGGTGGAGTCTTTGACGGTCGCGTTCAGGGTGAGATCGGTCAGGCCGGGGGCTCTCGGCGATTCGAACAGGAGTTTGGAAGCCCGGATGGATGATTTACCGGTCCACTCCCAGCCTCCGTTATTTCGTTTGGCGGAAAGCCCGACGTCGATGAATCCCGCAACGCTTTTGAAGATGTCATTCAGTTTATTGAGGGGTTGGAGGGTTCCCCCTTTGAGGCTGATGCTGAAAGTGTCGGTGGTGTCGGCCCCCGATTGTTTCAGAGGTGTTTGTGGGGAGAGGAGCGTGCGGATAGACCCGTTGTAGCTCAGCTCAATCGGGGCGATGAGGGCTGAGTTGACTGTGGCTGACAGGGCGATGGCCCCTTGCGCTGGGTGGGCCACAATCTCGACGGCGAGTGGATTGAGAGGCGCTAGCGCGCCGGGGAGGGAGAGTTTCGACGAAGTCATTTTCCCGCGGATGACGGGTTGGTTGAGGGTGCCTGTGATGGTCATTGCACCATGAACTTTGCCGGTGAGCGTGGGCGTATCTCCAAGGAGGGTGGCGAGGTCGAGTTGGTCAGCTTCGAGCTTTGCGAGGAGTGGTGCGTCGGAGTTTGGGACGGAACTCTGTCCGATGGGATGGTGAATGGAGAGCTCGCCATGCAGCACGGGACGGTTGCGCTGCATGATTTGCAAATCATTCACACTTAGGGTGGTGGACCATTGTGCTTTGCCGGTCACGG
>JACCEB011040491.1_pt1 | contig 13114 bp, 29 predicted proteins | sample 7454761 | NCBI WGS metagenome assembly JACCEB01 (sample SAMN15323454, study PRJNA562643) | freshwater metagenome | isolation source: river surface water | place: USA:Blue River Watershed | collected 2017-08-18 | reverse complement strand
TATCTATTACTTCTATGGTAGATAGTACTAGACAATAAAGAGGTCCCTTGAACTGAATGGAATACATCATTAGATTCAGACATAAGGAATCCGTAGTGGTTACTTTGTATCATTTAGGTTATCCTATGTTCCTATCTTGATCTGTGATCCATGTATGTTTTGATAGACATCTTGTACTAAAAAGAGATATTGATCTTCTGAAGTTATCTTTATTCATATATGTTCCATATCCTTTAATATCCCTTGATGTTCCTGCAGAAGTGCTTGATGTTAGGTAAGTACGCTGTACTGAATATTGAATATTATTGCCACTGCAATGAAAGAAACCATAGTGATTACCCATTTAAATATCTTTCTTTGGTGCTAAGTATAGATCACTTGAACTATGCCAATCTGATTTATGTAAAGATTTAGCTATACTTAAAGATAAACTTATTCTGAAATAGTCAGGATATACATAAAATCCCTTTGCACCACAATCTGATCTACAAGACCTTGAACTTATAGAGGATAAGGCAAATTTAAAAGATTTAGAGTTTAAAACTTCATCAGATGATATTTCTAACCAATATATCATTTTATTACTCTTCCTTTCCTATGTAGACATTATAAGCATTTCCCCATTTTGTTTTAGTTAAGGATCTAACACCAAATAAAGCGATTGCTCTCCTTATGTTATCTGGACAAACATAAGTTCCTGATCCCTTTATACTTGTTTTGCTAGATGCAGAAGTAGAAGATAAGAGGTAAGTATTATTTCTTGATGCTATACAATTATTTTCTAAACAGTTAAAAAACCAATAATGATTCATTCTAATATTCCTTAGATGTTTTCCATGTAGACTTTATTAGACTTCTTGCATTAAAGACCTCTGTTATGGGTCTGTAAATAATTCTGTTCTTAAAAAAGACCATTTATTTCTTATCCCTTCCTATATAGACATCCTCATGATTTATAAAAGTGTCTGTAGTTAATCTTCTGACAGTATATAAAGCAACTGATCTCCTTATATTAGAAGAAGCTATTTTTACATAAGCATTAGTAGGTAAAGAAGATAGCAGTAAAACAAATTGAGTAGATGTTCCAACTATATTATTATGATTTTGAAAAAACCCATATGGATTACTTTGTTTCATGTGACATCCTAATGTGATAGACATTATTACCATTTAACCAATTTGATTTTACTAACGACCTTACACTACATAAAGCTATACTCCTCCTTATATTACTCCCATACATATATGTACCTCTCCCCATTATATGATGCCTGTCCCCACCATAAGAAGTACTAGATAAAAGAGTAGTAAATTGATTGTGCATAGGGTCATTCCCATAAGTATTAAAGAATCCGTAGTGCATTTGAATCTCTCTTTTATTTTTATCTTATATGATATACATGAAAAAAGTTTAGAAGTGAAGATTAACGATTAGGTACTGATAACCCAATAGATAAATTTCTAAAAGCCTAGATTTCTACATTATAAGGGACTTAGAAATCTAGCCCTAGACTTCTATATCGGCTTACAAAAAAAAACAACAAACACAAAAACAACAACATAACTTAATCATCAAGTTTCAATACTTGATAAGCAATGTTATTGCTTCTGCATAACGAGATCACAACTCTAAGGTGTCTTTTACAAGTCTCACCTTTAACGGACTTCGCAACTACAAGGGTATCACCTACCCATTGAGCAATGGTTCTCTCATATTTCGCCCAAGAGGTTTTGGTGCGATGAGAGATCAACACACTACCATTACTTTTCAAGTTATGGTAGTTAGAAGAGGGTTTTTGTGCAAGAAAATGCTTACACACATCAAGAAGACAACTCATATAAAGTTCCTTTCAGTATGGGGTTTGGGGGGGGTTCGTAAAGGGTTAAGCAATAACTGTGCTTACAAGTTTCTTTAAGCAAGTTTCAATAACTTCCCACATTTTGCTATTTTCAGGAGGTAGTTCAACCTTGAAACTTTCACCATCTTGATCTTCTCTGTATCCAATATGTGTTGTAATTTTCATTTTACGAGTATTACAATTTACTTTCACTGTGTATAACTGTGAATTGTAATCTTTGGCACTATCTAAGATATAGTATTCAAAATAATTGAGTCCATGTTCAAGGTCATGCCAATCGTGATTTATATAGATATTCTTCGCATCAAGCTGGGGGTATTGAGCTTTAACTGCATCAGTGATCTTCTCAATTTGACATTGCAACTTATACAAACTGTATTGCTTTAAATATATCATAGCTATATCCTTTCATGATATTTTCTATTTTCTTTTCTTACTATATTGATGTTTTTAAATCCGACTTTCATCGACTTTAAAAAACTCTATATAAATCAATAATTTAGAAATTTCAAAAAGCCCCATAATAAGTAGAAATCTAGTACTACTATAAAATGTAGAAATCTATACCCCCACATCTAGGTATGCGTACCCATATACCTATCTATTAGACTGACTGTAATATGTAGAAATCTAATACCCCCTTAAAAAAGTATGCGTACCCTTTACCCTAGACCATGATTTCTACATAATATAGCAGACCATGATTTCTACATTTTATAGGGGCGAATGAAAACCAAAAAAGTCAATAAAATCATAGACTTATGGAAAGTCAATCAAAGTCTGGTTTAGAAACATTAATATGGTAGATAAAGAATGATAGATCAGATAGCAGTTATATGATCTATCACATAGCAAACTTAAACCATATCACGAAAGGATATAACGCTATGACTACTCAATTTAATAAAGACACTTTTGTTGCTCAATTTGCTAGTTTTTCTCCAGCTAATGATTGGGAATATAAATTTGCTCAATCACTACACAAGCAAGTAGTTTTATGGAAAAAAGATTTATCAGAAAAACAAGTGGCTTGTTGGGAAAAAATGCTTGCTCCTAAAGTTGCTTTATCTGATGATCAATTAAGCAAAGAATCAAAAGATTTTATTAGCAATGCTCACCAAGTAATTGCTAAATGCACTACTGAAGATAAATCTACAATCGAATTTACTAAGAGTCTTATTGATCAAGTATCACAAGGTAGAGAATTATCAGCTAAGCAAAAATCAGTGTTTAATAGAATTTTCAAAAAGAAGATTGAAGTAAAAGCTGAAGTAAAAGCTGAAACTCCTAAAACTACAAAAGCTAAAAAAGTTGCTAAGGTTGTTGAGACCCCTAAGATTGAAGCTGAAGTTGTTGCAACAAAGAGATCAAAAGTTGCTAAATAATTATGAGCTTCAATCTTCTGAAAACTTTGATCCAAAGCTATGGATATAGACAAGCAAAACAAGATTGTTTTTCTAATAGAAAAGGTTCTGAAATTCATTTCTCTAATGATCAAGTTGTAATCAATAATGAATTGACTTTAACAAAAGAATTTAAACTTTTTGATAAAGAAAATAATCTGATCTATGAAGCACCATCACAAAAAGAATTTTACTTAACGATCATTGAATTGATCTCACAATAAAGGATTTATATGTCAAGAACATTACGAACAAATTTAAATGGCAAATGGTTAAAAACTCCTAAAACCACAAATGCTAAAAGAGCTTTATCTTTTAAAGATACTGAACTTTTACAATATGGTATTAAACCTAAATCAATACATAGCTTTGCTGATGCTTGGGATGATAAAACAATCTCTGCTGTGTATGAATTAGTAAATAGAAAAAAATAATACTAGCTTTTTAGCTAGTATGTGTTTTTTTTATAAGCCGATGTAGAAATCTACTACCCTAAAATTTTTACTAGGCTTGTGTCTTCTAATTTACCTACACAATATAAACTAAACACTTCACAGAAAAATTCTTCTGAGTCTTTACTAGCATATAAAGAAGGGAATCTTATATTGTCTAAAAATATATTAGGTATAGTTATATCTACTTTACCCATATCTAATTTAAGTCTCCCATCTCCTATATCCTCAACTGATAGGATTATATCTTCATTAGGCAATAAAACACCACCATTTCTAAAGAATAAAGGTTCTTTAAATACTTCATAATATGATTTGCCTATAAGGTAAGAGATAGGTTTATTTTTTGTTCTCTTAATCTGATTGTAATACTTTTTAACAAGTCTTTTATTTTTTAAGATTAAGTTATAATACCTATGCCCAAATTCATGTATTAAGGTTCTTACATAGTAGGGTTCTATCTTATGTGTATGCTTATAATAAATCTTATCATTTCTATAAACAGCTTGGGAGTCTTTACCTATATAGTCAGTTATAATAACATCACCATATAAGATAGAATTGATATTAGGGATATTACTAGCTTTCATAAGAGAGATAGCTTTTTTAAAGACAGTAGAAACTAAGGCAATATCACTTTTATCTGCTTCACTAATAAAATGAAATTTAAGATTATCGAGTTTAAAGAAATTAGGGGTCTCAGTTTTTTTACTTTTAGCTTTATACCATAAGTTTTTAAGACAAGAAATAAGAGTAGTGATATTTGAGTCTAGATTTAAATCAAGACCTTTTATATATCTACCCTGAGAGTTTTCTACTTGGATAGCTTTAGGTATAATTTCTAAAGATAAGAAATTTTTAAGAGAGGCAATGTGTTTATAGCTGACTCTTTTATATTCATTTATATCAGAGATAGCTTGTTCTATTTTAGAGAGTATATAACTATCTAGGTAGTCATTTTCTAAAAGAAGAATTGTCTCTTCTATATTCTTTTGTGGGTTTTCCATAAATAATATCCTATAATATATATGATAAGGAAGGATATAAACAAATGAAAGACAGATTTATTCTTACAATAGATGAGAACGGTAAATTAGCAACTAAGTTACCACCTGAGACAACCTCAGTACAATTTGAAAAGATAGCAAGAGTGTCAGTAGCTTTAGAACCAAGTTGGGTATTAAGTTTTTTTATTCGTATAGAAGTTTTCTTTTTTAGATTAACTTGTGTATGGGAGAAAGTAAAAGATGAAATAAGAGAGAGAGATAAATGATATGTTGGTTGGAATTATCCTCTAATGATGTAATGCACTCATCACAATATAAATATCTAATCAGTTCTATTAGTGCCAAAGCTAGTAGAACTGATTGTGGTAAGCAGGGTTTCTTTTTAGAGCCATATTATTTTAGAGATAGTATAGCATTAAGTACATCTAAAGCTTTAACAAAACATACATGGATAAACGACCAAGATAGGTATTTAGCACCTAATAATAAGAGAGGATATAAATAAATGAGTAATCACTATGGCTTCTTTTCATCATATGGTAATAATGTACAGTTTTCTGTTCAACTTGTTTATCTAACATCATCTACTTCAGCAGCTACTATCCGAGATATTAAAGGAATGGGAACATATATACACCAAAGCAACATAAGGCATTGCATTGCATTATATGGTGCAAGGGTGTTATCAAAACATACATGGATAAACGACCAAGATAGGTATTTAGGCAAGGATATAAATAAATGAGTACTCATTATGGTTTCTTTAGCAATGACAGTAATGATGTCCTGCACTCACCCCAAGGTGTTTATTTGACATCATCCACATCACCAACAAAACAATATGCTCTAAAGGGTATAGGGCATTACCTATACATAGATAACTTTAGACTAACAATCGCTTTATTTGGTGCAAGGTCGTTATCTAAAAATACATGGATAAATAATTCTGATAGATATATAGGGAGATGTAAGATAAAATGATCTGTTGGTTTGAAAATATGAATAATACAATACAAACGATTCAGTCTTCAGTTTACTTTATGTCATCTAAGTCATCACAAGCACATGGGTATTATCTAGATGAGATAAGCTTTAGGAGGAATATGGCTGTATATATAGCTAGAGGTAGAGAGATAGTAAATACCACATGGGTAAATCAGTCGGATGTTTATTTAGCACCAAATAAGGATAATGTAAAATGATATGTTGGTTTGAAACAAGTAGTAATGAGGTTTCTAGAAATGAACATAGTGTGTTTATCTTATCTAGTACATCTTCAAGTAAATCAGGAACAGAAATCTTACAACCTAACTTTAGAAAGTTTTTAGCTTTATCTGTGTCAAAGAACAGAGAAGTGGTAGGTCGTGGGAATTGGATTATAAATCATAATTTGTATTTAGCACCAAAGGATAAAGCAACATGATCTGTTGGTTTGAAAATAATAATAATAATAGAAGTAAAAATATACAAGGAGTCTACTTGTGTAGTAGTCAATCTTCTGTAAATCATGGTCTAGTATTAGAAAAAGAAAACCTAAGACACAGTATTACTTTATTCGTAAGTAGAAGACTAATATCCTCTTCTTATATAGATGGAGAAGATGTTTATTTTAAACCACCTTGTTCTATATATAAATAAATAAGTTCACTTATACTTATACTTGGAAATCCTGCTGTATTATTCTTTACTTTTTTAAAATCTATTCTTCTAAATGTATCTAAAACAAAATCTTTATGTGCTTTAAAGAAATAAAAATTTACTGGACTATAATGTCCAAAACCACTTGTTAAAATTTTACCTGCACTATTCCCTACTCTCTGTATAGAAAAATCAGCTTGGTTAGGTTCTACTCTCTCAAAGTAATTTTTCACATCAGATAACTTATAGATAACTTTCTTATCTCTTTTAGTATCTCTTTTCTCCCATACCTGAAAACAACAAGGTACATCATACACTTCACCTTTAAAGATAAAACTGTCTTTAGGTACATCTACATCAGAAACTAAATGAAAATAAGGATTGAGAGTATTTATAGTACTGTCTTTACGGAAAGTTCTAGGTAAGATAAAAGCAATAGTATCACTAAAAGAAGAAGCATGGTTAAAAAATTTAATAGCTAGACTAGAATTTTTACCAAATGGGGGATTACCTAAAGTACAGATACGAGAAAATAAAGGTGGGTTGTATTTAAGGAAATCCATAGTAATGACATTATCTATTTTAGGGTCTATATCTATACCTAATCTTTTATTAGGTTCTAGTAAATTATAAAAGCTTCCTGTACCTACACTAGGTTCTAAGATATAGTCATAAGACTCTAAATTAAGAGTACTTAATATTTCTTTTGCATATATAGGATTTGTATAGAATTGATCTAAGTCTCTGTCTTTATCCATATTAACCTCTTGGTATAATATAGATACCTGAATATCAAAAGGATATAGAATGTTTTTAGAAGAAAATTCAGATACTTTTAGAATAGTATCATTAGACGGATTTAAGATTAGAGAAGTAAGAAACCCTAGTAGAGAGTTAGCTTTAATTGCTGTTAATAGTAATGGACTTGCTTTACAATATCTTAAACAAGAATTTAAAGATGACCAAGACATAGCAGTCTCAGCTATACAAAATAACCCTATGGCTTACATTTATATTTCAGATAGACTTAAGAGTCTGTCTTTATTGTTATTTGAAAAGAAGCATAGTTTCGTAATAACAGTTGGGAAATATAATGAGTTTATGTATTTCGTAAATGATTTGAGTGAAGATCAAAAAGAACTATTTGAGAATATACATTTAATACAAGAACCTAGTTGGTTTTTAAAGATAGCATTGAAAATAGAAAAATTCTTTTTAAACTTTATATAAAGACTCTTATGTTATAAGACATAAGGAGTTCTAATGTTTCGTAAAGCTAAATTAATAAAATTACCACAGCCGTTAATTGATTTTTGTAAGAAAGAATTTCTTGCACATTTTGGTCATATACTAAAACACAATTTGCCTGATACAAATAACTTAGATGCACAAGATTTAGATTATCTAGCTAAAAATGAAAAAGTCTTTCGTGAGTTTTATAATGTATTTCCTAGTACTCCTAATAAAAGAGAAATTTGGGAAAATTATGTAGATGCTGCCGATAGTATTAAAAACTATGAACCTGATATACTTTCTTTTAAGGATTATGAGTTCTATACTTCACAAGGTAATAAATATTTTATGTTCCTTAAAAAGCATACTATGGAAATTCTAGATCAACAAAAGAAAATGATCTCTAATTTTAGGATTCTCTATCAGTACCCAGATATTGAAGATGCTATATCATTACCTAAACCATTTGTAGCTTCTTCTAAAAAATGTGAATCAAAACCTTTTATATTAACACCCCAACATTTAAAAGGTATGCCTTATATTACTGCATTACCTAAACAATATACTTTTATAGTAGAGACTGTCTTGTACTCTAATTCAGATTCCGATGGTTCTTGTGCATTTTACCCTAATCAAAACAAGTTTGTCGTGACATATAAAATTACAAAAGATATGCTAGAAAAGCAACCTATATATTATATTGCTAATTTAGATGAAGTTACAGAACATGAATTGACACACTTCGTCCAATACTTAATGAAAGATATCACATCTGTATCTTCTTGGGGAGATGTTGGTCAAACAAGAGGACCCAATACAGCTTGGCAAGATTTACCTATAGAATATAAAGCTATCTTTAGAGATCAATTTGTTCGTTTAACTAAAATGAAACAACACTTAGATTTATCTTCTTATCGGTCTTTTATAAAAAGTATAGAAGATCATATACAATATCTACCTAAGATAGAAGACATTAAAAAAGACAGTCCTGAAAAATTCACACCATTTATGACCCAACTTTTTGTTTTACTTCGTAAATAAATAAGGGTACGCATTTACCACCCTTTATATATTTTTCTTATTTCTACGATCACTACATCTAATATCTCACCTAAATCACTTTCTCCTGAAACAACAGGTAAACCATAGTGAAAAATCTGCCAAGTCTTTTTACCTAAAACGGTATCCATTAAATCTTCTTGAAATACGAAATGTATATGTATCACAGAACTTAAATTCATTTTGGTATTTTGTATTGTTAAAAGGTATAAGGTAAAACCATTATGTAAATGAGTATTAGAACTTATTTCTATATCTTCTAACTTATTAGAAATAAAATTCAATTCTCCAAGAAATCTGCTTTCTATTTCATTTAAAGTACATTTTAATAAACGATACACATCTGTAGTAATATACTTATCTCCCATTTCGATAATAAGATATTCGAGATTCTTATAAAAGTATTCTTTATCTATAATTCGTTTGCCATTTTCTATTTTAGTGAAGTTTAACATTTGTTTCTCCTTATCTAATCTTATTATCTTAATTATTCTTCCATTCTTCTCTAATCTTATCTAGTAAATCAAATAACACTTCAGTTTCCTTAAAAAGATTACTTTTACATATCCAGATACTCGGATTATTACTTGAAAATTTCCATTGTAGTTTAATTACATTATTTACAGCTATATAAAAATGGGGGTATTCATGTTCCATCTCTATGAGTACATTAATTTTATTTATTCCTGATTTAGCTACTAATGAAAAATATCTATATTTATTTAAGTCAACTTCCCATCCTTGTACTGATTCTTCCATTTTACATTCTTTAAAAAACTGAGAAATTTTATCTAAATCTAAAAATAGAGACATATCTCCACAAACGATGACTCTTTTACCATTTTCTATTTCTGTTAACATTTGTTTCTCCATTCTTCTCTTATCTTGAGAAATAACTGAGTTGCCATTTCTTTATCTGTATATGTATGCCCTTGCATATTCCATGTTGTACTCTTCTCTTTTGAGAGCAGGGCAGATAACACTACTTTATCTTTGTTATGTAAATATAGAAAAATCAAATCCGAGTTAAACATATTGCCTTCTACACGAAGATGTTCTAATTCTCCTACTATTCTCCCACCACCCCAAACAACATCAAAATGACACTCATTCAATATTGTGTTTAAGTTTAACCATAAATCAAAATTCTCATCTAACTCAGGTAAAACCACTCTTGTACCATTTTCTATTTTTGTAAAAATCATTTCTTACTCCATTCTTCTCTTATTGTTTCTAATAATAAGTCTGCTAGTTGCCGATCTGTGTAAAAACCTTGTTCTACTTCATTTAACCTTACTATCCATAATGAACTTGTCGATTTCGCTCTTAGCACTTCTTTATCATTGTTATTTAAAAAGATAGATAAGGTACGAGTTGCAGGACTAGACATTCCAGATACATATATATGATCTAACTGACATAACACTAACAAAGGTAGTCTTTCTTTTATTGTAAAGTGACACTCTTCTAGTAATTCAGATAATTCTTCCCATAAATCTATTTCTAGATTTTCTTTCAGCACTCTTTTTTTGTCTATTATTTCTGTATACATTTTATTACCTCGGACTTAAAGCATATAGTTGTCTGATGATATCAAATATCGATTTAAAGCTTGAATCTAATTTACACTTAAAGAACCATGTACCTACTGCACCATCAGAATTAAACTCAATTCCTTCTCTTGTATCTGAGAACAAATCGTCTGTAGTATTTAAAAACTTAAGAGTAAAGGTTTGTTTGAGTTTGGTTTTTTTACTTCTCAATCGTACTGAGAAAACATGGTTCTCCTGAGATAATTCTTCTATCTTAAAATAATTATTCTCTTCGTATAATGTTAAACCCAACTCTCTGAAAAAATAATCTGTAATCCTTGCTATTATTCTAGCTTTTAATTCGTCATAGTCATCATGTACATATTTATCTAGTACATCATTTACAATAGCATCTAGATAATCAAATCTCTCTTCACTAAGTACTCTTTTACCATTTTCTATTTTTGTTAAGTTCATTTCTGTTTCTCTTTCTAGGGTACGCATTACCCAATGTTGTTTGTTCTAAAAACTCTAAAACCTACAGAATGATCCCTGTGCCCTTCTGTAAAATCTTGATTAGAATCCCATCTCAATTTTTCTATAGGACTTTTCCAACTACCACCTTTCACAATCCTTCTCACTTCATTTCTTAAATGCCAGGGCATTTCTTTTTTATCCCAACACCATTCCCATACATTCCCACTCATATCATATAAACCCCAAGCATTTGGACTTAACTCTTTTACTGCATGAGTCCTACTTGAATTTTCTGCATACCATGCAACTGAATCTATATCATTTCCCCCACTATATATATAACTTGTATTTGCTTTACAAGCATATTCCCATTCTTCTTCTTTAGGTAACCGATACCCAAGTTTATCAAAATCACAAACCCATACATTTTCTTCTTTTCTATAACATTTCTCTAATTTATGTAAGTCACTTAACTTGTTACAAAATTCTATGACATCATCAAAAAGTACATTTTCAACAGGTGCTTTTTGATGTAAGACATTTAAACTTGGATTTTTACCCATTACTGTTTCATATACTTCTTGAGTTATAGGAGTCTCCCCTACTATAACTTTCGCTAAATGAACCATATTTATTAACTTACTCTCTTGAGAACTAGACCATAAATCTCTCAATACCCATAATATTTTCTCTAATGCTTCTTTACTATTTTTGAATACTATTTTTCCTGCATCTTCTTTAAACATTGCTTTTCGTAAAGACCATATACCCTTATCTATCCTAAACTCATAAGAATGATTACAGTTAGATGAAAAAACAAAAATTTCCATATCTGAATCATAACCATATTCTATGAGTCCACCATCAAAATATAAGCGACCACCTTCAAAACCCATTTCGCTTAATATGTCATCTATTGAATCTCTTAAATCAAAATTTAAGTTCAGTTCAGGGTTTACTATTCTTTTCCCATTTTCTATTTTTGTAAAGTTCATTTTGTACTCCTTTAGTTTATTTTTGTTCCCACAAGCATCTTACTTGTGTTAAGATTTTTTCTAATACTGCTTTCAAACCCATTTGGTCATGTTCTGTTGTTAATTGGTTTTTATTTAACATCCATACAGTAACTAAACGACCTAAACATAACTTTTGTATGTCTGCTGTACTAAAACTAATACTACATATCTCTTTAAACACACCTCCTTTCTTAAAATGAATCCTTAAGACAGAGTCCGACCATTCTAATTCTATAGACATTCCACTAGATTCTTCCCAAACTTGTTTATTCGGTAAAGAGTTTTGTGCTTTCTTAAAAATTTTCAATTCTAAAATTACAGCTTCAATTAAGTTATATAACCTAGAAATAAATGGTACTTCTTTTGTAGTATCTAATTGATACTGAGAATACATTTCATCTGTAAAGTTTAAGATAGCATCATTGTTAATAACTCTTTTGCCATTTTCTATTTTTGTAAAGTTCATTTTGTACTCCTTTAGTTTATGTTGCCTTCTTCATCAAAATCCCATTCATTTACTTCTATCAGCTCTATTAAACTTGCTTTTGAATATCTCTCATCTCTCATTCTTTTAATTAAATTTAATAGTGCCTGACAAAAATCTCTCATCATTTCCCCAATGAGTTTAACTACAGATTCTGCTAATCTTACTTCAACACCATTTTCAAAATCTGTTTCTCTATATTGATATTGGTCTCTTCTTTCAACACCACATTTACAATCTGAGTATGTAAGACCACAATCTTCACAATTATAAAAATCTGCCACATCTACATAATGTAAATATCCAGAGTCAAAATCAGACCCCTCATGCTCAACTAAAAAACTTCGAGTATTTGGTATCTGATAAAACCTTCTATGGTAGTACATTATGTATTGCTCTTTTGTCGCTCTTGATACAAATGCTTTCTCAAACTTGTCGGATATTAATATCTCTCCCTTTAGGTATGGCACATTTGAATATATTGTACCTAAATGATACTCCATCGTATTTATCTCTTCTTCGGTAAATTTGAAACCATACTTTTCTTCTAGCATTGGCATAGTCACATGATAGTTTATATCATGTGATAATAGCAGGGAATCACAAATCTCATCCGATCTCATCATAGATAACACTCTCTCTTTAGCTTTTTCGCTTAACTCTTGGTACTTCATTTTTTTTCTCCTATGTGTATGGGATAAGTCTATGTTTTTACATAGCTATTTTTTTCTTTATTTTTCTTGCAAGAATTTCAATACTTTACGGTTATTACATTTGCCCTATAATATGTAGAAATCTAGACCCCTTTTTTGACTCTCGATTAAATGTAGAAATCTTAAAAGTATTATATGTAGAAATCTACTAAGCTAAACCCTAAAAATAGGGGTCCGCATTGGGTATCTCTAAACCCCCCATTTTGACACCTTTACCCCCCTATGCGGACCCCCTATTATA
>JACCEB010117892.1_pt1 | contig 13114 bp, 13 predicted proteins | sample 7454761 | NCBI WGS metagenome assembly JACCEB01 (sample SAMN15323454, study PRJNA562643) | freshwater metagenome | isolation source: river surface water | place: USA:Blue River Watershed | collected 2017-08-18 | reverse complement strand
GCCTTGCATACCTCGGTCTTGTATTTGGCTTTGGGTGGCGTAGTGACTGCCGCTGTGTTCTATTTGTGGTTGCCGCAAATCCCAGCATTCTTTGCTCGTGTTTTAGCTCCGATTAAGAACGTGTTGGATAACAAGTACTACATGGATGACTTCAACCAAGCTGTGTTTGCCAAAGGTGCTCGAGTATTGGGTACAGGCTTATGGAAACGTGCTGATCAAGGCTTGATTGATGGTTGGGTAGTCAATGGCTCTACTCGCGTGGTGGCCTGGTTCTCAGCCAATGTTCGTCAGGTTCAATCTGGTTATTTGTACCACTACGCCTTTGCCATGATTCTTGGTCTGATTGCTTTGATTGGCTGGATTTTATATACCCACTTGGGCTCCATGAAATAAAACAATAGATAGAGCGCCCCGATATGATTCTTTCTTACTCCATTTGGCTACCGATCATCTTCGGTTTGATTATTTTGTTCACAGGTTCGGACAATAGCAAGGGCTATGTTCGCATCATGGCCTTGATTGGTTCACTCATCAGCTTTGCAGTGACTTTGCCATTAATCAGCGGTTTTGATACCAGCACAGCCGCTATGCAATTTGTTGAGCAAGTTTCTTGGGTGCCTCGTTATGACATCAACTACTTCTTAGGTGTTGATGGTATTTCAATGTGGTTTGTGGTTTTAACCGCCTTTATTACAGTGATTGTGGTTCTTGCAGCGTGGGAAGTGATTACTGAAAACGTGGCGCAGTACATGGCGGCATTCCTGATTTTGTCAGGTTTGATGATTGGTGTGTTTGCTGCGTTAGACGGCTTACTCTTCTATGTATTCTTTGAGGCCACTTTGATTCCAATGTACATCATCATTGGTGTGTGGGGCGGTCCTAATCGTGTTTATGCAGCGTTTAAGTTCTTCTTGTATACCTTGCTCGGTTCATTGTTGACCTTGGTAGCGATTTTGTATTTGTACAACGTGACTGACACTTTCAATATCTTGACTTGGCATAAAGCCAAGTTGGACATTGTTGAGCAAATTTTCATTTTTGCTGCTTTCTTCATGGCATTTGCCGTGAAGGTGCCGATGTGGCCTGTACATACATGGTTGCCGGATGCTCACGTTGAGGCGCCGACTGGCGGTTCAGTTGTTTTGGCAGCCATCATGTTGAAGTTAGGTGCGTATGGTTTCTTAAGATTCTCATTACCAATCGCTCCCGATGCAAGTCAATACTTAGCACCCGTTGTGATTGCACTATCTTTGGTGGCAGTGATTTACATCGGATTGGTGGCCTTGGTTCAGGCAGACATGAAGAAGTTAGTGGCTTACTCATCCATTGCACACATGGGGTTTGTCACTTTGGGATTCTTTATCTTCAATCCAATGGGGGTTGAGGGTGCCATTGTTCAGATGATTTCACACGGCTTTATATCTGCAGCCATGTTCTTGAGCATCGGTGTCTTATATGACCGCATGCACTCACGTCAAATTGCTGACTACGGTGGCGTGGTGAACACCATGCCTAAGTTCACAGCATTTGCAGTCTTGTTTGCCATGGCCAATTGTGGTTTGCCAGCAACCTCCGGATTCGTGGGTGAATTCATGGTGATTTTGGCCGCTGTGGACTATGACTTCGTGATTGGTATCTTGGCAGCAACTGCTTTGATTTTAGGGGCTGCTTATTCATTGTGGATGACCAAGCGCGTTTTCTTTGGTGATGTGGGAAATCAACATGTGGCTGAATTAACCGATATCAATCGCCGAGAATTTTTAATCATGGGCATCTTGGCCATTTTCACGATTGGCATGGGTGTTTATCCAAAACCGTTTACTGATGTGATGCATGTTTCTGTCATCGAGCTTCTAAAGCACGTTGCCGTAAGCAAGCTGTGATTCTGATCAAGAAAAGAGAAATATATGCAAGCGATTGACCTCTTTGCGATGTTGCCCGAGTTAGTTTTACTAACAGTGGCTTGTTTGTTGCTGTTAACAGTGTTCATGAACGAGCCAGAAGCAACTGATGACAATATTTTTCATGCGCCACGTGGAGCGTCTTTTGCGTATAACGTCAGTTTGACCTTGTTGTTAGGATTGAGTTTTGCATTTGGTTTACAAGCAGTGGATCAACCGATTCATGCATTCAACAACATGTTTGTCGTGGATGCTTTATCAAGCATTCTGAAATCAGTGGCTTGTTTGGCTGTTTTCATAACCTTGATTTATTCCAAGCAATATTTAGTGGATCGTGGTCTATTCCGAGTTGACTTTATTGTGCTCACTCTTTTGGCCTTAATGGGTCAATGCGTGATGATCTCAGGCTCCAATCTACTGACGCTTTATTTGGGCCTTGAATTATTGGCATTGCCAACGTATGCCTTGGTTGCTATGAAGCGTGATTCTGAAATCAGCTCTGAAGCCGCCATGAAGTATTTTATTTTGGGTGCTTTGGCCTCTGGTTTCTTGCTGTATGGCATGTCAATGCTTTATGGTGCAACCGGTAGCTTGGATTTAGATGAAATCCTTAAAGCTGTGAGTGATCAACGCATCAACCGTTTGGTCTTGGCATTTGCTGTGGTGTTCATTGTTTCTGGTTTGGCATTCAAATTAGGAGCTGCTCCATTTCATATGTGGGTGCCTGATGTGTATCAAGGGGCGCCAACCGCTGTGACCTTGATGATTGCGGGTGCGCCTAAGGTGGCTGCATTTGCTTTGTTATTCAGATTATTGGTGGGTGGCTTGCTGCCATTGACTCAGGATTGGCAACCCATGATCATGATTCTAGCGGTCATGTCTTTGGTGATTGGTAACTTGACTGCGATTGCGCAAACAAATCTAAAGAGAATGTTGGCTTATTCCACAATTTCTCACATGGGTTTCATGATTTTGGGCATGTTATCTATTTTTGATGAGCACGCTTACAGTGCGGCTCTGTTCTATGCGGTGACCTATGTTTTAACTACTTTAGGATCATTTGGCCTATTGATGATCATGTCTCGCAAAGGTTATGAGTGCGAGAATCTGGATGATTTGAAGGGTTTAAATCGTCGCAACCCTTGGATGGCTTTTATGGGCTTGGTCTTGATGTTCTCCTTGGCAGGTATTCCTCCAACGGTTGGTTTTGCAGCCAAGTTATCGATTCTTGAAACTTTGGTAGATAGTGGTCATCTTTACTTGGCCATCATTGCTGTGATGGCATCTCTGGTGGGGGCTTTCTACTACTTGCGTGTGGTGAAGTTCATGTATTTTGATGAGCCAACGCAAACTGCGCCCATTGAGGGTGGTGCCGTTGCACGCACGGTTTTGAGCTTGAATGGCTTGTTTGTGTTGTTGTGTGGCATCTATCCTGCAACCCTCATGGCGCTTTGTTTAACCGCCATGTCTAAAACATTGATTAGTTAATCATGGCTCCAAGCGGTTTAAGTCTTGAATCTTGGGGGCTTATTTTGTTGGCTTTGGTAGCTGCGAATTTGGCATTTACTTCTCCCAAGTTTTTGTTCTTTAAGGCGCTTTCAGAAAAACATGTTGGCTGGTGTTTGCTAGAAATGTTGGTTTGGTATGCCTTGATTGGCGCAGTGGGTTACAGCTTAGAAAGCATGATTGGCAATGTATTCCCGAAGCGATGGGAATTTTTTGCTGTGAGTGTCTGCTTATTCTTGGTGGCTGCTTTCCCAGGATTTACTTGGCGCTTCTTGGTAAAGCATCGCAACGAAGCCAGTAATTAATGTCTGCTTCCAACCCTGAAAAAGATTTCTCAGATTTACCGCTTGACGACGATCATTTGCGTGAGCATCGCGTTTCTTCAGAAGATGTCTATACCGGAAAATTTCTCAAATTAAAAAATGACATCGTTCGTTTGCCAGATGGTGGGCAGACTTATCGAGAGTATTTGATTCATCCGGGTGCAATTGCCATCATGCCAATCTTGAATGATGGTCGAATTTTATTGGAGCGTCAGTTCCGCTATCCAGTCGACACTGCCATGATTGAAATTCCTGCTGGCAAGTTGGAGGCTGGAGAAGATCCACTGAATTGTGCAAAAAGAGAATTGCTCGAAGAAACGGGCTATACCGCTCAAACTTGGGAGTTTTTAGGTCGTATTCATCCAGTCATTTCTTATTCCACTGAATTCATTGATATCTATCTGGCCAAAGACTTAACGGCAGGCGAGAGGTCTTTGGACGAAGGCGAATTCTTAGATGTGTTTGCAGCTAGCCTGGAGCAAATGCATGAGTGGATTGCCTCTGGAAAGATCACCGATGTCAAAACCATCATCTCGGTTTATCACTGGGCGCGTCGTCTAAAACAGATTTAAAGCTTATTTCAATTAAGTTTTACAATATCAAATTAGAGCAAAAATACTTGAAATATTAGAAATAAGCCCCATTTGTAGTCTATGAAAGTTTATAACCTCGCTTGTCCTCTAGAACATCATTTTGAAGGTTGGTTTGCTTCAGAAGCAGATGCCACGCAACAACAAGAAAATGGTCTGTTGACCTGTCCGATTTGTGACAGTCACGAGATTGTGCGTTTGCCTTCCGCCCCTAGAATTGCCAAAAGTTCAAGTCGTGAGATTGCACCGGTTCCAGCAGTTGAAGTCACTCAAGAGTTTGGAAATTCCATGGTCTTGTCAGGTACGGAGCATACCAATTTACAGGCTCAGGTCCAGGCAACGGTCATGAAGGCTATGCGCGACCTCATGAAAAAAACCGAAGATGTCGGCCATGATTTTGCTGAAGAGGCCAGAAAAATTCATTATCGCGAAGCTCCCGAGCGAAGCATTCGGGGTCATGCCACGGCTGATGAGACTGCTGAGTTGCGCGAAGAGGGTATCGAAGTTGTTTCTTTACCGATTTTCCCCGCACTTAAAGATACGCTGCAGTAATCAATTCATCCAATAAATATTTATTTGACTAATTGGCGGGTACAAGCTTTTGCTTGCGACTGTAATCTTGAACCGGAACCTCATTGGGTTTTAAGCGTTTTTCACACACCGGTTGGCCGTCAAAAACACGCATGACTGAACAGTCGTGCCCAGTACTTTCTGAGGCGGCGTGGTCAGTTAAGCTCTTGCCGGTCGTGACTGTGGTGCCCACACTGGCGGCTGTGACTGGGTAAGCCGCGACCAGTGCGCAGCCAGTTAACTGTCCGAGTGCCAAAATGGCCCCAAAACCAAGAAAAAGTCTAAAAATGCTCAATTGGGTAGAATGTGAGAAAGTAGTCATTCTAAGAATATAAATGAAGTAGGAGACAAAATGTCAGAAACTATCGGACACCATATCAATGGTGAGCTTGTTCGTTTTGGGGGTGCGTCAGCGCCTGTCTATGAGCCCGCCACGGGTCAGGTGCGTCGTCAGGTTGAATTGGCCAGTGTTGATGGTGTTGCCAAGGCCGTGGCTGCTGCTAAAGCCGCATTTCCAGCTTGGTCTACTACCCCAGTGACGCGTCGTGCCAAGGTCATGTTTAATTTCAAGGCCATCATTGAAGCTCGCATGGATGAGATGGCAGAAATCATTACCCGTGAGCATGGCAAAACATTCGAAGATGCCAAGGGAGAAATTCAACGTGGTTTAGAGGTAGTTGATTTTGCTTGTGGTATTGCGCAACTTTTAAAAGGCGAGTACACCGAACAAATCGCCAAAGGAATGGATGCTTGGACCATGCGTCAGGCTCTGGGTGTGTGTGCAGGTATTACGCCATTTAACTTCCCAGCCATGGTGCCTATGTGGATGTATCCAGTAGCGATTGCTTGCGGAAATACATTTGTTTTGAAGCCTTCAGAACGTGATCCATCTGCCACTCTTTTAGCAGCTCGTTGGTTGGAAGAGGCTGGGTTACCTAAGGGTGTTTTTAATGTGGTTCAAGGTGATAAAACAGCCGTAGATGCTCTTTTGCATCATCCTGATGTGAAGGCGGTGAGTTTTGTGGGTTCAACGCCAATCGCCTCTTATATTTACGAAACTGCAGCCAAAAATGGCAAGCGAGTTCAAGCCTTGGGCGGTGCTAAAAACCACATGGTGGTAATGCCCGACGCTGATTTAGATCAGGCGGTGGATGCTTTGATGGGGGCTGCTTATGGTTCAGCCGGCGAGCGCTGCATGGCAATTTCAGTGGCAGTCGCTGTGGGGGATGTGGCGGATGCCTTAATTGAAAAATTAACCGCCCGCATTCAAAAACTCAAGGTAGATAACGGCATGACGCCAGGCGCTGAAATGGGTCCTTTAGTGACTAAAACCCATTTAGATAAAGTCAAAGGTTACGTTGATGCCGGCGTGAAGGAAGGCGCCCAATTGGTGGTCGACGGACGCGGCTTAAAAGTATCTGGTTGTGAGGATGGTTTCTTCTTGGGTGGTTGTTTGTTTGACCATGTAGAACCTCACATGAGCATCTACAAAGAAGAAATCTTTGGCCCCGTATTGAGTGTGATGCGTGTCAAAGACGTGGCCACTGCAATTCAATTGATCAATGATCACGAGTACGGTAATGGAACAGCGATTTTCACGCGTGATGGCAACACCGCTCGCGAATTTGTCAGTCGTATTCAGGTTGGTATGGTCGGTGTGAACGTGCCGATTCCAGTGCCTATGGCATTCCATTCATTTGGTGGCTGGAAGCGCAGTTTATTTGGTGATCATCACGTACATGGTCCAGAGGGTGTGCGTTTTTACACTCGCATGAAAGCGGTGACTCAGCGTTGGCCAGAAACCATTGCTCAAGGACCGAGTTTTAGTATGCCGGTCAATGGATAAAATTAAATTCATTGGATTATTAGGGTTTTAAGCTAACTTTAAACAATCCATTTGATTTTTATCAATTTGACCTAAATCATGGGGGCTTAAAATAGCCCCCATGACCATTTTTGAGCTGCCAACTTGTTCAGGCACCAACACTCTTGAGCCTCTATTTCAGCCTGAGTTGTTGAAACGATTTGATATCAATGGGCCTCGCTATACATCGTATCCAACTGCCGATCGATTTCACGGCCAATTCAGCGGCAATGATTACAAAGCCGCATTAAAGGGTTGTGCACAACATCAAAAGCCAATTTCTTTGTACTTTCATTTACCGTTTTGTCCGAATATTTGTTACTACTGCGGATGTAACAAAATCATTACCAAAGATCATGGTCGGAGCGCTAAGTACATCAAGTATTTGGCCAAAGAAATGAATCTTGTAACCGAAGTCATGGGGGCCGCAAAAAAGATACCTGTTACTCAGCTTCATTGGGGTGGTGGCACACCCACATTTTTATCTCATGCAGAAATGAGAGAATTGATGGGGCATATTCAGGATCATTTTGAGCTTCAAGAGGGTGGTGAATATTCCATTGAAATTGATCCGCGTCGAGTTGGTGAGTCCGATATTGAGTTGCTTTCAGAGCTTGGTTTTAATCGAATCAGTCTGGGTGTCCAAGATTTTAATTTGGCGGTTCAAGAAGCGGTTCATCGTGTTCAAACCATAGAAGAAACTCAAGCAGTGATTGATTGGGCCAGGCGATATGGCTTTAACTCAGTCAGTGTAGATTTGATTTACGGTCTTCCCAAGCAAACGCCAGACACTTTCAAACAAACGGTGGATGCTGTCATTGATATGAATCCAGATCGTTTATCGGTCTACAGTTATGCGCATTTGCCCACCATCTTCAAGCCTCAGCGACGCATTGCTGAAGTGGATTTGCCTGTGGCCAAAGACAAGTTAGATATTCTGGCCAATACGATTGATCAACTCAATCAAGCGGGTTATGTATTTATTGGCATGGATCACTTTGCTAAACCCAACGATGAATTGGCGATTGCCCAACAGCAGGGTCGTTTACATCGCAATTTTCAGGGCTATTCAACCCAAGCTGAGTGCGACTTATTGGCGTTTGGAATTTCTTCGATTGGCAAAGTGCATGATACCTATCCACAAAACTTAAAGACGCTTGACGAGTATTATCACGCGCTAGATCAGCATGAGTTGCCCACCATGCGTGGCTTGAAACTCAACAAAGATGACATCTTAAGAAGAGAGTTGATTGGTGAATTAATGTGTCAGTTTCAATTGAACACAGAACAATTTGCCAAAAATCATGATATCTCTTTTAGAGACTATTTCTCCAAAGAAATGCTGGAGCTAAAAGAGTTAGAAGAAGCAGGTCTCTTGGAGTGGGATGGTGAAGTGATTAATATTCCGACTAAAGGTCGATTATTGGTCAGACGTGTGGCGATGGCTTTTGATCGTCATTTGCGAGAGGCGTCTACGCAGGCTAAGTATTCAAAAGTGGTTTAGTTCATCCAAACCTAAACCCAACCAATCCCAATCAAGCCCAACCTACCCAGAACTACCCAATTAAGACAGACCTTTCAAGCGCAAGACCATCCGAGTGCCGTGTCCTGGAGTTTTATCTTCTGCCTGAATGCTGCCGCCATGTTGAGTCACGATTTCTTTGACAATGGCCAAGCCTAAACCGCTACCAAATGATTGGCTGCCTAAAACTCTGTAGTAGGGCGAAAATATTTTTTCTTTTTCTGTTGCTGGAATGGATGCGCCATCATTGCTGACGCACAGCTCAATTTGCCCTTGATTTTCTTCCAAAGAAACATCAATCACACCATTGGGTAAGCCGTACTGCGAGGCGTTGTCAATCAAGTTTTGAATGACTCGCTCTAATTTGTGCTGTTCTCCCAAAATCAATACATCCTTCTTGATGTGCATTTGAATGGTTTGACCTCGTTGCAAAATCAATGGCTCAGTATTTTTGATAATTTCTCTGCAAATACCATCTAGCGATAAAACCTGCTTTTGTTCTTGGTCAACAGCCCCCGTGAGGCGGCTAAAGGTCAATAATTGTTCTGTGAGGCGAGTAGTTCTTCGCAAGCCATTGAGGGCTTCTTGCAAAGAGACATTTCTATCTTGCTCGTTATGTGCTTTGACAGCATTCTCAATATGTATTTTTAAAGCAGCAATCGGGGTTCGGATTTCATGGGCGGCTGCATCAATGAATTTTTGCTCACGCTTGAAGGCGGCGTTCACGCGATCTAGTAGATGATTCAGTTCATCCACCACGGGCTTGAGCTCAATAGGAAATTTATTGAGTTGAATGGGTGTAATAGACTGAGGGTCTCGTTTCGAAATGGCTGAGGCCAGAATTTGTAAAGGCTTGAGGTTTTGAAAAACAATTAAATTCACCACAATCAGCAAAATGAATGCGCCAATGATTAGAGGAGTCAAAATCGCCATGCCTAAATCGCCCGCCATTTCGTCGCGCACGGCGTCATTCTCAGCCACCATCACCCACACGTCTCCAGACTTTAATTTAAACACTTGCCATAAGTCTTTATTTAATTGACTCTTACTAAAGCCCTCGGTAAAAGGACCGAGCGGTTTATCGGGAGCAGTCGCTGATTTGGCGAGTAATTGCCCATTTTCATGCCATACCTGAAAAGAAATTTTGCTTTCATAGGGGTGACCTGTGATTTCCTCATCTTCCTCATGACTATGTTCTAGTTCTTTGGGGAGTTGAATGATGATGGGGTTGCTAATGGTTGCGTGTTCTAGTTGCTTGGCTACCAAAGCCTCCAATACCCGAGCAGAGGTCGCCAATCGAGCACTGAAAATTTCCTCAGATTCATGGTCGGTCACGCGGTGTGCTGCAATGCCCATGCCGGCCAAAATGACAATCATGGACAATAAAATGCCAACCAATAATCGTCTGCGAATTGAAAAATAAATCATATGGACTCAATGTCTCCAATGCGATATCCAACGCCACGCATGGTTTTGATGATGTCAGGACTTATTTTTTTACGTAAATTGTGGATGTGTACATCAATGGTATTGCTTTCAACCCCATCGTTCCAGCCATAGAGAGATTCTTCTAATTGATCCCGAGTAAACACTTGATGAGGATTTTCAGCGAGCTTCTTAATGAGCATGAATTCACGACGTTGCAAGTCAATGAGTTTGCCATTCCAGGTCACTGATAAGGCTGACAAATCAATGGAGAGCTTACCGATTTGTAATTGATTGACTTTGTGCCCGCTTCGACGTCTTTCTAAGACTCGGATGCGAGCCATGAGTTCATCCAGCTCAAATGGTTTTGTTAAATAGTCGTCGGCCCCTAAATCAAGACCTAAGATTCGGTCTTGTGTGGCATCGCGGGCTGAAAGAATCAGAACAGGAGTTTGGTTACCTTTTTGGCGAATGTGTTTGAGCACTTCTGTGCCATCGATCTTAGGAAGCCCAAGATCTAGAATGGCCATATCAAAAAGATCATGACTAAAAGCTTGGATGGCCTTTTGGCCATCATCAACTCTTTCTACCAAATGGTTGGCACGTGTGAGTGCTGACATCAAACCTGACGCCAGCAATTCATCATCTTCAACCAGTAATATCCTCACGAACTGAAAGCCTTTGCGAATGAATCATTGAACAAAAGTTCTAAACGTTCAATTATTTACGCTTTTCAGCTATTTTTTCAAGCAATTGATTGATTTCTTTGCGTCGACCCTCATCCGCCACCTGTCGACCAGCCCGATTAGGAGCTTGGAGCGCCTTACGCAAGGATTTTTCTGCACCGACTAAATCGCCGCTACGGAATAAAAAATCACCTAAGAAGTAGTTAGGGTCAATGCCGTCAGGATTGATAGACAGCCCTTTTTTAAGATATTCGGCGGCTTTTTTGTCATCACCAAAACCGATTGGCCATCCAGGTACTTGGTAATACAGTGATCCTAAACTGGTATAGGCTGAACCATCCAAGGCATTGGGGTTAAGCTCTAAAGCCTTTTCAAAATTCTTTTTAGCATTTTTAACATGACCTAAAGCGCCCAAGCCTCCTTTGGCGCCGGCATAACTTGATTCAATGATGCCGTACCAAATCATAGTTTCTGCGCGCGTAGGATATTTAGCCGACATTTTTTCAGCTTCTTTAATGAGAACTTCAAAACCTTTCTCATGCTGGTTGGCTGGACTGAGATATTTCACTTTTTCCCATTCTTGCTGTAAACGCAATACATCTTCTTCAATGCCAGCGTATGCACTCACACTCACTGCTGTGAGCATTAAAAAAAGAGTGGTACTTAATTTTTGAAAAACATTCATATAAAACCTCACTTAGAAAGATATTTTTTGATGATAGGCAATTGCTTGCCAATCCCTTGATCGGGCAGTTTAGGGAATAGATGATTGAGCAGTACAAAAAAGGATTCTTTGAAGCCCAATTTCTTCTCCCAAGCGTTGCTTGATAAAAAACGAATGAATTCTTGAGCAACCCATTCAGGAGTATCTGATTGGGTCCCAAGCTCTTGATTCATTTGAACCACTGAATCTGTGTTGATACTTGTCTGAGTCGCTCGTGGAGAAAAATATTTGACTGAAACAGAAGTGTCCGAAAGTTCACGCCGCAAAGCCTGAGAAAAACCTCTTAGGCCAAACTTGCTGGCACAGTAGCTTGAAAATCCTGGGAATCCTAAATATCCAAAAATAGAACCCACGTTCACGATTTGAGAAGGCTCTTTTTTCAAAAGAGGTAACAAGGACTGCGTCAACAAGATGGGCGCCACTAAATTGGTTTGTAATAAATGGCCAATGTCATCTTTGGATTGGTGTTCAAACGACTGAAAACGGCTAATGCCTGCGTTGTTAATCAGTAAATTCAAGCCCCCCTTGGATTCTGCCAAGTCAAATAGCTGTTTTGCAGTGTCTGGATTTGAAATATCTCCAGCCAACACTTCAACATGTGTATTGGATGAGGCCAAACTGGCTTTTAAAGCAGCAAGTTTTTGGGTGTCACGCCCTTGCAAAATTAACATCTGGCAGTGCGGAGCCAATGCTTTTGCAATGGCTTGTCCAATGCCGCCTGTGGCACCGGTGATGATGGCTTTGTACTGAGGATTTGACATGGTTATCCGATAAGGGAGGTTGCTTGGGTAGGAATACTTCTAAAAATATCACCGTAGAGCTTATAAAAGTTCTTGGCACAATGGATGATGGTTTCTTGATCAGCGGGGTTGGTGACTTGATTCATCAAGCTTTCAAAAAATTTCACATGCTCCAAATCAAGACTGCCATGAGAATTCAGGTAGCTAAAAGCTGTTGGAGGTAAATTTAGGCTGCCTTTGATGGCACTGGCCGCATTGGTAGCAATGGCAATGCTTGTACCTTCTAGAACGTGCACCATGCCAAAAAATCCGATGGGATTGCCTCGGTCAATTTGATGGTAGGCATAAGCCACCATCATTTCAGTACTGATGTGAGGTTTGGATATTCTGACTTTTTCTGCATCTGCACCACAGGCAGCGATGTCCGACAGAATCCACTCCTCATGACCAATCTCTTCTTCAATGTATTCAGCGATGGCTGTTCTTAACCAATTGTGCTGATCAGTTAAACGTGAGCCGCACGCCATCAACAGAGGTACCGTATGTTTCACGTGATGAAAGGCTTGCGTTAAGAAGTCAATGTATTGCTTTTTTTCAATCTCGCCCATCAAAGCTGCTTGAATGATGGGGGCAGAAAATAATTCATCGCGATCTTTTTCAGTGGCTGTTTGTAAAGTATTAAAAAAATTCAAGGGATACTCCGTTTTAATGATGTGTGGAATAGATGGCATCCAGTTCCTCTTGGTACTGATTGAGGATGGCCTCACGCTTAGGTCGCCCATTCGCTGTCGCTAAACCATTGCTCACAGTGAATGGTTCTTTGGCAACAATGTAATGACCCATTTGGGCGTAATCAGGTAGGGATTGATTGACTTGTTTAATCGCGTTCTCAATTTCATTGGGGGTGACTGCGGTACTGTTAGGCACAATCAGGGCGCACAATTCAGGCTGACAATCGCCAATCACCATCGCCTGTGCAATACCAGGTATTCCCATTAAAAGAGATTCTGGCCATTCAGGTGAAACATTGCGACCAAAGCTGGTGATGAGGACATTCTTTTTTCGACCATTGATGAACAAAAATCCTTCCTCATCCAAATACCCCAAATCACCTGTTGCAACCCAATTATCGGAAGACGAAGTTTGATTGAGGTAGTGGGTAGAAGTATTGCAGTGAATTTGGATTTCACCGTCAGATGCAATTCGAATGGCACGATTAGGCAGTGGCTTTCCTGCGCTTCCAATCTTGTCGCTGATTGGAGT
>JACCEB012167902.1_pt1 | contig 13122 bp, 4 predicted proteins | sample 7454761 | NCBI WGS metagenome assembly JACCEB01 (sample SAMN15323454, study PRJNA562643) | freshwater metagenome | isolation source: river surface water | place: USA:Blue River Watershed | collected 2017-08-18 | reverse complement strand
CACCTCAGGCATCGGAGACTGCATCAACTGCAAGCGCTGCATCCAGGTCTGCCCCACCGGCATCGACATCCGCCAGGGACTCCAGATGGAGTGCATCGGCTGCACCGCCTGCATCGACGCCTGCGACGACGTCATGGCCCGTCTCAAACGGCCGACCGGCCTCATCCGCTACGATTCGCAGAAGGCGTTCACCGGCAGTCGCACCAAGTGGATCCGGCCCCGCACGATCCTCTACTTTGTCCTCCTTCTCGCCGGCGCCTCCGTCGCCACCTGGGCCATCTCCACCGTCAAGCCCGCCAACTTCGGCCTCACCCGCATGACCGGCGCCCCGTACATCGTCGACGCCACCGATGTCCGGAACCAGTTCCTCGTGCGCATCGTGAACAAGCGCAGCGTCCCCGCGCGTTTCAACGTGTGCCTCGACCGCGTCCCCGAGGGCATCCGCCAGACCGGCTTCGAGCAGGTCGTCGAAGTCGGCCCGCTCGGCGAACTCGTCCAGCCGCTCATTCTCCAGCAACCGCGCGGCTCCTACACGGGGCCCTTCCATTTCGCGGTCCACGTCGAGGACGTCGACGGCAAGTTCACGCTGGTGAAGCCGGTGGAATTCCTCGGGCCCGAGGCCTCGCTCCTCCGCGAAGACAACGCCCCGAAAGGCAACAAATGAACCCGCCCGCCGCCAAACCATCCCGCCTCTGGCTCTGGTTCGTCGCCGCCTTCGCCATCCAGGCCGCCGCCTGGACCACGTGGTTCGTCATCGCCTCGCAGCACAAAGTCCAGGAAGTGCCGCTGGCGGGAAGCACTCAGCCGGCAGCGGTCAGCCGTCAGCCCGACAACCGCTCAACGCCGCCGCCGCCTGCCCGCTGAAAGCCGATCGCTGACCGCTGATCGCTGACCGCTCAAATGGACCTCGCCGCCGTCAACTCCCCCTCCGCCGCCTTCGTGGCCGGGCTCGTCACGAGCCTCCACTGCGCGGGGATGTGCGGGCCGTTGTCGTGCACGCTCATGCCGGGCCGCGGCGACCGTTCCGACCCGCAGCTCGTCAGCACCACCTACCATGTCACGCGGCTGATCGGCTACGCCGCCCTCGGCGCCCTCGCCGGCGGCATCGGCCGCGCCCCGCTGCTGTTTCTCTCGGATTCCGCCCTGCGTTGGCTGCCCTGGGTCCACGTGCTCTTCTTTGTCGGCCTCGCCCTGCGCTGGGATCGCCATCTGCCCAAGATCGCCGCTCTCGGGAAACTGACCTGGAAAATCCAAGGCTGGATGCGCGGCCGCTCCCGTGTCGAGGCCGCCGCCGCCCTCGGCTTCGCCACACCCCTCCTGCCCTGCGGCCCCCTCTACTTCATCGTTTCCCTCGCTCTGCTCTCCGGCTCTTGGCTCCGCGGCATCGAGGTCATGCTCGCCTTCGGCCTCGGCACCGTGCCGCTCCTCTGGCTCGCGCAGACGCAGTTTCACTGGGTCCGCCAACGTCTCTCCCCGCTCTGGCTCGGCCGCATGCGCGTCACCCTCGCGCTCATGACCGCCGGCATCATCGGCTGGCGGCTCCGCGCCACCCTTGGGTTCCCCGGGCCCGATCCCCTGAACTTCGTCTGCTTCTGAAATGAGCGTCGCCGCCGTCCGCCCGTCCTTGGTCCCGCCGCCCGCAGGCCCCGCCCCGCGGGCCACCGCCCAGCCCGTCTGCCGTCACTGCGGCGCCGGCCTGATCGACGACCGCATGCGCGCCTCCGGTTTCTGCTGCGCCGGCTGCAGCTACGTGTTCCGCCTCGTGCACGAGAACGGCCTCGACGGCTACTACCGCATCAAGGACGACGTCACGACGCCCGCCGACGCCGCCGTTTTCCAACCCCGCGACTACACGTGGCTCGAGGTCGCACAGCGCGAAGCCGAGGCCGCCCCGGCCACCCGCATTCCCGAGCTTCTGCTCGACGTCCAGGGCATCTCCTGCGCCGGCTGCGTCTGGCTGATCGAACGCGTGTTCCAGCAGGTGCCGGGCGCCCGCGACATCGTCGTCAACCCGCAGTACGGCTCGATGCAGCTGCGCTGGACGCGCGGCGAATTCTCCGCCGCCGACTTCGCCCGCAAGCTCCAGGCCTTCGGCTACCTCGCCGGCCCCGCCGGCGAGGCGTCCGGCGAACCGGAAAGCCGCGGCCTCGTGAAACGCATCGGTCTCTGCGCCGCCTTCGCGATGAACGTGATGCTCTACTCCCTGCCGACCTACTTCGGCATGGAGAGCACCTTCGAGTGGGCCGGGCTCTTCGGTCTGCTCAACGTCGTCTTCGGCACCCTCAGCCTCCTCGTCGGCGGCGTCTACTTTCTCACCCGCGCCGTCCGCGCCCTGCGCGAGCGCGCCCTGCACATCGACCTGCCCATCGCCGTCGGCATCGTCGGCGCGTATCTGGGTTCCTTGTACGGCTGGCTGGCGAACGAGGAGCACTTCGTCTACTTCGACTTCGTCTCCACGTTCATTCTGCTGATGCTCGTCGGCCGCTGGGCCCAGGTCGCCGCCGTCGAGCGCAACCGCCGCCGCCTGCTCGCGCAGCAGCCGAAACCGAAGCTCGTCCGCCTCGCCGACGGCCGCTCCCTGCCGCCGGAGAAGATCGAAACCGGCCACACCCTGCTCCTTGCCGCCGGCCAGACCCTGCCGGTCGAGGCGCGGCTCGAAAGCGAGTCCGCCACCTTCTCGCTCGCCTCGATCAACGGCGAACCCGAGCCCCGCGTCTTCCGCGCGATGCAGCGCGTGCCCTCCGGCGCCCTCCATGTCGGCCGCGACGGGATCCGCCTCGTCGCCCTCCAGCCCTGGCGCGAATCGCCCCTCGCCCAGCTCCTGCAGCCCGGCGACCGCCCCGCCGAACGCCACGTCCTCCTCGAACGCATCGTGCGCGGCCACCTCATCGGCATCTTCGTCGTCGCCGCCGGCGCTGGCCTCGGCTGGTGGTTCTTCAGCGGCGACGCCCTGCGCACCTGGTCCGTCGTCACCGCCGTCCTCGTCGTCTCCTGCCCCTGCGCCGTCGCCCTCGCGTTTCCGCTCACCGACGAAATCGCCACCGTCGCCCTCCGCCGCCGCGGCGTCTTCGTCCGCCAGGCCGACCTCTGGACGAAACTCTCCCGCGTGCGGAAACTCGTCTTCGACAAGACCGGCACCCTCACACTCGAGACGCCGGTCCTGCAGAATCCCGAGGCCCTCGCCGCGCTCGATGCCGATGCCCGCGCCGCGCTCCACGCCCTCGTGCGCGACAATCCGCATCCGGTCAGCCAATGCCTGCTGGAAAACCTGCTCGCCCTCGGGCCGCAGCCCGCCCTCGCCGGCGACGTCGTCGAAACCACCGGCTACGGCGTCGAACTCGGCGCCTGGTCCCTCGGCCGGCCCGGCTGGCGCGACGCCGCGGCCGCGGCCCCGGGCACCGTTCTCGCCCGCGACGGCGAGGTCGTCGCGCGCTTCGAATTCAAGGATTCCGCCCGGCCCGATGCGCGCGCGGAGCTCGCCGCGCTCGGCCGCCGCGGTCTCGGCACCTACATCCTCAGCGGCGACCGCAGCGACAAGGTCGGCAAACTCGCCGCCGAACTCGGCCTGCAAGCCGGCCACGCCCACGGCGATCTTTCCCCTTCCGGCAAGGCCGCTTGGCTCGACGCCCACGGCGCCGACCACGCGCTCATGCTCGGCGACGGCGCCAACGACAGCCTCGCCTTCGACCGCGCGCTTTGCCGCGGCACCCCGGTGATCCACCGCGGCGTCCTCGAGCAGAAGGCCGATTTCTATTACCTCGGTCGCGGCATCGGCGGCCTCCGTGCGCTGTTCGAAGTCGACGCCATCCGCCGCCGCACGCACCTCGTCGTGCTCGTCTTCTCGGTGCTCTACAATCTCGCCGCCGTCGGCCTGGCCGTCGCCGGCCACATGAACCCGCTCGTCGCCGCGATCATGATGCCGATCAATTCGCTGAGCACGCTGATCATCGTCACCACCGGCATGCGCGGCTGCGCGCGCGGCGAATAGAGGTTCGGGGTTTGGAGTTCGGAGTGCGGAGATTCGGGGCTCTGGTTCTGGGTTTTGAGTTTTGGGTTCTGGGTTTCCAGGCGGGCGCCGCCTCACGCGGGGTGGAAAAGGGACCGGGCGCCGGCCGGAAATCCGCAATCCGCAATCCGCGATCCGCAATTCTCCGACCGCCGTTGACGCGGCGGCGGGATTCGGGAGGTTCACGGCACCCCGTTCTCCTTACCCCCGGCGTCCATGCGTTTCCCGATTCTGCTTTCCCTTTGCCTGACCTTGCCGCTCGCGGCGGCCGACCGGCCGGCGCGGCCCAATGTCCTCTTCATCGTCGCCGACGATCTCGGCTACGGCGAACCCGGCTGCTACGGCGGCCGCGAAATCCCCACCCCGAATCTCGATGCGCTCGCCGCGGGCGGCGTGCGTTTCACGCAGGGCTATGTGACCGCCTCGTTCTGCGCGCCGTCGCGCGCCGCGCTGCTCACGGGCCGCTACCAGACGCGCTTCGGCTACGAGAACAACCCGACCGGCCTGCTGAACGCCGACCCGCGCATCGGCCTGCCCGCGGGCGAGCGCACCGTCGCCGAGCGCCTGCGCGGCGTCGGCTACGCGACCGGCCTCGTCGGCAAATGGCACCTCGGCGGCACGCCCGCCTTCCATCCGCTGCGCCGCGGCTTCGACGAATTCTTCGGCTTCCTGCACGAGGGCCACACCTACGTGCCGGCGCCGGGCACGGGCGTCACCACGTGGCTGCGGCGCACGGCCCTGCCGGACGGCGGCAAGGGTCGCTGGGTTTCGCCCGACGGACGCACCGTCTGGACTACGCACATGGGCAACACGGAACCGGACTACAACGCCGACAACCCGATCTTGCGCGACAGCCAGCCGGTGAACGAGACCGCCAATCTCACCGATGCGTTCACGCGCGAGGCCTGCGACTTCATCCGCCGGCATCGCGCGCAGCCGTTCTTCCTCTACCTCGCCTACAACGCCGTGCACAGCCCGCTGCAGGCCGCGGACCGTTATCTGGAAAAATTCCGCCACGTGCCCGACCTGCACCGGCGGATTTTCGCCGCCTTGCTCGCGCACCTCGACGACGGCGTCGGCGAAGTGCTCGCGACGCTTCGCGAAACCGGGCTCGAGCGCGATACGCTCGTGGTGTTCCTTTCCGACAACGGCGGCCCGACCCGCGAACTGACGTCGAGCAATGCGCCGCTCCGCGGCGAAAAGAGCACCGTGTACGAAGGCGGCATCCGCGTGCCGTTCATCGTGCGCTGGCCCGCGCGGCTGCCGGCCGGAGTCGCCGCCGCGACGCCCGTGATTTCGATGGACGTGACGGCGACGGCGTTGGCCGCCGCCGGCGTGAACCTCGACGCCAAGCAGCGCGACGGCATCGATCTCCTGCCGCTGTTCGCGCCGGGGGCCGCGCCCACCGCGCCGCGCACGTTTTTCTGGCGCGCCGGAGCCCGCGCCGCCCTGCGGCACGAAGATTGGAAAATCGTGCGGCAACCCGTGCGCGGCGCGGAAGCCGGCTGGGAACTCTTCAATCTGGCCGCCGATCCCGGGGAACAAACGAACCTCGCCGCCCGCGAACCCGCGCGTCTCGCGGACCTCGTGGCGCGCTGGGAAACGTGGAGCGCCGAGCAAGCCAAACCGTTCTGGTGAGAAAATCCTGAAACTGACCGGCCGAGCCGGGCCGCGTTTTCCAGTTCGTCACCGCGACGGCACCGGGCTGGACGTCCGCGGACTGTCGCTCGCCTCAACCGAACTCACACCGGTGAGAGAGCTTGGCTGAGAGTTGAGAGCAAACCGGTCGGTTTCTCGGTGGTGTGCGGCGGCACCGTTTTCGGATCCGCGGCGGTTCGATCTCTCAACTCTCAAGGAAGCTCAGAAAAACGACCGAACCGTAGCCGCGAGCGCCGGCGAGTGGAGGGGAAATCGGCTTTCGCGCGGGGCCGGAACCACTCGCTGGCGCTCGCGGCTCCATTGCGCCGGCAGGCGCCGCGCTTTTCAGAGTTTCCTCAACTCTCGGCTCTCAACGGCATGATCCCGCTCAGGGCAGTTCGTAGATCTCGACGAGGGCAGTGCCGCTTCCGGTACCGTCGGCCGAGTCGACCTGACCGGTGTAGGCTCCGGGGGTAAGCGTCAGGATGACGGCGGCGTCGCGGCTACCGGCGGCCAGCGCAAATGCCCCCGTGTCCCGCGCCGCTTGCGCCGTGGCCGCGGCCGAGGCCGGGACGGTGCCCCAGTTGTCGTTTTCCCCGACCAGTTCACCGCTGCGGTAGATGCGCAGGCGCGGATCGGCCAGAACCCCGGTCAGACCGAAGGCCGCCAAACCGGGCCCGATGCCGCGGATTAGCACCCGCTTCGGCGCGTTGCCGGAGATGATGAATCCGCCGATCAGAACGTTTTCACCGGTGCCGGCCTCGCCGCGTGTCGAGATGTTCACCAATCGTTGGTAATCCGCATTGGGATTGCCGCTCGCATCGTAGATTTCGGCGAGCGCCACACCGGTGCCCCCGGTTTCGGTCACCTGCATGGTGTAGGCTCCGGGCACGAGGTCCGCCAGCAACGCGGCATCTCGGACCCCGTTCGCCAAACCGAAGGCGCCGACCCGGGCCATGGCTGCCGCGGTATCGGCGCCGCTCCAGTCGTCGTTTTCCGCGACGACGTTGCCCGCCGCGTCGAAGAGCTGCAGCCGCGGGTTGGGCAGCACCCCCGCAACGCCGAAGCCCGCCAGCGCCGGGCCGACCGCACGCAGGAGGACGCTCTTGGCCGCCGTGCCGCCGACCACGAAGCCGGTGATGAGCGGGCGGCCGGCGCCGATCCGCACCCGGGAGGAAAGATTGATCAGCCGGTCCGTTCGGACGGTCGTGATGGCGACGCCCGAGAAGTTGATCACGTCCCGACCGGGCACGGTGATCGATCCATTCACGCTCGTGGTGGGTTCGTCAACGCTGCCGCGAATCGTGGCCGTCCCGCCGGTCGTCGAGGCCTGCAGGTTGAAGCTCAGGTCGGAACCCAAGGTTGTGAGACCGCCCGCGGTGAGCTCCGGCGTGGAGGCCAAAACGAGGACTTGATTGTTCGTACCGACCACAGAGTAGGTCGTTCCGGACGCCGTCGCGAGGCTGCTGGAGCGGTAGAAACCGGCGGCATTGGCCGAAGCCCCGGTCACCGGCAACACCGCGGCCCTGAAGGCCAAGCCCAAGGGTTCGATCACTCCTTGGAGCACGCCGTTCACCACGGAGCCCCGCAGGGTCAGCGGCACCGGTGCCGCCGCGACGGCCGGAATCCGGTTCGGTACCGGCGCATTGCCCGCGTCGCCGGCGGCCACCGTCGAAAACGAGAACGTTCCGTCCGGGTTGAGCAGAAATTCGAAGAATGAGCTCAAGCCGAACGTCGGCGCCACCACGAGCAACGCCATCTGGTTCGCGTTCGGCGGAATCGCCGCCGCGATATCGCCGGAGCCCGGGGTGCCGCCGGGAGCCGTGAGCGACCCGAAGTACACGTTGGTGCCGGCGGCGGTGACGTCGAAGGCCGAAATCACTTCCGGCGCGGCTTCGTACATCGCATTTCCGGCCTGCGAAGCACGGACCTGCACCCGCCCCACCGTCCCGCCCAAATCGATCCGCGTGCCGGACAGGAGCGCCGGGCCCGACACCACCGCAAAGCTCACCGGCAAACCGCTGCTGGCGGTCGCCTGGAGCGTGAAGCCGCCGCTGTTGCTCAAGCGGTCGGGAAGCGGTCCGAACGCGATCGTCTGCGCGAGTTTGCCGGCGACGGTGACAGTCGCCGTGGCGGTCGCGGCGGCGACATTGTCGTTGCCGGCCTGCGTGGCCGTCAGGGTCGCGGTGCCCGGCGCCGAAAACGTCAATTGTCCGCCGGCCAGCCCGGCGGGCCCCGCCACCGCCAGGGTAACGGGCAGGCCGCTGCTCGCGGTGGCGCCGACCGCGATCGGAGCCGCCAAGGTCGCCGTCGCGGGTGCCGCAATGCTGATCGTCTGCGGCGCCTTCGCGATCACCAGCGTGGCCGTGGCGCTGCCGCTGTAATTCGGATCAAGGACATTGACCGAAACCGGATAGCTGCCCGCAGCCGTGGGCGAAACGCCCTCGCGAACATTGCCGTACACGACCGTGGTCGCCGCGGCCGGAGTCACGGCGATCGCAACGGTCTTCGGGCGACCGTCATAGGTCTGGTTCAGATTCGAGATCGCGATGGCGGCCGCCGCCGGGGTGATCGCGGCGGTCGCCGTCGGCTGGGTAAGCGAATAGTGGGAAGCGTCGGTGCCGCCCAAAGCGAGGCCGGTGATCGTGACGGTCTTGCCGCCGCCGACATTGGCATCGGCAAAAACACCGGCGGCCGAACCGGTCCCGAGGACCACGTTGTCGCCCCCGGCCACGCCAACCAGCGTCGCGCCGGCCAACGAGAGCACGGCCACGGCATTGCCGTCGTAGATTTTGTCCCGGGCCGCGGCCCCGGCGACGGTGAGGTTGATCCGGCCGACGGAGAGCGCGAGGTTGGCGGTGCCGGTGTTGCCGGCCGCATCGGTCGCGGCGAGCGCCACCGTGAAACTGCCGCTCGTCACCGGGGCCCCGGAGATCGTGGCAGCCGACAGGGATAGGCCCGCCGGCAAGCCGGTCGCGCTGTACGCTACCGCGGCGCCGCCGGCCGTGATCGTGTACGCATACGCCGACTTGTAGGTAAGATTGGCGGTGAGCGAGCCGGTGATCACCGGCGGCGTCCGGTCATACGTCACCGCCGAGGCATCCGTGGTGACGGTCACGGCCGCACCGACATTTCCCGCCGGATCGGAGAAGCTCAGCGAGAAGACCACGGCGCCTTCCGGATCGCCCGCGGCCAGCGTGATCGCGGCCGTATAGGTGTTGCCGGATACGGCGGTCACCGCGGCGGTCCGGCCCGCGATGGTCGCCACCGGCGCGACGATCGCCTCGTTCGCGGTGAACGTCACGGTGACGGCGTCGCCGGTCTTGGCCCATTGGGCGTTGGCGTTGCCCGAACCGATCGAGACTGCGGCCAGGGTCGGAACCGTCCGGTCGTAGACCACGGCGGACGCATTCGTCGCGGCGGTGACGGCGACGCCGGCATTGCCCGCGAGATCCGCGAACGAAATCGAGAACGGGACGGTCCCTTCCGCATCGCCCGCCGCGAGCACCAGAGCCGCCGAGTAGGTGTTGCCGGCCAGCGCCGTGACGGTCGCGGCCCGGCCCGCGATCGTCGCGCCAGGCGCGGCGATGGGCTCGCTCGCGGTGAAGGTCACGGTGACCGTATCGCCGGCCTTGGCCCGGCCCGGGGCGGCGTTGCCGGACGCGACCGCCACCGCGGTGAGGGTCGGCACGGTCGTATCGACCAACACGGCCGACAGCGCCGGCGCTGTGAAGCCGAGGCCGACATTGTTGCCCTGGGTATCGGTCAACGTCCCGCCGTTCAGATCGACGTTCGCGGCCACCGCGATCCCATCGGCATCGGTGTCGCCGGATTGGACCGTGTAACGGAAGGCCAACGCGGTGGCGGTGCTCGCCGCCGGGTCATAGACGGCGTAGGCGGCCGCACTGCCGATGGTCAACGCGAGGCGCGGCAGACCGGTCACCGTGATCGCGCCGTTGTACGAGACGGTAAAACCGAGGACATCGGCAGCCCGGTAACGGGCGGCCGCGGGTCCGCTCGCGCTGCTGGCGGAGGGAACGACGTGGACGGCCGCCACGCTGCTGATTGCGGAGCCGGAACCTGCGGTCCGCGTCACGACGACATCGTAGTTGCCGGAATCGGCGGGCGAGACGGAGTTCAGCGTGAGGCTCGCACCCGTGGCCCCGGAGACATTCGTGCCCCCCTTGCGCCACTGGTAGGCGAGCGTGCCGCTGCCGCCGATGGCGGTCGCCGCCAACGTGAGGCTGCCGCCGCTCACGGTCTGGCTGGCAGGCGGAACGATCACCAGCGGGGCCCCGTCGAAAGGCTGGACCCCGGTCAGATCGTAGAGTTCGAACAACACATCCCCGCTGCCCGCGGCCGAGGTGACCTGGGCCGTGTAGCTGCCGGTGCCGATGCGCAACTCGCCGAGCACGGCGGAGTCCTTGCCGGTGTTGGCCAGAGTGAAAGCACGCGCCTGCGCGAACGCGGCGGCCAACGTCGCGTCGCCGGCCCAATCGTCGTTCTGGGCGACCACCGTTGTCCCGTTGCTGTCGTAGAGCCGAAGCACGGGATCCGCCAAGCCGGACGAACCGAGCCCGGGGCCCACCGCGCGAAACAGCAGTTTCTTGCCGGCGGAGTTGACCATCGTGAAACCGCCGGTGAACGGCAGCGCCGGGCTGACCGGCCCGCGGATTCCAAGATAGGCGATGCGGGTCGCGGGGTTGAGGTCGGCATCGGCGATCGCCAGTCCCACCTTCCCGGTCGCGCCGCCGACCCCGGCAATCCGGATCCGGTATGATCCGGCAGGCAGGGTGGCATAGATCACGGCATCCTTGCTGTTGGCCGCCAGCGGCCTGAGCCCGAGCCGGGTGTAGGCGGCGGCAAACGTGCCGTCGCTGATCGAGCCCCAATCGTCATTGGTCCCGACCGTAACCCGCGTCGCGCTTTCAAGGATCAGATGGGGATCCGAAACCGCCGCCGCGTCGCCCAGCGCGGGACCGTAGGCCGCCAGAATGATTTTTTTGGTTCCGCTGCCTTCGATCGACAGGAAGGCGGCAACGCCGTCCGCCGTCGCCAGCGCCGTCGTCCCGAGGTAAACGGACGCGTTGGGCAACGCCGTCAGCACGGCGGCCGGCGAGGTTGCGGTGGCCGCGGAGGTGCCGTGCGACACGACCACATCGTAGCTGCCGGCATGGGACACCGCGACCGGATCGACCGGATAGGTCGCGCTGTTCGCGCCCGGAATCGCGGTCCCGTCCTTGCGCCACTGATACGCGAGGGTGCCGCTGCCTTCCGCGGCGACGAAGAACGTGTGCCGGCCCCCGAGGCCGACGGAGCGGTCCGGGGACGAATTGACCACGTAGGGCCCGACGGTCACGGCGGCCGGGTTGCTCGTGGCGGAGCCGGCGGCATTCGTGACCGTTACCTTGTAGGCGCCGGCATGCTGCACGAGGGCAAACGGCAACGTGTAGGTCGGAAACACCGCGCCCGCGATCGGAGCGTTGTCGAAATACCATTGGTAGGTGAACGGCGCGGTACCGGACGCCGCCACCGAGAGCGTCGCGCTGCCCTTGCCGGCCACCGTCTGCGTCGCCGGGTGCGCGGTGATGGCCGGCGGCGCCAACGGCGTCGCCGCGGCGCTCGCGCCCGAAGCCGCCCCCGTGCCGGCCGAGTTGGTCGCGGTGACCGTGAACGTGTAACTCGTGCCGTTGGCCAGGCCGGTCACCGTAACCGGCGACCCCGTACCCGAACCGGTGATACCGCCGGGGCTCGCCGTCACCGTGTAGCCCGTGATCGCCGCTCCGCCGTTGCTTGCGGGCGCCGCAAAGGTCACCGTCGCCCGCGCGTCGCCGGCTGTCGCGATGCCGATCGTCGGCGCCCCGGGCACCGAAACCGGAGCCGCATAGGTGAAGGCGCCGTTCGCCGTCGCCGTGCCGGCGGCGGTGGTGACGGTGACATTGACGGCGCCGGCGGCGCCCGCCGGGGTGATGGCGGTGATCGCCGTCGCGCTGTCGACGGTGAAGCTCGCGGCCGCGGTGCCGCCGAAGGCGACGGCCGTCGCACCCGTGAACCGCGTGCCGGCGATCACTACGGTCGTCCCGCCGGCCGTGCTGCCGGTTGCCGGGGTCAGCGAAACGATGGCGGGCGGCGGCGGCGCCACCGAAATCGAGCGGGTGGCAGCGGCACTGCTCGCAGTGCCGTTCGAGACGGTGAACGCGATGGTCCGGGCGGTGCTGGCCCCGCCGTTCGTGGCATCGGCAGCCGTGGAACGGTAACCCACCGTGCGCAGCACGGTCTGGTAGGTCGCGAGGGTGTCGGTACCGCTCAGCGTGAGCACGCCCGTGGCCGCGTCGTAACTCGACGTCACGCCGCCGCCGGTCGTCACGCCAAGCAAGTCGCCCGCCACGAAACCGGAACTGACGGCCACCCGTGCGCTCGCCAACGTGGGACTGAAGGAGTCCGACACCGTGACGGCGTTGTCGACCACCAGGACCGGATCGCCCGACGCGTAGGCCAGGGTTGCGGTACTGGAAGCGGTGACGGAAGGAATGGGCAATTGGAAGACGGCCACCGCCGCCGAACTTTGCCCCGCCGCGTAGAGATTGCGGCTTTGCGCGTCGGTGACCATGCCGGACACACCGTCGATCCCGTCGACGCCGCCGGCACCCTGCACCGCGCTGGCCGCAAACGTCAGCAATCCGGTGTTTTCATCCCGACTGAAAGCGGTGATGGCATCGGACGTGATCGCGCTGACATAGAGGAATTTTCCGTCGGGCGAAACCGCCAGACTCCGCGCGCCGGAGAGCGAAGTGATCCCGGCGTCGCCCTGCGCGACTTTGCCCACGTAGCTCAGGGCCCCGGTGCCGGCGTGCCGCGAAAAAATCGCCACCGCATGCTCGGCTTGGCCGCTGACATAGACAAAGCGGTTGTCGGGCGACAGCACGAGGGACGAGGCTCCGCCGATGCCATCCACGCCGCCGACCCCATCGGCCACCACCGCCACGGGCGTCAGCAAACCCGTCGCCGGATTGCGGCTGAAGGTCATGACGGCATTGTCCCCGCCGCTCGCGATATACAGAAACGCCCCATCGTCCGTGACGCCGACCGTGCGGATGACACTGTTGGTCGGGCTGAAATTCTGGCCCAGCGCATTCGTGAGGCCGGCAACGTCGCTGATCCCATCCTTGAAATTCTGGGCATAGGTCAGCCGGCCGTCGGTATTCGACCGGGTGAACACCACCAACCCGTCCGTCGCACCCGTAACGGCGTACACGTTTCTGCCGTCGGGGCTGACCGTGAGCGTGATGACGCCGTTGAGCGCCGCCAGAGTCTGGGTGTTCTGGGATTCGAGAAACGTCAAAAGGCCGCTCGATGCATCGCGGGAAAACACCGTCGCCGCGGAATTGTTCGGGGAGGCGACATAGACATTTCGTCCGTCCGGACTGACGGCCACGCCGAACGCCGCGCCAATGCCCGACACGCCATCCACCCCGTTT
>JACCEB011308418.1_pt1 | contig 13123 bp, 10 predicted proteins | sample 7454761 | NCBI WGS metagenome assembly JACCEB01 (sample SAMN15323454, study PRJNA562643) | freshwater metagenome | isolation source: river surface water | place: USA:Blue River Watershed | collected 2017-08-18 | reverse complement strand
CTTTCAAATAAACTTCTTGAAGTAGGTAAAGCAAAAGGTTTTGTTGGAACAGTTGGTTCAAAACTTCAAGTACTTATTAGTAATTCAAATGTTCCGGGCGAAGGTGAACATAAATTTCTTCCAATTATTCGCAATATGAGAAAAAATAAAAGTGAATATGATGCTCCTGTATATATTTATGGTGGAGATGCTGATTTACTTGTATTAGCAATGGTTACACATAAAAGTAAAATTACTGTTTTTAGACCTGTTGCTAAAGAACGCGAATTAAAAGAGCAATTATCTAATTATGAATTTGTTGGAATCGATATTGATAAATGTAAAAAGAATTTCCATAATCTTCTTACTAAAAATTATAATAAACCAGATATTCAAGAAGTTCGTGTTGTAAATGATTATAACTTTTTAACCTTTTTAGCAGGAAATGACTTTATTATTTCGCTTCCATTCTTCAAAATTCGTAAAGGTGGTTTAGACCGTGTTACAACAATTTACAACCAACTTAGACCTCAATATGATTATTTAATTGATTATGACCCTGATACAAATCCTAATCCAATTATTAATCACGCTTTCTTTAAAGAAATTATTACTCAATGTGCTTTACAAGAACAAAAACTTCTTGAACTTCAACAAAATAATATTGATAAACTTCTTAAAGGTGGTCGTAGTACATTTTTTGATGATGAAGAAGGTAAAACACCTTTTGAAATTGATTCAAATCGTTATGATAACTGGGAAGTATGCTCGCCTGGTCATCCGCTTTATGAACAATATAAAGATGAATTTAAAAAGATTAATTATAAACAAGAAGAATCAAAATGGAAAGAAGAATATTACAAATATTTTGTTGGTATTTCTTATGATAATCGTGAAGAATTTGATAGAGTTGTTGAAGATATGTGTATTAATTATTTAGAATCACTTGTTTTTACAACACGTTATTATTTAGTTGGTTGTCCTTCATGGCGTTGGCATTACCGCTATCGTGTTTCACCTTTCCCAAGTGACATTCTTCGCGTACTTAATACTAAAATTACAAATATGAATGATATTACATTTGAACTCGGTGCACCATACACTCCATTCCAACAACTGCTTTTAATTCTTCCACCACAAATGAGTCATATTATTCCCAAAGCACTTGCTCCTATTATGAGTGACCCAATGCACGGAGCTGTTCATTATTATCCAACAAATTTTAAGATGGATGTACTTGATGGATTAAAAACCATTTATAGTGAAGCTATATTACCAGAATTTGATGAATCTGTAATAATGAAAGCTTATGATAAACTTCAAAATGATTTAACAGAAAATGAGAAGTTGCGAAATACTATTAGAACTTCCGCATTTTTAATTAAGTAAATTTTGATAAATCTTCAATAGTTACACTATTAGTATCATAAGAAGTATATGCAAATAAATCATTGTATATATCTAATCCGTGTGGAAAATCATCCACAATAAAATTTTTTAATAATATTATTTTTTTATTTATTAAATCAATAGTTCCTTTATAAATTTTACCACATATTTCATCTTGACCTGTAATATAAAAATAATTATTTTTACTAACTATTTTATCAAAATGAACGTGATTAAATTCAATTTTATCAACTAATTTAAAATTTGGAAAGCTAAATAAAGCAAATGCTCCACTTGTTATTTGATTATCTTTTGCTAATTTTATATTTGTTTTATAATTGATTATTATAAATATGTAATCACTATTTATAAATAGTATATCTTTTAATCGATAATTATCTTTTATATCACCACTATTTAAATATTTTTGATTATAAGTATTTAAATTTATTTCTAATACATTATTTAATTTATTTGATGTAAATATATTTGATGGTGATAAATATAATTTATCATTATAAATTTTCATTCCATGATATGTATTATTATTATTTAATGTAATTATTTTTTTTGAAATAAATTTAAAATCTTTTATATTTACATCAAATATCCATAATATATTAGTAAAAAATATCATATATAATTGATACATATCTTTTGATTGATTATAAATGATTTCAAAAGATTCACAAAAATGTATTTTCTTTTTTTCATCAATTGTTTTATAAGTATCTAATATTTCATAACTATTTTTATCAATATCTATACTTATTAAATAAAGTTTATAAGCATAACGATGAGCAATAATGATTAAATTGTGATTTATAAATTTAACATCTGTAACAGATGGAATACGTCCTTTATTATGTAAAAAAATTTGTTCTAATTTATTTTCATTTTCTTCATTAAATATTATTTTCATTTTTATTTTAATTTACTATTATAGATAAATTATTTATATTTACATTAAAATACAAAAATAATATAAAAATGAATATTGCTATTACATCAAGATTTATGAATATTGATTTACCATATATGAGTATATGGTTTGAATATTATATTGCATTAGGAGTAAAACATTTTTATTTATATTATGTTGATAATATTTTTTTTGAATTAGAAAACATATTAAATTATTTTCCAAAAGAAAAAGTAAGTATACAAAATATAAAATTAGATTCAATACAAGATAGTAATTCAGTATTTTTTGATTATCCATTTGTTATAAAAGAAGAGTATATATTACATATTGATAGTGATGAATATTTATATTTAAATAATGAAAATTTATATACTTTTTTAGAAAAAAATAAAAATGTGGATGCATTTTATTTTTATTGGTATATGTGTCCAAGTAATGAATTAATAATAAATAATTTTAATCAAATATTACAAAATAAAAGTTCTAAAAAATATATTATACACACATATAAAATATTAGCTAAAAATAAAAATATTCAATTTATAAAAGGATATACTCATGATATAACTTTTTTAAATAATCGAAATGTTATTAAAAAATATATGGACACACCATATTTTTTAATTCACTTTTCATATCGTGGAATTCAAGATTGTTATTATAAATATATGTATCAAAATTTAATTAATCATAAAGATGTACATTTACATTTAGCTAAATTTAAAATATGTGATAAAAATATTCAAACTATAAGAGTAAATGAATTACCATCACGAGTATTAGTTTTTTTAGGAGAATTAAATAATAAAAATAATGATTTTCAAATAAATATTACACTACCAATAACTCAAAAAAGTCAATATGAATTATATGATTTAATAGATAAAGAAGAAAATAATAAAAATACAAAATTATTGTTTATAAATCGTTTACAAAAAATAATACAATTACAAAAAGATAATAAATTGCAAATATGTCAAAATATAATTCTTCCAAATGGAAGTATTAAAAATTATATTAAAAATATTTTATTAAATAATTATTCTATTATCACATTTACTTAAACAACTAAATCAATTTTATTTGGTTCTTCTGTTATTACTAATATTTCATTTGCATTTTTAATTTCATTTAACTCTATTTTTATTTCTTCTTTAGAAAGATTCTCTAAAGTGCGAAAACTTTCACTTTTTTCTGGGTCAACATCATTATATTGCACTTTTGTTTTTAAATATGCTGAATAAAAAATATTTTTCTCTGTATTAATTGTTGAATAAATATCACCTAATTTAGTAATCATAAATAATATATTTGTAACAAAAGTAGTTGTTGTTTGATTATCTAAATAAAAGTCATAAATTACAAATCCACTTAATATAGTATTTACCATAAAAAGAATCATACATAATATAGAAGCTCTATAATAATATTTATCTAAAGATAATATATTTTCTTTACGATGTTTAGGAAGAGTTTCTAAAGTTTTTCCAACAGAATCATTATCACATGGTTTTGAAGTATTGACTTCTAAATAATTAATTAATTGATTTTCTCTTTTAATTTCAATTATATAGGTTAATACAAAAGAAGCCATTGTTATAAAATTAATTATTAAAGATATTATATAAAAATTAGATGTTGGATCCATATTTTCTTGATATGAACATACATGGTCTTCACATTTTTGAGGAACAAATAATATTAGTAAAGTTGAAACTAAAACGCGATATAATTCTAATGAAAATAAAGCCATTGATGTATTTTTTTGAATAAAATCTTGATTATTTAATTTATTTTTGATATATTCCATTTTTATTTTTATTTTAATTCTAATATAACAATTTATTTTTATATATTATAAAAAGTATTTTATTTAAGTAAAAATATAATAAAAATAATAAAATATTTTTAAATAAAATAATTCTATAGTATATATAGAATTGTTTATTATAATAAAAAATGGTTTCACAAGCAATTACTGCTTTTTTTATAATATTATTTGTTATATTTATAATTATATTAATTTTTAATGGACTATTAAATAAATTAATTGATGGTGTAATCACTGATTCCAAAGAAAATTTCGTTTCTCAAATTACAGGTTTAGAAACGCGAAATGAAAAGAAAAATAGTTTAATTGATAATAGTGAAAGTGTAAATCGCAAAATTCCTTTAATCACTCATCGCGAAAAAGGTTATAATCAAAATAACTTTCAAGTTGCTTCAGATATTCCTTTAAGCCAAACTTCATATCCTTATTTTATTAACAAATATTATATTAATCAAAATATTAATAAATCTGTTGATGAAGATATGGAAATACACGATTCTGTAAATATAAATAAACCAGATTTATTATACGATGGTATTTGGAAACCTAATTATAGAAATGCAGGAGATTATCAACGCACAAATTGGACTCCAGTCCATCCTATTAATGAAAGTCGTGGTAAACTTGGTATAAACAAATTATTAGAACAAGCACGTAGTAAACCAATGCCAAATGAAATGGAATTTAATCTTTGTAACACAAATCCATTACCTTTTAATGAATTTGATAAATTATGCGAATCAAGTATGAATAGTGAATTAACAGGAGTTGTAAATGATAAAAGATGTAATAAAGATAAGAAAGATGATGATATTGTATGTTTTCAAGTTTATTTAGATCCACTTTCTAAATAAAAAAGATTATTAAATTTTTATTATAAAAATAAATTTATTTTTATATTATTTCCATACTTTTAAAAAAGTATGTAAAAATATGTTAACTTATGGAATTATTTTTAATATATTGTTTTTAATTAATTTACTACTATATATAGTAATAATAAAAATGCATACTTTTATATTTGTATAATTATGAATTTTATATTTATTTTATGAATTATTCTATTTTATCGATTATGTAAAACTCGAATTTCACTTTTAAAAGTCTTGAAAAATAAATAATATTTTTAAAATCTTAAAAGTCATTTTATTTATAGCGTTTTTAAAAGTGAAATTCGAGTTTTACATAATCGATAAAATAGAATAATTTTTATTAATATCTAAATTAATATAAAAAATAAAGTATGGGTTTTTTATTTATAGATTTTAATAAATATATTTATTTTTATTATTGATTATAGTAATATTTTAAAATAAATTATAAATAAATGTAATATTTATAAAAGTATTGAATTTTTTAAAAGTATGCATTTTATAAAAAAAGTATGGAATTTTTATAAAAAAGTATGCGTTTTATATTTAATTTAAATATAAAAGAAAAAATATATAAATAATTAAAATAAATTTATATAAAAAAAATGATAAATAAAAATACATTTCATATATGTTATTATTGTTTAGATTATATGTCTAACTTAAAAAGTGATGTAAATAGACACTTAAATAAACAACATAAATGTAAGCCTTATTCTATTTTATTTAGTTTTGAAGAAGCAAGTAAAAAATCTTTATATACTAAATATATTTTTCATATTGATAAAAATAGTTTAACTAAAAATGATTTATTATTTATTATTTCAAATTATAATAATAATAAAAATCATATTTTTGAAGATTTTAGAAATCCTTTACTAATTGCTAAAAATAATGATTCTTTATTTACAAAAGAAGAATTAGAAATACAATATAATAAAGTTGAAGAAAAATTTATAAGTGAATTAGAAGAAGAAATAAAAAAAGAAGAATATAAATGTTATCGTTGTGAATCAATATTTACAACAAAATATAATTTATTAAAGCATCTTAAAAATGAAACTATATGTAATAGTAGAAAAGAAAATAATGAACTTATAAAAAAAAATAAAGAAGAAGAAATAAAAAAACGTGAAATAACAGATTATCACAATCAAGCAATTATAAATAATATACAAAATATTGAAAATCAACAAAATAATAATATATTAAATAATAATATGAATAAAAATAATTTTCAAGTAAAAATTAAAGATTTTGTAAAAGAAAATTATGATTTAAGTCATATTGATGATAGTTTTTATACTAAAAAAGATTTCTTTTTATATAATAATTTTTTAAGAGAAATTATGTTAAATGAAAAAAATAGAAATGTTTATTTTATAAATAATGAGGCTATTTTTTTAACTGATAATGAATTAAATAAAATGTCTGATGAAAAAGCAGGATATTTAATATTAGAAAAAATTGAAAAATCATTTGAAATATTTCTAAATAAACAAGATGAAGATGTTAAAAAATATTATAATTTTATTACTAAATACTATCATGTTATAAAAGGACATTGTAAACATGATACTATACATAAAGTTTATGATTTAGATAGTCAAACATTTATTTATACAGCAAATAGTCGTGCTTTTAGATCAAGAGATAAATATTTAAATAATATTAAAAAAATATTAGAAAAACATAATAAAGATATACAAGAAAAATTAAGTAAATATTCGGATGGTGGTCAAATACTTGTATTTGAACCAAATATTGAAGATTTTATTTCAATACGTAATCGTTATAGAGATTTAAAAGATAAAAAATAATTTTCAATCATAATTTTTATAAAAATAAATTTATTTTTATATATTTATATTATAGAATATATTATAGATTTAAAAAAAAAATGACTTATTTATACATTATTTTGATTTTAATCGCAATTGTCATATTATTAGAATATGGACAACGTTATCTTAAAAAACAAAAAGAAGGTTTCACTAATCGTGAAACTTTTGAAAACCCTTATTCAAACATATATTTTGAAGAAAATACATTAATAAATTTTGGTGATAACATTACCGGAAGTGCCGTAAATATTGCAAAACCTTATCCTCAAATTGGTACTTTTGGAACAAGTGGTAAACGTCCCAGTTATGTTGGTTTAGCTAATCCAGATACTTATCAAGGAAATTATTTAAATTGCCCAAGTTGCCAATTACAATTTGATTGCACCAATTATCCTTATGAAGTGGACCCAAAACACGGTGCTGTATGCAGTAGTTGTATTGAAAAGAAATTATATAATGAATTTAATTTACCTGTTTATGCTAAATCCGTTGGAAGTCCACGAAAATGTCGTGATTTACTTCATTAAAAATAATAAAAATAATAAATATAATTATAAAAGTTTTATATAATAATGAATATAAAGAACATTTTATAATTAAAAGTATATTATATAAAAATGGGTGCAAAATATTCAAGTTGTAAAGAAAATCATTATTTATCATTTTTAGAAAATAAAAAAATAACAATATTAGAACCAACTTATTTAGTATTATATAAAAATAAATCTGAAAATGGATATGATTACGAAAATATTCAAAAATGTAGATTACTTAAAAAAAATCCATTAAATATATCAGATAATTGTAATATGTTAGATAAAGAATTACCATCATATCCAAAGAATGAATCAACTTATGAATTTATAATAAAAATAAATTGTAAAATATCTTTTTTTATAAAAGATATAGTAGAGATACTTAATGTTATTGAAGGTCCACGTAATTATCAAATAGAACCAATATTATTAAATAAAATAAAAATTAAAGACATTGAAATTTTACTTGCTTCTGATATATTTAATATGTTGTTTGATAAAAAAAAATTTGAATATTTAAATTTAAAAATATTCATGTATGAATCTTTTTTTAATGTTGATAGTGGTTGGATATATTTTTCAAGGTCTAAAAAAAAAAATGAAGATAAATTAAAAAATTTTATAAATGATTATAAAGATATCTTTTTAATTGAAGATTTATAGTAAATAAAAGTTTTATATAATAATTATTATATAAAAATATAAAAAGAAATAAAAGGTTTAATTGAATTTTTTAGCTATTGAAAACTGCTTTACATTTAAAATCGCAAGGGAATTCAACATCTTCTTTCGAAATACTTTTCATTACATTAGCTTTTTTAGACAAATGGAATAAAATTCGCATTTCTGTTCCTTCTTTAATTGATTTGTTTTGTACTGGAATATCTACTGATTTATGGTCTGTTAAATACAACTCTTGTGTCATATATGTTACTAATGCTGCTTGTAAATCATTCTTATTTACACTATGATAAGAATATACATATTTTATTAAAGTATCGCTTTTTGTATCAAGTGACCGCAAAAACCGGAATGACAGTTGATTCATATCAATAATTTTATATGTTGGCGATACAAAAACATATCTTGGGAAATCTCCAACTTTGTCATCTAAATCAATACCTGCTGAAATAACCGAAATATTTGCAATTAATAAACGACATTCAAGCGTTGGTTCTTGAAACTTTTTAATAATTTCAGCACGTTTTTGTGTATTTACACTTCCATCCAACTTTTGTGGATTCAAATCTTTAAGTCTTTCCATTAAATCATTAATATTATCAGTGTAATTTAACGCACATACAACTTTACAATATGGATTTTGGCTCATTTGTTTGCGAACGTGTGAATCAAAAATTTCCAATTTAGATGTTTCTAAAATAGGAAGTGACCTGAAAATGTTAATACGTTTTTGTTGTTCATCAATGGTTCCATCATCAGCCATTAAATCCAAAATTCGATCAATTGCTGCTTTACATATTTTATCAGATTCAGGTGATAAATGATAAAACATATTTACATTTTTTATCTTGTGTGGATTCTTTTGAATCATACTCATATGTGATGATAAATATTTCATAATCACATTTAAGAAAAGATTATATGCATTTAATTTACATCGTTCAGCTCTCATATATCTATTGAGTATCATTTCATTATACCAAGCTTCACCTTTCTTTTCAGTATCAATTTTTTTACAATAATTTACAATTTCAGCATACCCTTTATATGAATATACTCCAGTATGCCAATTGTGTGAAACAAGTTCATCACTTTCTTGAATTCCAATATTTCTCATAAATGTTACAATTTGTTCTTGTTTATCAAAAGGTGTTCCTGAAATACATATCATTTTATTTCCTTTTTTGTTATGTAAGATGTGTTTCATTAATTCACGACAAGCATTTGTTGTATATGAAGTTCCATTACGAATATGCTGAATTTCATCAAAAATGAAAAGCAATTCACCAGCATCATAATAAGATTTGTACTTTTCAGAACGTTTAAATGTTGCCATTTCAATTTCTGTATTTTTACCATTGATTAAACGAGTTGTTTTAAAATCATTTCTAATAAGTAAACCGTGTTTAGGATTTACCATTTTATGTCCTGATACTTCATTATACGAATAAACTTCAACGTGCTTTAATTTATGCGTTCTAACAACATCGCTCCATTTACTTCGCAATGATGCAGGACATATTACATAAACGTGTTTAAATTGTGGATTGATTTCAATATATTTACCGGAAATATATGTTTTACCAGTACCAAGTGGAGATAAATCAAGAGCAAAATTGTGTGTCATTAATATATTGTACATACGTTCAAAATGTGGAAGCTGATATTCAAATAAATTAATTTCATTTTTTGTTTCTTCTTCTTCAACTTCTTGTACAATCTCTTCTGTACCTTCTTTTTCAGTAACTTCTTCTTCAGCAACTTCTTCATCATTATTTTTATAAATGCTATCTAATGCGCTTTTTACTTTCTTTTTCTTTTCAACTTTTTTAGGTTTTTCTCCTTTTTTAGGTTTTTCAACTTTATCTTTTGAAATAATTAAATAATCATCATCATATTCTTCAGGAATGTTAAATTTGTATTTATTGATTGTTGATTCACAATAAAATTCATCATTAATCTTTTCAAAACATTCATTACATTCCTTCATTAAATCAATAATATTTTGATATATAGTATCAAAATACGCGTTTACTGAATCAGCATTCATAACTTTTAGATTATTATAAAGATTGCTTTGAAGTTCATTAATACCCATTAAGTAAAGTTCAATAACTTCGCGATAATTTACTTTTAGTTTCATATTTTTGTAATTAGTATACAAAAATCGTCCATAAACTTCTTCTTTTATTTCATTTCTTAAATACTTAACTCGTAAATCATCATTATATGTATAATAATTGTTTAAAATCTTGTTATAATCACATTCATTTTTAAAATATTTTCGCACATTATTTGTTTCATCATAAAGTAGTTTCATTAATTTTTCAGGAATTTTAATTTTTAAACTTTTTTCTAAATCCATTAGCACATCTAATGGAATTTGTACATCATCCATATTTAAACATATCCCATTTTCATCTGTTTTTCTAAAAGGTTTATTTGGATTATAATTATATTTACTTTGTTTACCAGTTTCCCAACTAAAATGTGTATTACAATTTGTACAATTCATATGGTCGCAACCCATTGTTTTAAAAATACGAGTTGCACAATTAGGGCACTTTTTTGTATCTTTATCCAATTCTTTAAGTGTTTCTAATATATTTTTATCACATACATGTTCTTCTTCTTTTAATGTTAAACAATGGACACAATGAACTTTTTTACATAATATGCATTCATAATTATTTGTATTAATATTAAGTTTTAATGTTCCTTTACAATTGGGAAGTGTACAAGGTTCAGTACGAATTTTACCACGAATAATTGGTCTTTCACTATTTAGTACATTACTATTTTTAATAATACCTTTTCTTAATAACTCTTTATCTTCTTTTTGTTTATCGAAAAATTTAAGTAGTTCATCAGTAGCAGTAATAAACTCTTTTTCTTCATCCATAAGTTCTTTAATCTTATTTTTTTGAATCACATTTTTAACAAATACTTTACCAAGTAAGTTTTCAATAATTTCTTTAGAAAACTCAGATTTACAATTCATACATTGAGATTTCGCAAATGTTTTTTGACAATGATTGCACACAATTGTATTACAACCACAAACTATCTTCTTATTACGAGTATTTTCTTCGTACTCATTATAACATATGGAACATTCAAATTTAACCATTTATAAGAAACCTACGGAATAAGAAACCTACGGTTTCTTATGAACTTCCCTTTTATATTTAAAAACTTTTTAAAATCATTTTTTATTTATTTTTAATAAATAAAAAATTATAAAAAAATATTTTAATTACTATGGTTTTTATGGTTTAATAATTTTTATATTATTATTTTCAAGTAAAGATAAATCAAGTTTATAATTATAATTATTTCTTTCTCTCCATAATGTAAAAGCTTCTTTTATATGATTTTCACAATCTTTTTTTTTAAATTTTCTAATTTTAATTAAATGTTTTTTCATTTCATCATCTCTACCAATAATTTTAGAAAATCCCATATGTGTTGTTAAATGACATTTTTTACATAAAGCAACTAATCTTATTAACTTTTGAATTTTATTATCTTCATCATAAAACCATCTTTCATGTGCTTCTATTTGGTTATCTTCATTATTTTTAACATCTTTACCATCTATACCACAACATTCACATTTATAATTAACACGTTCATATATATATTTTCGTAATCTATCCCAATCTTTTTTAGAAACAGAATATCTTACATTTTTAAACCAACAACTGTCTGGAATTAAATCAACAAATAATTCATTACCACCAAATGTTCTATCTTCACCTATAAGTTCATTTATTGGTTCAAATTTTGAATATTTTTCAATCAATATAGTTTCTGAATTAGGAGCATACCATTTTTTTTCTATATTATCCCATTTAGCACCTAATATTTTTGCTTCATCTTTTTCTTCATATGAAACATTTAAATAAGTTATCATTTTTATATTATAATAAATTTATTATAATATCTTTATATTAAAAAAATTTATAATATTTTTTTATATATAAATTTTTAATTTATAAAATAATTTTTACTATATAAAAAAGTTATATGTTATTTATTTTATTTGCCCAAATTTTAATTTTATTAAGAATATCATTCCATTTATTATTATCAAATTCTATTGATATATTTTTATTCATTCTTTTTATAATATAAATACCTTTATTTGCTTTCCATACAGCCATTGTTGATAATAATTTAATATTTATTTCTTCTTCTGTATTATTATATAATTTTGTAATATAATCATCTACAATAATTATACAATCATTATTTTTTGTAACACCATTTGGTCTAGCAACTAATCCTAATTTATCATTAATATTTATTTTAAATATACCTGATAAACAGTCCCAAGGCTTATAAACATTTTCACCAATAATTTTTGTTAATTGATTATCAATATTATTTTTATCAAAAAGACGTGTCATAAATCGTGAATAAACACTTACAATTCCATTTTCTTCAATATCTTTATTATTATAACAATAATAATATGGATTTAATGTTTCACCACGCTTTATGTATCGTTTCGCTTCGTCTGGTGTTTTACATCCAATTTCTAATATCCAAGGAACTATAAAAGAAGTAATTACCCAATCATTTTCATTAAAAATATCTTCCATTTTATTATATACAATAATAAAAAGTTTTGTAGTTAAAATAATAATCATTTTTTATTTATTTTTAATAAATAAAAATTTATAAAAAAATATTTTTTATTATTTAGTAATCATTTCAAACATTTGTTGAACACAATTTTCAACCTCTTCTAAATTATGATTTATAAAAACTCCATCAAACACATATGATGTTTCAATAGATTGAAGAATACCAAAATGTTCAGTTACATGTGCTCCTTCAATTCCATTTTTAGGTATAACATCTGGGCGAATAATTAAAAATGTATGATGATTTGGGAAAGCTTCTTTTACCATTTGTAATTCATTATGAAACCGAGCATCTGTAATAAAAATGTATTCAGCACTACTATTTTTAATACGATTTATTGTGGCTTTTACCCAAATATCAGGGTCTACTTGTTTTCTAAATAATTCTGTTCCAACTTTAATTAAAGCATCACG
>JACCEB010385253.1_pt1 | contig 13125 bp, 6 predicted proteins | sample 7454761 | NCBI WGS metagenome assembly JACCEB01 (sample SAMN15323454, study PRJNA562643) | freshwater metagenome | isolation source: river surface water | place: USA:Blue River Watershed | collected 2017-08-18 | reverse complement strand
GTTCGCTTGGTGGTCGTTGACGCGCGAAATCGCTTTGGGGGGAGTCAGTTTCTGAATAGTCCGGCGCAAGGACGGTACGCAGATTATGTTTTGGATGAGGTCATTCCCTTGATTGAGAAAAAGTACGGTGCGCCTTCGGCTGCGCGGGACCGGATTTTGGCGGGGCATTCGAGCGGCGGGTTTGGGGCGCTGCGATTGGCGATGCGGGAGAAGGGGCGGATTGGTTCGGTGGTGGCGCTGTCTCCGGATACGGATTTTGAGGTCACGCACAAGGGCTTATCGATGACGTCCTCGATGCGAGCGGTGCGTCCTGCGGATGTGGAAGCGTACTCGGCGTTGGGGACTGGCGGGCGGAGGCCGAGCGATGGGATGGTGGGAATCTGGATGGGGCTTTCGGCGGCGTACGCGCCTGTGGGAACGGAGGCACCGGGCAAGTTTCTGTGGTTGTACGATGAGAAGGGGCGTTGGCGGGACGATGTTTGGGCGAAGTGGTTAGAGCAGGATCCGGTGGTGATGGCGCGCCGCGATGCCTCGGTTTTCTCCTCGGATCAACGCATTTACCTTGATGGGGCGGAGCGGGACGAGTTCAAGGCGCAGTTGGGCGCGAGGGCGTTAAAGGAGGCTTTGCCTGGGCACCCAGCGGTGGAGTTTTACGAGTCGCCTGGGGGGCACAGTGCGTACCTTGAGGAGCGGTTGGCCCGCGGATTGGAGTGGGTGTTCAATCGACCGGTCCGGAAGATTTCAGGGCGCTGATGGCGGGACTTGCGTGTCCCAAAAGAGCCATCTCTTCGCATCAAAGGCGGCTGGTTTACTGCCTTTTTAGGGTGATTGAGGCGATACTTTTCCTCAGTTCAGTTTCCATTGCAGGGAACTCTTCGCGAGTTGAGTTAAAATTAAACATCAGCATTTTGCCGTTATAAGGTGTCAGGAGCATGACGTTGTGGATGTCGTTCCCCTCCGCTACCGAGGTCATTTCGAGATAAATCCACCTTTGTCCCTGAAGCTTGATGATCTTACGGTCAATCCATTTGAGGTTCGGAACGATCTGCTCAAAAGCTGAGGCCAGAGAGGTTAGCGTTTCATCGAGTTTGTCGGGAGCGATGGAGTTGGCCTTGAGATCATAGGCAATCGTGGTTGTCCGATCGTCGTTTCCGACCACGAATGCGGGACTCCTGTCACTGGGGAACTTTTTGGAAATCTCCTGCGAGCTCAGTCTTGTAAATCTCATCGGAGCATCGAAGCTGACGCCCGAATCCGGAAGACTGAAGACTTCCGCGCGACAGAGAGACGCCAACCGCAAGGCGCATAAGAGGAGGAGGAGTTGTTTCATGTGATTGCCCGGGGGGGAGACGACAACGGATGGCAAAGGCGTGGTGGCGCTTGCGCGGGTTGAGCGTGTTAGCGGACGCCTCGAGAACGCCGTCAGGAGACGATGAGTTTGAGGGCCATGTCGCGGCGAACATTTGCTTGGGCCTGCATCGCTGTGGAGGCGAGGTACCCGATAATGCTGCGGGTTTTGTACACGGCTTCTGCTGCGAGATCGGTGTCTTGTAGTCGCGAAAGATTTCGTTCGGTCGATGAGGTGCGAGCGGCGAGTTGGTCGACGAAGTCTTGGAGGAGCTTCAAATCCGAGGCCTTTGTTGTGATGAGGCCTTCGACCTCTGATTTCGCCTGTCGGACAGTGGTGTCAAACACACTCACATCTTCGCTCAGGTCTTCGATCTCGCTCAGGTTGCGCAAGTTATTCAAGCTCTTCTCGAGGCCCGGTCGCGAAACGACAACAAAGCTAGAATTCTCAATATTAGTATAGAACTTTAACAGTTCGTCGTCTTGGTCGCTGAATAAACGGAAGCTGTTGAAAGCGGATTTCATCAGGCCTTTGATTGTTGCCCTGACCCCAGTCGGAGTGCTGCTCCCGTCATTTGAAAAACTAGACCACTCAAGGTTATCGATTAGCTTTGTCTGAATGGACGGACCGAAGTCCTCGGAGGCAACAAAACGTGAAGCGGAGTACGCATCGGTATCCAACTCAAAATCGGAGGACAGCGGGTCACCGGAACCGAAGTTAGGATTTCCGGCATTCGGGTTTGCGTTATTCGATGGTGACAGCGTTGATTTCGGCTTTGGAGGCGATTGATATTGGAGCCGAAATGGCGATTTGTAGTTCAGCGACAGGATTTCCGCTCGGGTGAGGAGCCGTTGAATGTCTGAGAGTGCGCCAATCTGCACTTGCACTAACCCGGATGCATTTGCCATCCCGTCCTTGATGGCTTGGTAGCGTCGAAGTTGGCTGGAGAGAGTGAGTGACAGGCCCGTTCCGCTCGGGTTGTCTGCGGCGAAGTTAATTTTCCGCCCAGTGCTGATACGCTGCATGCTCAGGCCTATTCTCTCGGAGAACTGGGACATAGCTCTCAGCGAAACATCGCTGGTCAGGTTTGATCCAAGAGAGAGCACCATGGTTACGTGGGGGGGGACAAGAAATCTATCTTCAGGGAGTACCTTTGACAACGATGCGTTCGTCGGCGTTGTTGAGCCCACCCGAAGACTGCTCTTTTCGCGCCGTTCGGTTGAGCGTACAACGGACACCCAATGAGTAATTCGGCTGTGAAAGTGGGGATGATTAGCTTGGGATGCGCCAAAAATTTGGTGGACGCGGAGGTCATGCTCGGAGGCATCCGAGCGGAGGGGATGGAAATCGTGAATAATGAGGCGGATGCAGATGTGTTAATCGTCAACACGTGCGCTTTCATTGATTCTGCAAAGGAGGAGTCAGTGCAGGCTATTCTCGAAGCGCATCAGTCGAGGGGGTTAGCCAAGCGAAAGAAGGGGCAGCGGTTGATTGTTGCGGGGTGCATGGCGCAGCGGTTCTCCAAGGAGTTGGCGGTAGACCTTCCGGAGGTGGATGCGTTCATGGGGTTGGACCAAGTTGCAGACGCGGGGCGCATTATCCGTGAAATGGTGGGGCGCGTGAGCGCGGGGGACGGAGGGGATTCAGAAGCGGTCCCGGTTGATTTGGTGACTAAGAAGCCGGTGTACATTCCAGATTGGGACACACCTCGGGTTCGTTTGACGGCCAGACACACGGCATACACGAAGATTGCGGAGGGATGTAACCATCCGTGTTCCTTTTGCGTGATTCCTCAGATGAGGGGGCGACACCGGTCGCGGCCGATTGAGTCGATTGTGCGTGAGGTGCGAGGACTGGTTGCGGACGGAGTGAAGGAGATTAATCTCATCTCGCAGGACACGACGTATTATGGGATGGACCTTTGGGAGGAGAAGGCGGGGCCACGGCAGCCGGTGGATTCAGGGCGGGGGGACTCCCTCGTTCAGTTGCTGGATGAGTTGGGCGCTATCGAGGGGGATTTTTGGATTCGGTTGTTGTACACTCATCCGGCGCATTGGAGTGATGAGTTGATTCAAGCGATTGCGCAGAACGAGAAGGTGTGTCGGTACATTGATATGCCGTTGCAGCACATTCACCCTCGTCTTTTGAAGGTGATGCAGCGCGAAACATCGTCCGAGCACATTGAAAACTTAATCGATCGCATTCGCGCGGGTATTCCGGGTATTGCGATTCGGACGACTTTCATTGTCGGGTTCCCCGGAGAGACGGATGAGGAGTTTGATTATCTCATTGATTTCATCGAGCGACGCCGGTTCGAGCGCTTGGGGGTGTTTACGTATTCTCAGGAAGAGGGCTCAAAGGCGGCAAAAATGGATGCTCAGGTTCCGGCGAAAATCCGTCAGAAGCGGTATGGCAGGGCGATGAAAGTCCAGCAACGAATCGCCAAGGAGTTTGCTGAGGCCCAAGTGGGCAAGGTCCTTCGTGTTTTGAGTGAGACGGAGAGTGTGGCGAGGGGACCATGGGACGCTCCGGATATTGATGGGCGGGTTTACTTGGACCGCTCAGTGGTTCCAGGGGAGTTTTTGAACGTGCAAGTCACGAAAGCGCAGGTGTACGACTTGATTGCGACTCCGGTTTGATTGAGCGGGCGACAGAGAAAGAGGGCGTCGAGTGGTCCCATCCGGCGGATGGGAAGATTATCGAGGCGTCGGGGTGGTTAGGTGGCGAACGATGTCTGACAGTTCTTGGACTTCGCCATTTCCTAAAATGAGGAGATTCGCCTTACCATGGGAACCGGTGGTCTCCGCGAACCATGGTTGTGTGAGGTACTGAAAGGGTGCGTTCGCGCCTCTTCCGAACGGAGTGGCAATGTAGTCCACAAAGTCTGGAAGTGCTCGCTTGCCCTCCTCAGAGGTCGACTTTTGGCTACGCCGTGACACGGCTGCTGCGGGACAGGTCAGTTGTTTTAGTGTGATACCGTAGGGGGCCAGTGCATCGAGCCAGCGGGAGGTGTAATCACCCGGGTTCTGGTTGATAAGGCGGGCCGGAATCTGGGGCCAGCTCCCTTTGTCACTCACATGCGCGGTTGCGGCCGCGTAGAGGCTTTTGAGATTTGATCCACAGGCGAGGCGTCTCGAACGATTTTTGAGTGATTCAAAAGCTCCGACCGACAGGGAGGCAATGACGCCAACTATCACAAGCACGCAGATCAGCTCAATCAGCGTGAATCCGTTAGGGACGCTCAGGCTGTTTCTTTTAGTTTCCAACCGGGCGGAAAAGTGTCTGGATGAAGGTTGCGGAGCCTGGAGTCACGCGACGTTGTTCGTTTGCGGTTGTCGTGGCATTCGCGGGTAGTGCAGGCAACCTGTCAGGTTGATTTGTATTAGTAGGCTGCGTTGCTGCAGAGGTGTTTCGGTTAAGTGATGATAGAGATAAATTGGTGTTGCTGAGGGAGTTGACCCAAAAAGGGAGGGCGAGTGCGTCTGCGGCGTAGTCTGTCTCGGTGGATTGCCTCGAGCCGGTCACGTAGAATCGGAGAACCATCTCAGAGTCTGTATCGCCGAGGATGTTCTCGGGATTACTGACGATTCTGATGGTGGCCCGACCGTCTAGGGTCACCATTTTCACTGGAACAAAGCTGCCTTTCAGGTTTCGCATGGATGCTTTGCCGGAGATTTGGCCGTCGGCGTATGCGCCCGCCAGAGTCGAGGTGGTCGTGACGCTTGACTGTGAGGTTGCCGAGTTGGCGGATCCGGTGGACGCCGCTGTGCCGCCTGTCGTGGCGGTGTTTCCCGGTAGTCCGCCGCCATTGGAGGCTCCTGATGACGAACCGGTTGAGTTTGCCGTTGATGACGTTACGTCGAAGGCTTGGAAGTTGTTTGGTGAGGGAGCGAGTAACTGGGCTAGGAAGGAAAAAGATCCGTCGGAGGGCCGGATGGCTCCTGCTATGTTTCCGATGAGCAACCGACCGTTGTAAAAAAGGCCAATACTTCCGCGAGCGACACCTCCAGCAGGTGCGAGAAAATACGCAAACCCGAGTGCGGACCCCGGGTTTTTGGCATCGTAGGTCTCCAACTCGGACACGGGTGTTGTGGTGTCGTCGATGGACTCATCGAGTAGATTCTCTTCAGGAATCAGCGTGAGAGAGTAGGTCCCGTCATACATCCGGTATGGATCAGATACGGTGCCAACTTCATAAGGACCGCCTCGAATGGCCATTGCTTGAAACTCAGCCAGTAAAAGGACCATGAGTGCCGAGAATGCTTTGCTAATGAAGTTTGGTTTCATAGGGTTTCGATATGGTTATCTAGTTTTCAGGGTTCACTTCCCATCGGCCGATGCTCGGAGTGGTGGTAGAACCGTATTTGAAGAAACCTGCGGCGGTTGATCGAGCATTCGGCCCATCGGCCCCCGATGTTGATGTCACACCCTCAAATCTCAAGATGGATGAGGCGTCGCGTCGAGTTGCTGTCGGATTGATGCCTGAGCCGGACACAATGCCGGTGAGGCGGTTAATTTTTAAAGTCATTCGCTGTTGGTTCGGTGGGTCTATCATCACGCCTGACAGCGTCGGTTGGGCGGATAGATGGGTGGGAGAATCACTCTCCGAGGCATTCTTGGACAGTCCCCAGAGGTAAATGCCGAGATCTTCGAGACCCTCTGGGGTACGGAAAATGGGAAGCGCGTTAGAGACTGGAGGGAGGAAGGGGAACAAATCGGTTTCAGAGATGCGCGCTGAAAGGAACAGGGAGTTGGACAAGGTGGTCAGGCCAGTTATTCTTCCTTTCGGATTCGCGAAGAACGTCTGGAGCGATGGCTGGTTGACGGATGCTGATCTGGGGCCCGAGGAGGAGGGGAGGCTGAGGTAGCCAGACGTCCAGTTCACGGCCCGCGAGTTGGTCGAACGGAACTCGCTGTAAACAGGCAGCACTGGCACGTTGTCGTCAACCGATGCGACGGGCGCGGTTCCGGAGAAGGTTTCTCCTGAGGAAAGTTTGCCGGTGAATGAAGTGAGTCCGGTCGACAAAGCTGTGGTGAACGTCATGTAACCGTCAACGGGTCTGGAGTTGCTGCCGACGGTAGGAGATCCCCCTTCCATAAGAGCGGTTGCCAACTTTGGAGACTCAAGAACCGATTGGAAAAGGGGATCTTTCGGTCTTGGCATCCGAGAGCCGCTGAAGGTCGCCGTTAGCTCCCTTGAAGACTCAGAACCTTCGAGTTCGGCGATGCTGCCCGTTAGTGTGGGCACAGTGATTAACACGGGAACTGCTGGCGAAACGGTTGTTCCGCCGTCGCTGGTGAACACCTGATAGTTTCCCGACGCTCCCTTGGTCATCGATTTGATGATGAGGTTTTGTTTGCTATTCGAAAACTCGAGGATTCCTTGGGAGAACAGAGATGCATGGGTGCCCTGTGGGTTGATTTCTACCCCGTTTAGCTTCCATCGCGGCGTCGAGGAGTGGCCTGATACAGAGAGTGCGACTGATTCCCCTGGGAGAACGTACTGTGAGCGGAGCTCGCTTCCCCCAACGCGGTCGTTGCGAACTAACTCGAGGCCAACTGTCTCGTCGAGGTCGCCTGACTGAGGCGAGGGGGTATCGGCTTCGCTCGAGATGGCAAGGTTAACGAGGTAGCGACGCGCGGCGCGTCGGTTAGACACGCTGAGGGTTGTTTCGCTTCCGCGGAAGAACGATCCGCTGAGAGAGTCGGTGTATCCTCGGTATGCAGATTTCCCTGAAAATGCACCGGAAGGCAATATACTGAGAGAAATTCGGCCAAGCCGTGCTGTGAGGGTATCATCCGATTCCAGGGCGGGTTCAGTGCGGGTTGCCAGCATGGAATAGTCCCCCGCGAAAGTACTTAACGGGATGACGCGGAGGTCGAAGCCCTCGGAGTAAGTTGGTACGGAGTCTTCAGGATTCTGGACGCTGACGTAATACGTCGCTGAGTCGGAGGACTTCAGGGCAGGGATTTGTAACCGCTCGGAGTTAGCGCCGGGGACTGGCATTAGTTCCGATGATCCGGCGACTTGCTTGTACCACTGAAATCTTGATTTCGGGGCTGCCGACGTTGTCATCCTTAGAGTCAGTGGCTGACCTTCAATCGGGGTTCGAGCGGCCGAGGGCTCGATCGAAGGAGGCAAGCCGTCAGACGACGCCAAGAAAATCGGCTCCGAAGTGGCTCTAGCAACGGTCGAAAGACGTTTCGGATTGATGTGGCGTTGATCAAGGGTCAAGTCGCCAAAGAAGGTTCCGTATGCTGGGGATGTTTCTGGCGGCACTTCAGCCGTGAACTGAACTCTCGTTTGGAGAATGCTTCTGTCCGTCGGGAAGACCGTAGGGACCATGTCTCGAATGAGCGGAATCACATCAGAGGAATGTTTGCTATCGAAGCTGTATACGTTAACGATGTAGTTCTGGTAGTCAGGCTGGTTAAAGCCCGTGGAGATGGGGTAACGGGGAGCAATAGAGTCTTCGTAATCGGCGACAAGTTGAGCTGGGAATTCCAGATTCCACTGCAGTTTTGCGGCTTTCAAATCTGAAGCCGTAAGGTTTTGAAGAGTGGAGCCAATCTCGAGGGGTACCGTCAGCGTTTGATTTGGTTTGTTCGGATTTGGGTAGTTCAGAAACAGAGTTTCACTGACTGGTGGTTCCTCCGGCTCTTGGGTGGGGTCGTCTTCGAGGGTGCCCGGTCCCGCTTTCACCAACGACACAGTGTAGGTCGGGGGGGTGGAGGAAGATTGGGATTTTCTCACGACGATTTGTCTCAAGACTCGCCTTGCTTCGCTGACCATGAACTCCGCGTCGTTGTCGTCGGAGGACACTTTTTCAATCGGGATGACGGCCTCAAGCACGTACCCTCTTCGGAAGAAAAGCCCGAGGTCTTCGTTCTGGGGTGAATCGGATAAAAGCGATTCGAGAGGAATCATCGTGCTTCGATTCTGTCGCCACCTCGACGGTTCCGCCGGTAAACTGTTGTTTCGGGCGAGCTTGAGAGCAATTGGGAGGGTATGGTTAATCGTGGTTATGAATGTCACTGTCGCGCCGGGCGTCGGGTCTGCGTAGGCGTCACGAGAGAGAGAGGCATTTGCCACTCGGGGAATAGACCACACAAGAGCGGGGGTGCTTTCCCAAACATTCGCGGAGTCTGTGATCCGGCACTTGTAATAGGACGCGAGGCCCGCGGTGAAGGTTACCGGCAACTCGCTGGCGCCGCCGTTTCTCACAGGCTTGAAGTCATCCGGTCCCGAGTCGAAGTCTCGAGTAAACCACTGATAGCTGGCCTTTGGAGAGGTTGTCACGACGGGGGAACTTAGAATGCTGGAAGTTGCATCCGTTTCCACCGTCAGCCTTTTTGTTTGTCCATCCAGTCCGACGAGATCCTGAGTCATCGGCGAGATGGGAGTGCTTTGAACTAAGACCCGTTCGGACTGCACTCGGAATGAGTTGCCTCGTCCGTCACGGATGATTGCAATCGCGAAGTACTCTCCCGAGACATCCATATCCGTGTTCGGACCTCTCCAAGAGAGGCGGCTCGATGAGGTGATTTCTGTCTCGCCCGGAAGTTGGGCTCCGCCGTCGCGATTCGTTTGGAAAGGAGTGGCCGACCAGAGTTTTGTCAACGGCCGGTTCCTTTCCGTGTCGATCTCGTCTCGCGTCAGACTGATGAGGTTGGATGATCTGTTGAGTCCGGTGAAATATGGTTGGGAATAATTAACTAAGTCAACAATAGTTGTTGAGGCGGTTAGGACTGTGCTGATGGTCTGAGTTCCACGCTGGTTGTTGATGTTATTAAACTTTAAGTCGATTACGGAAGTGCGGTTGTTTTTCACGTGATACCACACCCAAGTCACCGGCTCGTATTGCGCGGGGGAGTCCGCACCTTGGGGCGACGGCAACGGCGGATACTGAAAGGGCTGAGTGACGTCTTGAACGTAGGAATCCGAAGCGCTGTCGTATCGATACAGGGACTCAAAGTTGTAGCGTCCCTTGATTTCCGCTGACAGGGTTAGCATTCCAGAGTCAGTCGTGACGGGATTGGGCTGGTGGCTGAAATCGATTCGTGAGAACAACCGGAGTGGGACAGTCGCATCAGTGGGGGTGCTTAGTTCGTTCCGGAACATCTTGTCGTTGGTTACATCCCAGCGCCCTCGATAACTGTCGTTGTTGGTGTTGGGGGAGATGGCGAACATGAAGTTCCGTCCAGCGACGAGCGCGGTCGTGTCGAATCCCGAGAGCGCGTTTTCGGTCCGTACAAGGGTGGGGGACTCCGCGGTTGCCACGCCTTGGGAGCTACCGCCATCTCCCAGTTGGCCGATGGAGTTGTCCCCCCAAGCGAGGATTTGCGTCGGAGGGGAGCGTGTGACTAAGACGTTGCCTGAGTCTTTCGCGACTCCGGGCGATGCAGAGGGCGGTGGTGTTAACTTCACCACAGAGTGAATGATTGTGTTTTGTCCGTTCGTTAATGATTTTACGAAATCTGAATGATCGAAAAACGGAGAAACCTGTGACCGGTCTCCGAGGTTAGTGCCCGAATCGCTGATATAGCTGGCCGGCTTGACGACGGACCCTTGCGGAATACCCGCGCCAGCGAGGGTGTCTCCAGCGATCACGGGGGTGTGCTTGAAGGCAATGAGCACCCCTTTATTCTGGTAACCTGGAGCGGGGTAGGTTCCGTTGATTCGGTGCGAGATGACGAGTTGCGTTGTTCCATCAGTCTCGGACTGGTTGAAGTCCACGACTCTGATCCGTGGGTTGATTCGTGTTCCTGTTGGGATGTCTTCCGTGTTGGGCGAGAGCGCGCCGATGTCGAACCCAGTCAGTTTCTCTAAGGAGAAAAGGTCATTGGTATCCAGTTGATTACGGGTTAATGTCGCCTGCGGATTCTTGTCGCCAATGAAACTGAGCGGGTGGGGCAGTGAGGCGATTTGCATGCCCTTCACGAGGGGGGCTGTGGTGTCAACCGGAATGGCCCTCAGTCCGAATGGGGATGAGTTATCGCACTCCACCGAGCGCAGAACGACGGTGTCGGGTGGGACAAATAAAAACCCGCTCTCAGTCAGTTTGGCTTGTGAGTCAATCGTCGTTGGGCCTGCATCAAAACTAAATACTGGAGGAGTAAAACCTGTGCCAAAATCGGAACTCGGTCTTCTTGATTGGAACCAAGCGTTGAAGTTCCAAAGCTGCGCAGCAGAAGTGGTCTTCAGTCGGGCGATTGAACCTCCTGTAAGGGCCGTGAATGCGGTGCTGGATACTGCGGGAGATAGAGTGGAAGAAACGGGGTTACTGAGAATGATGATTCCGTCGTTGGGTAGCACTTGTTTCACGGTAGTCCCAGGGACGATTGAAGTTCCGTAAACCTTCATCCCTGGGAAAATGGGGCTCACTTTGGATCGGTTTCCAGTGAGGGTATTACTGTACATCTGACCGCTGACGCTGTCGGTCGTACTGGTTGAAGTTGCCCCGCCGAGTTGGGCTTGATCAACAGCGAAACCGTAATGCTCAAGAGCGGTGGGGGTAACTGTCATGACTGCGCTGTTCACCTGGATGGAGCCGTTGATGATGACGGCGTGAACGGAGTGAACTTCATCGACGCCTTGGGCAATCAGAGAGTGCCCCTCAGCGGATTCTGCCCTAAGCTCGATCGAGGAGGTTAGTTGATCTACGACGGGCGGGTTGGAAACCGAAAATGAAAGGACTCTCGGGAGGGCCGACGCGGTGTCTGTTTGTTCGTATTCGACAGACGTGATGACGGTGTTCGGCTTGATGCCGTTCCCCGAGACCTTCGTGCCGGGGACGACGTAGGCTGCTCCGGACTTCCTCCGGTCAGAATCAGAGACAATGAAGCGTCCGGATTTATAGTTGGCTTCAATCACGGCTACCCGGCTCACTGCGACGGCGTTGAAGTTGCCGTTCCCAGCGGCTGCGCTGATGGTCTGCCGCGTCAGGGAGGTCGAGTCGTCTGAGGCAAGGATGACGGAAGAGATGTTTGGCGGCTTCGCGGCTTGGACATCTGGACTGCCTGTCACGATGACTTGCTCCTCGACGGTCGTGTGGAACGGTTGTCGCTTAATCCTAGTGAGGGTGTGGCTGTAAGAAATGTATATTTCTTCAATAGGGATGTTCTTGTTGCCACTTGTTAGTGCGGCTGGGGGGAGAATCGCCGTCGGAACTGTCAATCGGGCGGGCTCTCCGAAGAGTCGGTGCGAGTTATCTCCCCAACCAATCGCTCTTTGTCCGGTGTTGAGCGACCAGTCACCTGAAAAGTTCACGTCTTCGAAGGCGAGGGAGGATTTGGGCCCGGCGACGACCCAAGTAGGCGAGATGGGGACTCCGTCAAATAGGATGAGAGCCGGTTGACCTGATGACGATGTTGTCTGGCCGTTCGTGTTGTCACCAAGAGCGTAAACGCACCAAGGGGACGACACGCCGTTCGCCTCTGCGATAATGAGAGAGTGCCTTTCCCCGGCGGCGATGAACGGTCGCTGGGGAGAAACGAACTGTGGCGAGGCCGCTCTCTGAAGGATCGAGGATGGCACCTTCAACGGGATGACCGCATTCGTTTTTGGATGCCTTACGCAAAGTTTGGTCGGCAAAATCACGGACTCTTTCTGGATGGTCGGGGTTACCCTCGGGGCTGCTTCCCAGAGTCGTGTTCTCGAATCAGCAGCGATGCCGTCCGTGCCGAGTTGACCGGATGAGTTATCGCCCCAGCCCCATACTTGCCCAGTGTCATCCACTGCTAGGCTGTGGAAGTCGCCCGCGGCCACTTGCAAAATCTTCCGATTTTCAAAGCGCTCTGATGGGATCACGGTAGGGTAGAGGCGGTCCGCAGGTGAGGGGGCATCCCCGAGACGCCCTCGTCCTAGTTTTCGGGTAGAGTTGCCCCAAGCATAAATCCTCCCTGAACTGGTCAGCAACAAACAGTGCTCTCTTCCAGCGCTTAGCTGCTTGATGTCATCTCTTTCAATACCCAGAGACGAAAAGTACGCCGCGTCCTCCTGCGATATTCCGATGGCTTCGGGGAGATCAACGAGCACGGGTTGATTGGGGCTGAGGGGCACGGAGCCTCTCGTGGAGAGAACCGCCCCGGTGGCGGGATCTCGAACCAGTTCCCGCATCCCGTGCCCGAGTTGTCCTTCGATGCCTCGGCCCCAGCCCGCTACACTTCCAGCATGCACGGCATCCTGAAGGGTGAGGGAAATCCAAAGAGCGGCGAGAGCGCCGAGAGCGTAATGGATGCTTTTTCGTGCTGAGAGCATGAACGTTACTGGGGGGGACTCTTACGGACGAGGAGAGTTACTGTATCATGGAGCCGAGAAACTCGAGTATCTGGCATTCGCACACTGGTGCAACGCAAAATCGACCGTCATGAAGCTCCTTCAGGGTTCAACGAATCAAGTGTGAAAGTTTGCCAGTTTTTTTAACTCTACATTTCACCCTGATGCTCGTTGAACTGAGCAACGGCTGCGGCTTTGGTGTTCACGCGAAGTTTCTGGTAGATGTGCTCGATGTTTGTGCGGACGGTGCTGTAGCTCAGTCCGAGGTCCGCGGGGATTTCCTTGTAGAGCTGCCCCTTGGCCAGCTGCTCCAAGATTTCCCGTTCCCGAGCGGTCAAGGCATCCAACGGATTGGTCGGGGGGGCTTGCTGGCGGAAAAAATCGACCATCCGCCGCGCAAGTGCCGGCGAGAGGGGGGCGCCGCCCACGGCGGCTTCGGTGACGGCCTCCAGCAATCTCTCGGGTCGTGACGATTTCAGGAGGTAGCCGGTGGCCCCTG
>JACCEB010018489.1_pt1 | contig 13130 bp, 8 predicted proteins | sample 7454761 | NCBI WGS metagenome assembly JACCEB01 (sample SAMN15323454, study PRJNA562643) | freshwater metagenome | isolation source: river surface water | place: USA:Blue River Watershed | collected 2017-08-18 | reverse complement strand
TCAAAACCAGACAGAGAATTAGAAATAAGTTTAGCGAAGAAGGCTAAAGAAAGGTTTATTGAATTACTGGAAAAACATCCATCAAAATTAGTTTTAATTGAATGTTTCGAATTTGACAAGTACGGACGCCTTTTAGTAAATATTTATAATCAAGTTGATGCTAAATCAATCAACCAGATTATGATTGATGAAAAACATGGGAAAGCATATGATGGAGGAACAAAAGACTGTAATTGGTCTGATGTTTAGGAATCTTTGTTTTTTTGTTTTTATTTTTGTTTTTTGTTTTTATTTTTGTTTTTTGTTTTTATTTCTTTTTTATAAAATTATTGTTTTTTTTCAAAATAAACAATAATTTAAAATTTCTTTTTCTCCAGGTTCTAAATAAAATGTTATGTAATTTTTAACTTTCCTATATTTTCTCTTATTAACAAAGTCAAATGGAAAATAGAAAAAATCGATTATGTCTTTATTGTAATAAAGATCATCTATATTTCTTTTAGAACAAAAAATTTTTTCAACAGGTCCAATAAAATTAATATTTTCTAAATTTTTTTCTAAATTATCAATTGGAAAATCATTATCTTCTAAAAAATTTATTGTGGGTTTATTAGACTTAGGTCTAATTCTACAACGATTTTTATAGGATTTAATTTTTCCAATAACATTTTCAATAACACGATTAAAAATCTGTTGTCGTTTGATAGTTTCAAAAGTAGCACCGCTTCCAGTAATAAAAAGTTTTGATTCAACAAATATACCAGAGAATAAGATTGATTTTACCAATACAGGTTTTTTTACAATACTAAAAATTAAAACCATTACATTATACTCTTTAAAAAGAACATTGTTTGTATTGGAAACATTTGAAGAAGAATTTAATACCCATTTGTAATTATGCAATAATGAAAAGTGCAAATGGTTTTTTATATCTTCAACATAATTTTCTAAAAAAGTTTTTCTTTCTTCAATTGGTACATTGTTATTAAATTCAATAAATTTTTCTTCAAATTGTTCAGTACAACAAATTAATTTTGCTTTAATATCTGGCATTTTACCAGAAGTAATTATACACTCTAAAAAAAGTGTAATAAAAGTAATAATTATTGGACATTTATAGAACATATATTTTGACATTGAAAAATCTTGAGTTTTTCCATCATATTCAATCTTTTTTTTTGATTTTATTTGCTTTAAACGAGGTTCAATGCTAAAAGGGATTTCTGTTTTCACATATTTGATTATTGTTATAGAAAAATCTTTGACATCCCAATTATTTTTATTGAAATCATCAATATATGTATCAAAAGTATCAATTGATTTATACAAACAATTGATAAAATCAATATCATTCATCTCATTTGGAAAATGTGAATTATCCTTTTTGTATAGAACAAATAAATAGTTCATAATTTTAATCTTTCGAAGCAAAAATGGTTTTTCTAAATCATCTGATTCAAAATATTGATTGACAAGTGTTTTTAAATAATTGTAAATGAAAGAATTTTGTTTTTCGTTGTAAGGATGAATTTCATCAAATTTAATATCTGAAAATAAACTCATATTTTCATCAAATAATTTATTTGTCCTGATATGGTTATTGATTTTTAAGATAAAATTTGTTTTATTACTCATTTTTATTGTAGATTATATGTTAAACTATTTAGTAGTAGGAATATTTTTTTTCAGTTTTTCATAATTTTTCCAAGTTTTTTATAATTTTTCCAAGTTTTTAGGGATTTTTTCCAAGTTTATAAAGATAAAAAGTATATAAAAAAATAATAAAAAATAATTATTATTTATTATTTAACAAAAAAATATTGGAATTGGATATGTCGGTAAAAAAATCACTACACGAATTGAAATCAGCAGAATGGTTAGATTTTTGCCACTTGTTTGAAATAGACCCCGCTCTATATAACAAAGAAAATATATTTTATTCAATGTGGAAAAACAATCTTTCATCACGCATATTGAAAAAAATAGGAAAAGATTATGAATTAAATCTTTTTGAAGACAATTGTGAAACTTTAACTAAAATTCAAGATTCAATACTAGATTGGAACAATAAGAATTGGAGAAATCATTATGAAATGCTTAGTCAATGTATACCCTTATGTAACCAAAATCAGTTAGAACAATTAAAAAATTCAATGAATTTGGCTAAAACAACTCCGTCTAACAATAAAAAAAGAAAATTTATTTCTGAAGATATTGAAAATAAAAAACCTATTCAAAATATGGAATCTGAGAAACAAAGCATCTGGAACCTATGTTGTTCTTTTCTCTGTTCCCGTATCAATGAAAAAAAAGTAAAAGAAAGATGCAACCAATTTCTAGAAGAAAAAGACTTAACAAAAGCATATTTAAGCATAGAACAGGTTATAGATGATTTATCAATAATTTATTCTAATTCAAATAAAGAAAATGAAAAAAATAGCAGTAAAAATCATAAGAAAAATAAAGAGAGTTCCGTATCAACTATAAAAATGAAATGTTTTGAAGTTATTAAACATAAATGTAAAACAACACCTACATCAATAAATATTCTTTGTAAGATGAATAATATGCACAAAGACCATTTAAAACGAATGCCAATTGTGTCTATCATGGAGCGTATTTCATTAGATTTTTATAATACTTATTATTTCTGCATGGATTGGAATATGAGCCCAGTTGAAAAAAATCAGAAGTACTCTGTAGAACGTTATTTTTCAGACAAAAAAAACATTTATGCGTTCTTAAGTGATTATGGTTTTTCTCGTCTGAACGTTCCCCAAATTGATGGAATTAAGTTAAAAAAAGGTTTTGTTGGGTGTCTAGAATACAATAAAAAAAAATATATTATCAAATACCAGCCTATGAAAAGTTATAATGAACTATTGATAAATAACTATGTAAAAAAATGTTGTAAAGAAGACCCATTATTTACTTCATTATTTGTTTTCCCAGAATTTGTTTTTCTGCTTGGTGATTTTTCTTATTTTATGATAACACCAAAGTTTCATTGTAATCTAAATAACTATTTTACATTGTTGGAAAAAAAAAATAAACCATTTCAATTTAAAAATATGACAAAAGTTTTATCTACCATTGTCGAAACAATTATTTTTCTAAAATCCATAAAAATTATTCATGCAGATTTAAAATTAGATAATGTTGTCCTTAATATTGATAATGATTTTAATATCATTGAAGCAAGAGTAATTGATTTTGATGTTTCACTATTCTTACCTGTTCCAGAAGAGATTAAATCATCAAATTATTATTTTCTTTTTTCGAAAGTATTAGATAGTCAAAGAGTTAGAGGAACAAGATTGTATGTTTATAATGAAAAAAAGACAATGACATTTGAACACGATGTTTATAGTTTTGGAGTACTATGTTTGATGATTTTTTTTAAGATAGTAAAATTATATTATAAAGATATATTAAATAACAAAGATTCAAACATTTCTTCTCCAATTGTTTATGATGAAATAAAAAAAAAAATTAATATTCTAGATGAACTAAAAAAAAAATCTGACCAACAACAGGAAAGGTACCTTTTTATAAAAACTTTATACGACGAAATTAATAATTGTCTTCCAAGTGATTTTTCCTTTCATTTGGAATGTTATAAAAAAATGATTGATGACTGTTTAACAGCAAATTATACAATTCAAGATATATACCTTAAATATGCTTTTGTTTTAGGAAAATAAAAACTTTTATTCTCTAATAACCACTTGATTTATCAATTAAATCATTGCAAATACGCAGTGTATCTTCTTTTTTTTTATTAAATATATCAGATATAAAATTTTTCACCATTTTCTGAGTATGAGCATTGTTTTTAAAATTAACATATTTTTTGTCGATCATCTCTTTTTCTGCTTCCAGTAATTTTTGATTAATTTCATATGGATTATCATTTCGAACTTCTTCATGAAAGTTTTGAAGGTGTTTATGAAGTTTGTTCATTGATAAATGAATAATATCCTCTATTTTCATTGGGGTAAATTTCTCAATATCATTTTTATAAACTATTCCACAATCTTCAGTATCTTCAATGATAACATTTAAATTTACCTCATTTTCAAGAATGGCTTCTAGAGTCTTTGTATATTTTAAATCAGAAAATAATAACAAATGTTTTAAAGTAGAATCAATCTTACTAACATCCCAGTCTTCATCAAATGGCAAAGGTTTATTGATATTTACATTAATAATGATTGTATTATTATTGTTTGTTATATTTGTTATATTATTTTGTTCTAAATTTGTATTATTCTTCTCTTTACATCTATATTTAATATGCCTCGCTAAACTACTTTTTCTTGTAAATTCTTTTTTACAATGAATGCATTCCAATTTATGATTGCATTCACTTCTTATTGAATCATCATCTAAATCTTGGTATAATACCATATCTAAATTTTTTTTTGAACTATTATCTATTGTTTTATTATCAATAGTTTCTTCAATCAAACTATTGTGAGACTGATTTTTAATATAAATATTTTTTTCTTCGAATTCATCTAATGGCTGAATTATTTTTTCACCAAGATAACTATAATTAATACTTATATTGTTTTCTTTATGAATAGGAACATCTTGTTGGAAATTCATATCCTGATCATTTTCATATGAATTTTTATTATTTTTTATTATTTTTAAAGACAATTCCGATATCTGTTCATCAGAATACTTATATGATTCCAAATTTCTCACACATTTCACTTTACGATTTAGGTGCCTTTGCATTTCAATTTTTTGTTTTGTAATGTGAAAACACCTTTTACATTGATAATGGGACATTCTTATTTTTTTGATATAAAAAAATATATTAAAATATATATAATATTTTATAAATAATTGTTTCTATCTTTTAGGCTAAAAAACTTTTTATATTAAAAATTTAATATAAAAATACAAAAAAATTAAAAAAACAAAAATAAAAAAGAAAAAAATAAAAACAAAAATAAAAAAAGAAAAAAATAAAAACAAAAATAAAAAAGAAAAAAAATAAAAACTAATTGTAAGCATTGCAAAAAAAGGTTTGTGATTCTTCGTCAATAATAGGTATATTATTTTTTTGTAAATAATCTTTCCATTCAGAAATGGTAAAAATTTTTTTATCCCAACCTAAGTTTTTTGTATCTGCACCCAAAGCAAGAATCGTAAAAATATAACGATGTTTACCACTTGGAGGACAAGGCGGATAAAATCCCATATAACCTCCTGAATTCATTCCTTGTATAACATGTGCATCATTATCATTCATTAAAATATATTCACGTTGCATTTGTAATAATTCGTGATTATTTTTGTTGTGTTTCAATGAATCAATTTGATGAATATTTTTATTTATATAAGGTAAAAACCAATGAACGAAAGTTCCTTTAGTTGCGTCTGGATCTTCCATAATTAAACTATAACATTTAGCATTCATTACTGGTTTCCACTCAAGATTTGGTGAATAAGAGATACCATTTTTGTGACAATGAAATTGATTTTTTACCATACCGTTTTTGTTAACAAAATTAATTACTTGAAAGTTCATATATTTAAATTTTAGATTTGTTTTTTATGGAACACCATCAATTTTTTTTCCATATTTTTGTTCATAACGTTTAACATTAATAAAAATACCATCTTTGTCTTGGAAGAAAGGAGGAGTTTGTAGAGTTTCCCAAACAATATTATTTTTAACAAATCCTAATGAATTAAAACCAATTGCGTTTGGTTCAGAATCCATATATTCAACTGCACGTAAAAAAGAATAGTTTTGAAGGTGATTAATATCGTCATTTACATGGTCTCTTTTTTGGATAAATGCGTAAGAATCAGGAGTTGTAATTATTGCTTTTAGATTAGATTCATTCACTGGACATAATAAATTTGTTCCTACATTGAAATTTTCCATCACTATTTCTTCGACTGACCATTTATTCTGAGTACAAATGGCTCTAATAATTTTTTCAAGTTCATCTTGAATTCCTACTTGATAAATCGTATTCAATAAAGTGTTAATCATTCTATTGCTCAGAATAAATCCCATTTTATTAGGAAGAAAAGTAGCATCCCAAGATGCTTTTTCTTCAAACCATTGCAATAAATAGTTTTGAATATTTCTACCTAAAGCAAAAGGTCCATTTAAAATGAAAAGCATCGGTGATGAAATAGATTTTTTTAGAGCATGAAATATCTTGTAAAAATAAATATTCTTTTCTTTGTTAGGACCTGATAAGAAGAAGTCAAAATATTGTTTATATGATTTTTCTTTATCATTTAGATTCATTATATCAACCCCTTTCAACCCAATTGTTTTATAAGTCGATTCAATCATTTTTAAATCGTCGCCGTTTGGAGAAGTATTGATAACAACTGTTTTATAATCAAATCCCCTCATACTGGTAATTAATTCAGAGTATTCTTTTGGTGTAATCATTTCTTGTAAAAAGTTTGATTTCTGGTCTTCAGGAATTTCTTTGGAAAGTTGTGGAGCAATGTGATACATAAACCCATGTGGTTCATATTTATTAAAAGCAAGAACAATGACATTTGTTATAGTATTATAAACATCAGAACCTTTTTCTCCACTCTTTGCCATAAAAACAAAATCAACATTTTGAGATAACATATGTTTTTCAATATCAGAATGAGAATCAATACATTGTTTTTGAACATTTGTAATTTTATTGATGACTGATTCGAATCTTTTATAAACTTTATCTGAATAATATAATATTGATTGTTTTTCATCGAATATCATTTCCAATACTTTTTCAACATCTTTTTCAGTTAAATCATCTGAATCGGTAATATGATAAGCAATTTTTTTATTAGCAACATTAAATTGTTCAGTACCGTTCAATGCATAAGCATTTGGTTTATCTGAATTTGATTCGCTTGTTAATTTACCAGTATGAATAGAATTAATATTGTTAAAGTACATACTATGATAGTTATTAGATGTATATCTATCTGCATATGCTCTTTCGAAGAAGTTTTCAGGAGAATCAAAGTTACCGAGGCTCAAAATGGTTTCAACATCTGTTAATGAAGGACGGAAACTATAATGAGGCCAATAGGCACAGTTTCTACCTTCAACCTTTTCATTAAAAATGTGTAATAACAATTCATTATTTTCAAATTCTCGACCACCCTTGATTGGATAGCAAAAAATAGTTTCAGCATATTGCTTGTTCCATAAAATCTGACGAACTGGATGTTGAGGATGTCCTTTGTATTTCTCTAAATAATCAATACTTTGCTGTATATATTTATTAGGAGCGAAGAATAGGAAATCGTCTTCCATATGAACCCAGAACTTTGGTTTCAATTGGTTTAATTTGTTCCATATAATGTTCATACTTGCTCTATGTCCCTTTTCTTCAGGACCCTTCATGTAGTATTCGAAGAAAGGGAACTCAGCCCCCATTGTTTTTCTATCTTTCTCTTTTGAATTATCATCAACGCATAAGAAATAATCAATCTTGTTTGCATCAAGACAATGATGTAGAAATGAACAAACTGTTTTTCTCATTAAGTCTAAGCGTTTGCAAGTAGTCATTGTAAATAAAACAGTTGGAGAATCTTTGTTTTTAAAAGTTAAATATTTCTTTGGAACACTTTGAATGAATAATGGTTCAAATATATGTATAATCTCGTCAATAACTTTTAATTGTTGTTCAGAAAAACCATGTTTAGCGATATGCATTTTTTGGACAAACCCGATAAATTGATAATAAAAACAAGTGCATTGAACTCGTTGTTCATCTTTTTTAACCCATTCAGTAAAGTATGGAACATAAACAGAAATATTGTTTAGTAATTCTGATTTTAAATGAGCGGCAGAACTTTTATTTTGAAAATACTTTTGCATAATAGGAATCGCTTCATCCCATTTTCTACAATTACCTAAAACAATGATTATTTCGAGGGGCATTAAATTATCATAAATATTTCTATCTAAAAATAGTTTGTCATCAAATTTAATTTGAAGGTTTGGAATCATCTTAATTAAATTGTTTGCAAAATGAAATTTTTTCAAAATACGGTAATGATTTACCATTTCATAAATAGTTTCATATCTTTCAGTATCAGCATCAATTGCTAAAGACCAATAGTAAATGGCTTCTTCCATCTTGTTTAGAGTTTTGTACAAGTATCCAACCATATGATAACTGAAATAAACCTCTTGGTCCCAACCTTTTAGTTCTGCTCTTTTTTTATACCATTCAATGGCTTTCTCTTTTTGATTACAATCACGATAACTTTGAGCACAGTAAAAAGCGTATCTTACATGTAATGGGTCTTTTGTTTGAAGTGCTTCATAATATGCTTTTTCAAGGGTTAAAGCATCTTTTAAATATTTGTATGGGTCAATACTTCTATTACCAGTTTTTCCAGAATCAACAGAATAATTTCCTTCAATTGTTCCATAATTTAGATTGGTTTTATCATAGCATTCAATATATTCGTGTAAAACACTTTTAAACCTCCATTTCAGGTCATTTTTAACGAGTAGAATACGTTTATATAAAACATCTTTTCCAAAGTTGAAGAAATAAGCATCTCTGTCTAAAGTATTTGGAAAATCCATCGTTCCTTCAATTGTATCATCTGCATCAAAAATGAGTAGGTAATCACATTTTTTAAAAGCCTTATCTAAAGCACTTGAACGATTATGAGCAAAGTCTTTCCAAACATCATCGTGGATTACTCCATTTATTTTTCTTGAATCAAAAAATCGTTTAATTATCTCTTTTGTGTTATCTGTTGAACCGGTATCACAAATAATATAGGTACTGAATGTAAAATGATTGCATAATTTTTCAAGAGTGCTTTCAATGATGTGAGATTCATTCTTCACAATCATATTTAAACCAATGGATTGCCTACATTTAACTGGACTCATTTTTCCTTAAACAGAGTTTAGAAAAAAAAAGAAAAAAACAAACCTAAACCGGTATGTAAAAAACAGTTTTCTTAAGAAAAAGATGAAATAGAAAATAAATAAATATTGAAATTTTATTTTTTCACCTTTGTACAAAAAAAAATGACTACGTTTAATTATAAATGAAAAAATAGAATTAAATTTCAAAGATGAGCGATTTTGTAATGGATATTTATAGGTATGCAAATCCTGATTTAAGACATTTTGGTGATGAACAATTAATGGCTCACTATGAAATCAATGGTGTTCATGAAAACAGAGTATGTAATAAAACAGGTTTTTTAGAAAGATATCAATCATTGTTTCAATTACATATTTATAAACAAGTTAATACTGATTTATCTTTTTTAAATACAGATGAAGAATTTATTATTCATTATTTAAAAATTGGGAGGAATGAAAAAAGAATTGCCCATACTCGTCAGATGGATAAGAACATGTTATTAGACACAATTGAATTTGACCCTGAAATTTACAAACTTTTAAACGGAGAATTATTCTATTATACTTCTGATGAATGTGTTCGCCATTTGTTAGAAGGAAATAACCTAGATTGTTCTAGAGTTAGTGTTAAATCAATGTTGAGTTCTAATCCAGACATTGATTTTAACCTTGCACGTTCTTGTCATAAAGAATATTCTTTTATGTCAGATAAAGATTTAGGAAGGGTCTTTTTAGAAAAGGGTATTTATGAAAATAAAATATTTTATTGGGATATTTTCTATATGACTTATCCAGAGTTTGATTTGGACTACTTTAAAACATTTAATAAAGATACTCGTGGATGTTCAAAATATCAACTTGTAGAAAAATTTATAAATCAAGAAAAAAATTCAAAAATGATTATTAATTTAAAAACTTTTTTTCAAATATATCCTGAAATAAAAGAGTCTGATATTAAGCAAAGATATTCAGATTGGGATAGTCATAATAAATCTGCTAAAATTGCTATTCTAGAACAAGAGGTTGAAACTTTAGAAAAACGCAGAATCTATGAATATGGATATTTTGTTGAAAAGTTTCCAACATTCGATTTTACCTTTTTCGAAAGAGTATATTCCAAAAAAGTTTTACAACAAAACCATACAGAAGAAAGTTCCCAAAAAACGATGAGAGAAATGATTATTAAATATTTTATTGACAACAAAGAAGTAAGTACATTATATACAAATAAAAATGAATTTTATAACGATTATCCTGATATAGATTGGTACTTTTATGGAGAGAATTTTAAACATTCAATTAAAGACGAGATTGAGAAAATTCGATTTTTCACAGAAGATATTAAAACCTGGAAGGTCTGGAATGAACCAATGTTTTATTCTCACTTCCCAACATTTGATTCTTCCTTTTATTCATTTTATACCAATATTGTTTTAGATGAAAATGATAGAAAGAAAAAGGTATTAGAAATTTTTCATCACTATTTGGATTATAAACGTCAAGAAGAAAACATTGATGAAAAAACAATGGACTTCAAACCAATTCAAGTGTTTGTATGCGAAAATGATTTTTTCAATACTTATCCAGATTTTGATGATGTTTTATATAAAAAGATTGTTCTCAGAAAAGAATCATCTATCCATTATAACAATGCATCTTATGAAAATGATTATCGATTCTGGATGGTTCATTATGCAAGTAATAATAACAAACCTTATGCATATCGTAGTATGAAACATATTTCTGATTCTTTCCCAGATTTGGATTTAGAATTTTATGGAAAAACAAAGAACCAATGTATTAATAAAGATACTATTGATGTTTTCTTATACTTTTTAGAAAATCAAGAAGAATTTAATAATGAATTACATAATGAAAAAGAGTTCTTGACTAAATATCCTGGATTTGATATTAGAATATATTGTATGATGTATGATATTACTTTATCATCATCGCTTGAAATATACAATTATTTTTTGAATATTCAAAAATCAGATTCTTCCATTATTTATACTAGAGAACAGTTATTGAATAAAGTTCCACTTTTAGATGAAGAATTCTATCAAGATGCGTATTTAGATGTTCCAGACTTTGTTGAAAAGAATAAATCAATAAATGATAAAGATTCATCAGAATCAAAACTTTTATCTATTATTCATTATTTGAAGTTTGGAGAGAAAGAAAAACGATTTATTAATGAAAAATCATTTATGAAGAAGTACCCTTCATTTGATGAGGAATTTATTATGAATATGTATCCTGATATTGAAGGAAAATCAACAAAAGAGATTATGTATGATTATATTCAAAAAGGTTTTAAAGAAGACAGATTGTACTCTACTAAACAATTTTATCAAAAATATCCTTATTATGATGATGAATTCTACTCATTATATTATAATGAATTAGCCGAAATGTCAGATACTGAAAGAATGGCTCATTATCATACAACTGGAAAAAAGAAAGGTTTATTCTGCAGTGCAAAAAAATTTTATGATAAATTTTCAAAATTTCCTATTGTTGAAGATTTATCATTAGAAGAGATGGTTGAATCAATGAAAACATATGAATCTTCTATTATAAACCAATCAAATCCATCTGAAACAATTATTGAAGCATAAAATAATAAGCCTATAAATATTTATAAAAACCAATAACAATAAATCTTTTATAAAAAAAGATATATAAAAATATTTTTCTTTGAATGATATAGAATGAAAATAGATTATTTAAATACACTTTTTCATTTTGTTTTGATTACAAGCAATAAATACAATATTGATGAATCTCATTCATTAAAACATAGTTTTGATGTGTATAAATGGGCAAATGATATATATACTTTTGAGAGAGAAGCAGATAAAACGATAATTCCATATGAAAAAGTAATATTGAGTTCTGCAATATTGCATGATATGTGTGACAAAAAATATATGAACGAGACAGAAGGTATAGTTTCAATAAAAGATTTTATGAAAGACAAAATGACTGAACAAGAGTTAGACACTATGGTAAAGATTATTTCTACTATGTCTTATTCAAAAGTAAAAAAAAACGGATTTCCTAATTTAGGTGATGCACAAAAAGCATATCATATAGTGAGAGAAGCAGATTTATTGAGTGCATATGATTTTGATAGGAGTTTATTGTATGGAATGCATTGTTATAAATTGAACTTTGAAGAAGCATATAAAGATTCAATCAAAATATTTGAAAACAGAGTTTTGAAGCATATTGATGATAAACTTTTTATTTCAAAATTTTCTTTATTAAAAGCAAAGTTTTTACATAACAATGCTTTAAAACAGATGACTCGGTGGAGAAAATTTATTAAGAAATAAAGCATCCAGGAAGATTAGATGATTCACTATATTTATTTGAAACAATATTATCTTCACTTGGAGGTTGTCCTCGGTCACCTAATTTTTCTATCTCTTTTGTTAAAATAGAATCTACAGATTCTTTTATAACTGTATCATTTTTAGCATTAAATGAGTAGAGGTTTTCTATTTGTTTCAACTTTTCATTCAAAATTTGTGAAGTAGATTCTTCAATAATTTTTTGTTTTTCAGAATCCTCTTCATCTGACTCTTCAGACAAAGTTTCTCCTGCACCACCAGATTGGACTTTTTTTGACCTTGGATTTTTACTTGTTACTGGTTTTTTGCTAGTTATTGCTTTTTTGGCTTGTTTTTTTGGGTTTTTATTTTTTTCAACTTTAGGTAATGGTTTCTTGGGGTTTGTTTTAGGAACTAATTGTTCTAAATCACCCTTTTTAATCATTGTCTGTACATCGTTTTGCATATTTTTTAGAACTAGTTGTATATATGGGACATCGTCATCAGTTATTTCATTATTATCAATCATTATTTGGATTGCTTTTAGTTTATCATAAATATCCATATTATGAGTTAAGAAAAAAAGATACTTCCCGAGAACCAATTTGGTATCAAATTTTTGTTTATATCTATAAATTTGATACTTGAAAAAAATTGATTTTTTTTTCATAAAGCATTATGTTATTACAATCAAATATTCAATAAAATATTCAATCAAATATTCAATAATTTAAAAATGAAATCAAATAACATCAACGAAGAAGAAAGTTACGATAATAACTGTAATGTATGCGTAGAAAACTTTAATAAAAGCACTCGCCAATGCATTACTTGTCCTACCTGTTTTTTCAAACAGTGTAAGGAGTGTGTCCGAAGGTATTTATTAAATACAAATCAAGACCCAC